>Ga0214473_10000189_pt1 | contig 86596 bp, 75 predicted proteins | sample RVTome_7_FD_203509 | JGI IMG/M metagenome (GOLD analysis project Ga0214473, IMG submission 203509) | Soil microbial communities from uranium-contaminated site in the Upper Colorado River Basin, Wyoming, United States - RVT98D197 | ecosystem: Environmental > Terrestrial > Soil > Contaminated >... | reverse complement strand
AGCGGCGCAAAGAACGCCGCTCTGCCGGCGATGGCGGCTGCGCTACTCACCTCCGAGCCCGTCCACTTGCTGAATATTCCTCGCGTACGCGACATCATCACCATGGGCAGGCTGCTGGCGCATATGAACGCCCGCGTAACCACTCCGGAAGTGCCGCCAATTGACCTGACCATCGAAGCGCCCTCGATTTCTGACGCCGAGGCGCCCTATGAACTGGTGCGCACCATGCGCGCTTCGATCCTGACGCTGGGACCCACCCTCAGCCGCCTGGGACGCGCTCGAGTTTCGTTGCCGGGCGGATGCGCCATCGGCGCCCGGCCGGTGGACCTGCACACCAAAGCGCTGGGGCAGATGGGGGCGGAAATTTCCACCGAGCATGGTTACGTCAGCGCGCGAGCGCCGGGCGGGCGGCTGCGCGGCGCTCATATCGTCTTCGAGAAGATCACCGTGACGGGCACAGAGAACCTGCTGATGGCGGCCGCTCTGGCGGAAGGGGAGACGCGGCTGGACAACGCAGCCCGCGAGCCGGAAGTGACCGACTTGGTGGGACTGCTTCGCGAGATGGGTGCACAAATCGAGGGGGACGGCACGGCGTCGCTGCGCGTGCAGGGAGTGGAGCGCCTACACGGCGCGACGCACACCGTCATTCCCGACCGCATTGAAGCGGGCACGTTTGTCGTGGCCGGCGCCATCACCGGAGGCGACATCGAGATCACCGGGTGCGCGCCGGAACACCTCGTGGCGATCCTGGCCAAGCTGCGGGAGACGAATGTCGTGGCGTTCGAAGAGGCCCCCGGGCGGCTGCGGGTGCGCGGCGCGAAAAAACTGATCGCCGCGGACGTGACCACCCAGGAGCACCCGGGGTTCGCCACGGACATGCAGGCACAGTTCATGGCGCTGATGACACAGGCGCGCGGCACGTCTGTCATCACCGAAACAATTTTCGAAAATCGCTTCATGCACGCCAGCGAGATGCTGCGCATGGGCGCGGACATCACCATTGATGGCCGGCGGGCCATCGTGCGCGGCCCGACGCCGCTGCAGGGCACGGGGATTATCGCCTCCGACCTGCGCGCCAGCGCCTCACTGGTGCTGGCGGGACTGGTAGCCTCAGGAGAGACGATTGTGGACCGGGTATATCACATCGACCGGGGATACGAGCGCATCGAGGAAAAACTCAACGCCCTGGGCGCGCGCATCGAGCGCGTGAAATAAGGTCGGAACTCCCCGAACAACATCGCAGAGAGATTCTTCTCCCGCACAGCGGGATTTAGGATGACACGTTTTACGGCGCCGCGATGCGTGCTACGGCGCCCCCGCCCCGCTCGGCTGTTTGTCGCGCTGTTCCCGCAGAACCGCCTTGCGCGAGAGGCGAATCTTGTTGCCCTCGATGGCCAGCACCTTGACCAGAACCTGGTCGCCGAGCTTGAGCTCGTCGCGCACGTCGCGGATTCGCTGCTCAGCGATTTCGCTGATGTGCAAGAGGCCGTCGGTGCCCGGGAAGATCTCGACGAAGGCGCCAAAATCGGCCAGACGCACGACGGTGCCGAGATAGGTCTTGCCAATCTCAGCGGTGGCGGTGACGTCGCGGATCATCTGCAGCGCGGCCTCGGCGGAAGTTCCGTCGGAGGCGAACACGTGCACTTTGCCGTCGTCCATGACGTCGATCTTCACGCCGGTGGCCTCAATGATGGCGCGGATCTTCTTGCCGCCGGGGCCGATGAGGTCGCGAATCTTGTCGGTGGGGATGGTCAGCATGAACAGGCGCGGCGCATATTGCGACATGGTGCCGCGGAAAGCGCTGAGCGTCTGGTCCATCACGTCCAGAATCGCCAGGCGCGCCTTGCGCGCCTGCTCCAGCGCCTGACGCATGAGCGGAACGCTGATGCCGCCGACCTTGATGTCCATCTGCAAGGCGGTGATGCCGGCGCGCGTGCCGGCGACCTTGAAATCCATATCGCCGTAATGATCTTCGGCGCCGGCGATGTCAGTAAGCACCGCTGAATTATCGCCGTCAATGACCAGTCCCATGGCAATCCCTGCGCAGGCCGAGCGCAGAGGCACACCGGCGTCCATGAGCGCCAGTGAGGCGCCGCAGACTGTGGCCATAGACGAAGAGCCGTTCGATTCCAAAATGTCGGAGACCAGGCGCATGGCGTAGGGAAAATCCGCTTCGGGAGGGAGCAGGTTGAGCAAGGCCCGCTCAGCCAGCGCGCCGTGGCCGATCTCACGTCGTCCCGGACCGCGGAGGAATTTCACTTCGCCCACGGAAAACGGCGGGAAGTTATAGTGCAGCATGAAGCGCTTGAAGGTATCGTCCTCGAACAGCAGATCCAAGCGCTGCATGTCCTCTTTGGTGCCCAGGGTCAGGGTGGCCAGGGCCTGCGTCTCTCCGCGGGTAAAGAGCGCCGAGCCGTGCACGCGGGGCAGCAGACCGACTTCGCAGGTGATCTGGCGAATCTGGTCGAAGGCGCGGCCGTCAGGGCGCCGGCGGAGGCGCAGAATGTCGTCGCGGAAAAGCTTCTCGCGCAGACGCTCGAAGGCGCGCTTGGCTAGCGTGCGGCGCTCCTCCTCTTCTTCGGGAATCGTCGCCAGGATCTCTGCCTTCAGTTCGTCCACCAGCCGGTAGCTTTCCTTCTTGGGATGCTTGGCGGTGTCCAGAGCGTCGTGCAGCCGCTGGCCGTAAGTTCGCTCGATCTGGCTCGCCAGGGCCTCATCGAACGGCAGGGTCGGGACCACGACCTTCTGCGGTTTTATCTGGTCATGTAACTGGCGGATCGCCGCGATGATGCGCCGGATTTGCTCGTGGGCGAAGCTGAGAGCTTCGGCCACGGTATCCTCGGAGACCTCGAGCGCTCCGGCCTCGACCATGACGATGGCCTCTTCGCTGCCGGCGACGATGATATTCAACTGACTGGTCTTCTGCTGGGCCACGGTGGGATTGGCCGCCAATTTCCCTTCGAGCAGGCCCACACGCACCGCGGCGATGGGTGTTTCAAACGGCAGATCCGAGATGAAGGCCGCAGCCGAAGCGGCGGTCACGGCGATGACGTCGGGATCGTTGTCGCTGTCAGCGGAGAGGACCATAGCCACAATCTGCGTTTCGTTGCGCCACGCTTCGGGAAACAGCGGTCGCAGCGGGCGGTCAATCAACCGCGAGGTGAGAATTTCGCGTTCTGACGGCCTCCCTTCCCGCTTGAAGAAGCCGCCGGGAATCTTCCCGGCGGAGTAGGTATACTCGCGGTAATCCACGGTGAGCGGCAAGAAATCCCGGTCATTGACTCTGGAATCCATGCAAGCCGTGACCAGTAGGAAAGATTCGCCGTACCGCGCCACGATGGCGCCGTTGGCCTGCTTGGCGAGTTTTCCCGTTTCGAGCGTGAGCATTCGTCCGCCGACCTCTACCTGCACTTGATAAGGCGCTTGCTGCGACATTAGGTTTTTTTCCTTCCGGCGCGGCCGCTCTGCGGCTGCGACTGGGCATGCGATCTAGGATTGCAATACGGCCGAAGATGAAGAGCCAGAGAGGGTGAAGAGGGTTAGCGCAAGCGGCCCGGCAGAGGCCTCCACCCGCCCAGCGCAGACTCAGTTGCGCTGCGGTGCCGGAAGCTTCCCATGCCCGCGCTGCCGCGGGCGCCAGAGACTGTAAGGGAACGGCCGCCGGCCCGAACGGGCCCGCCGCTACTTGCGCAAACTAAGGCGTTCGACAATCTCGCGATACCGATCGGGGTCACGACGGTTGAGGTAATCGAGCAATCGCCGGCGCTTGTTGACCATCATGATGAGACCGCGCCGGGATGCGTAATCCTTCACGTGCGCCCTGAGATGAGATGTCAGGTAGTTGATGCGCTCGCTCAGAAGTGCGATTTGCACCTCCGGCGAGCCGGTGTCTTTCACATGGGTACGATACTGCTCGATCAACACTGACTTTTCGTCTGTCAAGGCGCTTCCCCCGTCCCCGCCCTTTCTCTGCCTTCTTCGTCTTCTCTTCGACGCACCAAGCCTATCACACGCCCCGCCCCGGAAGACAAGAGATTTTACGCGGGAAACCGGCCCGGGGGCCCGCCCGGGTCCGGTGGCGAACGGGCCGAAGGCGGCGCTGCGGGAGGCGCATCAACTGGCGCGCCGCGCGATGAGCGAGAGAAACTCTTCGCGCGTGCGCTGATTTTCGCGAAATGCGCCGAGCATGGCGCTGGTGACGGCCTCGGAGTGCTGTTTTTCGACGCCGCGCATGACCATGCACAGATGGCGCGCCTCGATGACCACGCCCACGCCCAGCGGCTGGATGCAGGTCTGAATGGCCTCGGCGATCTGGCTGGTAAGGCGCTCCTGAATTTGCAGGCGCCGGGAATACATGTTCACCAAACGGGGAATCTTGGAAAGGCCGACCACCTTCTTGTCCGGGAGGTAGGCGACGTGGCACTTGCCCAGGAAGGGCAGCATGTGGTGCTCGCACAGGCTGAACAACTCGATATCCTTGACCACCACCATCTGGTCGTAGCTCACCGCGAACACCGCGTTATTCAAGATTTTCTGCGGGTCCTGATGGTAGCCGCTGGTAAGGTAGCGCATGGCACGCTCGAATCTCTCCGGTGTGCGCCGCAGGCCTTCGCGCTGGGGGTCCTCGCCGACCATAGCAATCATGGCGCGCACGAGGTCGGCCATGCTTCCGTGTTCGCTGCCGGCAACTCCCTCGGAAATTTTCAACTCTTCGGTGCGCTTGCGTGGCTCGGTCATGTTTGGCTCCCGCCGGGTTCTCCCGCGTACTCAAAACTGTTGCGACCGGTCTCTTCCAGGCGAATGCGCACCAGGCGAGCTCCCGGAAACGGCTTGAGGCGTTTGAAAATTTCGATGCACAGGTTCTCGGTGGTGGGCACGCGATCACGGAACACCGGCAGGTCTTCGTTCAAATTGCGGTGATCGAAAGGCTCCAGCACCTCGCGCGCCACAAAGCAGTCCAACTCGCCCAAGTGCGCGATCATGCCGGTGGCCGAGTCCACAGGGCCGGTCACCGTCACTTCCGCCACGTAGTTGTGGCCGTGGCCGTAGGGATTGTTGCACTTGCCGTAGATGCGCTGGTTCTCCGCCGGGCTCAGGCGAGGGCTGTGCAGGCGATGCGAGGCAGCGAAGGCGTAGCGGCGCGTCAGTTCCAGCCTCACGATGCACCTCCATCCCCGTAACAGTCCACGTACAGATCCGGACTCTCCCAGAGCCGCACGCGGGCCAGCTTGCCACGGCGAATCTTGGGGGCCAGCAACTCCCAGATGACAGCGGCGACGTTTTCACAGGTGGGGATGCGGCCAGCCAGCTCGGCCACCTCGTGGTTCAGGGAGCGATGATCCATGCGATCCATCACCTCGCGCTCGAGCAGCTCTTTCAGCTCCTTGAGGTCCAGGACCATCCCGGTGGCCGGGTCGGTCTCACCGCCCACGGTCACTTCCAAAACGTAGTTGTGGCCGTGACCATTAGGGAGATTGCACTTGCCGAAGATGCGACGGTTCTCCTCGGCCGAAAATTCCGGATTGTGGTAGCGATGCGCCGCCGAAAACTCGATCTTGCGTGTCAGATAGACCATATTTTTAGCGGGCTGCAAGTACAGCCCGCACCCGTGCGTTCCTGTCCCGTATGAATCCCGGTTCGACGAGCCCTATTTGCCGACGTGGCTGACCGGATATTGGCGGCCTTTCCAGGTGACCCGGCCGCGGGCGTAGTGCCAATCCGAAACCGCCAGGGCCGCGCAGTACAGCAGCACCGCCACCATATAGTATACGACGCTGGAGGACGGGAAACGATTCCGCCGCAGCGCTGCGGCGTAGTTCGCGTGGCGGCCGGCCAACAGCAACACACCCAGGACTGCGACAGTCGGATACGCGGGCGCCAGGGTCAGGCACAGCCATGGAATCCACGGCAGAACGGAAAGAAACTCGCGCGTCACTCTCTGCCCCGGCAGGGTCACCAGCGGACAGAGATTCTTGGTCCATCCTTCCCACATGGCCCGGAAACTGGGGTACATGCGCACTCGCACCATGCCGTCATCCGGCGCAAAATGCAGGCGCACCCCCGCGTCCTTGGCGCGGCGCGCCAGCGCAACGTCTTCGAGCACTTCCCCGCGGACCGCGGCGTGACCCCCGACGGCTTCGTAGGCGTCGCGGCGAATCAGGAGGTACTGCCCATTGGCCGCCGCGGCCGGCGACCGCGGATCGTTGACCGCAGCGTAGGAATAGAGCTGGGCCAGGCGGCAGTATACGAACGGGATCATGGCCCGCTCCCACCAACGGTGCATTTCCTGGGCGGGCGAAAACGAGAGCATGCCCGCGCCGCTGTCTGCCGCCTGGAAAAGGGCCCGCGCTGTGGAATCCTTCAGATGTAGCGCGTCGGCGTCGGTGAACAGTAGCCAGGCGCCGCTGGCCCGCTGAGCGCCCTGCCAGGCCGCGTGGTTCTTGCCCACCCAGCCTTCGGGGAGAGGTCCGGCATCGAGCGCACGGAGCTTGGGCACCTCTGCAGCCAGGCTCGCGAGCACGCGCGCGGTACCGTCGGTGGATCGATCGTCCACGACCAAAATCTCAGACACTTCGGGCTGCTCGGCGAGTGAGCCGACAGCGCGACGGATCATTCGCTCCTCATTCCGCGCCGGAATGATGACGGAAACGGTTTGGCCGGCATTCATGGACATGTGTCCCGCCGCTGTACGAACGTCTAAGTAAACCCCTGACTCGCGCAGGCCGGGCAATCAAGCTATTATAGGCAAAGGGAGCCCGTTTAGCGAAAGACGAAGGGAAAGATGAAGAGAAAGCTGATTGGCGGGCTGGCGTTGCTGGGGGCGGTTGCGGTCTTGTACGTTTTCGCCATGCCCACGTATCGCCAGGGAGAACCCAGCATCGCGGGGCGTATGGCGCCGGATTTTGCGTTGGAGCTGGACGGCAAGGCCATGCGCTTGGCCGACCTGCGCGGCAAAGTCGTGGTGCTGAATTTCTGGGCTTCGTGGTGTCCGCCCTGCGTCGAAGAGATGCCCTCACTCATCGCTTTGCACCAGCGCATCGCGGACCGCGGCGGCATGGTTCTGGGCATCAGCCTGGATGACGATCCGGCAGCCTACGAGCGCTTCCTCACTGAGCACGGCGTAGTTTTCCCCACCTATCTCGACGCCAAGAAGACCCTTCCCGGAACCTACGGCACGGCCATGTATCCTGAGACTTACATCCTCGGCCGTGAGGGCCGGATTGCCCGCAAGGTCGTCGGGCCGCAGGAATGGACCAGCCCGGACATGCTTTCGGTGCTTGATACGCTCCTGCGAGCGCAGTAAGTCATCGCACTAGTTCTGGGCGCGCTAATCCTTGGGATTGGTGGCAAAAACGGAGAGCTCGGGCGTGAACCCGCGGTCGTCCATCTCCAGAATGGCCTTGACCATGTGGGCGATATCTTCACCGCGCAGTTTGGTGGGATCTTGATTCCGGGACAGGCCTGCCGTGGCGGCGAAGTCCGTGAGCACTTCGCTGGGGTTGACCAGGAACACTCGAATGTTGTGGCGCCGGAGCTCGGCGCGCCAGCATTCCGTCATTCCCCGCAGGGCAAACTTGCTGGCGTAATAGGCGCTGCCGTTCGCTGCGCCGCGCAGCCCGGCGGTGGAGCCGATGTTCACGATGTTTCCGCGCTGGCGCTTGATGAAATGGCGGGCCGCCTCGCGTCCCATGAGCATGGCGCCGGTGACGTTGGTGGCAAAAACGGCGTCAAAACTGGCGCGGTCGAAATCCACCAGGCTCTTGAAAATTCCGAAACCGGCGTTGTTCACCAGAATGTCCAGATCGCCGAACTTCTGCAGGACTTCCCGATAGGTTCGCGCCACGTCGTTCTCATTCGATACGTCGGCCTGGATGGGAAATACCCCCAGGGCCCGGGCCGTCCCGGACAGCCGGCTCTGGTCACGGCCGGTAATGGCCACTCGGGCGCCGCTGGCGGCGAGGGTTTGGGCGATGGCCTTACCGATGCCGGCGCTGCCGCCGGTGATCAACGCAACCGCATTTTGCAGATTCATCTCTCCTCCTCCAGGAACAAACCGTTTCGCATATCACGCAGGACCGAGTCTCGAGGCGCCACTACAGAGGGGCCTTTCGCAGGCGCAGCGCGTTGGAAATGACTGACACCGAGCTGAAGCTCATGGCCGCGCTGGCGATCATCGGGTTCAGCAGCAAGCCGAACAACGGATAGAAGACGCCCGCCGCGATGGGCACGCCCAGAGCGTTGTACACGAACGCGAAAAAGAGATTCTGGCGGATATTGCGCATGGTCGCGCGGCTGAGACGCCGGGCGCGAACGATGCCGCGCAGATCGCCGCGCAACAACGTCACCCCGGCGCTCTCCATGGCGATATCCGTGCCCGTGCCCATGGCGATGCCCACCTGCGCCAGCGCCAGCGCCGGTGCGTCATTGACGCCGTCGCCGGCCATGGCCACGATCCTACCTTGGCGCTGAAGACTTCGGATCACTTCGCCCTTGCGTTCCGGCAACACTTCAGCTTCGACTTCGTCAATGCCCAGCCGCCGCCCGACGGCCTCCGCCGTGGTGCGGTTATCGCCCGTGACCATCACGATGCGCAACCCCTCCCGTTGAAGCTGGCGGACAGCCTCTTCGGCGGAAGGCTTGATCGGGTCGGACACCGCCAGAAGTCCCGCCGGGCGACCGTCCACCGCGATGAAAACGATGGTGTTCCCATCGCGGCGCAACTGCTCGGCCACGCCGGCCAAATCGCCCAGGCCAATCTCCTGCTCCGCGAACAGTTTGGCGTTGCCGAGCGCCGCAGTGCGTCCGGCGATCCTGCCGGCGATACCGCGCCCTGCGAATGAGCGGAACTCGCCCGGCTCTTCGAGAGAAAGTTTGGCCTCTTCCGCAGCCGCGAGGATGGCTCCGGCCAGGGGATGCTCGCTGGCGCGCTCCAGGCTGGCTGCGATGCGCAATAGCTCCCGTTCGCTGGCCATCGGCCCGCCGGCAGCCAGCCGCATCGAGGTCAGGTGCGGCTTGCCTTCGGTCAGCGTGCCGGTCTTATCCACCACCAGCGTGTCCACCTTTTCGAAAAGCTCGAGCGCCTCGGCATTCTTGATCAAGACGCCGGCGGTGGCGCCGCGCCCGGTGCCCACCATGATGGACATGGGCGTCGCCAGCCCCAGCGCACACGGACAGGCGATGATCAGCACCGCCACGGCATTGACCAATGCGTAGGCCAGCCGCGGGGCAGGTCCCACCAGCGCCCAGATAACAAATGTGGCCAGCGCCGCGATCACCACACCGGGAACAAAATAGGATGAAACCAGGTCTGCGAGCCGCTGTATCGGCGCGCGGCTGCGTTGCGCTTCGCTGACCATGCGCACGATCTGCGCCAAGAGCGTTTCGCCGCCGACACGGTCCGCTCGCATCACAAAACTTCCGGAACCGTTCAGCGTTCCCCCCGTGACCCGATCGCCTGGGTGTTTCTCGGCCGGCAATGACTCGCCCGTGACCATGGATTCGTCCACGGCGCTGGCGCCTTCGAGCACGATTCCGTCCACGGGCACATGCTCGCCCGGCCGGACCCGCAGCCGATCGCCGCGAGCTACGCCTTCCAGGGGAACGTCCCGCTCGATGCCGTCGTCCGCCAAGCGGCGGGCCCGTTTGGGCGAAAGATTCAGCAAATCACGGATGGCGCTCGAGGTCTGGCTGCGCGCGCGCAATTCGAGCACCTGCCCGAGCAATACCAGCGTCGTAATCACCGCCGCGGCCTCGAAGTAGACGGGCACGCCGGCGCCCGGCTCGCGAAACGACGCCGGAAACACGCCCGGCACAAGCGTGGCCGGCACGCTGTAGGCATAGGCGGCGCCGGTGCCGACGGCGATCAGCGTGAACATGTTCAACTGGCGGCGAACTATGGATTGCCATCCGCGCTCGAAAAATGGCCAGCCGCCCCAAAGCACTACGGGCGTGGCCAGCGCCAACTCGATCCACCCACGCGCGGCCATGGAGATGCCTCGCACGACGGCTCCGGCGCCGAGCATCTCTGCCATGCCCGCCAGAAGCAGCGGCGCGGTCAACACCACACTGCCCCAGAACCGCCGCGTCATCGAGATCAGTTCCAGGTTGGGAGCCTCGGCAGCCGCCGAGATGACGCGCGGCTCGAGCGCCATACCGCAGATCGGACAACTCCCCGGACCGCGCTGGATGATCTCCGGATGCATGGGGCAGGTATATTCGGCCGCCTCCCACGCTGCTGGTGCAGCCGGCAGAGTATGCGAGGCGACCGGGGGAGCTACCGGTTGCGGCGCGAGCACGGTAAGCGATGGACCGGAGAGTCTTGCAGGCGGGGCCAGATACTTTTCAGGCGAGAGCTGGAACTTCTCCGCACATCCGGCACAGCAGAAAAAGAACTCTTGGCCGGCGTGGACGACACGCCCACGAGCCTTGGCCGGATCCACCTGCATTCCACAGACTGGGTCACGCTGCATCTCTTGCTACCTTCCTCGCGGCACAGCTTGAGCCAGCTTCCGTGAATGCGTGCCGTAAATGCGTGTGTCTATCGATTAGATTCACCAGCCTATCGCGGGTCGCATCGGCCTACTCCCCGCACATCTTTCTACCACGTCCCTGGCGTTCCGCGCAGCGCCTTCCGGGGCGGGAACATACGAGCGGCGTGCGAATCGGCAGCGGCTGTTATAATGCCGGCATGACTTTGGTGGAAGTGACTTACGAATTGCAAGCGCCACTGCGAGCTGAACAACTCCGCGCACTCGGCCAGTTCGCCAACTTGTACGGACTGCGCCGATTTCGAGTGGATGAGGAACGCAATCAGCTCAGCTTTGAATATGACGCATCGCGTCTGACGGAGACCGAAGTGGCGCAAGCGTTGCGGAAGGCGCGAATTGCCGTGGGGCTGCGGGTGTAGCGACCTGAGTCCAGCGGAATAAAAATGGGGGCTCTCGCTCGGGATCGAGAGCCCCCTTTGTGCATTCCGCTACCGGTCCGTTTTAGACCGGTGGGGTCATCCATCCTAACTTCTTCTCAGAGGCAGGTGGGAACGATCCCTGCCAAGTGGCGAGTAAGCCCCTTCCCCCTCACCCGTCTCTTAGCCTTGATCGTCATCGGAATGCACGCGTCTCTTCTCTATGCACACGGCGCGCCAATTTGAACGAACTGCCAACCCCGCAAATACCCTTTGTATTCAGCGTTTAATGATGATTGACTCCGGAGGCTCTATTATCTCCAGTTCCAAAATGATTTACGCCACCGCTTGCCTCTCCCGGCTTGGGAATATGCAATTTCTGACCTGGCTGACCCACCATGGCCATCTTGACCAGCGTACCAAAGTCTCACAGAGCGGAAGGAAGTTCCGCGGGCCTCGACCACCATCCAGACTCGACTTGAGCACGGCGAGTCCCCGACCCGCACGGATATTTCGCAACGCTGAGCAACCCGCGCGGCGACGAACCGCAACCCCGGAGCAGACCCAGCACACATCTCTGAATTTCGGCTTGCATATGGCTACAGGTAGGTACAAGATGAAAATACCCCTTCACGATTCTGCGCGGCAGTGTAGTCATTCGCGTGAACGGAATCCCAACGGAGTTCACTCGTGAAGCGGGAAGACGTCCTTCAGCCGGCACTCCTGCCTGAATCCGGCCTCCAGATAACCGCAGAGCAGCTCGAAAAGCGCCGTCACACGCGGTTTGCGGTCTCCGTCAGCGCCGAGATAATCGAAACCAAGACGCGAGCGCGTGTCACCGGCCGAGCCACGGACCTGGGGGTTGGTGGATGCTACATAGATACGCTGAGCACCTTCTCCGCGGGTACGCAGGTGGAAGTGTTCCTCCGTTGTGAAGGACGAACCTTCCACTGCCACGCACTGGTCACTTATGCCGTTACCCAAAGCGCCGTGGGCATGGGTTTGGCCTTTACGGAAACGGCCGCCGACCAGGACGTCACGCTACTCGACTGGGTAAGTAGCCTGGGAGGCGACCCTCCGGTAAGGCCCCGAGGCAAGGCAGGGCCGGAGATCACGTACGGCGCGGAACCAGGGTTGGAGAAACAACGCGGCCTCAAGGAAATCGTACAAGAACTGGTGGCTTTGCTGGCGCGCAAGAAGGTGCTGACCGATTCGGAAGCCGTTCGCATTCTGAGCAATCTCTCCGAATAGCCGCGCCGCGGCAATACGGAACGCGCCAGCAACCATTCGTAAGAGGTCGCGCACACAATGTCCAATTTGAGGCAAGGTCTTTGCAGATTCCCCTGACAGTAAGTGGCATAGACGCCAAGGGCCACATTTTCCGGGAGCGTACGGTGGTGCAAGGCTTGGACGGCCGCGACTGCCAATACCAGTCCAAGCATGAGGTGCGAGTGGACAGCCTGGTGCTGCTCGATCTCGATTATAGCGGAACGGGTCAGCAGCCTTGTCGGGTCCAGGGCCGGGTCAAGTCGCTTCGGACTCCGCGGACGGACCAAGGGCTGTTCCAAATCGATGTGGAACTCGACACTTTGCAGAGTTTGAGACTTGTCCCCAATGACCAGGAGGGTCAAGCCAGCAAGCAAGATACTCCGACCCCCAAGCCTCCCGTTGCAGCGACAGAACCGAAGGGCATGGCCGCGCCCAGTTCCCCTTGGCGTGATCCAGCGCCGAAAGAGAGAGCAAGCGCCGACGCGTTTTCGCAAACCAGCACCGGCCCGGAAGTTGCGACGACGGCGGGGAACCGCGAGCTTCTGGCGAGGATCGAGACGCAGAACTTGGCAATCACCCGGGAGGCGGCGAAAGCGGCGGTGGCCACCGAAATTAGCGACCATCTGGGGGCGCTCAAGAACTCACTCACCGGCGAGATTGAAAAGTCTGTGCAAGCAGCCGTTGTGTCCAGCATGAAACAGATGATCCATGATGCCGTAAAAAAGCAGATGGCGGCGCAGTACGAGGCAGGGATTCAGCTTCTCCGCGCCGACTTGACCCATCGCCTGGCAGGACGGCTATCGGAAAGCAAGGAACTGCGAAACGGTCTCGAGGGAATGGCGGCAGAGTTGGCGGAGCGGTTGAGCGAGCTATCGCAAACGACTGCGATGAAGATTGAAAAGGACCTGAATACTCGGGTCATAATCATCCGGCAGTTAATCGAAGAAGCGATTGCCGAGATGCAGGACCGAATGAACGATACGCGGACAAACCTAGGAGCTACGTTGACCCGGGCGCAAGCCGTGGACAACGAGGTCAACGAAGCTTTGATCCGAGTGCAAAAGGCTATCGCGCAGCTTGGAGAAGCCGACCGAATCGCGGCGGAGAGCTCCGCCGAGCGTCTCTCCTTGCAACTCGATGCATGGAGCGCGGAATTCGACAAGCGACTCGAGCAGGTCGCTGCCGAGCGCACAGCTCGCTTGATTTCCGGTATGGAGCGACAAATGCTTCCCAGTCTGCAGCGCGCAAATGAAGCTCTGGAGACGCTGGGGGCTGGATTGCACCTCGCGCAGATGCACCAAGATCGGCTGGCCGAGCTTTCGCAAAACGCTACGGCTAACTTTGAGAAGGAGCTCCGTTCATTTTTCCTGCGTTTGTCATCCAACGCCTAACGGCGAGGGCTGAAGGGGTCGCAGTCCCGATTCGAATTCGCCCGAAGGGTTGCGCAGCGGACTCGATAGGGTTTCGCCGGGGCAAGCCAACTTTGGCCGGGCAGATATGACTGTTTCACGGAGGTACGAAGTATGCGACGCAAGAGACTCGGAGAAGTTCTCCATGAGCAAGGGAAAATTTCGGCCGAAGACCTTTCCAAGGCCATCTACGAGCAAACGGGCAAGGCCATCCGCTTGGGCGAGCTGCTCCTCGCGCGCGGCTTGGTTCACAAATTCGATCTGCTTCTGGCGCTCGAAGAGGTTATCGGCATCCCCTATCAGGATTGCACCAGAATTCTGCCCACCGCCGAGGCTCTTCAGCGCATCCCCCGAGGAATCGCCGAACGCTGCCGTGCTCTGCCGATTGAACAGAATGGCACGCGCCTGACGGTGGTCATGGCGGAGCCACAGAACCTGAGTCTGGTTGATGAATTGAGTTTTACCGGCGGAGCTGAAATCGTGCCGCTTCTAGGCTTTAGCAGTGAGATCCTGGAGGCCATCGCCAAGAATTACGGGGTCTCCGAGCCGCTGAAGCCGGCGGAACAGGAGCGGGAGTCCCCGCAGGGCGATACTGCGGAGAGCGAGGATACCGCCGCCGCTGGAATGGAATTTGTCTCCACCAGCTCGCGGCAGGCGAACCGGGAAGCCTTTCAGGAAGTGCAGGCCGAGGTGCGGCAGAAGCGCACTCCCGCCGTGCAAGTGGTCTCTGAAATCATTCAAGCAGCGCTCACCCGGCAGGCCAGCGACATCCACATTGAACCCCAGGCGGCCGACACGGCCGTTCGCCTGCGAGTGGATGGCGTGCTGCGGGACTTGCGGCGCGTGCCGCGCAAGTTGCAGAACTCACTGATTTCGCGCCTCAAGATACTTTCCGACATGGATATCGCCGAGCGGCGGGCCCCGCAGGACGGCCGATTCATGGTGGTCGCCGGTGAGCGCAAGATGGACATGCGAGTTTCGTCCCTGCCGACGCAATACGGAGAGAAGATCGTGATGCGGCTGCTGGAATCGGAAGCGCCAGTGATGAACTTCGCCCAACTAGGATTCCCTGGGCCCATTGACGAGGGGCTGCAACATTTGCTGGACCTGCCCCAAGGAATGTTGCTGGTCACCGGACCCACGGGCTCCGGAAAGAGCACCACGCTTTATGCGGCGCTCCACCGGGTGCGTAAGCCATCGGTAAACATCATTACCGTGGAAGACCCCGTCGAGTACGTGCTGCCCGGCATTAACCAGGTACACGTGAATGCCCGTGCGGGATTAACCTTTGCGAGTTGCCTGCGCTCGATTCTCCGGCAGGACCCCAACGTCATCATGATCGGCGAAATTCGAGACCGGGAGACGGCCGAGATCGCCATGAAGGCCGCTCAGACCGGCCACCTGGTGCTCTCGACACTGCACACCAATGACAGTGTTTCCGCCGTTGTACGTCTGCTCGATCTGGAAATTCCGTCTTACATGATGGCCGCCTCGCTGGCCGGAATCCTGGCCCAGCGGCTGGTGCGGAGGCTTTGTAAATGCCGCATCCAGGTGCCGGCCCGGCCCGAATTCCTGGCCCGCATGGCCGCCGCGACGGGCGGCAGACTGCCCGAGAGCGAATACCAAACGGTGGGATGTGCCGCCTGTGAGGGGACCGGTTATAAGGGCCGCGTCGGAGTCTACGAACTGCTGTGCGTCGACGAACCGGTGCGTGCGGCGATTCGCGATGGACGAATCGATGTGATTCAGGATGCCGCGCGCGCTCAGGGCATGAAGCTGATGCAAGAGGATGCCATCGACAAAGTGCGGGCGGGAGTTACCACGCTCAGCGAGGTGCAGCGCGTGGTCGCGTTCGAAAGCGCTCAAATATTGAAGTGCCCGGCTTGCAAGCAGCCGCAAACGTCTGCGTTTCGCTTTTGCCCGCACTGCGGGGCTCCCCGTGAAAATCGGAGTGGCGGGCGAAAATTCGCCGAGTCAGCTACCGAAAGCGTCCTGGTGCGATGAAAAACAGAAAAACAACCACGGCCTCGAGTAATCACCGGCGGTATCCACGCTATCAACACCTGAGTCAACTCTCTCTGACCTACGAGGGCCATAGCGAATCCGTGTGCATCCATCCCCCGGACATTAGCGCCAAGGGGATGTTCATCAATACGGGCGCCGAATTCCCCGAAGGCTCCGTCTTGAAGTTGCGCTTCCGCTTGGCGCGGACCGGCGCCAGGATCGCCGCGCGCTGTGAAGTGCGTTACTGCCTGGCCGGCGTCGGGCTAGGCGTCGAGTTTGTTGATCTCCCAGCGGAGTGCGCCCGGGCCATCGAGACGGAGCTCGGCGCTTCGGGCCCGCCAACCTGCTAGGGATCGTCGCCACCCTGCACCCCTGAGGTGCTCACTTGGGGACCGTAGATTTCCTCGTACAGCTCGATTAAGAGAAATGGTAGTCTAGTACTCTCGGTACCGGAGCGCCAATAAATGCCCACCATCGGCCCATCCCGCCTCGCACATCCCCTGACGAAAATTAGACATGCGCAGCAGGATACGCACACGGCAGGGAATGCTGGCGACGGTCGCAGGGGCGCTGGTCTTCTGCTCCCCCTTATGGTCGGATGTGCGCATACCCGGCGGCCCTTCGACCCCACAAAGGATTTGCTACTGCGAGTGCGACGCGCAGGCGGGCGCCCCCGTGTGCATGCACATGTGCGAACTCCCGAAATACGAGAATCGCCCCTGGGCCAACTCCTGCCACAAGAAGCCAGTCAGCGATCCTTCCGAACCCTCCGGCGCACCGGGGGCCCACTCCTCGAAAGATAATCACGTCCAGCAGGCGCGCCGCTAAGCGAACAGTGGTGCGGAAACTGCTTCTGCCTCGCAACACTCACGAAGAGCTGCGGGATGTTCGGGGCCGAATGTTTTCCCCAAGCCAGGGCGACCGCATGGGGGCAGAGCCTAAGCAGAGATCCGTGCGGAATTGGCCAGAGTTTCCAGTTTTTCCAGTCCGGCGTCATCGGCGATGATAATCAGACAGTCGCCGGCACGGATGAGGGTATCCGGCGAGGGGTTGAATTTCATCGCGCCGTCCGCAGGTTTCAATCCCAAAATGATCACACCGGCCTGCTGGCGGATGGCCGAGCTGCCGAGCATCTGGCCCACCAGCGGCGAGGACGTATGGATGGCCACCTCGGCAATCTCGATGTCCAGCCGCTCCGTCCCGAACGCGGTGTCAATAAAATCGAGCACATTGGGCTGAAGCAGAATGTGGGCAATCCGGCGGCCGATAAAATGATAGGGAGACAAGACTTCGGACGCGCCGGCTCGCAAAAGCTTCGAGATGGCCTCTTCTTCGCTGGCGCGGGCGATGATTTTCAAATCGGAGCGGACGCCTCGCGCGGTGAGCACGATGTACAAGTTCTCCGCATCGGAGGAGACGGCGGTGACAAATCCGCGGGCCTGTTCGATACGGGCCTTGCGCAAACTCTCTTCCGAGGAAGCGTTGCCGATGACCACCGGAATCTTCTGATCCAGGGCCCACTGGGCGCGCTCCGGATTCCTCTCGATGAGGACGCAGTTCTGGCCGCGCGCCCGGAGCTCGCGGGCCACCGTGCGCCCCACGCGCCCGGCGCCGCAGATAATGTAATGACCGGATAGATGTGCGAGCTCGCGCTCCATGCGGCGGCGACCGAGGACCTTTCCGAACTCGAATTGTAGCAACGCCTGGCTGGAGGCGGCAATCGTATAGGCGCCCGCAATCACCGATGCCAGGATGAGAAATGTGGTAAACGCGCGGCCGGCCGTGGAGAGCGGGTGAATCTCGCCGTACCCCACGGTGGCCATGGTGGTGACGGTCATGTAAAACCCGTCAAACCAATCCCAGCCTTCGACATAGTGAAAGCCCGCCGTCCCCACGCCGAGCAGACTCAGGAGTAGCACCAGGCCGAGAATCGCGCGACTCTGCAGTGTCATGGATTCATCCGGCCATCAGCCGTCCGGCACAGTCTGGAGCCCATGTCAGGGTTCGCGCCCGCGCAGCAATTTGGCCGCGCCGGCCAGGCCCGGCTCAGGTCCCGCGCGGCGTTGCTCGCCTTCGAGATCCTGGCCGTCACCGCCCGAATCCCTTTCGGGTCCGGCAGGAATTGTATCGCCTTCACCCGGCGCCAAAAAAAGGTTGGTCTCCAGGCCGTATTGTTTCGTGTACAACTCAAAGTAGCGGCCACCCCGGGCGTAGAGCGATTCATGTGTGCCGTGTTCGATGATCCTGCCCGCTTCCAGGACCAGGATCTGGTCGGCGCGGCGTATGGTGGAAAGGCGATGGGCAATCACGAATGTGGTCCGCCCGCGCATGAGATAGGAGAGTCCCTCCTGAATCAGCGCCTCCGATTCGGAATCGAGACTGGAAGTGGCTTCATCCAGGATGAGGATTCGTGGATCCGCCAGAATGGCCCGTGCGATTGAGAGGCGCTGCCGCTGGCCGCCGGAGAGTTTCACGCCGCGCTCGCCGACGACGGTCTCGTACTTGTCCGGGAAGGACTCGGCGAATTCGTCCACGCGAGCGATCCGGCAAGCGGCCAGGATTTGGTCTTCGCTGGCGTCGGGCCGGGAAAACGCGACGTTTTCGCGGATGGTGCCGTCGAATAAAAACGTATCCTGCAGCACGACGCCGAGTTGGGATCGGTAGCTATCAAGCCGTACCGTGGCCAGATCGGCGCTGTCCACACGGACCGAACCGGCCGTGGGCGCGTAGAAGGCGGCAATCAACCCGATGATCGTCGATTTTCCGGCGCCGGAGGGGCCGATGAGCGCGGTGACGCTGCCCGGGCGGGCCACGAAGCTGACTTCGTGCAGGACGTCCTGATTCGGCTGATAGGCGAAGCTCACCTTGTCGAAGACGACTTCGCCGCCAATGACGCCGATGGACACGGTGCGGCGAGGATCAGCATCCTCGGGCTTTTCGGCCAGAATCTCGCTGGTGCGTTCGAGTCCCGCCATTCCCTCGGTGAGTTGCGTCCCGACGCCGACGATCTGGAAAATCGGTGAGACTAGCATGGCCAGAAACGCGACGAAGGTCACGAAGGTTCCCAGAGTCATGGTTCCGGCAAGGATGCGGGTGGCGCCCAGATATATGACCACGGCGCTCACCACGCCCAGGAGCATGGTGGCCGAAAAGCTCATGGCCGAAGTGGCGGTCAAGGTCTTCAGCACATTGTCCAGCAATCGCTGGGCAGCGGCGGAAAACACGCGCTCCTCGCGTTCCTCGGCGCGATAGCCCTTCACCACTCGCACGCCGGCAAACGATTCCGTCAGGCGTCCGGTGACTTCCGCATTCAGCTTGGAGCGCGCGCGGTAGATCGGCCGGATCACGCTGATGGCCTTGTTGAGGGCGAAGGCACAGCCGAGGAGCACGGCAAAAGCCACGCCGGTCATGAACGCGCTGATGCGCAGCAGGACCACCAGCGCGAACAGCGCGGTCATCAGGCCGCCGGCAAATTCCACCAAGCCCGTGCCGATCAGGTTGCGCAACCCCTCCACGTCATGCATGACCCGAGTCACCAGCGCTCCGGTCTTGTTGGCGTCGTGAAAAGCGATGGGCAGCCGGCCGATGTGCGCCTGCACTTGCTTGCGCAGAGCCGCGATCATGCGGTGCGCGGCTTTCGAGAGCCGCTGCGTAAGCGCGAAGGCTGTAATTCCCTGCACCGCGGTGGCGGCCAGCACGGCGAGCGCCAGAGGGACCAGGAGTTGCGTCTTACGCCTGCCAAGCACGTCGTCCACAAGGAATTTCATCGACGCCGGTAGGACCAGACCGGCCAGCCGGTTGACGGTCATGAGCAGGAAACCCACGAAAAGCAGCCCGCGATGGGGACGTATGAATGGCCAGACCTCGACCAGCAGGCTCACAAGACCGCCCCTGCGGGCGGATTTGGGCGCTTGTCCGTCCGAGGCAGGCGCCCGCCCTGGACGCGCGCCTCGAGGTTCGGCGGTGAAGCCTCCACGCATGCCCCCAATTGTCTTATATCTGGGGCAGAAATGCGCGGCCGGAACCTTCGGCAGGCGGGCTCGCCCGTTGGCGGCGTGGCTGTGAACCGCCTAGTCACACTGGATTACCTTGGCCTTCGGGGGCTGGTCGCGAGTCCCGTACACTCTTAGTTCAGGCCGATGGACGCTGCGGCCACAGCACGGCAGTCAGAGGACCACCATGACGGTAGACACTGAGCCGCAGCAACAAGCGCCACCGACGGCGATTCCCACCCCTCAGCTCATTGCCGCGATGCTCCAGGGGCGCGAAAACGTGAGTGATCTGATTTTTTCACCGGGCCGCGCGCCACAAGTGGAATTGAACGGCCAGCTTGTCGAGCTGAAATTTCGCGGCCTGGAAAAACTGACCCCCACCCACACCAGCCAAATCGCGCGGGACCTGCTCGGATCCAACGAAATCGCCAGGAGCAAGCTGGAGAAGGACGGCTCCGCCGATCTTTCCTATGCAGTGCCCTCCGTGGCTCGATTTCGCGTCAATATCTTCCGGCAGCGCGCCACCGACGCCGTAGTGATGCGGGTGATCCCCGTCAAGATTCCGAGTTTCGACGAGCTGCACCTGCCGACGCAACTGGGCGACTGCGTCAACCTGCGCAACGGCATCGTCCTGGTGACCGGACCCACCGGTTCGGGCAAGTCCTCTACCCTGGCGGCGATCGTGGACCGAATGAACGAGGAGCGCGCCATTCACATCCTGACCATCGAGGACCCCATCGAATTCCTGCACAATCACAAGAAATCAACCATCCACCAGCGCGAGCTCCACAGCGATACTCCCACGTTCGCTTTGGCTCTGCGCGCGGCCCTGCGCCAGGCTCCCAAAGTAATCCTGGTCGGCGAAATGCGCGACCGCGAGACGATTGAAATCGCCTTGGAGGCCGCGGAAACCGGCCACCTGGTGATGTCCACCCTGCACACGATTGACGCCTCCAAGACCATCGAGCGCATCATCGGATCCTTTTCCATGAGCGAACAGCACGCCATCCGGGGCCGCTTCTCGAAAGCCTTTCGTTACATCATTTCGCAGCGCCTGCTTCCCCGAGCCAACGGGAAGGGCCGCGTGGCCGTGCTGGAGATCCTGAAATCCACCCTGCGCACCCGCGAATACGTGGAAAAGGGCGAAGGGGAGGGCAAGACGCTGCTGGACGCCATGCGCGACGGCAGTCAGGACGGCATGCAATACTTTGATGCCGAGATCGAAAAACTCATCCGCGCAAAGACCATAGATCTCGAAGTCGGCTTGAGCTACTCCACCAATGCCGGCAATCTGCGCCTCGAGCTCAGCGACTTCATTGATGAGATGAACGCCGTGGGAGCCGAAACAGTGCCCAGCAGTTAGCCAGACGCCGAATCCTTCCCCTCAATTGCGCAAGGCCTGGTTGACGGTCTTGCGAAACTCTTCCCGAAGCTCGTTGACCTCTGCAGTGTGCTCTGCCGGTTTGCTTGACGAGAGTGGAGGGGAACGATAGAGTCGCGACAAGCCGGTCGAAAGCAAGCGAACGGAAGGAGTGCTCACTGATGAGCGTCTTCGCCGATCACCGCAAAGCCCTGACGATGGCCATGATAAGCCTTTCCTGGCTCCTGCTGCTGGCCGCGACCAGCGCAACGGCCCAGGTGCGCGTAACCGCAGAGCGGGAAACGGCCCTGAAGACTGAACTCAGCGGCCAGATTGACGCCATGCAGAAGCAGGCGCAGGTCATGGTGGACACTGTCTTCAGCTTTGGCGAGCTCGGTTTTCAGGAAGTCGAGACCACGAAATACCTCACCGGCATTCTCGAAAAGGAAGGCTTCCGGATCGAGCGCGGCATTGCCGGAATTCCCACGGCCTGGGTGGCCACCTGGGGACAAGGCAAACCAATCATCTCGCTGGGCTCGGATGTGGACGACATCCCGCAGGCGTCGCAGAAGCCCGGCGTAGCCTACCGCGAACCGCTGATCGAAGGTGCGCCGGGGCATGGCGAAGGTCACAACTCCGGTGTGCCGCTCAATATTCTTGCGGCGCTGTCCGTCAAGAGGATCATGGAGCGCGAGAGGTTGCCGGGCACGCTGCAGTTGTGGGCGGGCATCGCGGAAGAATTGGTGGGAGCGAAGGCGCATTTCGTGCGCGCCGGGCTGTTCAATAACGTGGACGTGGTCTTGTTCACTCACGTGGGAGACAACTTCAGCGTCTCCCACGGAGCCTCGTCCGACACGACCGGCCTGGTGTCGGTGGAGTATTTGTTCCGAGGGGAGTCCGCCCACGCCGCCACCTCACCCTGGCGGGGCAAGAGCGCTCTCGATGCCGTGGAGCTGATGGATATCGGCTGGAATTTCCGCCGTGAGCACCTGCGCATCGGCCAGCGCTCCCACTACGTGATCACCAACGGCGGCGATCAACCAAACGTGGTCCCGCAGAATGCATCGGTCTGGTATTTCCTGCGCGAAGCCGACTACGAGCACATCATGGAGATGTGGCGGATCGCCGACAATATGGCCCAGGCGGCCGCCCTGATGACGGACACGACATTCACTTCGCGCGTCCTGGGAACGGCTTGGCCGCGGCATTTCAATAAGCCCATCGCCGAGGCCGTGTACGAAAACATTAAGGCCGTGGGCATGCCGAAATGGTCGGAGGCCGATCAAACGCTGGCCAAGGCGCTGCAACGTGAATTGAAAGTTGCGGAGAGGGGCTTGCCTGACACGCCCGGGGCATTACAGGCGCCCGCGTCGGAGCCATCGGCGGATCCCTTGGCTCAAGGCATCGGGCCGATGGGCGGCCCATCCGATGACATCGGGGACGTCTCCTGGGTGGTGCCCACCGTGACGCTGCGCTATCCCTCCAATATCTCGGGCCTGCCCGGCCACAACTGGGCCAACGCCATCGCCATGGCCACACCCATCGCGCACAAGGGAGTCGTCGCGGGCGCCAAGGTGCAGGCCATGACCATCCTGGACGTCCTGCTGCATCCGGCGCTGGTGGAAGAGGCTTGGGACTACTTCCGCAATGTACAGACCAAGGACGTGAAGTATAAGAGTTTGCTGCGTCCCGAAGACAAGCCGGCGATCTGGCTCAACCAGCAAATCATGGAAAGATACCGCCCGCGCATGAAGGAGTTGTACTACGACCCTTCGAAATACGGCACCTATCTCGAACAGTTAGGTATCCGCTATCCGACTGTGAAACCGTAGCCTGCTTCCACACCAGGCTGAGCCGCAAGGAGTGGAATGAAGGCGATTTTCTACGAAGTGAAGGACTGGGAGCGTCTCTATCTCCAGCAGCGCCTGAAAGACTGGACGCTGCATTTTGAAGCCGGCACCGTAGAAGCCTCCGCGGCCAGGGATGGGAACGACGCCGATTGTCTTTCCGTTTTTATTTACTCGGGGCTCAACCAGAGCGTCCTGGCCAAGTTTCCGTCCGTCCGCATGATCGCCACGCGCTCCACCGGTTACGATCATATTGATCTGAAGGACTGCCGCGGGCGTGGCGTCACCGTCTCCAATGTGCCGTCCTACGGGGAAAATACCGTGGCCGAGCACACCTTTGCTCTCATCCTGATGCTCGCGCGCAAGGTCCACCAGTCCTACAATCAAGTGCGCGCCGGGCACCTCGAGCGGGCCATGCTCACGGGTTTCGACCTGCAAGGGAAGACGCTCGGCGTGGTGGGCGCGGGACGCATCGGCCTGCACGCCATCCGCATCGGCCGGGGCTTCGGAATGCGCGTGCTCACCTACGACGTGCGGCGAGACCCGTTTCTGGCCGACCTGCTGGGATTTTCCTATGTTTCGCTGGACACTCTGCTGGCTGAAAGCGACATCGTATCTTTGCACTGCCCGCTGATTCCCGCCACCCGGCACATCATCGGCGCCGCCCAGCTCCACCGCATGAAGCCGGGCGCGCTGCTGGTCAATACCGCGCGCGGCGGGCTGGTGGATACCGACGCGCTGATCGAAGCGCTCGATGCCGGCCGGCTCGGCGGCGCCGGCCTCGATGTGATTGAGGGCGAGGAACTGATCAAGGAAGAAAAGCAACTGCTGCACGAGCCGCATACTCTCGAGCAGCTCCGCGCGGCCACGCGCAACCGCATCCTGCTCGGCCGCGACGACGTGGTTTACACGCCCCACAACGCCTTCAACAGCCAGGAGGCGCTCGAGCGCATCCTCGATACCACCATTGCCAATCTCGAAGCGTTTCGTGCCGGTACGCCGATCAATCTCGTGAGCGCACCGGCGGCGTAAATCGCTCTGCGCGCAGCCGCCGCCTATGGCCGCAAAAAAAACGCCGGGACTGCCCGCCATCATTCTGGCGGGCAGTCCCGGCGCTCGCTAACGCTCCGGCATTCCCGGGCATGGGCCCGGCCGGCGTTTACTTGATGTTCTTCTTCATCCACTCATCAATGTACTTGATGATGACGTCGCTGTTCTTCTCAAACATCATCATGTGGCCGTTGCCCTTGATATTGACGTCCTCCAGACGAACGAATTCGGCCTTCCCGCCCGCCTGATTGATCCATTTCGGAGGGCAGGCGTCCCCGGCGCGGTGATAGCCGCCGTCGCCGGAAATGTCCAGGATGGGAATGTTTCTCAGGCCGTTCGCGGCCAGCTTGCGCACGGGCTCGGTCTGAAGAACGCACGGGTTTTCTCCCGGCCGCTCACCTTTTGCTTCGGTGAACGTTTTCAGGTCCGCAATCGCGGTGATGGGGGGATCGTAGTTCAGCATTTGCCGCTGGATGCCCCCGCCGGGCTCGACCGTCACGATGCCCTTCACCTGATTCGGCCGCGCATTGGCCACTTCCCAACCCACGCTGCCGCCCTGCGAATGCGTAAACAAGATGACCGGGGAACCGATCGTATCGAGCAAGACCAGGCTGGCTTTCCCCGCCAGGTCGGTGCTGGGCGGGGCGAACTGCACCTGGGTCTTCACAAAGGTGTCAAACACCGGGTCGCCCATCGTGCCCGGGCCCGGCCACTGTGTGTGACTCATTCCTGCAGGACACTCACGTCCGCCACAAGACTTGCTGTCAGTCCAAATCTCTTCCAGATTCGGTGCGGTGCGAATGTTGAAATTGCCGTCGAGGGGCTGGCCATTCGGCCCCGGAGTCGGAACGTAAGCTGAACGCCCCCGCGTGGGGTAATCCACCATGTACAGGACGTAGCCCTGCTCGATGAAGTAATACGCCCAGCCGGGCCGCCCGTCCGGCGTCTGCAGCCAATCCACGCCCGTCTGGCCCGCGCCGTGATAGAACACGATCGGATAGGGTTGCCGGATGACCTTGGGCACCCAAACCTCCGTGTACATGGCCCCGTGCATGATTTGTTTCCCCGCCTCTCCCACATACTCGCCGCCCGCGTAGAAGTAGGCGATGCGCCCCAGGTGTTCGGTCGAAAACGTGGGGATGGCCTTGGGCGGCATGGCCTTGGCCACATCCGGCCGCGCCGCAGTCTGGGCGCCCAACACGCTCCACGCGCTCACAACCAACAACAGCAGTATGCTGCCAACAACGCTCCGTCGCATTTTCATACACTTCCCTCCTGGACGATCCCGCTCGTGACTCTCGAATCCCCTTGGTTTACCGCGCGCTCCTCTGCGTGGTTCCCGCCTGAACCACGATCCTCTGCAACCAGCCATCTGTGTGACCTGCCATCAAGGTGCGGTAACGGGTGTGGGCTGTACTTGCAGCCCGCCGCAAAAACAAGTCCGGGCCCCCAAGCGTGGACCTGCTCCCGCTTGGCTGTATCTTGCTTAACTATACCGGGGCCGCGCAAAAGTCAAGAAAATGGGCGGTACAAAATTCCACGCAGCCGAAAAATTCCACGAAACCCGGCGCACGATCGGAACGTCTAAATGGGTGAATGAAATTTTGAGCCATCGAGGCGGCCCTGTCCTGTCCAGCCGGGGCCGCCAGCCCCGCTCCGACGTACAACCGCCATCAATTCGCTCCGCCCGCAGGCCGAGAATTGCCCTGATAGCTGACGCGCCAGATTGAATTTGAGCCGTCGTCGGAAACCAGCAGCGCTCCGTCGCCCGCTACGGTAACGCCCACCGGCCTGCCCCAAACGTTCTCGTCCGCGGTGGCGAATCCGATCAGGAAGTCCACGTACTCTCCTGTCGCTCTTCCGTTAACGACTGGAGCGTAAATGACCTTGTAACCCGTGCGCCTGGCCCGGTTCCATGAGCCGTGCTGCGCGGCATACGCGTGGCCTCGGTACTGCGCCGGAAATTGCGTCCCGGTGTAAAAAGCCATGGCCAGCGAAGCCGTGTGCGCTTGTAAAAGCACGTCGGGAACCAGCACCTTGTCTTTCAAATCCGGACGCTTCCCCTCGTGACGGGGATCCTGGTGCGGCCCCAGGTAATACCACGGCCAGCCGTAGAACCCGCCCGGCACCACGCGCGTGATGTAGTCCGGAACGAGATCGTCCCCCAGGCCATCCCGCTCGTTCACGGAAGTCCACAAGTCGCCCGTCTGCGGATGGATCGCCAGTCCCACCGGGTTGCGAATCCCGGAGGCATACACCTGCTCGTTCTTCCCGTCGGGCGTGAACTCCAAAACATTGGCGCGGTGATGCTCGCGTTCATCGTCGTTGACATTCGACCCGGAACCGACCGCCACCAGCATCTTTGAACCATCACTAGAGAACACGATATCGCGCGTCCAGTGGCCGCCGGTCGGCAGAACGGGAATGATCGTTTCCGCCGCCCCGCGAGCCGTCAAGTCCCCTGTCTGATACGGGAACCGCACCACGGAATTTGTATTGCCAACGTACAGGTACCGCGGGTTGGCTCCGTTGGGATATAAGGCCAAGCCGAAGGGCCGATTCAGGCCCGTGGCAAACACCTCCGACTGAGCCGCCGAACCGTTGGCATTCACTCCGCGCAGCACGCGGACTCTTCCGGCGCTGCTCTCAGCCACGATAATGTCTCCGTTTGGTGCGGTGATCATCTTTCGCGGCATCTCCAGCCCGCTCGCGTAGAGTTGTACGACAAAGCCCGCCGGGGCCTGCGGCCAGGCGTTCTCCGGGCGGGGCACCAGCCGGGCGTTATTCCGCGCCGACTCGGTCGCGAACGGAGCCACCAGGTCCGCCGTGGTGATCAGACGCCGCAGGCCGGGGCGGTCCGTGGCAACATTGCTGAAGGCGGCGATGCCTCGCAGAAGGATGTCCGCGTTCGCTTGCGCCGGAGCGGGCATGGCCCGCGCTCCATCGGGCAACTGATAGCTAACTGAGATTACCACTGCTGTCAGGAGCACTGCCCACAGCACTCTCACGCCTGGTCGGTTCATGATCCCTCCCCCAAAAGACTCCCGTGCATTATCGCAGATTTTCGCCCCTGCGTACGTCACTCACCCCTCCGCCACCCAATCCTTCCCGGCTGCAACGCCTGCGCCCGCCTGGCCCTTGACACCGCCTCACGGCGCATGTAGGTTCGGCCGGAATCTCTGGGAAATGGTCTACCTCATCACACAGACCCTCAACGGTCTGTTCTCGGCGGCCCTGCTATTTCTGATCGCCGGCGGGCTCACGCTGGTATTCGGCGTGATGCGAATCGTCAATATCGCCCACGGCTCGTTCTACATGCTGGGCGTGTACGTGGCGTTTTCGGTGTTCACCCGGACGCAGAGCCTGCTGGCCGCTTCGCTGGCGGCGATGTTGGTCGTGGGCGGGATCGGTTTCGCAATGCAGCGCCTCTTCTTGCGCCGCTTCGCCTCGCAGCCGCTCCCCGAGATGATGATGACCATGGGCTTCGCCCTGCTCTTTCGCGACGGAGCCTTCCTGATCTGGGGCGGAGATCCCTTCACTCTGGCCTACCCCTCCGCGCTGCGAGGATCGCTGGATGTCTATGACGTCGTGTTTCCGATCTATCGCCTGTTCGTAATCCTGGTGGCCGCGGCCGTCGGCGTTCTGCTCGGAGTATTGAACGAAAAAACACTGATCGGCGCGAAATTGCGCGCCGCCGTGGACGATCCCGAAATGGCCGCCGGCACGGGCGTTCCGGTGGCCTTGCTATCGGGACTGGTTTTCGGCGTGGGCGCGGCCCTGGCGGCCTTCGGCGGCGTCATGGGAGGACCCATCCTGGGCGGGTACCCGGGAATGGATTTCGACCTCCTGCCGCTGGCCTTCGTGGTGGTCATCATCGGAGGCATGGGCAGCCTGAAAGGCGCCGTCGTGGGAAGCATCGTCGTGGGAATGATCGACAATTTCGGGAAGGCGCTGGTTCCCGAGCTCTCCTATTTCACTCTGTTCGCGCCCATGGTCGTCATGCTGGCGGTCAAACCGACGGGGCTGTATGGAAGAAACTAGTTCCACGCTCTCCCGCCGGAAGCTGGCGATCCTGATCGTCGCGTTCGCCGGTCTGGTCGCCGCTCCGCCCTTTTTCAATCTGGCATTGCCGGGCTTGGCCTCCTACTCCGTAGGCCTGCTCACCGAGATGTTGATTTTTGGCCTCCTGGCCATGAGTCTGGACATCCTCCTCGGATACACCGGCATGCCCTCCTTTGGACACGCCGGCTTTTTCGGAGTCGCCGCCTACGCGGTCGCTGTTCTCTCCACCCGTCATCACGCCGGATTCTGGCTCACCGTGGCCATGGGACTGGCGGTGGGCACGTTGCTCAGCGCCGCTTTCGGTCTTCTCGTCTCTCATGTGCGCGACGTCTATTTCCTGATGATCACGCTGGCCTTGGGAATGGTTCTGTGGGGCGTGAGCTACCGCTGGATTCCCATGACCGGCGGAGACAACGGCATCTCCGGTCTTCCCCGCCTCGAAAGCCATCTGGGAATACCGTGGAGCGGCCCCCTGCCCTTCTATTACCTCACGCTGATCGTTTTCTTGGCCTGCTGCGCGCTGCTGGCGCTGCTGGTCAATTCGCCCTTCGGCCTCACGCTCAAGGGAATTCGCGAGAGCGAATCGCGGATGAAAAGCCTGGGAGTGAACACCTGGCTGCATCGTTACCTGAGCTATGTCATCTCCGGTGCCTTTGCCAGTATCGCCGGCATCCTCTGGGCCTACTATAATCGCTATGTGAGTCCAACCTATCTGGACCTGACGGCCTCCTCCGAGCTGTTTCTGATGGTCACTCTGGGAGGTCCCGGCACCTTGGTTGGGCCGGCCATCGGCGCTGGTGCCATCGTGCTGCTGAAAAACGTGATCAGCGCTTATACCGAACGATGGCTGCTGATTCTCGGCGCAGTTTACATTCTCACAATTCTCTGGGCCCCGCAGGGCCTGTGGAATTTGGGCGGGAGGCATCGGTCAAAATCATGAGAAAAATTGCCGCCGTTTTCGCACTGCTCACCGTCGTCTCCGCCGCCCGCCTGGGCGGGTTGGCCGGCCAGACCGCTCCGCGTCCGCCGGCGAACGATCCCATTCGTGTCGGCTTTGTCGGGCCGCTTTCCGGAGCCTACGCGCAAAACGGCCGCGACATCCAGAATGGCATGCTGTTGTACTTCGAGCAGATCGGATTCCAGGCCGCCGGCCGAAAAATTGAAGTCATCGCCGAAGACGACGAAGCCATCCCCGCCACGTCGCTCACCAAAGCCAGAAAGCTCATCGAGCGGGATCAGGTGGACGTGATGGCCGGTGCGCTGCTCTCCTCCACCGGCTATGCCTTGGCCCCGTATATCGAGGCCAGCCAGATTCCCATGATCTATCCGGTGGTCTCCGCCGACGACCTCACCCAGCGCCTGCGCGGCCAGTGGATCATTCGCACCGGCTGGACCGGCAGCCAGCCCAACCACGCATTCGGCGAGTACGCCTTCCACACCCTGAAGCTCAAGAAAGTCGCCACCATCGCTCTCGACTATGCCTTTGGCTGGGAGTCGGTCGGAGGCTTCCAGCGCACCTTTGAAGCCGAGGGCGGCCAAATCTCCCAGAAAATCTGGTGCCCCGTCTCCGTGCATGACTTCGCGCCTTATCTTGCGCAGATTTCGCGAGACGTGGACGCGGTGTACGCCCTGTTCCTGGGCCGCTCGGCGCTGCAGTTCATGCGGCAGTACGAAGAGTTCGGGCTGAAAAAACGAATCCTATTGATCGGCGCCGGGCCCACCACCGACGAGCACGTCCTCCCCGCCATGGGCGACGAGGCCCTCGGCGTGATCACCGCCCTGCACTACAGCGCTGCGCTCGATACTCCCGCCAACCGCGCCTTCGTGGCCGCCTATCGCCAGAAGTACAACAAGATACCCAGCTACTACGCCGAAAGCATGTACACCGGAGCCAAGTGGCTGGTCGCCGCCATCGAAGCCGTGGGTGGCCGCGTGGAAGACCGCGCCGCCTTCTTGCAGGCCCTGCGCACCGTCAAGCTCACCGACCTGCCCCGCGGCCCGGTCGAGCTCGACGACTACGGCAACCCCATCGAAAACGTCTACGTGCGCAAGGTCGAGCGCGTCAACGGCGCATTGCAAAACACGGTAATCGCCACCTTCCCCCGCGTCTCCCAATTCTGGAAGTACGACCCCGCCGCCTACCTCCGCCAGCCCCTCTATTCGCGGCAGTATGTCCCCCCGGCTCCCTAGCGGCGGGTGCCCCAGACGCCGGTTTCGCGTCTGGGAGTTTTGTCCCACACTCTCTCGGCCGCGGCCGTTTGCGACCACCTTGTCTTTGTGTGATGTATAAGTTACACTGATACCGTGATCGAGGTCCGCCACTACATCAGCCGCGCCGGCAAAGACGTCTTCGATGATTGGCTTGCGCGACTCGCGGATGCTCGCGCACAGGCCAAGATTGCCATCCGAATCAACCGGCTCGCCGCCGGGAACTTCGGTGACTGCAAGCCTCTCCGGCACGGCCTATGCGAGCTGAGGATTGACTGGGGACCTGGTTACCGAGTCCATTACGCGATACTCGGCAGGGGTCGCCTATTGCTTCTGTGCGGCGGCGACAAACGAAGACAGGCGTCAGACATGGACCGGGCATTCGGGTACCTCAAGGACTACAACGAACGGGTGCGGGCTGTACTTGCAGCCCGCCCTGAAAAAAGGAGCGGATCACAATGAAACGAAAAACGAGCATCTCCCACGATGAGGCCATGGTGCGCCGGCTTCGCAAGGACCCGGAGTTTGCCGCCGAGTACCTCAAAGCTGCGTTGGAAGATCAGGATGAACCTCGCGTTCTCTTGATTGCTTTGCGCCACCTCGCGCAGGCCCAGGGCATAGCGAAAGTCGCTAAGGCCGCCGGGATTGAGCGGGAGAGCCTTTATCGCGCACTGTCGCCCCGCGGCAATCCCCGCCTGTCCACGCTAGTCGCCGTCACCAGAGCAATCGGCTTGAAACTTACCGTTGAGGCCGCTTGATACGCGGCGGGCCGGGTGGCGCAGACGTAACGCATTAGCAAGAATTGGGTGCCGCACCCTTTACCGCTTTCGTAAAGGGTGCGGGTTTTGACCTTCTGCACTGCTGCGCCTAACCACTCGTCGACGGACTCGATGTGCGTTAAAGTCGGAGGGTAAGGTTCACACCACGCCAAATGAGTTTTCCTGATGTCTGCAAAACACCGTAAGACAATCACCTCTTGGGAAGCCGACACCAGAGACCGGGAACCGCCCCAAACCTGCCCGGTAACCGGCAAACGCATGTACGCCAACGAAGCCGTAGCAAAGGCCGCAGCAACTCATCAGATGTCCAAGGAATCCGCCCCGGCCCAACTAAGAACCTACAAATGCCTGTACTGCGGCGCCTGGCACCTTACCAGCAAGGAAACATGATGCCGAGCCAGCCACACTCCGCTCGCTTGGTCGCTGACAGATGCAACGCGGAAATCTTATGCGCCAGCCTTGCGCCGGCAACTGTCCGGCCGAACGGGTGCGGGCTGTACTTGCAGCCCGCTGCGAATTTGGATTGGGAGGTCCGGCATTATGAACATTGATGTGGCGAGGTTTTGGACCGTGGTCCTGAACTCGTTTGAAATCGCTAGCGGCGCCGCTTTGCTGTCTCTGGCCATCGCGTTCATCTATCGACGCTTCACGCGCACAACCAGTAACGTGCCCATTGCCTGCGCCGGTGCCGCGGCAATAGCCGTCATCTTCGGCGTTCTTATTGTCATAGGCGGCGTGGGGCACTCGTTAGCTGTCGGCTCTCTCGCCTTAAGGGATACGGACGTATATGGGTCCCTGGTGATTCTGCGCTTCACTACGGGGGCCATTCTGGTGTACACCGGCGCGATGAACGTCGCGCTGTGCCACGCCATCAGGGCGGGGCGACGTTGGGCCATCGGCGTGGGCGTCGCGACGAATCTGCTCTTCTGGTTGCACTTGGTGTTTGTGCTTCCGCTGCCCGGGACAGGCGGAAGCGTGCCAATCGCGCTGGGTCTGTGGAGCGTCTACCTCTTATGGCTGGGTGCTGCGGCCTTCGCGAGCAGGCAGGGAGATAGTGGTGCCTACCGAGTGTTCGGCTCGCAGGCATGAGGGCGGGCGGCACAGACGTAAAACGCTAGCCATCATTCGTCGTCCGCCGCGGCGGACGAGGAATCCCTCCGCCTCCAGGTGGCGCACCCATCGAGTGGAAGTTATTCTTCCGGGGCTCTTCGCCGGGTGCCCCAGACGCCGAACTCGCGTCTGGGTCTCTTGTCCCACACTCTCTCTGGCCTCGCCCGTTGGCTCTGGGCGCCCTGACCGCAGTGGTATACTGCGCTCGCTTGGCCTTCGCAAAATATGAAAGGAACTAACAAGAATTCAGTCTCGCTTGCAGGAGAATTTGCCGTTTTGTCTCAACTGGCACTCCGCGGCTACGACGCAAACATGACGCTTGGGCATACCAAGGGCGTTGACATCCTCGTTGCTAATCCCAGGAACGGCAAATCATACCAACTCGAAGTAAAAACGACTTATGCAAGCAGCCGCAATAAGGCGTCAGTGTCGAGACTATGTGGCAAGTCCATCGGCAGTTGGATCATGAATAGGAATCACGAGCGCGTTGTCAGCCCGAAACTATTCTACTGCTTCGTGGCAATTTCCAAAGACGACCGGTCTTTCAGCTTCTTTATTGTCCCCAGCAAGGCCGTCGCTCGCTACGTTGCCGAGCAACACAAGCTCTGGCTTCGGGAGAAAAGGAAGCGGGGCAAAAAAGTTAAGGACACCGATATGCGCACATTCCGGGTTGGCCTCAAAGGCCAAGAATACCCCATAGTTACCCCTACAGCCGACCAGTATGAGGACAATTGGAGTTTTGCCGATTGAATCGACCGGGTGGCCTTGCAGCCGGGTGCCGCTCGCTTTCGGAATGAAAGGGTGCGGGCTTTGCCGTGGAGCCGATCCGTCCTAGGCCTAACGCAACAGTTCCAGCCGCCGAAGGTCGTCCTCCTGCCATCCTGCGTCGCTGATCATGGCTTGCAAGGTCCCGATGGGAAACGTGTCACCGAGGACATGATAGGCGACAACCACTCTGCGGCTATCGGGGTGTCGGTAGATGCGGTGACTTCCGCGAGTTCTCTGATGGACGAAGCCGTCTGCTTGGAGGGCCTTAACCAACTGGCGGGCGGTGATACCGCGCGGCAGTCGAGTCATACGTTGACGGCCACCGTGGGGGTAGGCAATTCGAGCGTCCCTTGTTCAGGGTCTACAGGAATCGGGTCGCCGGCCGCCCGCAGGTCCTCGACGTACAGCTCGACGGCTTCCCGGATGTTCGCCAAAGCCTCCTCGTACGTGTGGCCCCAGGTGTGACACCCCTTCAGCACAGGACAGAATGCGTGGAAGCCCTTGCGCCCATCTTCAAATTGATCCTCTTCAACGAGAATCTTGAAAATGTAGGACTTCACCTTTCCCTCCTTGGACCGGCCTGGATTCACGCCCCTTACACAGTAACATTCTCCCCAGATGCGTCAAGGGAACCTCTTTGTCAGCGTAGAAACGGAATCTGCAATCTGGGCTTTTCTTCCCTGCACAGCTGAATCGCTCACCATTCCCCTCTTTACTCGCATGAGATAATAGAAGTATGCGTTCAGGAATGGCTCATCCCCGGCTTCTCCGTGAACTCTGTGCGCCTCTCTTAGCGCCCTCTGTGGTTCAAAAGCACTCGCTCCGTCCGTCCCCTGTCCGCCGCAGGCTTGGCGACGCCGGAAAGTCCAACACAAGCGATTCGCTCTCTTTCAACTTTCGACTATCAGCTTCCCTAATCAACTGCCGTGTTTTCATGCTCTCCCACGCTACTTCGCCACTGCGCCACTCCGCCACACATCTTATCAACTCCCGTGTTTTCACATTCTTCCAAACTCCTCTGCACTTCGCGAAAAATCGCCCCTTTGTTTTCACGCACTTACGAACACTTTTGCACGCCAGAAAATATCAACCGACTTGTTTTCATCGTTTTGCGCACACTTTCACAAAAACACCCGGGTGGCGGGGTACCATCACGAACTTCTTGCGTATGAAGGAGATAACTTGGTAGAAGAAACCGCCGGCTCCGGGTGCGGGCTGTACTTACAGCCCGCCAGAAAAAACGGCTACGGGCTGTACTTACAGCCCGCTTAAAACAATGGAACCTGTCATGAACCAAACACCTCCCTGCCTGCTGCTGGAAAACGTCTCGCGCGACTTCGGCGGCTTGCGCGCGGTCGGCAACGTCAACCTCGCGATTGCGCCGGGCGAACGGCACGTCCTGATCGGACCCAACGGCGCCGGCAAGACCACGCTCTTTCACCTCATCAGCGGCGAGCTGCGCGCCACCGAGGGCAGGATAGTCTTATTCGGGTCCGACGTGACCGCGCTGCCGCCGCATCGCCGCGCCGCGCGCGGCATCGCCCGCACATTTCAAATCACCAATCTCTTTCCGAATTTGACCGTGATGGAAAATCTGCTCCTGGCCTGTGAGGCGCTCGAGCCAAGAAAATTCTCCATGCTTCGCCCGCTTTCCTCCTGCGCCGATCTGAATCAGAAAGCCGCCAACCTGCTCCAGGAATTCGGACTGTGGGATCTGCGCGGCGAGCCCGCCAAGAATATCTCCTATGGCGACCAGCGCAAGGTCGAAGTCGCGCTCTCCGTAGCCGGCCGCCCGCGCCTCCTGCTGCTCGACGAGCCCATGGCCGGCCTGTCCACCGGAGAAAGCGAATCCATGCAGCGGCTTCTGCACAAGCTTGACCCGGCCATCACCGTCCTGCTGATCGAACACGATATGGACGTGGCCTTCGCTTTCGCCGAAAACATCACCGTGCTCCACCAGGGCCGCGTGCTGACCTCCGGGCCCAAGGACCAAGTGCGTGCGAATCCGACTGTCCAGGAGATCTATCTCGGAGTCCACGCCGGATAGCCGCCATGCTCAACGTCCACGACGTCCATACCTACTACGGCGATAGCCACGTGCTCCAGGGCGTCACCCTGCAAGTGGCCAAGGGAACCGTCGCCGCCCTGCTGGGACGCAACGGCGTCGGCAAAACCACTCTATGCCGCTCCATCGTCGGATTTACTCCGGCCCGCGCCGGCCGCGTCACCTTCAACGACGTCGAAATCACCCGCCTGCCGGCCCACAAAATCTGCCGCCTGCGCATCAGCCTGGTGCCGCAGGGCCGGCGCATTTTTGCCTCACTCACGGTGAAGGAAAATCTGGCCATCGCAGCCCGCCAGAATGATGGCGGGCGCCGCTGGGATCTGCCCGCCGTCTTCGCGCTGTTTCCGCGCCTGGCCGAGCGCAGCCATCACCGGGGAAATGAATTGAGCGGCGGCGAGCAGCAAATGCTGGCCATCGCCCGCGCGCTGGTGGCCAATCCCCTATTCCTTTTGATGGACGAGCCCACCGAGGGCCTCGCGCCCGCGCTGGTCGCGGAAGTCGCCGCCCTCATCCGGCGCCTGAAAAGCGAAGGCATGTCCATCCTGCTCGTCGAGCAGAACGCCGCCTTCGCCGTCAAGGTGGCCGATTTCGTCCACGTGATGAGCAAAGGAAAAATCGTGTACTCCTCGGAGCCGGGGGCGCTCTGGGAAAATCAGGAGATCAAGACGCGCTTTCTCGGCGTCCCGGAACAATGAAGGTCAGAAATCCAGCGTCAGCGCCCCGCGGGCGGTTTGGGAACCAAGCGGAACAACGCTTGCGCGTTGCGGTCGCGGATGGCTTCGACCTGCTCGGGAGAGAGCCCGGCCTCGGCGATGTAATCCACGCAGCGCTGGTACACATCGCCGACTTCGTACGGGTAATCGCTCCCCAGCAGGATGCGGCCGGCGCCCAGCGCGTCGCAGGCGCAGCGCAGCGCCGGCACATAGCCGTGCGATACCGTGTCGTACCAAAATCTCCTGGCGGTGACGCTGGGCCGTTCCGAGCCGGCCGGGAGAAACATGCCGGTCTGGTTATCGAGGCGCTGCAACAGCATGGAAATCTCTCCACCGAGGTGCGGCACGATAATTCGCACGCGCGGATAGCGCGAGGGAATCGCCTTGGCGATCAGATGGGCGACCACCACCGTGTCCTCGATTGTCGCGCCAATCGGCCAAGTCAAATTATTCGCCGTGATCAGTGGCGAACAAGCGCCGAGACCGTGCGGATGAAAGAAGAGAATCGTGCCGCGGCGGTTCATCTCAGCCCAGAAGGGATCGAACGCCGGATCGGCCACCGATCGCTCGAGCACCGACGTGCCCATGGTCACGCCGACCATGCCCAGCGTATCGAGTGCGCGTCCCAACTCCTCGATCGAGGCGTCCACGTTCGGCAGCGGCGTGGCCGCGTAAGCCACAAATCGGTCGGGATGCCGCCGCACAATATCGGCGTAGGCGTCGTTGATGAATCTTGCGGCAGTGATGGCGTTTTGGCGGTTCTCGAAATACGGAAGCTGCGGCGCGGCCGAAAGTATCTGCACCTTCACGCCGGCGCGGTCCATCATTTGAAAACGCGCCTGAAGCTCCTGCGGACTCCCGCTGCCCGGCGCGTTTCGCGCGATGGCGGTGCCGGTGCCTCCGCCGCCGAAGCGGTCCAGCATGTCCAGATACTCGTTCGGAAAATAGTGCCCGTGCACGTCAATCCGCAACCGGTCCGGCGCGGCGGCTGCCGCCGGCGCCCCCTGCTGCGCACTCACGCCAGCCGCGCCTGCAACCAGCGTGGCCACGCCGCCCGCGGCGGTCTTCAGGAATTCGCGACGACCGACAGAACCCGTTTCCGATTTCGACATGATCTCCCCCCGGCTGGCCAACTTCACGCCAGGCAGAATACCATTGCCTGCGCCTCTGTCGCAGACCTAGAATCTGCTGCCGGGCGCGACAAGCGTGTCTGCGCTTTTCCAGCGCCGCCGGCGGAACGCACTTTCGGAGAGCAGCGCTCCTGCCAATGCTGCCGCTGGAAAACGTCAAAGTCGTCTCGATTGAACAGGCCGTGGCCGCGCCTTTGGCTTCGCGCCACCTGGCCGATTTCGGCGCGCGGGTCATCAAGATCGAGCGTCCCGGCACGGGCGATTTCGCGCGCGGATACGACGAGACCGTTCGCGGTATTTCCAGTTGGTTCGTGTGGCTCAATCGCTCCAAGCAAAGCCTCACACTCGATCTCAAGCACTCCCAAGCGAAGCCCGTCCTGGAAAAGCTGCTGTCCGATTGCGACGTGCTGCTGCACAATCTCGGCCCGGGTGCCGCGGAACGTCTCGGGCTGGCCGCCGCCGCGCTACTCTCCCGGCATCCGCGGCTCATCGTGTGCGAAATCAGCGGCTACGGATCAAGCGGGCCGTACCAGAACAAAAAAGCATACGATCTGCTCATCCAGAACGAGACCGGGCTGGTGTCCGTCACCGGCACGCCGCAAGCTCCCGCGAAAGCGGGAATCTCCGCCGCCGATATCGCCGCCGGCATGTACGCCTTCAGCGGCATTCTTCTGGCCCTGCGCAGGCGCGAACAAACCGGACGCGGCAGCGTATTGCAAGTGTCGCTCTTCGATTCGCTGAGCGAATGGATGTTGCCCGCAGGATATTACGCCGCCTACGGCGGTTCTCCTCCTCCGCGCAGCGGCGCCGAGCACGCATCCATTGCGCCCTACGGGCCTTACCGTTGCGGCGACGGCAGCCAGATCAATCTGGCCGTTCAGAACGAGCGCGAATGGGAGCGCTTCTGCTCTCTCGTCTTGCGCCAGCCGGAACTGGCTACGGACCCGCGCTTCGTCACAAACTCGCAACGTTCTGAAAACCGCGAGGCGCTTCGCGCAGCTATCGAAGACGTGCTCCGCACCCTCACGCTCGAGCAGGCCGTGGCGCGACTGGACGCCGCCGGCATCGCCAATGCCCACATGAAAACGGTGCAACAGTTCTGGGAACATCCGCAGCATGCCGCCCGCAACCGCTGGCGGACGGTTGATTCCGAGGCGGGCCCCATCCAGGCGCTGGCGCCGCCGCTCATCATGGCGGGACTGGAGCCCCGCATGGATCCTGTTCCGGCGCTCGGACAGCACACAGAGGAGATACTCGGCGAACTGGGATACGCGCCCGAACAGATTCGCGGTTTGCGGGCGGCCGCCGTCATCTGAAAATCCGCGCGACTGGGCCGGCCGTGGCCGAGAGCGAGGCAACACAATGAGAGGAAGATCGTATCTCTTTGTTCCCGGAAATCGCCCGGAGCGATTCGTGAAGGCGCTGCAGAGCGGCGCCGATGCGGTCATTATTGATCTAGAAGATGCCGTACCCGCGCAGCTCAAGCTTGAAGCGCGCGCGACCGTGGCCGCCTGGCTTTCCGCCGAGCATCCCGTGTACGTGCGCGTGAACGCGCACGGCACCGAATGGCACGACGACGACGTTCGTTCCGTCGCGCGCGAAGGTCTGCGCGGCTTGGTTTTGCCCAAGGCGCAGGACCCGCTACGCGTGGCCGAACTGGCAACAAGACTTCCAAACTTGGCGTCACTCCTCCCCATCGTGGAATCAGCGCAGGGACTTTGGAACGCTCTCGACATCGCGCGCTGCCCGCGTGTGGAACGGCTGGCCTTCGGCCATCTCGATTTCCAGCGCGATGTGGGCATTGACGGCGAGAACGAAGAGTTGCTGTACGCCCGCTCGCACTTAGTTCTGATGTCGCGGCTGGCCGGTGTGGCGCCGCCGCTCGACGGCATCACCGCGGCTCTCGACGATACCGAAAAATTGCGCCAGGACGTCGAGCGCGCCCGCCGCCTCGGTTTTGGCGGCAAGCTGTGCATACATCCTCGCCAGATCGAATCGGTGAATCGCGGCTTCCTGCCCTCGGAGAAAGATGTCGAGTGGGCGCGGCGCGTGGTCGCGGCGGCCGAAGCCGCCGGCGGCGGCGCGGTGCGCATGGGCGCCGAAATGGTGGACGCCCCAGTGGTGGCGCGCGCGCAGCAAATCCTGCAAATGATCGAGAGCGCCGGAGCGCACCGCGAACATTGATTTGGCGTACGAGCGGGTGTAACTTGAGGCGCATTGCGGGCGTGAGGCCACGCTGTGCGTGGCCGGCAGCCCGCAGCACGGTGTTTGTGTCCCGCGAATTTGTGCGGGACCGAAATCCGAAGCCCCGGCGGAGCCGGGGTAAACTCCGCGAGGGATCTCTCTGAATGCTTAGTTCCGGCACCAGACTCGGGACCTACGAGATTACCGCGCACATCGGCTCCGGCGGCATGGGTGATGTCTATCAGGCGCACGACACCAAGCTCGGCCGCGACGTAGCCATCAAAGTCCTGCCCGCGCAATTCGCCCGTGATTCCGAACGCTTGGCGCGCTTTCAGCGCGAAGCCAAAATGCTGGCGGCTCTGAATCATCCGAATATCGCCACGATTCATGGACTGGAGCAGAGCGGCAGCACGCACTATCTGGTGATGGAACTGGTGCCGGGCCCGACGCTGCGGGAGCGGGTTGCGGGGGAGCGCGCGGTGCCGCTCGAGGAAGCGCTAACGATTGCCAAGCAGATTGCCGAGGCCCTCGAAGCCGCGCACGGGAGCGAGAAAGGAATCATCCACCGCGACCTGAAACCAGCCAACGTGAAAATCACTCCCGAGGGCCGCGTGAAGGTTCTCGACTTCGGCCTGGCGAAAGCGTTTGTGGCGGAGCCGTCCGCGGAGGACATTTCCAATTCGCCGACGCTGAGCGCGTTGCCGACGCAGCAGGGCGTCATCATGGGCACGGCGGCCTACATGTCGCCGGAGCAGGCCCGCGGCAAGCCGGTCACCAAGGCCACCGATATCTGGGCCTTCGGCTGCGTCCTGTATGAATTGCTGACCGGAAAGCGGGCCTTCCAGGGTCACGACGTCACAGAAATTCTCGCTGCGGTGATGCTGAAGGAACCGGATCTCGACGCGCTGCCGGCGAACACTCCTGCTGGCGTCCGAACACTTCTGCGTCGCTGCCTGCGAAAGGATCACCGCCAGCGCCTCCAGGACGCAACCGATGCACGCATCGAGATCGAAGAAGCGCTCACCGCCCCAGCAATGGAACCAATATCCGTTCTGTCAACGACGAGCGGCAGGCGACAGCTATTGTTCGGAGCGGCGGGTGTCGCTGCGCTTGCCCTCGCTAGTTTGGGTGGGTGGATGCTAAGGCCCACGCCGTCGCCACAGCTCGTCTCGCGCTTTACCATCGCCTTGCCGCAGGGCCAGCGGCTCGTGGGCGAAAATCGGCCGCCCTTGGCCTTGTCGCCTGACGGAAGCCACCTCGCCTACGCAGCCGTTCAGGGCGGCATCCAGCAGCTTTATCTGCGCGCCATAGACAGCCTGGAGGCCAGGCCTATGGCAGGCACAGAAGGGGCGGAAGTGCCATTTTTCTCTCCTGATGGCCAGTGGATCGGCTTTGCTGCAGGCGGAAATCTGAAGAAGGTTGCAATTGCCGGCGGGATACCAGTGACCCTGTGCGAGTCGGGTCTGATTAATGGTGCCGACTGGGGACGAGACGACACGATTGTTTTCACCCCTAACTATGGCACCGGCCTCATGCGAGTCTCGGCCGCAGGGGGCGAGCCGCAGGTATTGACCACTTTGGACCCGGCCCGAGGCGAACTCAGCCACCGTTTTCCTCAATTCCTGCCAGGGGGTAGAGCGCTCTTGTTCACGATCCTGACAGGCGAGAGTAACGATGCGACCGATGTGGCCGTGCTACGGCTCGACACAGGGGAACGTCAATTGATTCGGCGCGGGCATACCGGCCGCTATGTGCCCACTGGGCATTTGGTGTACTCCCAGGCGGGTGGCCTTTTTGCCGTGCCCTTTGACCCTGCGCACCCGGAGGCTGCCAGCACCGCTCCCGTGGCGGTTCTCGAACGGGTCAGGATTTCCGGCAACACCAGCGCACAGTATTCCTTTGCCGCCACAGGAACGCTCGCATACGCGCCGGCCAGTCGCACGGATGATCGCAACCTGGTTTGGGTCGACCGAGCGGGAAAGATTCAGATCCTGCCGGCGCCCCCGCGTTCCTACTTCACGCCGCGCCTTTCGCCCGACGGGCAAAAGGTAGTTGCTTGGGTTATTGAGGGAGACGTTCTGATCTATGACCTCCAGCGTGGCACGTTGACCCGCGCAGCGCCGGAGGGCACCGGCTCCTGGCCCATTTGGACGCCGGACGGTAAGCGGCTGGTCTACCGCGCGGCTCGTGAGGGCACTCGCAACCTTTTCTGGAGAGCGGCGGACGGCACCGGCGCCGAAGAACGACTGACCACGGGAGAAAACCCTCAACAGCCGGACTCCTGGTCGCCGGACGGCCAACTGCTGGTGTTCGTGGACAGCAGCCCCGCAGGTGACAACGACATCTGGCTCTTCCGCCTCGGCGACCCTTCGGCAGGCTCAGGGCAGGCAGGGCAAGGCCGCAAGAGGGAACCCCTCCTCCAAACGCGGTTCAACGAAACGCGCGCACGATTTTCGCCGGACGGGCGCTGGATCGCTTACCAGTCCAACGAATCGGGCCGCAATGAAATCTACGTGCGGCCCTTTCCCGGTCCGAGCAGCAGGTCACAAATCTCGGCCGAAGGTGGCATTGACGCGGCATGGAACCCCAACGGGCGGGAACTTTTCTACCGCAACGGTAACAAGATGATGGCCGTGGACATTGCCACCCAGCCCGTTTTCTCCGCGAGCACGCCCAGGCTCCTCTTCGAAGGCGATTACCTGCTGAACTTGGTTTTCAGCCCGGGCTACGACGTGTCTCGCGACGGCCAGCGGTTTCTTATGGCTATTGCGAGAGACCCGACGTCTGACACGCAGATCAACGTGGTGCTGAACTGGTTTGAAGAGCTGAAGCGCCGTGTGCCGGTGAACTGAGCCTCTGGTATGCTTGCCTGTCCAAAGGAGGAGATGCGATGAGACGCTGGATTCTAATGAGTGGAGCTCTCCTGTGCCTGGCGGGCATGGCGGGGATGGCCATGGCGGAAGAGGGGATGTGGCTGTTCAACGTGCCGCCGACGGCAGCAGTCCAGTCGAAATACGGTTTCCGGCTCACCCAGCCGTGGCTGGACCACGTCCGGCTTTCCTCGGTGCGCTTCAATAACGGCGGCTCGGGATCGTTCGTATCGCCAGACGGCCTGACGTTTACCAATCATCATGTCGGCGCCACCTGCATTCACCAGCTCTCCACCGGCGGCAAGGACTACATGAAGGCCGGCTTCTACGCCAGGACGCAGGCCGAGGAAGCCAAGTGCCCCGACCTAGAATTGAATGTGTTGCAGGATATTGAAGACGTCACCGCCAAGGTCAACGCCGTGGTGAAGCCGGGCATGTCCGTGGCCGACCAGGGCCAGGCGCAGCGCTCGGCCATGTCCGCCGTCGAGCAAGAGTGCGCCACGGCCACCAGTCTGCGTTGCGATGTGGTCACGCTGTACTCGGGAGCGATGTATCACCTCTACAAGTACAAGAAATATACGGACGTGCGCCTGGTCTTCGCGCCGGAATACGAGTCGGCGTTCTTCGGCGGCGATCCCGACAATTTTGAATTTCCGCGCTACGACCTGGACGCCGCCTTCTTCCGCGTGTACGAAAACGATCGCCCGGCGCGCCTGAACCATTTTTTCAAGTGGTCCACCGCCGGAGTAAAAGAAGGCGATCTGGTTTTCGTCTCCGGCCACCCGGGCTCGACCGGCCGTTTGAATACCATGTCACAGCTCGAATTTCTGCGCGACACAGGCTATCCGTGGACGCTCGAATCCCTGGCCAGGCGCGCCGCCATGCTCAAGAAGTTCGCCGCCACGTCGGAGGAAAACGCGCGCATCGCCCAGGAAGACCTGTTCAGCATCGAGAATTCGCTGAAGGCCATCAAGGGTTACCAGTCCGGCCTGCTCGATAGCGCCGTCATGGCCAGAAAGGCCAGCGAGGAAACCAGGATGCGCCAGGCCATCGCCGCCGATCCGCAGAAGCGGGCCGAGTACGGGGACCCGTTCGCCGAAATCGCCAAGTCCATGGCCATTCAGAAACAGATCTATCTTCCGCTGACCTACTTGGAGCGGCGCGGCGGCTTCCGCGGCGATCTGCCCGGCATTGCACGCGCCCTGGTGCGCGCCGCCGATGAGCGCGCCAAGCCCAACGGCGACCGCCTGCGCGAATACCGGGACACCGCACTGCCGTCGCTCGAACAGGGCCTGTTCTCCACCGCGCCGATTTACAAGGCGCTGGAAACGGCGCTGCTCGAGGATTCGCTGGCGGAGATGAAAGAAAAGATGCCGCAGAGCGCGATGGTCAGCCGCGTGCTCGGCGATAAATCGCCCGCGGATCTGGCCCAATCGCTCATCGCATCCACCAAGCTGGATGATGTGGCGGTGCGCAAACAGCTTTATGAGGGCGGGCAGCAGGCCATTCGCGCCAGCACCGATCCGCTCATCGTGCTCATGCGCGAGATTGATGCCGAGTCGCGCGCGGTGCGCAAGCAGTTCGACGACGAAGTGGACGCCGTGGTGCGCACCCACGGCGGGACGGTCGCCAAAATCCGCTTCGCCAGCGAAGGCACCAGTATCTACCCCGACGCCACGTTCACCCTCCGGCTGGCCTACGGCGCCATTCGCGGCTTCACCGAAAACGGCGAGGGCATCGTCCCCAGAGGCACCAAGGTTCCCTTCTTCACCACCATCGGCGGCGCCTACGAGCACGCCGCCAGGCACGGCAACCAGCCCCCTTGGCGGCTTCCCGAAAGCTGGATGAAGGCCAAGTCCAAGGTGAATCTCAATACCCCGCTCAACGTCGTGCAGACCGCAGACATCATCGGCGGCAATTCCGGCAGCCCGGTCGTGAACCGCGCCGGCGAAGTGGTGGGCATTATCTTCGACGGCAATATCCAGTCGCTGCCCTGGAATTTTGTCTATGACGACGTGATTGGACGCGCCATCCATGTGGACTCGCGCGGCATCCTAGAGGCCGTGCGGAATATCTACGGAGCAGGCCCGCTGGCAGACGAATTGCTGGGCAGGATGGCCCGCCGTTAGGCCGACATTTCGGGAGGAAAGCGCATGCGACGGATCATCTTGCTGGGGCTGTGGTGCGGGGCGGTGTTGCTGATCGGCGGGCTGCCCGCCGCGGCGCAGGGATCAAAAGCCGAGGTGTTCCTCGGCGGCTCGTTCACGCGGACAGAAGGCACAAATTTCGGAGGCTGGAACACGTCGTTCACGGGCAACATGCTCCCCTGGCTGGGCGTGACCGCGGATTTCAGCGGACACTACAATTCCCCTGTGGACATTCATACGTATACGTTTGGCCCCCGCCTGGCCTTTCCGCAGGACACCGGCGTAGTGCCGTTCACCCAAGCCACGTTTGGGGCGGCGCGACTGAAAGTAGGAGGATTCAGCGACACCGGGTTCGGGGCCTACATCGGCGGCGGCCTGGACTGGATCGCCCGGGACTACCTGGCCGTCCGCCTGATGCAAATTGACGCGCAGCTCATGCGCATTTCGGGAAGCAACTTCAGCGGCACGCGCCTTTCGTTCGGCGTCGTGTTCCGCCTCGGCCGCCGTTAGCCGCAGCATGCCTCTCCCTGAAGCAACCGGGCGGCGCTGGCCAATTGCTTCGGGCTCAGGCAAGCGGTATCATGAAATTACAGCGGCAGGCCTTTTTTGCATGGCTGGCGCGGTTTCTCGCTTCCAGGGAGGATATCTGATGAGCCTGTTTGAGGAAGAGTCCCAGCCTTCGACCTCACCGAACTGGACTGTATCGCGCTGCGCAATTCTCCGCCGGTTACTGCTGGCGGCTGCCGCTCTGCTGTTCACAGCTACCTGTCTGCCGGCTGCCGACCCACCGGTCATCAGTCCCCTGGACCAAATCAAGCCCGGCATGGCTGGCGTGGCCTACACGATTTTTGCCGGAGACCAGATCGAGAAGTTTGACCTGGAAGTGGTCGGCATATTGCCGAATCTCATCGGACCGAAGCAATCCATCATTCTGGTGCAGTTGAAAGGCCCCAAGGTCGAACACACCGGCGTCGTTGCCGGCATGAGCGGCAGCCCGGTTTACATTGACGGTAAGCTAGCCGGCGCGCTTTCCCTGAAATTCGGCATATTCACCAAGGAGCCGCTGGCAGGCGTCACGCCCATCGAAGACATCCTGTCGATGCCCGCCGGAGATGCGCCAGCTTCGGGAACGACGACGGTAGCCGGGACCATGGCGCCGGCCAATCTCGAAAGCTGGACGGAAGCATCCGCCGCGTTTCCGGTTGCGGAAAGCCCGCGATATCCGATGCCGGGCCAGTGGGCCAGTGCAGCCGGTATTTCAGGCGGCGCGTTCTTGAGGCCGATTGGTTCGCCGCTGGTCTTTTCGGGCTTTACGCCCGCTGCTTTGCGGCAATTCGCCGGCGCCTGGGAAGCTTACGGAATGGTGGCGACGCCGGGCGGGACTGCGCCACCCCAGCAAAGCGACTCGCAGATCGCCGCCGGCGACATGATCAGCATGGTGCTGGTACAGGGCGACCTCTCGATGAACGCGGCATGCACCGTCACCGCGATTACGGACGATCGTGTGTACGCTTGCGGGCATCCGCTCTTCGGGCTGGGAGGCATCCGTATCCCCATGGCGCGGGGACGCGTGGTGACCACGCTTTCCTCGGACATGGAATCCACCAAGATCGTGAACGCCGGAGGCGTGATCGGCACGCTCACCCAGGACCGGCTGACGGCGGTGATGGGACGCCTGGGCGCCGCGCCGCCGATGATTCCCGTAACGCTTTCCGTGGTCACACCGAGCGGCGAGAAACAGATTCGCGTGGAAATGATTTCCGATCGCAAGCTGACTCCGTTGCTGGCAGGGATGGTGTTTTTCAATAGCTTGACGCAAAACACGACGTACGGAGAGGGCACCACCTTGCGGCTGCGCGGCAGCATTGACATCGCCGGGCACTCCCCAGTCGTGCTCGAGAACATCTACACGCCCACCGATCTCTTCACCCCGGACGGAACCATGGTCGCAGCGGGAGTCCAATCCCTTTTCAATCGCATTTTTTCCAACCCCTACGAGACACCCACCATCGAACGCGTATCGCTGCGCGTGGATAGCGTGCCGGAGCGGCGGCTGGTGAGGATTGAAAACGCCTGGTCGGAAACCGCGGAAGCGGCTCCGGGTGAATCCGTGCTCATCAAGGTGATGCTGCGGCCCTATCGCGGCGCGCCGGTCATTCGCGAAGTGCCCATCACCATTCCGCTGCAGGCGGCGCGCGGGACCACGTTGCGCGCGCAGGTGAGCGACTCGGAGTCGCTCAACCGAGTCACCAACCTGCTCACCGCGCAGGGACGCCTGGGCGGGCTCGAACAGCTCATTACCCTGCTGAACCGCGCGCGGCGCAATAACCGCGTGTACGTCACACTCCTCAAGCCGGCTCCCACGCTGGTCGTGGACGACAAGGAACTTCCCGGCGCCCCGCTCTCACAGCTCAACGTCCTCAACCAGACATTGCCGGCCAACTCGGCGCTGCTGCGTGAAACAGCGCTCGGCGAATGGTCGCTGCCCCTGGACGAGGCCGTGGCGGGCGCCGCGTCGGTGTTGATCAAGGTACAGTAAGCGCTTGATGCGGCGGACGCCAGACGAATCCAGCGCCGCCCGGCCCCCAGGGCCCGAGGATTTGCCAGGCCTATGCTGAAAACTCCATCGAGAGTTCGTTTCCGGTTATCCTCTGGGATCGCGGCCGCGCTCGCTGCAGCGCTCACCGTGGTGCTCGCCGGTTTCGTCCCGGCCATTGCGGAACACACGCGTTTCTGGCGGCAGTCGGACTACGAGAATTTCGAGCGCGGCACAGCCAAGGGCACCGCCGTCCGCAGCGACGGAAAAATCATGCTGGCGCCAAAGTTTGCGCCGCTGGCCGACGCCGGCCTGGCCTACCTCTGGGACTTGCAGCTCGATTCGCGCGGGAATCTGTACGCGGCTGGGGGCTCGAATGCCAAAGTCGTGCGAGTGGATGCGGCCGCCAAGACCACCACCGTGTTTGATTCGAGTGAGCTGTCGGCGCAGGCCCTGGCCACCGACAGCAGGGACAACTTGTACGTAGGCACGTCGCCGGATGGCAAGGTCTATAGAATCACGCCCGACGGTCAAAAATCCGTGTTCTTCGATCCCCAGATGAAATATATCTGGGACCTGGCCATGGGCGCGGATGGAACGCTCTATGTGGCCACCGGCGATACCGGCAGAATCTTCTCCGTCTCTCCCGATGGGAAGGGCGAAGTCTTCTACGCCAGCTCGGAAACGCATGTTCGCGCACTGACGCTCGACGGCAAAGGAAATCTGCTGGCCGGCACCGAACCGAGCGGATTGGTGCTGCGAATTCCGCTGGCCGGCCCGCCGGCTGCGGCTGCCGCTCGCGGAACCGCCGCCCAGGGCGCCACTGCGGCCGCACCGACCAGCCGCCAGGCGTACGTGCTCTACGAGACTACGCGCAGGGAGGTCACCGCGCTGGTAACCGATCCCTCCGGAAATCTCTACGTGGGCGCCATCGGCGAGAAAGGACGCGCTCCACAGGCGATTCCCCAGGCACAGCCGCAACAGCAGCCGGCGGCCGCCGCAGCCGGACAAGCTGCCCCGGGTGCCGCCGCTGTAGTCGCCCCTGCACAGCAGCAGCAGATTCCGGCAACGGTTTTCCAGCCGTTTCCGGCGGTGACGTCTTCCGCTGTCTACCGAATTGCATCCGACGGCTCGCCCGAGGAACTCTGGGCCTCGCGCGATGACCTGGTGTACTCGCTGGGAGTCGCTGCGGACGGCAAGCTGCTGCTCGGCACCGGAAACCAAGGCGTGGTGATTCAACTGGACGGCAACCGTGTCTTCTCGCGCCTGGTCAGAAGCACTACCGGACAGATCACCGGCCTGGCGCGCGCCGCCAACGGACGGCTGTACGTGGCCACGGCCAATCCGGGCAAGATTTTCACGCTGGGGCCGGAACTGGAAGCGGAAGGTACTTTTGAGTCTCAGCCTTTCGACGCCCGCATCTTTTCGCGCTGGGGACGCCTGACCTGGTGGGGCGAGAACGGCGCGGCGCCGTCATCGGGAATGGAGCTGTACGTTCGAGCCGGGAACACCTCGGAGCCGGAGAACAACTGGAGCCCTTGGTCCGGGCCGTATGGCGATGCTCGCGGCGCGGAAGTGCAGGCGCCGGCGGCGAGGTTCGTCCAGTGGAAGGCCGTGCTGCGGAGCGGCCGAGGCCCCGCGCCGGAGATCTCCTGGGTTAGTTTGGCCTACCTGCCCAAAAATGTCCCGCCGCGGATCGCCGCGATTGCGGTGCAAAGTCCCGGCATCCGCGCCGCCGCCGGGGGCGGGGGCGGAGGCGGGCAAGGTCAAACCGTTCCCGTGCAATTGCGCCAGCCGGCCGCTACGACGCCCGGGGCGACCGCTACACCGGCGCGGCCGCAGACGGAATCCGCTGCCCCCACGTCGCGCCCCGAGCCTCCGCCGCAGGGTTTTGCTCAGAAGGGCCACCAGGCCGTGCTGTGGACCGCCGACGACGTCAACGAGGACGAGTTGACCTACTCGGTCTATTACCGCGGCGAGAGCGAAAAGGACTGGAAGCTGCTCCGGGACAAGATCGCTCAGAGGTTCTATTCCTGGGACACCACGTCCATGCCCGACGGCGCCTATTATCTGAAGATTGCCGCCTCGGATGAACCCGCCAATGCCTCCGGCGAGGCACTTTCGACGGAACGTGAGAGCGACCGCTTTGTGGTGGACAATACGCCGCCCGAAATCTTGGGCATGGCTGCCGAACTGCTCAGCCCGCCGAGCGCTTCCGGAGTCACGGTGCGATTCCGCGCCAGCGATGCCACCAGCGCTATCGTCAGCGCGCAATACAGCCTCGACGCCGGCGACTGGGTCCTCATCCTGCCGGCCGGCGGCGTCAGTGATTCGCTCGAGGAGCCGTATGCCATCACGCTGCGGGAGCTCGCGCCGGGCGAGCACACCCTGGCCGTGCGCGCTTACGACCAGTATGAAAATCTCGGGGCCGGCAAGGTGACCTTCACCATCCCGGCCCCCAGACGCTAACGCTCCGGGAACCGGGCCGGGCCGCTGCGGTGTGTGCGGCCAGCTTCAGCACACCCAACTTTCTCTTTCCGCCATCGGCGAAAGCCGCTCGACGCGCACTCCCACGCCGGTTTTGCCCGCCACACCATTCGGCTCGATGTGGACCACGCGCGCGTTCCAGCGCACCAGGACCACGTTCTGTGACAATTCACGCGGCATTCGGAGGTAGATTTCGACCTCCTCACCCACGTGCAATGGGCAGGTCGTCGAGAAACACAGGCCGTGCTGGGATATGTTTACGGACTCAGCGGACTGCTCAGCCGAAGGCGGTTCCGTGATCGGCCGGAACCGGATCGGCATGCGCACGGCTAGCCGCGTTTCGGCGCGGCGATTCGTCAAACTCATAGGTTCCTCCCCGCGCGCAGGAAGGAGTGCGCCCGGTCTGAATTTGGAAGGGTAACGCCATTCTAGCGGGCTGCCGGGCGCCCGCAAGCTATTTCTCGGGACTTATGTTCAACCGGTCAGCGAGCCGTCCGCTGTGGGATAATGCGCTGCGCGGCGAAGCTACCATGGAGAACCGCTTGAGCATGCCCCTGCAACGCGAGCCCGGCCCGGCTGTGGTTGGACCGGGGTTGGAAGAGGTCCGCGCCGCCCATCGGCGCATTGCGCCGCACGTGCATCGCACGCCGGTCATGACCTCCGCGTCCCTAGACGAAGTGGCCGGCGCCCGGTTGTACTTCAAGTGCGAAAACTTGCAGCGCTCGGGATCGTTCAAGATGCGCGGGGCCAGCAACGCCGTGTTTTCTCTCAGCGAGGAGGAGGCCGCGCGCGGCGTGCTCACACATTCCTCGGGCAACCATGCTGCCGCGCTGGCGCTGGCGGCCCGGCGCCGCGGGATTCGCGCCTGGATCATCATGCCCTCCGACGCGGCACAGATCAAGCGCGCCGCAGTGACCGCCTTCGGCGGAGAGCTCAGCTTCTGCGAGCCCACCATCGCGGGCAGAGAAATCGCTGCCGCCGAACTGCTGCGCCGCACCGGCGCGGTGCTTGTGCATCCCTATGACAATGACCGTATCATCGCGGGGCAAGCCACCGCGGCCGTCGAGCTGATCGAGGACGTGCCGGACCTGGATTTCGTGATGGCGCCGGTCTCCGGCGGCGGCCTGCTCAGCGGGACGGGTATCGCCAGCAAACACCTCACGCCGGCCGCGCGCGTCATCGGCTGCGAGCCGCGCAACGCCGACGATGCCGCGCGCTCACTCGCCGCCGGGCGGCTGGAGCCCGCGTCATCAAACACGACCATGGCCGATGGGCTTCGCGCCACGCTTTCGCCGCGGACCTTGGCCATACTGCAGCGCGTCGCCGATCGAGTGGCCTTGGTATCGGAAGAAGAAATCGTGGCGGCCATGCGCCTGCTGTGGGAAAGGCTGAAGCTGGTGGTCGAGCCCTCAGGAGCCGTGGCGGCGGCGCCGGCGCTCTTCCGGCAGATTCACGCTGAAGGCAGGAAGGTTGGAATCATTCTCTCAGGCGGTAACGTGGATCTCGATACGCTGCCGTTTGGTGTGGCCGGGCCCGCCGCAAGGCCCCGCTAGTTCACCGTCAGCAAGAATTGCGCCGAACGGGTGACGCCCCCGATCGCGCCCGTCACGGTCACAGTGCCCGAGCCGAGACTGGTGGATGCGGGTGCGTCCACCGTCAACGCAAACTTTGAAGTAGGGACCGGATCGTCGCCCGTATCGCCGCTGGATCTGTTTCCATTTCCGCTGCAACCGATGACCATCGCCAGCAGGCAAGCCAGCGCTAACCCCGGCCAGCGGACAGGTGGTGCGCAACTCCAGTACTTCCCTGCGGGCAAGAATCGCAGACCGCGACTGACACAAGACCAACAACAAATCGCCACAACCACGATACCCAGCGGCCACCACGGAATCGCGGGAAGTTCCTGGGGAGTCAAAACGCTGGCGCTCGCTACCGGCGAAACGGAACAGGTCACCCCGGCGAGAGCCGAAGCGATGGCGCACGTAAAGGCCGGAGTGCCCGCAAAACCGTTCGGCCGCGTCAACGTCACCTGAGCCGTTCCACAGGCGCCCCGCATCACGGTCAGCGTCTGAACGGAAAGCGACAATTGAAAATCGGGCTCTGTGTTCGCGCCGGGAGCAGGCACCGCCACCGACGTCCAGCCGGTGACCAAGCTGTGCGCGTTGATGGTTCCCAGGCCGGTGGCCAGATCGTACCCGGTAGTGGCGCCGTACCCGATCGGCACAGTGCTCGCCGGAAGGCAATCGGGCAGCGTCGAAGGCCGGTAAGGCACCTTGTTGTCACCGGTGGCGACGTCGTGAAAGCTGGCGGGCGATGCCGGCGCCAATGCATACAGCCTGGGGTTCACGTTTCCCTGTCCCTGGAACGAATTCGTGGACTGATTGATGAGCGCGACGATTCCGGCGAACGCGGGAACGCCGGCCGAGGTCCCGCCGAAGACCGTCAAGAATCCACCGGCGTCCCGAAAACCTACCACACAGGTCGGCGAATTCGTGGAAATGTCCCGGGAACAGACCAGGTAGCCGTCATGCTCGGCCGAGGCGGCGAAGGAGACATCCGGCACGTCGCGCGCGCCGTCCTTGGGCACCCCGGTTCCCGTCTGCCAGCTTGGCTTCGGAAAATAGATGCTGCTGCCGCCGCCAGTGGCGGCGAGCTGGCCGGTTTCGGCGGTGTCGTTCCAGGTCGTCTCCGGAATGTAGGACAGTGCCGATCCGTTGCCGGGATCATTGATCGGTTTCCAATAGACGCCGGACCCCTCATTGAATCGTGTCCCCCCAACCGCAGTGACGTACGGCAGAGCGGCAGGTAGATCCACCGCCAAACCCTCGTCGGAGACGCTATCGCCATTGTCGCAGTCTGCGGCGCCGGAATCGCCCGAGGGGCCTACGATGGTGATTCCTTTCACGTTGGCCTGCTGGGCGATGGACGCCAGTATATTGGCGTCAGATTGCGTGAAGCCGACTGTGCCCCCTTCGCAAAGTCCGTAGCTGATGCTCAGTACCGGCGCCAGATTTTGATCAATGACGTGTGCGAACGCATCGAGAACATTCTCCGAATAGACGTAAAGGATGGTGGCATTCCGGGCCACGGCGCCAGCCCACTCCACATCCAGGTAGGCCTCATCTATATCGCCTTCGACCATTCCGGGGTCGGTCTCTCCGGGCACGAGGATCACCTGGGGAGGAGGGTTGTTGGGCAGTCCTGAAAGGTCCCGAAACGTCTGGACATCGCTGACTTGTATGGCGGACTGCCCCACTACCGCGAGCTTGTGGCCGCTACCGTTGATGCCGCTGCTGTAAAGCGGTTTGAGATTGTAAATGGTGGCGAAATCGTCCGGCACCAAAAAGTGATTTCCCGACACGTCGGAGGTGTAGCGCGGCGAAATTTTTCTGATTCCTCGCGGCTTGAGGCGAAAATCGTGCAGGCCGCGAAAGCCCAGCACCACGTCCGCGAACGCGCTGGGCAGCGACGGCTCACGGCCCATCGCGAAGTGCGTTTCTCCGCGCACGGAGTAGCGCCGCAGGTTGGTGCGCAAAGCTGCTTCCACCTGCTGCGCGGTGCCGCTGAAGGCCACCCAGGTCCGGCTCCGGCTCACCTGTTCGATTTTCAATCCCTGTGCTTGCAACCAGGCGAGGATCTTGTCCACATCACTCTGGGTCAAACCGAATCGCTCGGCGAATGCCTCCGGCGACAGCCAGCGGTGGTAGTTCGGCGAAGAAGAATCCTGCAGTTCAGCCAGCAGCGCCTGAAGATCGGCCTGCTGTGCCGGAGACTGACTGAAAAGCATGGTGACACGGCGGAGCCTCATGTCCGGGCCCACCTGGCCCTGGTCGAACTCCGGCTTGGCAGACGGGTGAAGGTTGCCCCGGGTCACTGAGAAGCGCGAGCTGTCGATGGGCTCGACGATCCGGTCGCGCGCGCGGAACTGCGCGAAGACAGCCGAGCTGCCGGCAGAAGCGCACAGCCAGACCGCAAACAGCGCCAGGGCCGGATACCGAAGCAATCCTGAAGAACGGCCGGAAGAACCGGAAGTTTGTGGCATGGCACCTTTCCCGTATCCCGCGCAGGACGGATCCGCCCTGTTGGGGCCGAACTTACTGGCCTCTGGCGTCAGATGCCTCCCAGCTCCGCCAAGCCTCCGGGGACGCGAGCCTTGTTGTCCAAAAAGCGCTCGTGCCCTGTTAAGAGCCGCTAAGAGCTGATGAGAAAAGCATACGGGGATTGGCGGACGGAAACCAGGACAAGGAAGTACAGTTGTGCCGCCGAGGAAACCCCCGGCCGAAGGACCTCGCTCAGTGCCGCCGGCGAGAGGCCAGGGCCTACTCGTCTCCAGGCTTCCAGTCCCTGGGCGGGAAAGAGATTCGCCAGAAGGCCGGCGCCGGCGCCGAAAATTCGGCAGGGATCAGATAACCGTCGGTATTCTCGATGGGTGTGCGCGTCACGCGGCAAGGCATCTTGTCGCCGGTGCGATCGTTCTTCAACTCCAGCAGGGTCTCCGCGGAAAACGTGCGCGCGCACTGCAGCATGGCTCCGTGGTCATTCACCGACTCCGTGACGGCTTTCACGGTGACCTCTTTCCCCGCCACGCTGTACTGCAGCGTCACCGGCACCCGCACCATCACGCGCTGACTGCGCCGCCGCTCTTCGCTCGCGAGAAGCTGGCCCCCCAAGCGCCCGCGCGATGCAATCGATGCAATCTTGGTCACAGTTCCAGCCCCCAGAAATCCATCGGCGGCCGGGCCAGCTCGACGCCCAGCTCCCAGCCCTCGTTTCGCAGGCCGCCCTTCCACACCACAATTCCGGAAAGCGTCTGCTCGTTGGTCAGATTGACCACGCGGACGTGCTGTTCCAGCGGGAGATTCTCAGGCAGCACGACCAGGCAGCCGTAGGAGCCTACGACACAGGTAAACGCCTGTTTCCGAAACTTTCCTCCCGCGGCGTCCTCCCATTCAACGCCGACAGGCACCCGGGAGTTCAGGCGCACGCCCCGGCGCTTTTCCGTCATTTTCGCGGCTGGCCCCGACGGTGTCAGTATTTCGCCCATTCGAGTTCCCACACTTGCCCGACCGTACCCAAGACGCGGCTGGGACGCGTCCCGAAACTGTCTTCATATTAGAAACTGCGAGCGGAAGGGGTCAATGGTACGCAAGGACAGGTGGGGCACGGCAATCCGTACAGGTTGCCGTGCCCCAGCGAAAAGACGATCTAGTGCCGGCCTGAGGGGCCGAGGTCCGAGAGGTCTGAGCTGGTGCTGCGCGCGATGGGAGACTGCACCGGCCCCCCGCCGGCCACCGGGCCATGCGACGTTGGGACAGGCTCCTGGGAGAGGCGACGGCGGCCAGGCAATAGCCGCCCCACCAATCCTCGGAACCGTTCCATGTAGATATACAGTACAGGCGTCAGATACAGCGTGACCACCTGGGAGAACATGAGTCCGCCGACCACGGCGACGCCCAGCGGACGCCGTGCATCTCCGCCGGCCCCATGCCCGATGGCGATCGGAAGAATGCCCATCAGTGCCGCCGCGGTGGTCATCATGATCGGCCGGAAGCGAACCACGCAACCTTGATAAATGGCCTCGGCCGGATCCTTGCCCTCGTTGCGCTGCGCGTCCAGAGCGAAGTCAATCATCATGATGGCATTCTTCTTGACGATGCCGATGAGCATGATGACGCCGACGAAGCCGTAGAGGTTCAACTCCATATCGAGCTGCCGCGAAATATAACCGTTTATCGCGGCGGTGTGGAACAACCACAGGGCCAGCAAAGCGCCGAACCCAGCCGAAGGCAGCCCGGAGAGTATGGTGATGGGATGGATGAAGCTTTCATACAGGATTCCCAGGACGATGTAGATCACCAGGACGGCCATCATCAAGAGCATGCCGAGGCCCGCCACCGACGACTGGAAGGCTCGCGCGGTCCCCTGGAAACTGTAGGCCACCGAATCCGGCAACACTTCTTCGGCAGCATGAGTGACTGAGTCCACGGCCTCGCCGACGGAAACGCCGGGCACCACGTTGAAAGAGAGGTTCACCGACGGAAGCTGGCCCAAGTGTGTGACCGAAACCGGCCCCAAGGTCTTGGCCAGTGTCGCGACGGAGCCGAGCTGCACAAGCCCTCCGCTCCGCGAGCGGATATACAGAGAGGAGATGGCCTCCGGATCGCGCTGAAATTCCGGCGCGAGCTCCAAGATCACCGCGTACTGATTATTGGGCGCCATGATGGTGGAGACCTGGCGCTGGCCGTAGGAGGATCCAAGCGCATCTTCCACCTGGCTGGCGGAAATACCCAGGGCAGAAGCCTTGTCCCGATCAATGGTCACCTTGATTTGCGGGTTGGCCAACTGGACGTCGGCAGTCGCATCAATGATTCCCGGCAGCGTGCCCAGCTTGGCTACCAGTTGGTTGGCGTAGTTATACAGTTGCTCGGTGTTCGCGCTCTGCAGTGTGAGTTGGTAGCTCGCACGGCCCCGGAATCCGCCAATACTGAGCGCCGGCCGATTTTGCAGGAACACATTCACTCCCGGCACCACCGAAAGCTTGCGGCGCAGATCCTGGATGACGTCGCTAATCGGCGGCCGCTCCGCCTGCGGCTTTAGTTGGACCGTGAGCTGGCCCCGGTTGCCGAAACCGGAGTTCGCCCCCACGTAGGCCACATCGGGATGGTTCTGGGCGATCTGGGCGACCTGCTGCACCTTTTCGGCCAACACAGGGAATCCGGTGCCTTCGATCACTTCGACGCTGCCGGTGATCAAGCCATCGTCTTCGCTGGGAATAAAACCCTTGGGAACAGCCTGGTAGAGCTGCACCGTGCCTACCAACAACAGCACCGAGGCCCCCATGGTCGCCAGTTTATGCCGCAAGACAAATCGCAGGCTGCCGGCGTAGGCGACATGCGTCACCCAGTCCTGAATTCGCTCGAAGAAATTAAACATGCGGCCGTGCTTGACCTCCTGCTGCGGACGCAGGAAGAGCCGGCAGACCATGGGCGTAAGCGTCAGCGAGACGAACCCCGAAACGAGAATCGCCGCGATAATGGTCACAGCGAACTCATGCAGCAGCCGGCCCAATAACCCGCCCAGGAACAGCACCGGGATGAACACCGCGGCCAGCGACAGCGTGATCGAAATGATGGTAAACCCGATCTCTTGCGACCCCTTCAGGGCCGCTTCCATGACGCCCATGCCCTTTTCGATGTGCCGGACAATATTTTCCAGCATGACAATGGCGTCATCCACCACGAAGCCGACGGCCAGGGTCAGCGCCATGAGTGTGAAATTGTTGATCGAAAAGCCCGCCAGATACATGACCGCGAATGTGCCGACGATGGACAGCGGCAAGGCCAGGCTGGGAATGATGGTCGCGGAAAAACTGCGCAAGAAGAGGAAGATCACCAGGACTACCAGGCACAGCGCCAACATCAGCGTGAATTTCACTTCGTTCACCGAGGCGCGAATGGATTCCGATCGGTCGAAGCGGATGATCATGGCAATGCCCGGCGGCAATTGTTCTTCCAGTTGCGGCAGCACGGCCTTGACCCGGTCCACCACGTCCACGGTGTTGGAGCCGGGCTGGCGGACGATACTCACTTGAATGTTGCGCTGGCCGTTGAACCAGCTCGAGTTCCTCTCGTTCTCGACACTGTCAATCACTTGCGCCACATCGGCGAGGCGCACCGGAGCGCCGTTACGGTAGGTGACGATCAGCGGCGCGTAATCGGCGGCGCTGAAGAGCTGGCCGGTGGTCTGCAAAGCCAGCGTCTGCTGGCGGCCCCAGATGGTGCCCGTGGGCGAATTCACGTTGCCGGAGGCCACCGTATCCTGCACTTCGTTCAGGCCGATTTGCCGGGCCGCGAGCTGGTGGGGATCGACCCGAACGCGCACGGCGTACTTCTGCGAGCCTCCCACGCTCACCTCGGCCACACCGCTGATCATCGAGAGGCGCTGTGCGATATTCGCCTGGGCGTACTCGTCTACGATGGATAGCGGCAGCGTGCTCGAGGACAGTAACAGAGTCAGAATCGACTGGTCGGCTGGGTTGGACTTGCGCCACGAAGGCGGCGAGGGCATGTCCCGAGGCATGCGGACCGACTGCAGCGCCGCCTGCACGTCCTGGGCGGCCCCGTCAATATCGCGGCTCAAATCAAACTGCAGCGTGATGTTGGCGTTGCCCTGGCCGCTTCTCGACGTCATCTGCTCGACACCCGGAATCGTGGAGAACTGCTTTTCCAAGGGCAGCGCCACCGCTGCGGCCATGGTGTCCGGGTTCGCACCCGGCAAGCTGGCGTTTACGGTGATCGTGGGATAGTCCACGTTCGGCAAGTCGTTCACCGGCAACTGCAAGTAGCCGGCGATCCCAAAAACCACGATGGCCAGCATGATTAGCGTGGTGGCAATCGGTCGTCGAATAAAGATTTCAGAAATGTTCATTGCTTGGTCTCCTGTTGCCCCTGTTCCCGGCCCTGACCTCGGCCTGGTCCCCGTCCTTGACCCTGCCCTGCTCCTTCAGCCGAATTGGTGGCGACCGCCGCGCCACTCGGCGGCGTCGGAACATCTTCCGCCGCACGATTGGTGATCTCCGCACTCGCCCCGGGCACCAGCCGCAACTGCCCGTCCACAACCACGGTTTCTCCGGCCTTCAAACCTTCCAAGATGATGGTTTGGCCCTCGATCGAAACGCCCGTCACTACCGGGCGCGATTCCACCGTATTGTCCGCCTTCACTACATACACATATTGGCCGTTCTGGTTGGTGGAAATGGCCTGGGAGGGAACCACCAGGGTGTTCGGTCGTTCCGACAGCCGCAACATCGCGTTTACGAACAGGCCCGGCCAAAGCAGACCGCGCGTATTTTGGAATACCGCTCTCAGCCGGATCGTCCCGGTGGTCGGATCCACCGAATTATCAAAGAATGTCAGACTCCCTTGCTCCGGAGGGGCTGTGGCGTTCGGCACGGAGGCCGTCACGCGCAGCCGGTTCTGCCCCATGTATCTCTTGACCTCTGCCAGGTGCTGCTGGGGAACCGCGAAGTTGACGTAGATCGGATTGATCTGATTGATGACCACCAGCGCCTCGGTGCCGGAACGCACCAGATTGCCCGGTTGGACCATGAGCTTGCCGGTATACCCGTCAAGCGGCGCGGCAATCGTGCAGTAATCGAGATTCAGTTGCGCTTGACGGATGGCCGTCTCATCGGAGGTCACGGTGGCCTCGTCAGCCTCGGCACCGCTGACGACCGAGTCCACCTCCTGTGGTGAGACGACTCCTTCGGCCAGAAGCTTCTTGTAGCGCTCGGCCTGGCTTCGGCTATTGGCCGCCACTGCTTTGTTCCGAACCAGCGTCGAGCGTGCTCGCTCCAGCTCCATCTCATAGGGCCGCGGATCAATCTTGAACAGCGTCTGCCCTTTCTGAACGAAATCGCCTTCCTTGAAGCGAGCCTCCAGGAGCGGGCCGGAAACCTGCGCCTGCACCGAAACCGTCGCGTAGGCTTCCACCGTGCCGATCGCGGTCACATCAATGGGCATGTTCTTGAGGACGGCCTTCTCAGCCACCACCGGGACTGGCTGCCCCCCGCCACCACCGCCGCGACCGCGGCCGCCTCCCTGCTGCCCACCACGCCCCTGCGCTTGCTGCGCCTGATCCTGCGCTGCCTGCTGTTCCCCGCAACCTGAGGACAATGCAGAAAAAACGATTAAGGCCACCCCCGCAAAAGCGGTAGCCCACCGCTGCGTCCCGCGCAGCCGGTAATCCACAAATCTATTATTGCGCCTGTTCATGTTCACCCTGCGGGAACTATGCATGCGCCCGCGCACTTCCGCTAATTTTCGCAACTCTCTCTTCCCGCCAACTTATGACGTTTCTCGAAGGTATTCGGTTTCGTAGGGATCAACGCCGCACAGGTGACCCCAAAATCAGCCACTGTGTACTTCGACATTTTAGTATTTTACCTTGGCCGGCCGCCATCTCACAATCCTATCGAGCCCCGATGCCGCCCCTTTCCGGTACAGAAGTGATTCGCCGGAGGCGCGGGGCGTCTGCGGTGCGCCGAACGGCCGGCCGAATTCTGTGCCATACGGGATTCGATGAACGGCCAACGCATCTCCGACCGTGAGTTTCGCTCCGGGTGTGTTATAGAGGTGCCTGTTTCGGCCCCAGGTCACTGCCGCACAAATAACCTCGGGCCTCCCGGGTTCCTGACCAGGAATTATTGATGAACGTTTGGCAAAAATGGTTGCGGCAGCCGCAAAGTCTGTTGCTGCGGAAGATACTTTTCCAGGTTCACTTGTGGGTGGGCGTCTCTCTGGGACTCTATATTCTGATGATCAGTGTTTCCGGCAGCATCCTTGTGTATCGCCGGGAGCTGTCCTCGGCGCTGGCGACCGGGCCGGTCACCGTCGCTCCCCAGGACCGCAGGCTCACTCTCGAAGAACTGAAGGAAGTTGCCCGGCAAGCGCATCCCGGATACGAAGCTCAGGAGGTGTTCACTCCTCGCAATCCGGACCAAGCGGTGGAAGTACTGCTGCGCCGGGGAGACGCCACCATCCAGCGGTTGTTCAATCCGTTCACCGGTGCGGATCTGGGCGACACCGAGCGGGCCGCGTTCCGTTTTGTCGCGTGGGTGGCCGAACTGCATGACGACCTGCTCGCCGGAACTACAGGACGTTTGGTCAATGGCGCTGGCGCGATCTTTGCGACGCTGCTGGGCCTGACTGGAGCCGTCCTTTGGTGGCCCGGCATGATGAACTGGCGCCGCAGCCTGACGATTGACTGGAAGCGGCATCACAAGCGGCTCAATTGGTCGCTGCACAATACGGTTGGGTTCTGGTTGCTGGCGTTTATTCTCCTGTGGGGAATTTCCGGGATCTACCTGTCGGTTCCGCAGCCCTTCGACGCCCTCGTCGATTATCTGCAGCCCTTGACCGAATCGAGCCCGGCGACCAGGACTGGCGACACCGTTCTTTTCTGGCTGGCGCGGCTGCACTTTGGACGATTCGCCGGCCTGACCGTCAAATTCCTCTGGACGGTGCTGGGACTTGCGCCCGCGGTGCTGGCCGTCACCGGCGCACTGATGTGGTGGAATCGCGTGGTCCGCAGGAGACCGCGGCGGTTGGAACGGCTCGAGCCAGCTCCTGCCGGGAACCAGAACAGCCAAGAAAACTGTTCCATCCGCGGCAAACCTATCGCCGAATAGACTCGCCACCGGCGGCCAAACCACTGAATCGTCAGAAACAGCTCTTGCAAAAGCCGGTGACGCGCGTCACTGCCAAACCACGCAAAAGAGGCCAATGTCTCGAGACGCATATGAACGACCCAATCTTTGTGCGCGAATGGGGTGCCAATCTTTTCCACCAGCGTGTGCTGGAACTCGAGGCCCAAGGCTACATCCCCCGCCCCGAGACCTACCGCATTACCCCGGAGATGAATCCTGAGACTGGCGCAATCACTCACCTGCATGTGATTGAAATGCTCCCGCCCCAGCGGAACGAAGCGTAAGGCGCCTGCCCGTCGAGACCCTGGGATTACGACAACGGCCGGTCCGCATCAGACTGCGGTGTGAGATTGGCGAATGCAACAGACGTCGTTACACTGTAGGCAGTTGCCACCGGGGCAATGCGGTGGTGGATTTGCCTTACGCCAACCTGAGGCGTCTTATGCAAGTCAGCATACCTAGGAGTTAGGCCGCGACGCGGGGGAAGATCGCAAACGCAAATGCGGGTCTTGCGCCATCTATTTGACCAGAACAGGGCCTGGTCCGAGGATATCCGGGTTCATGATCCTGACTTCTTTCGGAAGCTATCGCAGCAGCAGTCGCCCGGCTATTTGTGGATTGGTTGTTCCGATAGCCGCGTGCCTGCAAACCAGATCGTCGGTCTCTTGCCCGGGGAGTTGTTCGTGCACCGCAATGTCGCCAACGTAGTGGTCCACACAGACTTGAATTGCCTCTCCACGATGCAGTTTGCGGTGGATGTGCTCAAGGTCAAACACATTATTGTGTGCGGTCATTATGGATGCGGCGGCGTTCGCGCTGCTCTTCGTAATGACAGGCTGGGCCTGGTTGATAACTGGTTGCGCCACGTACAGGACGTGCGGCAAAAGCATGAAGCACAGCTCACCGCCCTCAGCGAAGAGGATAAACGATGGGACCGCCTGTGCGAGCTGAACGTCATCGAGCAGGTCGTCAACGTTTGCCAGACCACCATCGTCCAGCATGCCTGGGAACGGAAGCAAGAGCTGGCAGTGCACGGATGGATTTATGCGCTACAAGATGGACTGCTGCGTGATTTGGATCTCACCGTCACCCGGCTCGACGAGACCACCGAGGCCTACCAAGCGGCGATTCGCCGCTGACCCTCGGCTACCAAACATTTTTAAAGAGGAGCGGGAAATGATTCTGCTTTGGGCGGGGTTCATCAGCTTTGTATTGTTGATGCTGGCATTGGACCTCGGGGTCTTTCATCGCAAAGCCCATGTTGTCACTGTGAGGGAGGCCCTCGCTTGGAGCGCTGTGTGGGTCACCTTGGGATTGACTTTTTCCGTGTTTGTCTACCTTGGCTACGAAGCCCAGTGGCTGGGACTCGGAACTGACATGGACGCAGTAGATGGCATGCTCAACGATGGCTCGACGGCAACGGAGAAGTACCTGACGGGCTACGTCGTTGAGAAATCGCTGAGCGTGGACAATGTCTTCGTGATCGCCATGATCTTCGGCTTCTTCGCGGTGCCACCGATTTACCAACACCGAGTGCTGTTCTGGGGCATCTTGGGTGCCCTAGTGATGCGCGGCATGATGATCGCCGTCGGCGCGAAACTCATCGCTGATTTTCACTGGGTCTTGTACGTCTTTGGCGCCTTTTTGATCCTGACGGCCATCAAAATGCTGGTCCTGAAGACCGACCACCCCGACCTGAATAAGAACCTCGTCGTGCGGCTGACGCGACGCTTCTTCCACGTCACTGCTCGGTTTCATGGCGAGCATTTCTTCGTTCGCGCCGGAACGCTGGCCTCCCATGAGAGCGAGGTTCCCGGCATGGCCGCCATGCCGGACGCGGCCGTGGACCAGGCCCCGCACGGCACATTGATGCTCACTCCTCTTACTCTTGCACTGATCATGGTCGAGACCACGGACCTTATCTTTGCAGTAGACTCGATCCCGGCGATCTTCGCCATCACCGCCGACCCTTTCCTGGTGTTTACCAGCAATGTGTTTGCAATGCTCGGCCTGCGATCGCTCTATTTCGCGCTGGCCGGAATGATGGACAAGTTCCGCTATCTGAAAGTGTCGCTCGCGATGGTGCTGATGGTGGTGGGAATTAAGATGTTCATCGCCGAGTGGCTTAAGCTCTCCCTCGGCAAGCACTTTAACTTCTACCTGCTGGGCGTTGTGCTCCTGATCTTGGCTGCCGGGGTGGTAGCCTCGTTGCGTGCGGAGCGCCGCGCGAAAGGCAGCTTAACCAAACACTGAAGGCGAGGGGGGCCGCCTTTTTTGGATTCAGCCCAACATCAAGGCATTGTCCGGCGGCCCCAGACGCCATGGTTTATTCCACCAGGTAAGTCCAGACGTACACATCTGGGTGAATCCAGACGTACCCAACCACAAGGAGTGAAAGAAGCACATATATCCCTGCGTGGCGAAGCAGACGCTCGCCGACGGTGGGCACTCCACCCAGGCCCCGCTTGATTAGGTCCTCGAAGCTATGGAACATCATGTTTCACCTCCCTTTTCGGACGGTCAATCGATCCGCTCGTTTCGGTCTGCCGTGTAGCTCTTTCCGTCCCCCTGAAACTCCCGGTCGCGGGCCAATGCACGCGCTAGTAGACGTCCGACCCGGCCAGAAGATCGGTCCACTGCGACACAGAGGTATCGATGTTGATCCTCGACCATCATTTCTCTCGATCCGATCAACTCCACCGTGATACGGCATTGTTTGTCGATGCCGCCCCGCGGGCCGTTCAGATCGGCCAGGCGAACCGTCACCCGGTTGATCCGCGGCGCAAACCGGTCGAGTGCAAACCGGAGCCGGCGTTGTACGTGCATTCCCAACCACTCCGGCAGCTCCACACCGTGATTCCGCATCTCGATCCTCATTCGCGTCTTCCCCCTCTCTTTCCGTATGTCCTCTGCAAGACGATGCTATGGCATCCTCCATCCCATAGACAATTAGATAGTATCTGTGTAATGCATCGGTAAAACCGATGTATTATAGTCGTGACATGGAATGGCTCAATTATCACCACCTGTTATATTTCTGGACCGTGGCGCGAGAGGGAAGTATCGCCCGGGCGAGCGAGCAACTGCACCTGGCTCAACCCACCATCAGCGGACAGATCCGTGCCCTGGAAAACGTGCTGGGCGAGAAGCTGTTCGCACGGGAGGGGCGTGGTCTGGTGCTGACCGACGTCGGCCGTGTCACGTTCCGCTATGCGCACGAGATCTTCGGCTTGGGGCGAGAATTGATGGATACCCTGAAGGGCAGGCCCACAGGCCGCCCGCTGCGCCTGGTGGTCGGTGTGGCTGACGTCCTATCAAAGTTAGTGACGTACCGTCTGCTGGAACCAGCGCGGCACCTTCCTGAACGCGTTCAAATAATCTGCCGCGAAGGCCATCCAGACCGGTTGCTCGCGGAGCTCTCCATGCACGAGTTGGACATGGTTCTGTCGGAGACTCCAGCTGGGACTGGCGTTAAGGTGCGTGCCTTCAACCACTTTTTGGGCGAATGCGGCGTGAGCTTCTTTGGCACGACCAGCTTGGCAGTGGCTTACCGGCGGAAGTTCCCCCGGTCGCTGGACGGTGCCCCGTTTCTCCTTCCTACCGAAGCGACGATGCTCCGCCGCTCACTTGACCAGTGGTTTGATTCCCAGGGAATACGACCCTTCGTTGTGGGGGAATTTCAAGACAGTGCACTGCTGAAAGTCTTTGGGCAGGAAGGGGCGGGCCTTTTCGCCGCCCCTTCCGTGATTGAAGCCCAGGTCCGGCGGCAGTACGGCGTACGCTTGATTGGCCGGTCAGAACAGGTCCGCGAGCGTTTCTACGCCATTTCGCTGGAACGAAAGATCAAGCACCCGGCTGTCACGGCGATTTGTAATATGGCCCGCAAGAAGCTCTTCGGCTAACGCAGATGGCCCCAGTGTGCTGATGTGCTAGATACCGCGTCCGCCTCAGCTTTTCTGGCCAGCACTGAACAGATCGCCTCGCTTATCAGCTCCGACGGCATGGGAAAAGTGTACAAGGCCCGCAACACGCGGTTCGACCGGATCGTCGCCATCAAGGGCCTGCCCGCCATCTGGCTGACAAGCCTGATCTGCTGCAAATACAGCGATTCTCTCGGCACTCACACTCAGGGGCATGAGATCCTCACCATTCGCCCTAAGCTAGGGCGACTTCTCGGTCGAAATCCGGCTTCTTTTCGGCGTGCAGCTTAAGGGTGACGCCGCAGGCGGCGGCAATCCGTTCGAGCATCGAAAGTGAATGGCCCGTATACTCGGCATCCTCCAGTCGGGCAATAACGGATTGCGTGGTGCCAATACGCTTGGCAAGCTCTACCTGGGTCCACCCAGCGCCCTCACGCATCTCACGAACCAGCAGAGCCAAGTCAATCTGGTGCAGGGTGCGGGCAAAAGTCTTCCGGTAGGTTGTGCTCCGGCGCGACCGTTCCTTAACGAACTGAATATGCCGGTCCGTCTTCATGGCTCTGCCTTCTTTTCGATTGAATCGCGTTCCTTCCGCGATTCCGGATAGCGATTCCTGTACTTCAGCCACAGTTTCCTGAGCCGCTCAGCCCGCGCAATCTCGGCGGGTGGGGTTTCCTGACTCTTCTTCTGAAAGCCGGAAGTAATCAAAATCAGCATGCCGGGTTGGTAGAAGAACAGAATCCGAAAGATGCGGTCAAATTGCTTGACTCGTAGCTCGAAGATGTCCCCCGTCAGCTTTTTCACAAACTTGCCTTCCATGCGATTGCCGAAAATGCGCAACCGTTCAACAAACGCGTCCACTCGGGCAGCCGCCTTATCGTCCAGTGAATCAATGAAATCTCGTGCCGGTATCCGGCCATTGGGTAGCCCTACATACTCAATCGAAAAACCGTTCACCCAGCGTCTCCCAAACATCGTAATATAGCATTATTGCTATAGTAAGTCAAGGCTGATCGAACGCCGCTCCACATTGACACCTCCGTGGTGGACTGCTAAGTTTCCCACGGGGACGAGGCCATTGCCATGATCGCAGGCCCGCCCGGTTAGGTGCAGAACGAGCTGAGGATCGAAGACTCGTGAGGTGGACGCCGATGAAAACCATGGCCGCCGTCACATGTGCCATCTTGCTGGGTGGGATTGTCTACCTGGGTGGGACCGTTCATGCGCAGCGACCGTCCGGGCGGCCGTCTGGGCTACCGCCCGTGGACGCGGCCGCATGTGCGCGTCTGTCATCGCTCACCCTGCGAAACGCAACCGTCACTTCAGCGCAAGTGGTTCCTGCAGGACGATTCGCGCCGCCGGCAGGTTCGGCGGAGGCCTTCGCCGATCTCCCGGAGTTCTGCCGCGTGGCGCTGACGATCAAACCGTCCAGCGACTCCGACATCAAAGCTGAAACCTGGCTGCCAGTATCCGGCTGGAACGGCAAGTTCCAGGAGGTCGGGAACGGAGCTTGGGGCGGCTCGATCCAGTATGGCGCGCTGGCGGAGGCATTGCGGCGAGGGTACGCCGGTGCGTCCACCGATACCGGGCACACGGGAACGAGCGCGAGCTTTGCCATCGGCCATCCGGAGAAGCTGATCGATTTCGGCTATCGCGCGGTACACGAAACGGCCCTGCAGAGCAAGGCCGTGATTGCCGCGCTGTACGGCGCCGCACCGCGCTTGTCGTACTTCACCGGCTGCTCGGGCGGCGGCAGACAGGCGTTCATGGAGGCGCAACGCTATCCCGAGGATTTCGACGGCATCATCGCCGGGGCGCCAGGGTATAACCGAACAGACCAGAGCTTTCAGCTGGTATTCATCATGCAGGCTACGCACATGGATAAAGCCAGTTGGATTCCTCCGGAAAAGTATCCGGCGCTGCACCAAGCCGCCCTGAATGCCTGCGATGCACTCGACGGCGTCACCGACGGCCTCATTAGCGACCCAACGCGCTGCCGCTTCGATCCGGCGGTAATCCAATGCAGAGGCGCCGATGGCCCGAGTTGCCTGACAGCAGCTCAGGTGCAGGCGGCGAAAAAAATCTATGCGCCTGTGAACGATCCCAAGACGGGTCAGGAAATATTTCCTGGACTCGAACCCGGAAGCGAGTTGCGCTGGGCTGGGACGTCCGGCGGGCCCAGGCCCCTGGCGATGTCCGACGATCTCTTCAAGTACGTCGTGTTTCGCGATCCGAACTGGGATTTCCGGACTCTCGATCTCAGCCGGCACCTGGAGCTCGCGAGAAAAATCGATAACGGCACTCTGAGCCCCACGTCTCCAAATCTGCAGCCTTTCGTCGGGCGCGGAGGCAAACTCCTCATGTACCACGGCTGGGGCGATCAGAATATTTCGCCGCGATCCTCGGTGCGATATTACGAGAAGCTGCTGGCAGCAGTGGGCAAGACTCGGGTGGACGATGCGGTGCGGCTCTACATGGTACCCGGCATGGGGCATTGCGGAGGCGGCGAGGGCCCCAACGTATTCGACATGCTGGTTAAGCTCGAACGATGGCGCGAGAATGGCGCGGCGCCCGCGGAGGTCGTCGCGTCAACGATCACGGACGGAAAAGTGGTCCGCACGCGTCCGCTCTGCCCGTATCCGCAGGCTGCGCACTACAAGGGAACCGGCAGCACCGATCAGGCGGAGAATTTCGCCTGCCGATTGCCATAGACCCGACGCCCAGCTCCAAGGGCATGTCCCCAAGTGATTGAATGTGTAGAGTTGCGAGACTGGCGCGCCCTAGGGGACGATTTTAGAACTTTTTGGACCAGCTGTCCCCGGGTAGATATTCCCCAATTCGGGTTATCCGCCAGTCTTTGAACCACCAAGTCTAGGCAATGTGCCGAAAAGTCTCCAAGGGCTTTTGGCAAGGGTTATCGACCCATTACAGAGACCCTTCGGACCTTAGGATCATGGGCGCTGGAAATGACAACCGTTCCCCATCCCATTAACCGAGGGCCACATTCCGATAATCCGACTTATCAGGACTAATCGAGCGGAGGCATGTCGCGGAGGCAATCTATTCAAAAGGCTTTACCTTGGCGCAGAGGGGGAAACGTTCGAGCTTGGGCGGCACAGCCCAGTTAAACAAAAACAAAAGTAGCAGATATACAATCCTTACGTCAGGAGCCTAGGCTTGCAATACTGAGTAGGGGGGGTCATGAAAAGCTATTCCGTAATCGGTGGTGGTGGGCTTAAGTTGCACGTCCAGGAAACTGGCAACCCTGATGGCAAACCCATCTTGTTCATACATGGCTTCTCACAATGCCGATTGGCCTGGAACAAGCAAATGCATTCCGATCTGGCGAAGGATTTCCGGCTGATTGCGATGGATATCCGAGGACACGGATTGTCAGAAAAGCCTCGCGATGCCTATGGCGACTCGAGAATGTGGGCTGATGATGTGCATGCGGTCATGGCGGCACTCGGCTTGGAGAGGCCGGTGCTGAGCGGATGGTCGTATGCCGGAGTCATCATTTCCGATTATGTAAGATACTACGGCGAGGACAGTATTGCCGGAACTAACTGGGTGGGAGCAGTTTCCCGGCTTGGTGAGCCGTTGGTACAGCCCGGATTTCTGGGCGCCGACTTTGCCGAACTGGTGCCAGGGTTCTTTTCCGAGAACTTCGGCGAATGCGTCGCAGCGCTGCAAAAATTGATCCGCTTGTTCGTCTACGAAGAGCCGTCGCTGGAAGATGTCTGTTTTTGTCTCGGCTACAATGTCATGGTTCCAACATACGTGCGCCAGGGGTTATTCTCGCGGAATCTCAACAATGACTCAATTATCAAAGAAATGCACAAGCCAATGTTGCTCAGTTACGGCGAGCAAGACGCCATTGTCTCGCCAAGAATGTGCACACATATTGCTGGACTTGCCAATCGCGCCACCCTGTCGATCTATCCGAATGTTGGCCATGCGCCGTTTTGGGAAGCGCCGGAGCGGTTCAATCGCGAACTACGGGAGTTCCGCAACTCAGCCTGATGTAACCTCCGATGGAGAAGCCAGACAATTCTGACTCAACTCCCGATAAACGGGATTATCGGAAACTGCCGTCCACTTACCGAAAATGCGACTTATCGGGACATAAGACAGAAGCCACAAGCCCAGCGCCCGATCCCACGATGCCTCTGGCCTGGCAATCTCCTGGCCGTGCACACTGAAAAGGATGAGCCTCCAGTGGTTATGCGTCCATTGACTATTGTTAGACAGAGAACCTGGTCCGCTGCTTCCGCAGACCCGTTTCCGTGATAGTTTTTATATACGAACAAAGAAACCAAATTCCATCGTCTGGTACACGAATAATCTGACTACCGAAGGAGACCTGTTATGAGAGCCGAGCGTGCGTTTACGGCCCGATCCGTTTCTACCTTCTCTCTGGATCCTCTCTGTCGCGTCTACTCCTCTGGCAACCAGCTTGTTTTCATTAAGATTAGTGGCCAGAACGGAGTGGCTCGCGCTATCGCGCCTCATTTCGGACTGGTCGGACAATTGATCTTTGCCTGGTGGCAGAAGAAGTCCCGGAAAAAGCTCCAGGACCGCCTGGCGGCAGAGGAACGTCAGGATCTGGAGATTCTTCTCGCTCGCGATCCCAAGAACTTCCTGCTCAATTCAGGCCAAATCGTCCGCGCCACCATCGAGCCGCCGTCGTTCCTCGGCGGACATGGGCATCTCGGAGTGTGGAAACTCGAAGAGACGACCGGCAAGAAGCATACCTTCCATTTTGAAGACCTCTCGGACATGCGTGAGGCGATGGCAATTCTCCCGGCTGTTCTGGGCCCTTCCTTGACGATCCTAGCGGAATGGAACGAGAAGAAGAAGGCCTATACCAAGCTGAGTGCTTCCCGAGAACGCGATCTCACAACCGTTTCACGCTGACTCATTCTTCGCGGTGGGCCGCCGATGAGGGCAGGCTGAAAGTATTCGGGCCGGTCCGCACGTCGTTGTTACGCGTAGGCAAACATCGCAAGTCTCGAGCCCGATAAACGGGATTATCGGTAAGTGGGAGCCACATTCCGATAATCCGACTTTTCAGGAGTTGGTCCCGGTTGCCGGAGAATGTTGATTTCCTGGGCATCATGTCGGGACAGACTCCTGACTCGCGCGCTATAATTGATTTGTAGGAACTATGTTTCTTTTCAACAAGACTGCTAAGCCGGGCGGACAGGAGCCGGGCGACCGGTCTGCCATCAAGCGTTCCGGCAAGTCAGGATCGATTCTCGGAGCGATTGCGGTGGCGCTGGTCCTGGTTCTTGGTTACTTTTCCCTGACGTCATTCAAGCGCCTGGAGCGGCAGTTGGCCGGGCTCAGCCAACAGACGGAAGAGCTCCGCCGTAAGATCCAGCGTGCCGAGGAGCAATCGCAGGCCAGCGCTCAGCAGGCTTCGCAGGCGGCGGCAAGCGCCCAGGCCGCAGCCCAACAGCGCGACCAGGCAAAGCAGGCGCAGGCCCAGTCCGACGCGCAGGCGCAATCAGCCCTCCAGCAGGCCAGCGAAGCCGAGCAGAAAGCCGAAGAATATCGCAAGCAGCGCGAAGCCGAACTCGCGCGGCTCCAGCAGGTCCTCGGGCAGATTGCGGAAACGCGCCGCACCGCGCTCGGCCTGGTCATGACGCTGGGCGAGAAATCCATCCGGTTCGATTTTGACCAGTCGGACGTCAAGCCGCAATACCGCGACATCCTGAACCGCATTGCCGGCGTTCTGATGACGCTCAAGGGATATTCGATTTACGTTTACGGCTACACCGATGACATCGGCACGCAAGCCTATAATCTGAAGCTCTCTGAGCTCCGCGCTCAGGCCGTGCGCGACGTCCTGGTCCAGGCAGGAACCAATCCGGAAATCAAGACGAAAGGTTTTGGGGAATCCGACCCGCGCGTTCCCGGTGACACCCCGCAGGCCCGCGCCGCCAACCGCCGCGTCGAGATCGGCCTTGTCTATACAACCCTCGGCTTCTAGAGCCAGCCCGTCCCACAAGAATAGTATGTCCACCGATTTCTCTGTGCACCAAAACAGTGCCAATTGTCCCCAAACTGTCCCTGAGCCACGAGATGGATAAATCCTGATAAACGGGATTACCGGTAACTGCCCCCGGGGAGGTCCAAAAGGGAAGCGTTTCGGCTCGAACGTGACCCGAACGCTGCGACCGCGTGCAGGACTGGGAAAAACGAGCCAGCAGGGCGTCCATGATCTGTCCGCTCACGCGGGTACCGTTCGTCCGCCTAACGCATTGGGGCTGACCCGCTCATCAAACCGCTTCGCCGCGCGGCCGCCGACGGGTCCAGCTCCTGTTAGGCCGCTGAGTCTAACTGGTCAGCCAGACGGCGAACTCATGCCAGGTTTCGCTAAACCCAAGAATGGCGCGAAGCGGAACTGTCGCCACCAACCACGCAGTGCCCCACAGAAATGCAGGATGCACCCTGCGATACGACACCCAATCGTAGGGGGGGCACAGCAGCGCAATCGCGCAATAGGGCCCGAGCGCTAATGCCGGCTCCTCAATTGCGAATGGCAGCCGCGTCAACGCGGCGCCAAGGAGGCTGAGTGTCGCCAACAGCATCAAGCGTTTGTGCGCGGCGGGCCGATTCCGCCAATAGAGAGCCGCGCCCACCAGCACAGCGAACACAACGAGATCGACCATCGGAACGGCCAAGAACGCCATGGAATCACGCCACCTGGCGGGGGAACAACTAAAGTTACAAAAGAAGGAATCGGCGGAAAAACGGGGAATCGTCTTTGCAGACTCGGATGTAGAAAATGCCATCGAACTTGTTGACGCGGAAATAGAAAGCGTGCAAGGTGAACTGGCCAAAGCGGCCCGCAAAAAGCGGAAGGAAACAAGCAAATGAGAGACGCGATTATATACGCGCGCATATCCAGTAAAGATCAAGAGCGGGAAGGATATTCCATTCCCGCGCAGATCAAGTTGCTGCGCGAATACGCGCAGAAGAACGACTTGCGTTTCGTGCGGGGATTTGCGAAAACCGACAGCGCCAAATGCGCGGGCCGCAAGAAATTCGAGGAGATGCTGGCCTTCTTTCGCTTTCTGTACCTTAGGCAAACTCCAGCCGAGAAAGCCAAACTGCTCAAAATGGTGCTTTCGAACTGCTCGGTGGACGCCACAAGTATTTATCCCACATACAGAAAGCCTTTTGACCTGATCTTCACGCGTGCGAAAAATGAGGAATGGCGCGCCCGGAGGGATTCGAACCCACGACCTTGTGCTCCGGAGGCACACGCTCTATCCATCTGAGCTACGGGCGCGCAGCCGCGCCGCGGCATTACCCGCGACGCGTCAAACCATTGTAAGGTGGTTTCGACCGGCAATCAATTCGCGGCCCAGCGCTATCCTGAACATCGGAACCGGCATGGGCGCTCCGCGAGATTTGCCCGGCGAGCTTTCTGATCTTTCCAGTTTGCTCATAGCCTGAATCTTCCGTGCAACCCCTGCACAATGAAAGAAATGCCTGCTGCGACTACCGCCGCCAGTACAACCTTGCGGAACCATTGCGTGCCGACGTGCTTTAGGAACTGCCGCGCCGTAATCACGCCCAGAAAAGCGCCGGAGACACTGACCAGGATGAGTGGAACGATTCCACTCGTCGCCCCGCTGGGGTACTGAGTCCAGTACACGGGTATGCGTGACGCATCGATGAGCAGCGCGATGAACGCAGAGGTCGCGATATAGGCCGCCTTTTCTGGAAGAAAGCGATGTAAAAACAGGGCGCGCATCGCGCCGCCGGTCCCAATGACGCCCGCGACGAGTCCGGACAAAGCGCCGCCCACGATGGCCTTCGAGCGCTGCGGTAGTTTCAAGTCGCTCTCGGATCTACCCGAGAGTCCCGCAGCTCCATCCAACACCAGGAAGGCGCCCAGAGCGATCTGAAGCAGCGCCACCGGCGCGAGGGATGACAAGAGGCCGCCCACAATGGAAAACGCAATCGCGCCAGGAGCGAACAACAACGCCACGCCCCAGTTGATCCCCCTGCGGAACCCGGCGATTTTGATGGCGTTGTGAATGCCGTGGAAGACAGCCACAACAAAGATCGCCTGCCTCAGTTCGAGGAAGAGAACCAGCACCGGCGTCAAAATGGTCGCCGCACCAAACCCTGTCCATGTGGCAGCGGCGGACCCCGCAAGCGCCGCGAGAAAACTCAGGATGAGCTGCGTGGCATCCATCCGCTATGATATCGGGCACCGATATCGGTTCTTGACAATGACGATTGTGGAGTCCTACAGTCTTCCTGTCAATGGCGCCTGTCACGCGTTTCTGCGCCACAGCCGCTTGGGGGTGCTCCACCGGTCCGGCCGTGTCACGAAAGGATGAATCAATGGCACATCTACGAGCCGTGTCCGAGTTTCTCCTGTACAGCCGGGCGCCGGCCGCCGTCATCTTGATTCGGTTGATGGTTGGCGGAGTCTTCCTGTCGGAGGGAATACAGAAATTTCTTTTTCCCGCGGACTTGGGCGCCGGGCGCTTCTTGAGAATAGGCTTGCCTGCGCCAGAGTTTCTGGCAGTCTGGGTAGCGTGCTGGGAAATCTTCGCCGGTGCGCTGATCCTCGCTGGTCTTTTTACTCGATTCGCTGCCGTCCCCATGATCGTGAACATGCTGGTGGCGATTGCCACGACGAAAATTCCGATCCTAGCGAGCGATGGCTTTTGGACGATGGTCCACGAGAGCCGCACCGACTTTGCGATGCTCCTGGGCTCGGTATTCTTGCTGCTCGTGGGCGGCGGCGCGTTGTCGTTGGACAAGTGGTTGCTTCGGCAGCGCTTCACCGGATAGTTCGGCTGGCCCGGCTGCCGAAACAGGCGCGCGTCCCTCACATGCATCCTCACGACCGCACAAGGGGGGGTACCATGGGAAAGGCACAGACGGTTGCCGTAGTGGCCTTGGTGGTTGCTGCGGGGGCATGCACGCTCGCAGCCTTGACTTGGCGCCAGAGTCGAGGCGCAACGGCGGCGGCAGACGGCCATCCCGCCGTGACTGAGAACGAGTGGCTGGTGGGATCGACGGGCGCACAGCTTCACACCGTCGAGCAGCAGCTCCGCGGGCTGGATCTCGCCATGGCGGAGATCGGCTATCGCTTCACGGAACTCTATTTTGCCGGCCTGGACGGAAACTGGGACTACGCCAATTACCAGGCCCAAAAGATCGATCTGGCATTGCACCTGGCACTGGAGCGCCGGCCGCGGCGCGCCCAGTCGTCGCAGCCGTTCTTGGACGAAGATCTACCCTTCGTGAGCCAGGCCATCCAGGCCCATGACCCCGCCAGATTTCGGCAAGCGATGGACCGCCTGAGGACGGCCTGCATGAAGTGTCACACCAACGAAAACGTCCCCTACTTCACCGTGGAATTGCCGGATCACCGGCTCTCCTCGATTCGCACCGTTCGCTAATGCCGGCCGGATTGAACTCATGCGGCCAAACGCCTTCACAAGCTTCATCGAGCTTCACGTCCTCTATCATGCATCCGAAAAACCGGTCTACGGCCTGTGGCTGATGGAAGAGCTGGGCCGGCACGGCTACAAGATCAGTCCGGGCACGCTCTATCCCCTGCTGCACTCGATGGAGTCTTCGGGCCTCCTGAAGAACCGCAACACCATTTTCAACGGGAAGATCAGGAAATATTACTCCATCACGCCGAAGGGCCATCGGCATCTCCAGCGGGCCAAGCATCAGGTTAGCGAAGTGATTCAGGAGGTCTTCAATGACCAGGACTTCCGCTTGCTGCGCCGGAATCGCAAAGCCGCGCGGCGACGGCGACGGCCAAGCTAGAATCGCGAAATGCGTTCGCGCTGGGGCGCGAGCGTTCAGCCGCGGACCAGGGTTCTGATCTGCCGCGCGAGTCTTTCAATCTCTTCGGCCTTGCGAATCACGGCCAGTGAAAGCACATTCGTGGTGTCGTTCGCCTCCAGGTCCTTTTGCAGATCGCCGACCACTTCGGCCAGCCGCACCGAGCTTTTCTTGATCTGCGCCTGGTTCATTTTCATTCTTTCGGCCGGAGTTACCCGCCGCTCAGGAATCGGACCCCCGATCGGCCCCTGCGGAAACGGGGTAATTGGACTCTGCGCCGTCCCGGTCTGACCCTGTGCCTGCGCGGCCAGCGACACCGCGCCCCATGCCGACACCGCGGCGAAGGTGGCTGCGGCGCCAAGAAAAGTCCTTCGGGTTTGAGACATGTTCCCTCGCCTCCTGGGCCGGCTTCCGGCCCCGCCGACGGTGCGCAGCGCAGCACGGCCCTCGAATGGTATAATCGGCGCCCGCTTATTATGACAGAAATATGATTGATCAACTGCTCCGATGGATGGAATTGGCGCTGGGCAACGGGACTCGCCTGCTGGTGATCCTGTTGGTCAGCCTGCTCTTGAACCGCCTGCTGCGCGTATTTACGCAGCGCCTGGTGCAAGCTGCCGGCGAGTCCCCCGGGCGAGCGCGGATGCGCGAGCAGCAGACGCGGACACTGGCCAGCGTCCTGTACAGCGCCGGTACGGGCGTCATCGTGATTCTGGCGCTGCTGCTGGCGCTGCCGGTGTTCGGGTTCAACGTCACTCCGCTGGCTGCCGCCGCTGGCCTGGTCAGCCTGGCGCTGGGCTTCGGCGGACAACACCTGGTGCGAGACGTCATCAACGGATTCTTCACAGTGTTCGAGGACCAGTACGCCGTGGGCGACACCGTGCGCATGGGCGATCTCACCGGGCGCGTCGAACATCTGACCCTGCGCCGCACCGTCGTGCGCGACGTGCAGGGTGCCCTGGTTTCCATCCCCAACGGCGAAATCGGCCGAGTCGCCAATCTCAGCCGCGACTGGGGACAGATCTTCCTCGATACCGTGGTCGCCGCCGATCAGCCTCTCGACCAGGCCTCCGCGGCGCTGGAGGCCTTGGCCGCCGAATTTCGCGCCGATCCCGCCTGGTCGCCCACGCTTCTGGACGGGCCGCGCCTGCTGGGAGTAGAGTCGCTGGCGCCCGCCGGCACTACCCTGCGCCTGCAAGCGCGCACCGCGCCCAATCGCCAGGACGACGTGGCCCGCGAGCTGCGCCGGCGGATTCACAATACGTTCGGAGCGCGCGGCATCCGCCTGGACGGCGTGCAGCGCGTGCAGTTGGTCGGAGAGGAGTCTGCCGTCCGTTCGCAGGTGCGGAATTGATTTCCGGCATTTCATTTCACTCGGGTGCGGGCTGTACTTGCAGCCCGCCGCAAAAAAGGGAGGAACGAACTCATGGGACAAGTCACGCACGAGCAAGCTGAATTGGTTTTGCGGCTGTATGAGCTGCGGCGGGAGCCCCGGCTGCGCGAAGCGCGCTCCTGGTTTATCGCCAACTTCAACGCCAAGACGCCCGAAGAGATCATGCAGAAATGTCCGCCCGGCAGCGAGGCCAATACGAGCATGCGCATGACCATCGGCTACTGGGAAATGGCCGCCGGCTTCGCCAATCGAGGCCTGATTGACGATGAGCTTTTCTTCGAGAACGCCGGCGAGGGCTTCTTCGTGTACGACCGCATTCGCGATCTCTTGCCCGCGACGCGAGCCATGTTCAAGAACCCGCATACCTGGGGGCAACTGGAAAGCTTCGGCAAGCGCATGGAAGCCTGGATCGAACGCCGCGCGCCGGGTCACGTCGCCCACATGCGGCAGATGATGGCCCAGATGCGTTCGGCCGCCGCCAAGTCCGCCGGCGACTAAACGGAGAAGCCTCCGGCATTTCCGCTGTGTCTAGCGTGCGCAGTGGAGTTGTGCGCGCATCTAGAGTTATGCGCTTGCATCTAATAGAATAGTTGTTTCGCGCAGGAGCGGTGTATCGCCATGAACGGTCCGGAAGTTGTGCATTCGAGCAGCGCTGCATCTCAAAGACACGGTGGAATCACCATGACCGCCGCGGCCTGGCTACTCTTGGCCTTGGCGGTCGCGGCATTCACCACAGCCTGCGGCCGGCAGCAGGCGGCCGCTCCTCAGGCCGCCGCGACCCAGGCGCCACCGGCCGCGCAAGTGAAGACGCTAATCCTCCGTTCCACCGAGATCCCCTCCAGCTCCGAGTACGTGGGAACACTAAAATCCCGGCGCTCCATTGATCTGAATCCGCAGGTGGATGGCCAGGTCACGGAGATCTTCGTGAAATCCGGCGACGTCATCAAAGCCGGCGCCCCGGTGATGCAGATCGATCCTCTCAAACAGGAGGCCACGCTGAGCGGGCAGGAGGCCGCGCGCGCCGCCCAAGTGGCCAACGTGCAGCTCGCCCAGACGAATTGGGATCGCGTGAAGCAGTTGTACGATGCCGGCGTAGTCAGCCGCCAGGTGTTGGACCAGGTCCAGTCCAGCCTGGATTCCGCCAAGGAACAGCTCAAGTATCTCGATCAGCAGGTCAGCGCGCAGCAGGTTCAATTGCGCTACTACCGTGTAGTGGCCCCCACCGACGGAATGATCGGCGATATTCCGGTGCGCGTGGGCGACCGCGTCACGCCCGCCACGCTTCTGACCACCATGGACCAGCCCGGCAGCCTCGAACTCTACGTCAATGTTCCTGTCGAGCGCTCCCGGGAGCTCAGGCCGGGGATACGCGTCCAGTTGCTCGATAGCGCGGGCTCGGTACAGGCGGAGAGTCGCATTGATTTCATCTCTCCCCAGGTCTCTACCGACACGCAATCCGTCCTGGCCAAGGCCACACTCGAAAACAGTTCCGGAACGCTGCGAACTTCACAATTTGCCCGCACTCGCGTCATTTGGGGAGTGCGCCAGGGCGCGACGCTGCCGGTGCTGGCAGTCTCGCGGATCAACGGTCAGTTTTTCGTCTGGGTGGTGGAAGGCGGCGCCTCCCCCGTCGCGCGCCAGAAGCTGGTGCGCCTGGGCGAGCTCATCGGCAACGAATATCCCGTCCTGGAAGGCGTCAAGGCCGGGGATCACGTCATCGTGGAAGGCGGGCAGAACTTGTTGGACGGGGCGCCTGTGACCGAGACTCCCCAGGATGCCGGCCGGGCATCCTGATCCGCAGGGTATCTATCGGGTTGGTTTTCCCAGCCGCGAGCTGAGAGGTTGACGGCGCAATGTTCGTAGATTTTTTCATCCGGCGGCCCATCTTCGCCACGGTCTGCGCCCTGCTGATCATTCTCGCCGGCGCCGTGGCCATCCCCACACTGCCGGTCGCGCAGTTCCCCACCCTGGCGCCTCCGCAGGTGACCGTCTCCAGCTTCTATACCGGCGCCAACGCCCAGGCTGTCGAGACCTCGGTCACCACCCCCATCGAACAGCAGATCAATGGCGTCGAGGGCATGAAGTACATGACCTCCAACAGCGGCAATGACGGCTCCAGCTCCATCACCGTGACCTTTGACGTCTCCAGAAATATTGACTTGGCCGCCGTGGACGTGCAGAACCGCGTCAACGCCGCCCTGGGACGGCTGCCGGTCGAGGTCCGCACCACCGGCATCAACGTCACCAAGTCCGCCGCCGGATTTGTTTTCGCCGCCGGCGTCTATACCGAGCGCGGCGAGTACGATAGCCTCTTTCTCAGCAATTACCTGGACGTGTATGTCCGCGATGCCATCAAGCGCGTCCCCGGCGTGGCCAACGTCATCATCTTCGGCGAAAGAAAATACTCCATGCGCTTGTGGCTGGACCCGGTGCGGCTGGCCGGGCGCAGCCTGACGGCTACCGACGTCTTGAGCGCCCTGCAGGAGCAAAACGTGCAAGTGGCGGCCGGAGGCGTCGGCCAGCCGCCTTCGCAAGCCGGCCAGGCCTATCAGATCAGCGTGCGAGCCGTCGGCCGCATGGTGGAACCGTCCGAATTTGAGAACATCATCCTCAAGACCGGCGCCGACGGCAACCTGGTGCGGGTCCGCGACGTCGGCCGCGCCGAACTGGGCGCTGAATCCTACGCCGCCAATCTGCGCTTCAACGGCCATGAGGCTGTGGGCTTCGCCGTCGCGCAATTGCCCACGGCCAACGCCCTGGCCGTCAATCGCGATGCCCGGGCGGAGCTCGAGCGTCTGGCCCGGCGCTTCCCTCCCGGCATGAAATACGCCATCGCCTTTGACACCACTACCGTCGTGAGTGAATCCATTCGCGACGTCCTGGTCACTCTGCTCGAAGCCATTGTCCTGGTCATCCTGGTGATTTTCATTTTCCTGCAGGATTGGCGCACCACGCTCATTCCCGCGGTCACCATTCCCGTCTCTCTCATCGGGACCTTTGCCTTTGTGAAACTGCTGGACTTCTCGATCAACACTCTGACGCTTTTCGGGCTCACTCTGGCCACCGGCCTGGTAGTGGACGACGCCATTGTGGTCATCGAAAATGTGCAGCGGCATATCAGCGAAGGAATCAGCGACGCGCACCAGGCCGCTTCGGTGGCCATGAAGGAAGTGGCCAGCGCCGTCGTGGCCACCTCGCTGGTGCTCATCGCCGTGTTCGTTCCCGTGGCCTTTTTCCCCGGCACTACCGGCATCCTCTTCCGGCAGTTCGCCCTGACCATCGCCTTCTCCGTGGCCATCTCCACCTTCAACGCGGTCACTCTCAGCCCCGCGCTCGCCGCCATCTTTCTCGGCCACGGCCGGGCCAAACAGAACATTCTGTTTCGGGCCTTCAATCGCGGCCTGATGGCTTTTGGTAGCGCCTATCAGGGCACTCTGCGCTTCTTCCTGCGCCACAAGGCGCCCACCGTGTTGCTGTTCGCGGCGGGCCTGGGCCTCACCTATTGGGTATACCAGCAGGTCCCGCGGGGCTTCATCCCGGCGGAAGACGCCGGGTATTTCATCATTGCGGTGCAGGCCCCGGAAGGCGCATCGCTCGAATACACAACGGAGATTTGCATCCAGGCGGAAGCCGCCATCGGCCAGATCCCGGAAATGGCCGGGATATTTTCCGTGGCCGGATTCAGCTTTGGCGGAGGCGCCCCCAATCGCGCCCTCATTTTCGTGCCCTTGAAGCCATTTGCCGAGCGGCTGGGAGAAGAACATTCCGCGGCCGCGGTCATCAACCGGCTGCGCGGTCCCCTTTCGGCCATCTCCGGCGCGACTGTGGTTCCCTTCCCTCCGCCGGCCATTCAGGGACTGGGACAGTTCGGGGGATTTACGCTCGTCGTCCAGGACCTTACCGGCGGCGCCGTGCAGGCGCTTGCCGCCGCCACCCAGAAGCTGGTCCAGGCCGGCAACGGCAGTCCGGACCTTCGCGGGCTTTTCACCAATTTCAGCGCCAACGATCCTCAATACGTCGTCCGCTTCAACCGCGAAAAAGCCAAGGCGCTTCAGGTTCCGCTCAATCAGATCACCGGCGCCTTGCAGGTGTACATGGGATCGGTGTACGTGAACGACTTCGATTTCAATAATCGCTCTTACCGCGTGTACGTCCAGGCGGACAAGCAGTTCCGCTCGGAGTCCAGAGACATCCGCCAGTACTACGTCCGCTCCAGCCAGGGAACCATGATTCCGCTGGAGAGTCTGGTGGACGTGGAACAGGCGGCCGCGCCGCAGGTGATCACCCACTACAATCTTTTTCGGTCGGCGCAGATTGACGGCTCCGCCGCACCCGGACGCAGTTCCGGACAGGCCATCGCCGCCGTGGATGCGCTGGCGCAGGCGGCCTTGCCCGCGGGTTTCACGCACGAATGGACGGGACTCTCGCTGGAAGAATTGCAGTCGGGCGGCCAGGTGATCTTGCTCTTCGGACTCGGCTTGCTGGTGGTCTATCTCGCGCTGGCCGCGCAGTACGAAAGCTTTTCGCTGCCGTTCATCGTCTTGCTGGCCGTCCCGCTGGCGATACTGGGCGCCATCGGCGCCCAGGCCCTGCGCGGCCAGCAAAATGACGTCTACTGCCAGATCGGATTGGTCATGCTCATCGGGCTCTCCAGCAAGAATGCCATTCTGATCGTCGAATTCGCCGAACAATTGCGCGAAAGAGGCTTGACCATTGCCGATGCGGCCGTCAAGTCGGCGGCCATTCGCCTGCGCCCCATCTTGATGACCTCGCTGGCATTCATCTTGGGCGTTTTACCGCTGGTGCTGGCGCAAGGCGCCGGACGCATCAGCCGCCGTTCGGTGGGTACAACAGTTTTCGGCGGGATGATCGCCGCCACCTTCCTCAACCTGATCTTCATCCCCGTCCTGTACGTCCTGGTGAAACTCGTCCAGGAAAAATTGCGGAAAGAACGCCCCGCCCCACTCGATCAGGTCGTCTAATAGGACACCACGCCGTCTGCTCGTCGGCAATTTTCGGGCCGTAGTTGTTATGCTCGGAATTGCCGAAAATGTCTGTCATCACACTGCCCGCCCCAGCCCCGCCCGCTGAGGCCCCTTCCCTCCCGCGTCCGGCCCGCGTGCCGAACGTCCTTGATCGCTATTTCGCTTGCTTGTCCGAACTCACGGCGGCCCCCGCCTCCTGGGATCGCAACACTTATGCTGCGCTACTCACGCTGGTCCTGCTCTGGGCTGCCCGCATCTACGCGACTTGGGCCACCTGGGGAAGTCTCTCCGTGGACAGCGGACGCGAGATGTACGTGCCGGCCATGCTGGCCCAGGGAAAAATCCTCTACCGCGACGTTTGGTACGGCTACGCGCCACTCGCTCCCTACTGGAATGCCTTCTTGTTCCGCTCCTTCGGCATGCACTTGAACGTCCTCTACTGGGCCGGTTCGTTTGCGGCGCTGGGATGCGCCGTCCTGCTCTTGCTTACCGGAAAGCGATTGTCTTCATCGCTCGCGGGCTGGACCGCCGGGGCCGTGATCCTGATGCAAGCCTTTCATGCCTGGCATTTCTCCTTCCCATTGCCCTACAGCTTTTCATCCGTATACGGCTGCCTGGCGGCCTGCCTGTTCCTGTGGTGTGCCGTCCACGCGTCTCACTCCGATCATTCGGGATGGATGTTCGTCGCCGGCACGGCGGCTGCGGTGGCTATGCTGCTCAAGTTGGAATTCGGCATGGCCTGCTATGTCACATTTTTTCTACTTGCGGCCGCCCGTGCCTTGCAGCAGCGTTCCTGGAAGCGTATGTTTGCAGACATTGTAACGTGTCTCCCTGGAGTACTTGTCTGTATATTCGTATTGCGCTGGATGGTGTCCATCGGCGGCGTCGAATTCATCACTCAGGAAAACCTGGCCAGCACCTGGCCTGAGTCCTTCTTCATGAAGACTTACGGCAAGTTCTGGCTCGAGCACACCGGCTTGGCCGTCACCAGTGGGGCCATCCTGAAAAGTCTTCTCCGCACGGTTTTTCTCGCTGGCGTGGCCCTGGAACTGTACCTGCTCTTCTGGAAGAAGTGGTCCGGAGCGCGCGCGATTGTGCTGCGCATCGCGCTCTTCGCGCCACTGCTGGCCTACCTTGTATTAGAGCCTCGGAAGCCTCTGGAAGCTTTAGCCGCGCTCTTTTTCCCGCGAGACATGGTTCTGTACGTCGCGATCGCCGCCGGACTGGCCTGTTGGCATTTGTGGCGGCAGAATGAATTCAAATCTGTTTTGCCGCTCGCCACCCTATTCATTTTCGCCAGCCTGCTGGCTGCGCGAACCCTGCTGAAGACCAATCCCTGGGGCTACTCCATCTACTACGACGGTCCCGCCGTTCTGGCCTGCTTGATTCTCGCGCGCCCGATCGTTCCCCGCGTGGGCCGGCCGCGCCGGACCGTCTTGCGAGGGGAACTGCTGATCTGTCTCGGGTGTCTGGCTGTGGCCGCGCAATATTCCGTTCAGTTTTTCGGCGACCTGTCCGACCGGGTCCCCTTGACCACCGAGTACGGGACGATCCGCGTCCCGAGCCAGGTCGCCAGAAACTACCGCGCGGCCATCGAATTCATGAAAAAAGAGTCCGCACGCGGCGGGGCGGTACTCTCCGTCCCGGAAGACACCAGCTTGTATTTCCTTTCGGGGACGGAGAGCCCGACCCGGCTGTTCTTTTTCACTCCGGGCATCCTGGCGCCCGGCAAGATGACCGATGAAGTCATCCGGGAAATCGAAGCGAAGGAGGTCAGCCATCTGCTCTGGTCCAATCGCAGTTTCCCGGAGTATGGAGCTACCCGCTTCGGCACCGACTTCGACCAGGCCCTGGGAAACTATCTCACCTCGCACTATCGCCCGGTGGGGCCTTTGATCCCGCTCGCAGAATCCGACCTGGACTGGCAACTGCGCTTCACCTTGTGGGAGCGCAAGCCGGATCCTGACCCACGATAACCGCCGTTCCGAACCTTACGCGGAGCGAGAAGCGGCGACAAGCAGGGCTTCCACCAGCTCGAAGGCCTTGGGGTGGGTGCAGACCTCGTAATAGGCCCGCTGGCTGGCCGCGCCGAAGTGCCCGTCGGAGTGCATCTGCCGGACGAAACCTCGCCGCAGCAGGATCGGCTCGAGCCCCTCACCGATGAGCGCTTCCCCAAGGAAAAATGTGGTTTGCTCCCGGCCCCAAGGCATCTCGCATTCCCCTTCCACCTGCTGCAGCGCGATCTCCTCGGAGAGTTTGACGAATCCTTCTTCGTTAAGTTCGATGCCATTCAGATTGAAGCGGATTAGAAATTCCTCCGCCTCATCCTCTTCCGCCCCCTGCACACCCGGCTGAAACACAAACAGGCGAAAAATCGAGACCTTATCGCCCAGCAGTCGCCGCGCCACCTTCGAGCAACTGGAAAGCCGGTCGGAAAGATTGAGGGCCTTGGAAATCATGATGCGCGAGTCGCTGTCCACCCAGTAGGCCGGCGGCGATCCCTGGAAGGCGATGCCCACTCCCAGCTCCAGCCGCGGCAGGTCGCTGGACTCCGGCCGCTCGTTATACGCAGCGGCAATCGCCAGGAGCTGGCGGGCCAGCGCACAAGCTTTCGAGACGGCCCGCTGATGCGAGCGGTTCGATTCCGTTTCAGAAACGGCCAGGATCATGGCATCGCCTTCAATAAACACCTTGGCGGCGGAATAGCGATCCAGGATGCGCTTCACCGGCTCAAAAAAGTTCAAGCTGAAAAGCGTAGCCGGATTGAGCCCGCGGTCCAGCAGCTCGCGCGTGATGCGCGTGGAGCCGCGGACGTCGGCCTTGATCACAGTATGATTGACGACGGCATCCTGCTCCGGACGGGCCTCGGAAGGCAGCAAGAATTCGTACAGGCTGTTGTTGAGCTTGGAATTTTCGCGCGTTTTCTCGCTGGTCACCAGATGAATGCGCTCCATGGCTGCCGCCAGCCGCTCATAGCTGGCCATTTCGCGCCGCAGGCGCATGAAATCCACGGCGAAACGTAACGCCACTGCCCGGGCCTCGTCGCGAGGATAGCGCCGCACTTTCCTGGCCAGGGATTCGATGCGCTCCAACGAAAAGCCGCGGGCGGGAAATTGCTTCAGAATCGCCGCGACGCTATCGAATCCCTCCCGTGACACCAGGGCCTTCTTGAGCTGCTGCAAGTGAAGCGGCGGGCAGTAGTCATGATAGATGTTGCGCAGCTCGTAGCTGGCCAGCACATGCGCGAGCAGACCACTCTGTTCCAACCGCGCCAACCAGGTTTCCAGACGCCGCGCCGCAGCATCCCGGTCGGAATCGCCGCGCCATGCGGGATCGAACAGGCGGCGCGCGTTTTCCGGCTCATTCAGGTAGTCCGCAAAACGCCCCTGTTGTTCTTCGGAAATGAATTCGGCGCGAATCTTGGCGGCTTCCAATTTCGGCGCCAGGCCTCCGATTCTGGCCTGTGCCGCCTTGATCCGGCGCTCCACATCACTGAGCGAAGCGCGCAGTTGTTGTGTGTCCCCGCCGATACCCACCCGCGCCAGCACGCCGCCGCCACTTTCCAGTCGCCGCAGTAGCGTGCTGCGCTCTGTCTCCAGCAGCGCCAGCTCGTTGCGCGCGGCTTGGGCCGAGTCCACCAGCGCCTGATGCACACTGCGCGCCTGATGCACGTCGCCGGCGCCCCGTCCGGCGGAAACGGCTTCGCGCAGAAAATCGAGCAGCAGAGCATCGAACGCTCCCAAGCGGTCCGGATCCTGCTGATAGTTGCCGAGAAGGACGTAGTGGTCGAGATACAGGATGTCGTCACGGCCGTTTTCGACAAAGGCCAGCCGGCTGGCCAGGAGATCATAGGCCGCGCGCTGCTCGTCGCCGAACAGTGCGAGGCGAGCGCGGCCGAGCTGATTTTCTTCGATCTCCATCAACACCTGATAGATATGCTGCCCCACCTGGCGAAAAATGTTCTTGCGTCCCGCCTGCAGATCCGCCAGCCGCGCCTTCATGACGTGCCCCGATTCCGAGTGATCGAAATGGGCGCCGCGAGTTCGCATCCACTCTTTGGCTTCCAGCATCAGGTGGGAAAACTGGCCGGCGATCTCCTGCGTCAGGAACTTGACCAGCGCCACACGCAAGAGCAGGTCCCGCTCGATCTTCTTTTCGTACTTGGCCCGAGTGAGCGAGGCCTGCAGCAATTCCAGCAACTGGCGCTTCCAGGCTGCGGTCTCAGGAACCTTGTTCTTCGCACGCCGGGGATGCTTCTCGACCGCGAGGTTGAGATTGGCGGCCTGGCGAACCCGCTCCAGCACATAGGCTCGCGTCTGCTCGGTCCACTGCGGGCTCAGATAGACATCATGATGGATATTGTCCACGCCGACCGCGAGGGAGCCGAGCGGCAGCTCGGCGGCGTAGGTCGTCAGCTCCGCCCGTGCCGAATTGGGCGCCGCCAGCAAGCTGATGCGCTCTGCCATAGGGGTAAGGGGACCGAACTTAAAGGTTACCAACGCGCGCGGCAGCAAGGAACAGGGCCGACAACGCGCGGCAACCAACCCGTTAACATCGGCGTTCATCGCGGCCCCGAGGATTCCTGCGACGGGTCTGAAATGGTGATTCGGCGGGAGTCGCCTTCCAGGTGTTCGAGCTGCACCCTGATTTTCGGCCAATCGCTATGCAGCGAAAAGCGCTCGGGCCACTCGATCAGCACCACGGCCGGTTCGGCGAGCGCATCTTCGAGCGCCAGGGACTCGATGTCGCGAGACTCCTCCACTCTATACAGGTCCACGTGATAGACCTTGGAGTGGTTATGGAAAACGTGCACCAAAGTGAAGGTCGGGCTGGTCACGTCCTCCTCACGCGCCGCACCCAGGCCGCTGATGATGCCCTTGCTGAGCGTGGTCTTGCCGCTGCCCAGCTCGCCAGATAGAAGCACCAGCACCGGGGGAGTCAGGCGCCGCGCCAGCTCCCGGCCCAGTTCGATGGTCTCCTCGGCAGAGTGGGAGACCAACTCAGTCGCGGGCATGGCTCCGCTCCCCCAGGAGTTGTGCGAAGGCCGCGGGCAGCGCTTCGATCAGGTCCGTGGCGATCAAGGGAATTTCACCGACTCGCTCCGCGGCCAGGTCACCGGCCAAGCCGTGCAGATAGATGCCCAGTCCCAGCACCCGCTCCCAGGGTTTGGCGCCAAACTCTGCGGTGAGCCCCGCCAGCATGCCGGTCAGAACGTCGCCGGTACCGCCCTTGGCCATCCCCGGATTTCCGGTGGTGTTGATGAAGGCTCGCCCGTCGGGCGTGGCCAGAATGGTATGGAAGCCCTTGAGCACCACAAAAGCGCGCCAGCGCGCTGCGGCCTCTCGCGCTACTTCGAGGCGGCGCGATTGCACGTCGGCGGACTTGACGCCCAGCAGGCGGGCCATCTCTCCCGGATGCGGAGTGATGGCGAGCAGCGGCGTCTTGCGAGAGTTCAACTCATCCGGCCGAGCCGCAAAGGCGTTGAGCGCATCCGCGTCCAGGATGATGGGTAGCTCCGACGTGGCTACCACGGCGCGAATCCACTTCTGCGTTTCGGGCGTCGTGCCCAGCCCCGGACCCATCGCCAGGACCGATTTGCCACTCACCAGGCCGGCGAACAAACCACGGTCCAGAGTTCGCTTTCTCGCAGGGCCCGTTTTTGTAGAAATGAGCGGAGCGGTCATGAACTCCGGCATTCCGGCGGCGACGATCGGCAGCACGTCGGGCGGCGTGGCCACGGTTACGAGGCCGGCTCCGGCGCGCAGAGCGGCACGTCCGGCGAGCACCGCGGCGCCGGACTTGCCGAGCGAACCGGCGGCGATGAGGGTGTGGCCGAAGCTGCCTTTATGCGCGTCGCGCGGGCGAAGCAGGGGCAACCCGCGAAACTCACCGGGCTCGAGCCAGTGCAGGGTGAGACGCGAGTCGTCTTCGAGCAGAGCCGGCGGAGTGCCGATCTCGCGCACGACGACTTTTCCCACGCAGCCGGCGCGCGGCGATACGAGCTGGCCTACTTTTGGCGCCGTGAGCGTTACAGTGGCTTCGGCGGAAATGATGGGGCCGCCGTAGTCCTGTCCGTCCGAGGCCAACCCCGAAGGCATATCCACGGCTACGACGTGCAGGCGTCGAGTGCCGGCGCGCGCTCTGGAGTGGCCGGCCGCAGCATTCACGTCTTCAATCACTTGTGCCAGCAATCCCTCGACCGGACCCTGGAGGCCCGTTCCCAGGAGGGCGTCCACGATCAAATCGGCATCGGCGAGGGCGGCGCGCGTCGAGTCCCACTCGGCGGCGCTGGTCACGATGCGCAACTCGCCCATCTGCTGCTGCCAGGCCTTCAGATTGGTGGCCGCGTCGCGACGCACGGCGGA
>Ga0214473_10000188_pt1 | contig 86691 bp, 95 predicted proteins | sample RVTome_7_FD_203509 | JGI IMG/M metagenome (GOLD analysis project Ga0214473, IMG submission 203509) | Soil microbial communities from uranium-contaminated site in the Upper Colorado River Basin, Wyoming, United States - RVT98D197 | ecosystem: Environmental > Terrestrial > Soil > Contaminated >... | reverse complement strand
CCTCGAACTGTTCCTTGGTGATCAGGTCGGGGGCGTAAGCCTGGATGGGGTTGAGGCTCATGGCTTCGGCGGTGCGCTGGACGATTTCTTCGCTGACGTAATCGATCTCGAAAGATTTAATAGATTCGACTGATTCGGCGCGGCTGGATTCGGCCATGCTGTGATAGAGCTCGCGCAGGAAGTCTTTGTGGTCTTCGAGTGATTGTTGGGCTTCGGCCAGGGTGGGAGGTGCGGTGGCAGCATCACCCCACCAGCATTCGGCGCCCCAGATGACGGAGCCGTCGGGGAACCGGATGCGGGGGTTGTTGATGGGCATGGCGTAGCAGCCCGAGGCTGGTTTCTTTCCGCCGGCCCATAGGGGCGCAATTTCTTTGACGGTGTACTCGTCATCGATCACCAGCTGACCAGATTCGTAGTCCGCGTAACTCCATTCGCCTGCCAGCCATTTATCGACGTTGAAGATGGCGACGGTGAATGGGAAGCTGCCTTCGTAGATGCCGATCTGTCCGGTGGCGGGATGGCCGGGGCGGATGTCTTCGATGATGAGGACGCGGTCGCCGGGTTTGCTGAGGTGGAGTGGCATGGGGGTACTCCTTTCAGTTAGAGTTAGAGTTATAGTCATGGGTGAGACTACTTCTTGGCGCTTTTGATGCCGGTGTCGTAGGCTTCGCGCAGGCGTTTGAAATCGGCCGGGGCGCCGCCAGTGTCGGGATGATGGATCTTCGACAGGGCGCGGAAGGCGTTGCGAATATCGGTCTTGGTCGCGTCGGCTTTCACGCCGAGGACTTCAAACCACATGGCGTGACCACTGCCCAGCAGCAGCGCCGGGTCGTCGGGGGCGGCAATCAAGCCGCCAAAGATGGTGTCAAACTCTTGATCGAACGACGATTCGCTCATCTCGACGCCGTAGACTTCGAGCGCGCGGTACAGGTATTCGATCTGCAGGCCGATGGCGCGCAGGTTGTCGATGGAACTGACCCAGTGCTGGCACTCGCGGGTGTAGCGGCGGCCAGCGCGATCGAAGACGACTTTGACGCTGCCGTTCATGACGTCCTGGTCGATGCGGAGTGAGGTAGCGCCGATCTTAATCATCACGCGCTGAAGGTCGGCAACGGTGGTTTGTTGGGTGGCGGAGAAGCGGCGTTTGTTGTTCATGGGGTCCTCGTGTTATGGGATGGACGTTGGTGCAGGCGTTTGTCGACGTCGAGCGATTCGATGAAGGGGGCGAAGGAGCCGCCGTCGGAGACGTGCTGCCAGTAGAGTGCATCACGTCCGTAGCGGGCGATCATCTCTTTAAGGAAGGCGTTGTCGTCTTCGAGAGCGCGCAGATTGGTGATGGCGGCGCGCAGGTGATAGGTGAGGCTTAGGACAACGCCAGCGAGTAGGACGACGGCGAATGGGAGAAGGTCGAGTAACATACTACCGGAAGATGGGTATTGTTCCATTGGTTAGCCTCCTACCAGAATTTCCAGTGTTTGCGAGTGATGTCATACCACATCTCGTCGATCCAATTCCACCAGGCTGCGGTGTCACGCCTTGCCAGGTGGTCAGCGTATTGCTTTGGTTTCATCACTTTGGCGATGATCTCTTCCACTTCAAGGCCATCGAACGATTTAAGGCCATACTTGCCGCCATGATCGATGTCGGTATTGACGTAGGGCTGCATAAGCCGGTTGAGTGTTTCGGGTGTCAGGTTGCCTTGAAGTTCATCATATAAGGTAATGACCGATGTTTCCATGATTGTAAAGCCTTGATTCCAGCCCATGATTACCCCCCTGCCCCAACCATACCCTCACCCCGGCCCTCTCCCTTCAAGGGAGAGGGAGTTATGACGCGGCGATCGGGTTCGATGAATGGGAGACCGAGTTTGGCGAAGAAGTCGATTTCTTCGGGGGTGTTGGCGACGAGCGGGCAGGCGTCACCGGATGGGCAGGGTTGCGGTTCGTCTTCGCCGGTTTTCGGGTTGGTTTTGTAGGTGCGCAGGTGCTGGTGTAGCAAGCCACCTTCGACGAACCAGCCCATGCGCTGCGCGCGGGTGACGAGCATTTTGCTGAAGTCGTGCGGGCCGGTGCGGATGGCGTAGATGCAGCCCCAGGCGCGGGGGGTGGTGATGAAGAGGTCGACGCAGAGGCCCTCACCATAACCCCGGCCCTCTCCCTTTGAGGGAGAGGGGGAATAGCGCAGGCGTTTGTATTTGGGGCCGTTGCGGGGGACGATGGGATCGAGTTCCCAGTCCCATACGCCGGAGGCGAGAGATTGGGATAGGTAGACTTCCAGGGCGTTGGTGGTGATGTCCTTGATCGGTTGGTCGAACATATCGCGCAGGGTGAAGACGCCGGTGATGGGGATGCAGACGATCTCGGCGTCGTGGACTTCGGGTTTGCCACGTCTAAGGCTGCCGGCGATTTCGGCGCGGAGGACGTGGGGGCGGAGCTTGTCTAGGAGGGATTGGGTGATGGCGAGCGCGTCAGAGTGTTTCATGGTGTTCTCCGTAGTGGACGTTTATTGATCCGGTGACGCCTTCGCGCAGGAATTGACGCTTGCGCTGTTGGGTTTTTGTGAGTCTTGCGTGTTGACACATGACTGTTTGCCTTTCTAGCGGGTGGGATGTCCCATGCCGATGGCGCCGAACGTGACGACGCTAATCGCGTCTTCGGGCGAGTAGACTACGCGCACGTCTCCATTCCATTCGGCGTGCCACATCACTTCATCGGGTGTTAGTTTGCGTTTGCTCGGCGGTTTATGGATGTCTTTGATCTCAAGCAGGTGGTTGATGCCATTCAGTCCAACGAGTAGATCTGGGACGCCGCGGCCGACCATGCTGATGATCTCGACTGTGGCGCCGATCGCGCGCAGGGCGGTTACGATCTCTGTTTGATTGTCGTCGACGCGGGCGGCTCGTCTCATGAGTCCTCCGGTTTGTTTAGGGGTGATAGGGCGGGCTTGTGACGGCTCTCCCTACCCCATCGCCGACGCTGGCGGGTTTCTGCGCCCACAAAATTTCTTCAAAGTTGATGGCGGTGGCGATGTCGATGGCGGGGCTGCCGTGTTCCACGTAGGCCAGCCGGATGGCGGCATCCTTTACTTTGACGCGGGTTGGAAGGCTGGGCGGATAGAACTCCATTGCAGACGCGGCCTCCGCTATCTCCTCCGCTGTAGAGTCGGGGGCGAGTTGAATCAGTCTCAGAGTTTCAAGGTCGGTGGCGCTGTCCGTGTAGTCCTGCCAGGCTTCGGAGTGGGCCTGCACCAGATAGCGGGCCTGCATGTCGCGGCCGATGGTGGACCAGAATGCTTCGGCGCGAGCATTGCGCTCGTAGAGCCGGCGGAAGAAGGATTTTCGTTCGACGCGATGGTTGACGAGCTGGCCGGTGAACATATCGGTGGATGTGCCTAGTTCTTTGACGAGCATGGCGCGGGTGCGCTCGATGACGGTGAAGCCGAGGGCTTCGAGCAGGCGGGCGGTCTGGTCGCAGAGGGGTACGCGGGCTTTGGCGCGCACGAAGTCTTTGATGACGATGGCGGCGACGCCACCGGGTTTGAGAACGGTGTAGAGTTGGCGGTAGACGGTGGACATGGCGGACCAGTAGGTTTCTTTGGATTCGTTGCCGATGTTGCCAGAGGTTGTGCCGTAGGGATTGAGAGCGGCAATATAGAGTTTCTTGTCAATGTCGGTTGGTGTAGGTTCTCCGCCGTGACCTAAGCCTTCTTCGTACGGCGGGGAGGTGAGTGCGGCGTCGACAATATCACCCTCACCCCGTCCCTCTCCCTCTATGGAGATGGGGAAGTTGCCTTCGGAGAGTTGTCCGATTTGGCCGGTTGTTTGTCCGTAGCCGGCGAGGTCACGATCGACGGATTGGGCCTGGCCACCCCAGGCTCCGGTTTGGTCGGGGTGGTGGCCGCCGCTGACATAGGGTGGAGAGGAGATCGCGGCGTCTATTCCGTCCATCCCACCAAAAGATGGGGATTGTTCCATCGTCAGGTCGGCGATGTTGCCAGCGGTCTGAGTTTGTTGGGCGTCTAATGGGCTGCGTCCGGCTGTTTTTAACTGCGCGCGGGTGCCTTGGCCGATGACGGGTTGGTTGCCGGGCGGGGAGAAGGGAGGAGAGAAGACACTGCCATCAACGCTCCCATCATAAGATGGGGGTTGTATCACTTGATCGAAGCCGGCGTCGTGGAGGGCGCCGATCTGGCCGTCGGATTGGCCGTAGTTCATTTCGCCGGTGCTCATGGGGTTGTGTCGATCGTCGGATTCTGTGAGACGGTCTGGGCGGTTGGCTTTCTGCCAGTCGATGCCGTTGTGGGTGGCGTTGACGGAATCGGCGTAGGGGGGAGAGGAGATCACGGCGTCGATGGAGCCTGCGCGCATGATTCCGATCTGACCATCCGCCACGCCGTAGGCGGCGTCGCTGGTTTGGATATGGGCGTTGTCGGGCGAGTGGGTGATGAAGTCGTAGCGCGCGCCGGGGCCTTCGCGCATGATGCCGATTTGACCATCGGTGTCGCCGTACTCCTGGTCACGGGCGCCGGCGCGTTCCATGTCGACGGGTGTGACGCGTTCGGAGTTACTGATGCCGTGGGCGCGCGCCCACTGGCGGCGGGCTGCGGGGTCGATTACGTCGCGTGACAGAGATGAGCCGAAGGGGGGGGAGGAGATCACGGCATCTACGTCGCCTTCGCGCATGGCGCCGATTTGACCGGCGGATTGGCCGTAGCCTTCAGCAAATGCTTGGGAGTGTGGGCCGACGGGATTGCCGGTTAGTTTGCTGGCGTCAATGCCGTTCGAGTCGTGTATGCTGGAGGCGTAGGGGGGAGATGACACGACGCCCGATACACCCTCACCCCTACCCTCCCACCAAGAGACGGGGACTGTCTCGTCTCCCTTGTAGGGAGAGGGAGCAAATATCTCGCGCACAATCTCAACGAGGCGGCGGCTGTCACCCTGGACGACGATGGGGAGCGGGCAGCCGAGGAGTTCTAGTTTGCGCCGGTTGAGGTCGATGTTGTCGTTGGACATCTTGAAGAAGCGCGGTTCGAGTTCGACACCGACGACGCGGTAGCCGCGGTAGGCGCCGAGGATTCCGACTGTAAATATGCCGGCAAAGGGGTCGAGGATGAGGTCGCCGCGCCGCCAGTAGCCTTGCGCTTCGCCGTGCTCGATGATGCGCTCGCACAGGCGCTTGGATAATTTCGCGGGATGGGAAAAACTCTCAGGGGTTATGAGGTCCTTGAGGTTTTCGTCGTAGCAGTTGTGCCAGGTTGTGTGTTTCATAATGATCTCACGCAAAGGAGCAAAGATGCAAAGGATTTGGTTAACGGTTGACGGTCAGAGTGTAGCCAAACGGCCGGGCCTGCCAGGGCTGCCAGGCTGGGACGGCGACGACGGGCGGCGGCGGATATGGGTTCGTGTCGAGTTCAGTGAGAATGTCACGGGCGATTTCTTTGGAGACGCGCTCGAGCTTGCGGATCTGGCCTTCGCGCTGGCGGTCGACCCCACCAGAAGACGGGGATTGTCTCATTTCACGGACGTGCTGCTGGCGGCGCTCGAGCAGGTGCTGGTCGCAGTAGGTGCGGCGGCCGGGGACGGGGGTGTGGCAGATTCGGCAGTTCATGGTCGTAGACTCCTGTTTGAGTTGGAGTTGGGAGTTTGAGTGATGACGATGCGACGGGCGATGTAGGGCAGGTTGTGCTTGCCGACTTCGCGCACGTCGGAGAACTTAGGAACGTCCGGCCAGTGACGCTGGAGGACGGCCTGGCAGTCGGCGTCGTTCTCAACCTGGGCGACGCAGCGCAGGCCAGCGCGGTCGAAGGCCAGGTCGAAGCCGCCGATGCCGGAGAATAGGCTAATGTAGGTGAGCGGTGGGTTGGACATTAGTAAATGGTAATTAGGATTTCATCAACGGCCGAAGATCCGGGTCGGTGTTGTGAATGACGCTGTTGCGGCCGTCGAAGAGGCGGCTGGCGAGATGGCCGGGCAGCGCGTTGTTCGGGTGTTGGTTCATGGCGAGGACGGTGCCGGCGGTATGGTCCATAGCCATCTGGTAGCGTTGGGACATGAGTCCGGTTTCAAATTCTTGGTACCAGTCGGTGTCGTTTACCTTGTCCATCTCGTCGAGCGCGAGCACGCGCACGCGTGCGTAACGGTCAATCAGACGGGAGGCCGTGTCGTTGTGTTCGGCATAAGCCTGGCGAATGGTGTCGGCCAGGACTTTCATTTCGAGGTAGACGGCGGTGATCCCGCGGTTGACGCATTCCTGGACGATGGCCTTCAGGACGTCGGTTTTGCCGTTGCCGTAGCCACCGTAGAGGGTCAGGATGTGGTCGGGGTTCTGCACGAAGTTCCGGGCGGCGGCGATCATGGCGTCGGTCTGGCCGCCGGTGGGGACGATGCCGTCGATCGTGAGTTGGCGATCGACGTCGGACAGGCCGGAGATGCGCTGCAGGGCGGCGGCTTGGGCGGCGGCGGTGCAGGGACAGTGGAGCAGCCGTCCGAACTGCGAGTCATCTTTGGCGCGGCGCAGGGAGTAGTAGCCGATGCCGGCGCAGGTGGGGCAATGCGGATCGGCGGCGGGGTTGTGGGTGAGAGACGATGCACCCTCACCCCGGCCCTCTCCCTGTGAGGGAGAGGGGGAGAGTAATTCGGCATAGTCTCTACGGGCCTGTGCCGCCAGGAGTTCGCGCGCGGCGCTGCGCGTTAATGCGCTCGGCGATCTGCCGGATGCTTTCAGGCGGGATGTTAGAGTTTGAGTTTGAGTTAGAGTTAGAGTTTGAGTGGTGTTGTCCATTATGGTTCGCTTTCGATTCGGCGTGAATGGAGATGAATGTATTCTCGATCGACTTGGCCGATGAGACGGTGAGCGGCTTCCGGCCTTTTTTCATGGCGTGATAGGCGGCGGCGATGAGGGCTTCGGCGCGGTCGGCGTCGCGGCCGATGAGTTCCCACATGCGGCCCAGGGGTTGCCACCAGAGTTCGGAGGCGGCCCGTTTCTCTTTGAGGGTGGAGCGTTTAGGGAGTTCCAGGCCGGAGATTGAGCTGAGGAAACGCTCCAGACGAGAGATGGCGACTTGACGCTCGGATAGTTTGCGGTGTGGAACGTCGGCGGCGCAATCCAAATTTCTGGACTGGTCTAAATTTCTGGATTGCACAGCTTCTTTTTCTGGATTAGCTAGATCTTCATTTGGATCTAAAAGCTGATAAGGGTTATCCAGAAATTCAGACTGGTCTAGTTTTCTGGATTGCCCATTGTCAGACTCAATCGGAGCAGCAGCCTGGCCGTTATCTTTGAAGGTCACTCTAATAGTCGAGTTACCGCTCGGTCTCCAACTAGAGAGGCCGCTAGATGCGAGTAATCGTAGGTGGCCGTAGAGAGTGGCGCGGCTTTTGCCGGTGAGTTCTTCGAGTTGATCGAAGCTGAGGTCAGGGGTTTCGGTCTTGCCCCATGCCAGGCCGCGCAGTTGCGACCAGGTATCGCGTACGACGGGCGGGATGTGCTTGTCGTACAGAATGCTGGTCGGCACGTAGATGCCGGTGGGGGGCAGGAGCGGTTTGGGCATGTTATTAGTCAGTCTTAGAATACTTCTTCTCTGCGTTTGTTCGAGCAATGATTGCGTCTTCGATGTTTGCAAAATATCCAAGACGGATGGTTTTATGGTCTACATCTATGCGCGCTTCCCACTTTCTCTTAGGCTTATGGAACGCTACGCCTTTTGTCCCAGATTTGTTGTTACGAAACATCCCCCTATTGTGATTGCTCTCGCTTCTTGTTATGAATCTCAAGTTGGCGCGTTGATTATCCAAGCCATTTCTATTCTTGTGGTCAAGAATCATACCCACTGGAGGTCGCCCAATGACTTCTTGGTGCATAAAAACTTTCGTGTGTGATGGACCATTAGCAGTTCTGACAGCGTAGTACGTAGAAATGTCACGCTGGGCACACCATTTATACCGATTCAATCTTTCGTAATCTTCATCGTCAACGATGGAGACTTTGCCTTGGGTGAGCGTGATTGTCTTAGCCATAGTTATGATGCACCGAGCGGCTGGCCGGAGTTCTGGCAGGGGGCGCCGAGTTTATCCTTGTGATTGACGAAGATCTTGGTTCGGCTGCCGACGATGTTGATCTGGCGCTGGCATTTTGGGCACAGGCGCGGGTGGCCGGGCTGGTAGGTGATGCGGGTGATGGACTTATCCATGGATCTCCTTTAGGTACTGGCGTCCTGATTCTGTGATGCGCCAGACGATGGCGAGCGATCCGGAGGGGGCGGCGCGTTTGACGTAGTGCGGCTGGCCGTCCGGTCCGGTGTAGGTGGCGGGTTCGACGTAGCCGGTGGACATACATTCGCCGCGGCGTTTGCCGATGCTGCTTTGCTGCCAGCCGGTCTTGTCGGCCAGATCGAAGTCGGTCAGGCCGGCGGGATGCGCGGCGAGGGTGCGCAGGGCGATCAGGCGACCATTGGACGCGGCGAAGGTGGCATCACGGGCGGCGGCGTGGGCGGTGGGCGGGTCGCTGTGGCGGGCGGCCGGCGCCGGGAAGGTGAGGGTGAGTTGGTATGAGCGAAGTTTGTCCACAGATTCACCTGATTAAGCTGATGAGTTTGACGCGCTTCTTGACGCCGTAGAAGCGGCAGTCGACACACAGGCCGTTGACGAGTTGCTGATGGCGGCGGTGACACTCCCCTTGGCACTGGCCGACGCTTTGCTTGACGTGGATGGTGGCCAGGGCGCTGAGGGACCGTAGGGGCGAGCCTGCGTGTTCGCCCCTACGGTAGCCGTGGGCGGCGCGGATGTTGCGGGCGTCGGATTTGGCGGCGCGGCACGGGGGGCAGCGGATGATGCGGTTGCGGGCGCGCGACTCGAAGTCGTTGCCACAGTCCACACACTTACGGGTATCCAATGTTTTCATCCCACCACGCCCAGCGGCCCACCGGTTATCCAGTGGAGAACCGGACATGGGCAAAGACGGGGATTGTTTCATTTTCCGGTAGTCCATACCCTCACCCCCTACCCTCTCCCTAACCGGGAGAGGGAGATCACGATGACGGCGCACAGGAGCAGCAGGCCGATGGTTTCGCGCTTTCGATTTCGGCGGTAGGCCATCGGGAACAGACTGATGCTGCCGTAATTGACAAGTCGCTTGAGATCGTTGTAGTTCACGAAATATCCCCCATCATTTGGTGGGATGGACGGTTCACTGACGAGGCCATCTTTGATATTGGTCTCGAACATATTTGACCACGCGCGTTTCGCAGTGTCGGAGCTGGCTTTGAAACTTGGCCTGAAAGTTAGCGGTCTGTTCATCGATCGGGCTTGTATTCAGGGAGTACCAGATGCGATTATGCAGGCCGATGACGATGTAGGTGTTATCCATTGGTCTCCTTTGAGTTAGAGTTAGCGGACGCCCAGCAAGCGCGGCAGGTCGAGACGGCGGACGCGGGCGGCGCTGGCGGGCGTGAGACGATAGGTATGGATGACGGTTCTCCAGCGGGGGCCGGAGTATTTGCGATAGATCACTGCGGTTGCTTCGTTTAATATGGCGACGCGGTTGACTTTTGACCAATGGGTGGGCTGTGGGTTGGTCATGGTTATTTCTCCAGCGTGGCGGATAGCGTGATCGCCACGTCTCGATAGGTCTGGCCGGCATTGAGCTTCAGCCAGCCTTGAACGTCGGTGCCGAGGGCGGAGCGGATGTCCTGGCCCTTGATGCTCTTCGCCTTGATCCAGGATTCAAATTCGGACTTGGTGGTGGGCCATTGGTCAATCCCCACGATCCCGCCAACAACGGGATCAACAGCGGTAGATGCGACTGATTGGGAATGACCATTGTCTTGGGGCGCGGGCTTTGATGTGACCAGTGCTTCAACTTTGCGCGGCATCGGTTCGGCTTCGCTCATTTTCTTGAAGCTAATCAGCCGTGCGTATTTGTTGTTGCCTTCGGCGTCTTTGCCGATGGCGCGGCTGTACCAGATAGCCTCGCCAAACTTGTTGGTGGGGCTACGGCGGGTCCAGAGGTAGCCCCCCCACTCTAGTTCGGACGGGCCGTAGGTGTCCATCTGTTTGACGGATGCGCCGATGGTCGAGAAGTCGAAGTTTGAGAAGGCTTCGATCGGCTTGACGAAGTTGGGCGCGGGGGCATTGGTCATGGCGATCGTTTCGAGCGCGATGGCGATGCGGTTGAGCACGGTGAGTGAGTGCATTTCGTATTCGGTCATCGTGTGTTCCCCCATCCGACGCGCCGGTCGTTGCGGTGGCGGCGCTTGGCGTAGGCGAAGATGGCTGTGGCTCTGGCCGATGCCTTGGTCATGACCATGCAGGTGTCGGTCGTTGTGGGCTGCGCGCTGGTCTGGGTTTGGCCGTGGCGGGCGCAGACGATGGCGAGGGTTAGATTGCCGTCGACTTCGCGGCCGTTTTGGTAGGCGACGATTTCAACGATCGGGCAGTGACAGCCGAATGACGGTGTGAAGACGTAGCCTCGACCGGCGAGGGTGAAGTTTTTGAGTCGGCCTGCGCCGTGCGAGCCGTGGACGATGGCGGCGTGCGGAAGCTCTAGGAGGGATTGCGGGATCATAGCGCAGCCTCCGTGTTGTACTTATCCGACAGCGCGGCGAAGCGCAGAAGAATGCCAGGGTTGGTGTAGGCACCGCGCATTAGATCATCGGTGATGACGTCCGACAGGCGTTCGAGTTCTTCCAGTTCTCGCATGGCTTGGCAGGTGGCGCAGGTGCAGGTGCAACTGTGAACGTCGGCCTTGGTGCCGTGGTTGGTGGAGATTCCGATCATCATGATGACACCTCCCGCATTAGGCGCGCGGTGTGCCACTTGGAGGTGTGGCGTTTGACGGCGACGAGCTTGCCGAGCGACTGCAGGTGGTGCTGTTCGCAGACGCTGTAGGCGTCGCGGCCGATGTGCAGGGCGAACAGGGTCGAGCATCCGCAGTAGACAAAGGCTCCGTGGTACCAGTTGTTTCGGACCCAGACGACGTGGTGCTGGGTCGGGTCGCTGCGGTGGTCGAGCCGGGTGGTGATGCGGAGCTCGGAGCACTTGGCGACGAAGTCCTGCTCGACGGTCGGAAGTGTGGATACGATACGTTGAAGTTCCGGTTTGGTGATGTTCATTGTCTGGCCCTTTCGTAATCACACAGGTTCATAACCTGTGTTATAATTGGGTCATCTGGTCAGCATCCTCGCTGACCGTCTGGCCCATGCCGCACTGTTCGCCCAGTGCGGCACTTCTTTTTACCTTCGGCGCTCGCGCGATAGGTTCTCGCTGAGTGTGTGCAGCAAGGCCATTGCTTCGTTGACCTTTTGGAGCGCGTTCTTCAGTTCTACTTCGGTCGGTTCGATCATGTCGTCCAGTTCAATTCTCAACAGCGGTAAACGAATCGCTTCGATGTGATCGAGGGAGTCGGCCGCAGAGTCCAGCAGGGCGGCGGCATCCTCCACTTGTTCGAGTTTATCGCGGGCGTCCTTCGTCGGATGTCCGCGCGGTGTCGGCTGTTTCATAGACGTGCAGCTTGTCGGCAAGTTTGAGTTGTTCGTCGATCCATTTGACGATGCGCGGGATGATGGCGCCGAGTGCGCCGGCGAAGTCCAGGATCGCCAGGATGATGAATGGCACATATTCGCCGGTGCTGAGGCACCAGGCGAGAAAGCCGATCAGGATGATGCCGCTGCCGACGGCATAGGATGGGATGCGCTTGAGGCCGTTGGAGTCCCACAACGGGCGGATGATGCGCCACGGGAAGGCGTGGGACAGGGCGATGAATGAAAATGTTAGGATGGCGGCGATGAGCGGGTTCATTGTTATCACACGAGAGTTAGAGTTGGTGTTAGAGTTAGCGTCATGGTTACTATTCGGTATACTCTGTTCCTTGGCCCGCGCGGTGCCACTCGTTTTACACCGCGCGGGCATCCTGAAGGAGGAGACACGCCGTCCTGCGTTGCGGCGCGTCCGGCGCGGGTGGCAGGGTTGGCGAAAGCATGAGCATCCCAGCCTTGCGGCCCGCGCCGCGCGCGTCGACGTCTACGCGGGGGCGGCCTCCATGTCTGTGGCCGCTGCCACGTGCTCCCCCGGTTCTTCTTCGTCCCACTGGGTAACTGGGATTGTTTCATCGGGCCATGATTCTAGCAGTTCAACGAGACGCGCCCAGAGGGAGACGTGGGAGTTGAGATTTGAGATTTGCGATTTGAGATTGGGTGTCATGCGGTGGCCTCGTTGGATTGGGCGGTCAGGAATGCACGCCAAGCGGTGGCGTCATCGCCATAGAAGCGGATGATGGCGGATTCGCTGTAGTGTGCATCAGTGAAGATCGTGCAGCACGGCTCATTATCTTTCGGGTCGGTGTCGAACAACCGATAGGCGACGATGTGTTCCGGGCTGACGCCGAGACCTGCGACCCTGTGGAAGAGAGGCGTTTTATCTGTGGTCATGCGGTGGCCTCGGCGGGCTCGGCTGGTTGGACAATGCGCTTTGCTTTGGGTGACAGGTGTTCGCGGTAGTAGTCAGCGATGGCGATGGAGACGATGGCGCTGGGGCCGATGCCAAATTCAGCACGGAGTTTTTCAAGCCTGTCACGAGTTTTCTTGTCAAGGTAGAGGTTCGTCTGTTGTTTGTCGGTCATCGTAGAAACTCTCCTCGTATGTAGAGTTATCTCTATTATATAGAAATCTCTCAATTTGTCAATAGGCAATTTAGAGAAAACTCGTTAGAGTTTCGTGTAGAATTTTGACTATGGAAAAAACAAAGACGGAGCAATTTTGGGAGTGGTTTGAGCAGAAGCGTGCAGAGGCCGGTCTATCGGTGCGGGCGATAGAGCAGGTGGGCGGGTTATCGAACGGAGCAATTAGTCAGAGACGACGGGAGGGTCTACCCCCGACGTGGAGGGTCATTGAGGCGGTGTCGGCTGCGCTGCGGATCAGGCGCGAGGAAGTGGCTTATCGTGCGGGCAAGCTAACCAAGCGGGTTGCCGATATGGTTGCGGAAGATCGTGAACTGCAAGAGTGGGTCGAGGTGATGCAGGATCTTACTTATTCCGAGCGTCGTCAGGCCCTGCGTTTCGCCGTGTTCGTGCGCCAGGAGCGGGCCGAGTATTCGGTCGGTGGTGAGTCAGGCGATGATAAACCGACGCAGAAAGACGGGGGAACAGAGCAAACAGCCAGATGAGAAACTTCATGATCTTCCTTCCTACGAGTGATGGTTTATCATAAACCCTATTTGTATCTATTTCAAGCACTTATGTGTTAGAGTTCTGTCAATTTGATTCATTCGTCAAACCTCATGCAATCCAGATGTAGGGTAAAGCCTATTGTAGGTTTGATTCCGGTTTTGCTAAATCGTTGAGTGACCGGATTTTATATGACGAATGTCATGACAAGTTTGTGAAGTCTGACACTTCATACAGGAAATAAGAAGGATGAAGGATGAAGGACAAGCGGTGAAGGCGCAAGTGCGAGCACTTGGGTTGATTCGGGTGAGCACGAAGGCGCAGGCGGCTAAGGGGTATTCGCCGAGCGAGCAGCAGGCGGCGATTGCGCGCTTTGCGGCCGACCGCGGGTTGACGGTGGTGGAGTATGTGACGGAGAAGAAGTCGGGGTTTACGCTGGACCGGGCGGACGTGCGCCGGCTGCGGGAGATGGCGAGACGGAATGAGATTCAGGCGGTGGTGGCGTTCGTGATGGATCGGTTGAGCCGCGATCTGGAGTTGCAGATCGCGCTGCGGCGGGAGATTAAGGCGCTGGGGCTGACGTTGTATACGACGACGCGCGGTGAGATCGAGGATACGCCGGAGGGGAATCTGTTGAGCAACATCGAGGGGGCGTTCAGCCAGCACGAGATCGAGACGCTGGTGAGACGGAGTAAGATGGGGAAGTTGGGCAAGGCAAAGAGCGGGAAGTGGGTGGCGGTGGGGAATCCACCTTATGGGTCGGAGAAGCGCGGCGAGCGAGGTGATGCGGTGCTGGTGGTGGTGAAGGAGCAGATGAGGATCGTGAAGTGGATCTTCGATCGGTACACGGGCTGGGATGGGAAGAAGGCGATGGGGTTGATTCCGATCGCGCAGCGGTTGATGGAGCGGGGGGTGACGGCGCCATACGGGGGTAATAAGTGGTGGCCGAGCACGGTGAGTATTATCCTGAAGTCGCGGGCTTATGTGGGAATCATCGAGTATCGGGGGATCGAGATCAGTGTGCCGGCGCTGGCGATCGTGGAGCCGGGGGAGTGGGCGGCGGCGCAGCGCCAGGCGAAGAGCAACTTTATCGCGGCGGCGCGCAACCGGCAGCGGGAGTATTTGATGGCGCGGCGGCTGACGTGTGCGTGCGGGCTGGGGATGAGTGCGGTGACGCGGGTGAAGAACGATCGGGCGAAGCAGTTTACGTCGATCTATTTTTGCAATTCAAAGGGGCAGCCGGCGGGACTGTACGAGGTGTGCCACTTCGGGACGATCGTGACGAGCAAGGTCGACGTCAAGGTGTGGGCGCTGGTGCGGGAGTTGATTACGAGTGACAGGCTGGCGCAGGGGGTAAAGGAACTGGACCAGGCGCAGGCCCTGGCGGGTGAGACGAATGAGAGTGCGGCGCGCATCGCGGAGATCGACGCGAAGATCACGGAGTACGAGAAGCAGATCTCTGCGTGGCTAGATCGGTTCGGTGGCGACACGGAGCACGACGAGGAGTTGGCGGCATCGGTCGAGTTGAAGATCCGGGAATCGCGGCGGAAGATTCTGGAACTGCGCAGCGCGCGCGCGGACGTGCTGGCGCAGGGGGAGGATCGTCAGGCGCAGGCGACGGCCAGGGTGGAGTTGGCGGAGCGGGTGCGGCAGATGCGGGGGAAGATCGATCGGGCGAGTTTCGAGCGGAGGCGGGAGATTGTCGATCTGCTGGATGTGCGGGTGAGGATGGGGCGGCACGAGGACGGGCGGCGGTTCGGGTGGGTGACGTGGGCGGGGGGTGCTTCGCAAGAAGTGAAGGTGGAGTTTGATTGAGGGATGGAGAAGAGAGATTAGAGATTGGAGATTTGGGACGCGCCGGCCGGGGAGGTCGGCGCGTGGTGGTTATGGGTTACTTTCCTTTTGCTCTGCCCCAAGATGACTGTGCGTCGATTTCGTCAACGGTTAATTCGCCTCGGGCGATCTTGCTGATGAAGTTCTCGCCCTGGCGCTGACCCTCACGGTACTCGCGGGCCGCCCAGTTGCGGATGAAGGTCACGATCTTTTCGATCGCGTCGATCTTGTTATGATCCATCAACCACCAGGTTGTGCCATCATCGCTAAATCCTCTCTGGTAAAAACCAATCGGCTTGCGTGTGCTGGCAAAACGGTAAGAAATCTGGCTGACTTCGACTGCGCCGGTCAATTCCATCAGGATACAGCGTAACTCGGTTTCGACGCTGGGCGAGCGCGCGAATGCGTCGGGGTCGCCCATATAGTGATCGGGCCGCAAGTAGCGATTGACAGGGACGACTTCTTTGTCGCCGACGACGGCCAGGGCCGGGTCGAACAGAGCGCCGTCTTCCCATTGTCTCCGACAGTTTCCGCATATCGCATCTTCGTCGCGCGTTTCGTCTTGGTGACACAGGACACAGGTTACGGGTTTGCGTCTCATGGTTGCCTCGTGGTTTCTTTAGTAGATTGTTTCGTGTTGTTGCAGAAGGACAGGAAACAATCTGCTCTAACTACCGGGTGATAGTTTTTCGACGGCGTTCGATTTCATCCCAGGCGGATTGGCGGACGTGGGGGCCGTCGCCGTGGATGATGAGGTCTACGAGCAGAGCGTCGTTGCACAGGGTGTAGTTGAGCGGGGTAAGTGCTATGTGCAGGGCGGAGAGGGTGTGGGCGACGGCGAAGCGGATGTTGCCGGCGACGTCCGTGGTGCCGCTGTGCCGGGCGAGCCGGGCGGCGTCACGGCGCAGCGTACCGGATGGATCGCGGAGGTTGAGCGGGGAGTGAATGGTTTTGGTTGGCATGGTGTCTCCTTAGCGAGCGGTGTACCTGATGGGAAAACCGTCGCGCTCGTCTTCCAGTCCTGTTCTCCAATACTTCTGATACGCGCGCGAAGGTGACGATGTGACCGTGCCGGCCCCCGCGTGTTTCTGGATACGGGTATTTCGCGGATGCGCCATCTGTCTTGAACGCGGCGCGGCCTTTGAGATACGCCGAGAGGAAGTGCTTGGCCGCGGTGTGCTGTGAATCATCTACATTACGGATTGTGTCGGATACATCTTGGCGAGACAACGTTTGCAGGTTACAGCGTGGATCTCGTCTGGGTAGCCACGCCAGCCGGCTGATCGACGGCCTGGACGTGCGCCACACATTGCCGTCCGACTTGTTTCAAGATTTTGTAATGCGTGCCAGAGTGTTCCACTGTCGAGCTCAGATCCGTTAGCGCAACGTCCAGCCAGATACATGGCGGCTGGTTCGGTTTTGCGCTCGGCGTCGACTTCGGCGTTGATGTGTGACCAGTCGAGGCCGGTAAGAACGTCGGCACTGATCTTCATTTCTCTCCTTTCGCCATTGCCTGCCTTGCGGTTCAGGGCTTATCTGGCGTGCGCGGTGCAGGAGATCGCCCGCGCTTTCACTACTGTACACACATTGTACACCTGTATTGCCGGAAGTCAATAGGCAAAACTCCCAAGTCGGAAAAATTTAAGGTTCGGCCTTCGACTTCGCAGCGAAAGGATGCTGCTCCGCTCAGGATGCGGTGGGCGTGGTTGGTAAGCAGTGGAAGTAACGTGTTGACTTTGTAACTTGTGTCGTGGTAAGATAAGGGTATGGTGGTGACGGACGACGAGGGGAAACGGCATGAGGTGAAGGGCCGGTTGGCCGATATTATCCTCTGGCTGCTGGTGCGGCGGGCGACGATCGAGTCAGGCCACCAGAAAATAGAACTGACGTGCCGCGGGGATTCAGTCGTGGGGGGCGTGACGCTGATCGAACGGATCGACAAGCAGCAGTACCCGATCAATTGAATCATTCTCACATTGTGCCGTCAATTGAAGCGCCGTTCTCCTGCGGGGAGGCCGGCGCTTTTTGTGTCCACAGAAGGAAGAGATATGAATATTCAGAATGGGGTGGAGTTGACGCCGGTGATACTGGCCGGCGTAGTGGGGGTGTTGGTGTCGCTGCTGGCATCATACGCGCCGGGCTTTCGCACGCGATGGGCGGCGCTGGAGCCTGAGCGGAAGCAGTTGATCATGGTGGGTCTAAATATCGGAACGGGCGTACTCGTCTATGTGCTGGCGTGTACGCCTTCGTTTTTGTTCCCGTTCGTGGCGTGTCCGGCCGATGGAATATGGTCGTTGGTTGCGACGATCTTCAGCGCGGTCGTCGCCAATCAGAATGCGGATCGGCTGTCGCCGGATACGGCGGACGTGAAGGCGGTGAAGGCCGGGCAACTGGATTCCCGCCTTCGCGGGAATGACGGTGCGGGAATGACGGAGGCGCCACCTCATGGATGAGGATATACGGAAGGCGCTGGACGAGTGGGGCAATAAACTGCGGTTGATGATCCTGGAGCAAAACAAGGGCTTCGCGCAGTTGCAGGAGATGCTCGTCAAGCAAGGGGAACGGATGGCGGTTTTCGCGGAGCGCCAGGCACGGGTGTTCGCGGTGTTGGACGGCGAGCCGGAGAAGGACCAGGTCGGGCTGCGCGATCGGATGAAGGCGGCTGAGAAGGTGATCGACGAGTGGGAGCGGTATAAGACGATCATGAAGGGGATGGCGATCGGGATGGGGCTGACGCTGGTGACGAGCGTCGCCAATCTAATCACGCTGCTGACGCAGATCACGGGCGGGGGATTGAAGCCTTGAGTCACAAGGCCGTGGTGCGGTGGGTGGTGCTCTCGATTATCCTGATTTCGTTGACGGCGATTGTGGCCACGGTCGGCGCTGGAGTGTCGTTGTTTCGCAGTCTCCATCGGACGATCGAGTACGACGTGCGGTCGACGTCCGTTCCGGTCGACGGCTTGTGCGCCGGGCAGTCATTCAGTATTACGGTTCATATCCACGTCAGCAATGCGCCGACGATTGTGTCGATCACGGAGTCATGGTTTGGGGTGGACGCCGGATACAATGTCGTGCTGGGCGAGCGGGTGTTCTATTCGGTGATCACGTCGCCGGAGGAGTTTACGCGCGACCTGACGGTGGTCGTTCCCCCCCTGCCCCCTGGACGGTACGAGTACCGGCGCGGGGCGCAGGATGATGAGGCGCCGGTGGCGGCGTTCGGGGTGCCGGTGGTGGTTAAGCAGTGTTAGGAAGTGAGGGGAGAATGGCGAAGGTCGTGACGAATGTCGTTCGAGGGGATCTGCCTAATTTGCAACGGGCGTTGGATCGGGAGTCGTATGAGTGGATGGATAGCAACGTGCCGGATGTGTTGGATGCGCTGGAAGCAGAGATCAAGAACGGTCACACGCCGCACGAGGCGCGGTTGTTTGTGGTTCGGGAATACGGTCGGGAGGAACTAGCGCGGCGGGTGGAGCAGGCGGCGCGGCATATTGCGAGCGGCAGGCGTGAATGAGATGAGTTCCATCGACTTCAATGAGTTCGGGTTACGGCAGATGCTGGCAGCGGTTTTGCTGACGACGATCTTCGATGTGGCGATCGGGTTGCCGGATGAGTTCGACGAGGCGGTGACGTTCATGGGGAACCCTTTGGCTGAGAATTATGCGCAGGGGCTGGGGCTGCCGTGGCCGCCGACGGAGGAGCAGATTACGGCGGTGCGCCTGGCGTATCTGGATCGGTTGAGGCAGTCGAAGTGCAAGCGGCTGCGAGTGAGGTATCAGAGAATTGTGCAGGGGGACCAGCAGTGGCAATTGACAGCGTAGTATGGCGGCAGGTGTCGGCCAGGAATCGAGTGGATGGATTGATCGCGTTGCTCCGCGAGAATGCGGAGGTGATCAATGCGCCCGATACGTTGAAGATCGAAATTGACTGCGGCAAGGACCGATTGGTGTTCAAGGCATCACGCGCTTATCACATGACGGCGACCGTCGCCATCACGGGGCAGAATAGTTGACTTTGGGGTGCGGGTGGAGTAAGATAGAAGCGGCGAACGGATAACAACGCGCCGGTATCCCGATGGGGATGTCGGCGCGTTTGCGTTGTTAGTCATTGGTAAATCGTAATTAAGAGGAGCGAGACGATGCCAGCATACAATGTGGTTCCGGCCGGGCGCGGGATGGCGATGATCCAATCCGATCCGATGCCGGTGGCGGATGCGCAGGCGAAGGTGGATGAACTGAACGGACCGGAGGAGAACAGGCCGGGCGAAGGTGAGGCTGAGATGCCGATGGCCGGCGGGATGATGGGCAAGCCGCCGATGGGTGGCGGGGTTATGCCGAGGTTTGGACCACGCGGGCCGGCGGCTGCACCAGCGGTGCCACCCAGGCCGGGGCGCGGGATGCCGCCGTTCGGTGGTGGCGGTGCGCCAGGCGGGATGATGGGCGGCTAGGCGATGCCGTTCGTCAGCCGGGCGCAGATGCGGTGGATGTTTAAGTTCAAGCCGGCGATGGCGCGCGAGTGGGCGGCCAAGACGCGGAGTGTTAAGCGGCTGCCGTTGCACGTCAGGTCGCATCAACGCACAAAGTCCGGCGGGATGCCGAGGTTTGAGGGGAAGGATCATCGATCTTAGTCTGGAAGTCTCTCTTGCATCCGAGATTGCAAAAATTGTTTTTCTGAGGGAGATGTAAGTATGGCGTACATGGGATTTTCAAAGCTAACGAAGGCACTGAAGAAGAAAGGCGTGAGATCCCCCGCGGCCTTGGCGAGCGCGATTGGTCGGGCTAAATACTCCAAGCGCAAGTTTCAGGCTGCGGCGGCGAAGGGTACGTCAATGCGCGGGATGCCGGCGTGGGAAGGGATGCGGCCGGCGATGAGGAAGTTGACGCGGAAGAAGAGGTAGACTGGATTCCCGCTAACAACATGCGGGAATGACGGTGGTACTCTGAAATGCGCGGGCTGGTGATCGCGATCGTTAAGGTGTTGCTCGTGGTGGGGTTGGTGGCGCTGGCGGTCGAGGTGGCGCTGCTGATCGTTTCGATCGTGGTGAGGTAGAACTGGATTCCCGTTTTCACACCGCAACTATACTGGTGTCTTCGACGGGAATGACAATGGGACGTCGACAGGCGGCGAGCGTGTACCCTCACCCCGGCCCTCTCCCTAACAAGGAGAGGGGGGATGGGTTGGCTTGCGTCGAGCGTTCGGGGGTGAGAGATGGCAGCACGGAAGGTAGAGGGGAAGGTCATCAAGCGGACTTCCAAACCTAGACCAAATCAGACGGCGGTGACACGAGCGACGGACTGGAAGGTTAAGTTCATCGCTCGTTTGCGTGAGTCGGGCAATGTCAAGGTGGCGTGCGCGGCGGCGCGCATCAGCCGGTGGACGGCGTACCGGAATCGGGAGGCCGACGCGGACTTCGCGCAGCAGTGGACGGATGCGCTGGAGGATGCGGCCGACGTGATGGAGAAGGAAGCCTGGCGGAGGGCGGTCAAGGGCGTCGAGAAGCCGGTGTTCGGTCGGGTGTTCGATGAAGAGGTCGGGACCACGACGGGGATCGTGGGGGTGGAGAGGCAGTACAGCGACGTGCTGTTGATCTTCTTGTTGAAGGGGGCGCGGCCGGACAAGTTCAAGGACCGGGTGAAGCAGGAGATCTCCGCCGAGATTCATATCGACGGGTTTGCGGAGATGCTGGAGAAAGTTTACGGGGATGCCAAGCCTGGATCCAATCCTGGTTGAGCGGTATCTGGCTCGGGCGGCGGCGGCGGGACTGGCGAAGGATCAGGTTGATCGGTTTGTAAAATTTGGATACGTCGCCCTGCCCTGGTTGCTGCCGTTTCATGTAGCAGCACGGGAGGCGGACAAGGCTGGCGGGCCGACGATGATCGGAGTCGGCGGGGCGCGCGGGCCAGGTAAATCATTTGGGTTGATGGGGCAGGCGGGGCTGGACGATTGCCAACGCTGCGCCGGATTGAAGTTCTTATTCTTACGGAAGGTAATGAAGTCGGCGGGTGAGAGTTTTGACGATCTCATCCGCCGTGTGTTTGGGCGGGTGGCGCGCGAGGTGACAGCCGGCCGGGTGGTGTTTCGGAATGGGTCGAGGATTTTGATCGGGGGGTACAAGGACGAAAACGACATCGACAAATACCTGGGCATCGAGTACGACGGGATTGTTATAGAGGAGGGGACACAGTTAAGCGGGGAGAAGCGCGAGAAGATCCGGGGCAGCCTGCGCACGAGCCGGTCGGATTGGCGCCCGCGATTGTACGAGAGCGCTAACCCGGGCGGGGTGGGACACAAGGCGTTCAAGGATCTGTATGTGATGCCGTGGCGCGAGAAGCGCCAGTCGGAGACAAGGTTCTTTCCTGGAACTTATAAGGACAATCCTTTCACACAGCATGAGTATCGGGACTATCTCGAATCGCTGAAAGGCCCGCTGGGGCAGGCGTGGCGGGACGGCGACTGGGATGTGTTCGAGGGGCAGGCGTTTATGTTTAACTACATTATGCACGTGGTCAAGGCGTTCGAGATTCCGGCGTCGTGGACGAGGTGGCGCGGGATCGATTGGGGCCGGCGCAATCCGTTCGCCTGCGTATGGCTGGCGAAGGACCCGGACACGGGGCGGATCATTTTCTACCGCGAGCTGTACGAGGCGGGGCTGACGGACCGGCAGCAGGCGCGGAAGATTAAGGATTACACGCTGCCGGGCGAGAAGATCGCGGCGACGTTCGCTGACCCGAGCATGTGGACGAAGAAGAGCGTTGAGGATCGGGTGTATTCGACGGCGGACGAGTACGCGGCCGAGGGCGTGGCGCTGAGCAAGGGCGATAACAATCGGATCATGGGCAAGCGCAAGGTCGATACGCTGCTGGCGAACTTACCGGACGGACAGCCGGGGCTGCTGGTGTTTGAGAACTGCGTGAACCTGGCGAAGCAGTTGGCGAACCTGCCATACGATGGGGTGAATGTGGAGGATGTGGACAGCCACGCAGACGATCATGCCTACGACGCTGCACGCTACGCCATCACTCAGATTGTGCCGCGGCCGCGGGTGTTGACGCCGCTGCAGGCGTTGGGGACAGACCCGATCGCTAAGATGGTGCTGCCGCGGGAGGCGCTGGGGGGAAAGGATTTCTGACGTTCCTCCTTCTGTGTGCCTACTTCTTGGAGCGGGGCTTGAGGGCCTCGCTCGGCTTGATCTTATTCTCCCCGGCGGCGACGCGATTCCACCAGCGTTCGACGGCATCCACGAGCGCCACGCACTGCGGGTAGGTCAATGCTACCAGTTTCTTGACCAGCGCCGGCCCGTCAACATTCCACTTCTCGGCGTAGCCGTCGACCAGCGAGTCTCTGATCTCGCGTGAGACCAGTTGAATCGAGAACGACTCCGAGAATAGCGTGCCGTTGAGGACATCCAGTATCAGGCCCATCTCGGCATCGCTCAGCACGTCGATCAAGGCGCGGCGCTCTTCGTCGAGAACGGCGAAGTAGCGGTCTAGGCCCTTGTTGATTACGCCGCTGCGGTTTGGGGCATCGACGACATCGAGACGGCGGTCGATTTCTTCAACGACGTTTGGATAAAGCGATACGGAAAATTTTGAGACGGACATTGGTTCCCCTAGATGGTCTACCCTCACCCCGGCCCTCTCCCTAACAGGGAGAGGGTGGGCGAATGGGGCGGTTACAGTTCTTTGACGAGCCAATACTTGTAGTTCGGCTCGTCCACGACGATGGCGGTGGACTTCTCCCAGTTGAAGTCCTCTTCGTTCCGCTTGTGTTCGAGCGGGTAGTCCGTCAGCCACACGAGCTTGATCGTCGTGGCGTCGGGGTGCGCGGCTTTCACGGCGTCGACCACGTCCAGTTCAGCGATGGTCGGCCCCACGCGATCTTGCCATGTAGCGTTGTCTTCGGCGTCGAGCACGAAGCCGGGGTAGTTGAGCGCGGCGTGCTCGATCTGGAACTGGCGGCCGCAGTCGTAGCCGGCTTCCAGTCCACGGCGTAGGCGGTCGCTGCCGTGTTCCTTCGCCCAGGCCAGCCGGTCGGCGGTGCGCTTGGCATCAGCCTCGGCTTTGGCGGATTCCTCTTGCGCCTTCATCTCTTCGCGCATGGCAGCGTACTGCGGCAGCAGATCATTTAGTGCGCCGATGTCCAAGCCGGCGTCCTGGATGCTGCGGAAGTCCGACGCGCCGATGTCGCCGTAGCCCTCGTGCGCTGACAGCCCGGCCATCATGCGCCAGCGCAGGTTGGCGAATTTCTCTTCGGCATTGGCGCGATCCTTGGCAAACTTCTCCGCCTCGATCGCGTCGTTGATGATCTTCATCTCGGCGTCGGCGGCGAGGCGGGTGGCGCGGGCAACCTCGGCGGCGGACAGCCATTGATCGACGGTCGGCTCGTTGTCGAAGACGACGTCTTTCTCGTCGCGGTTCGCGCTACTGTAGCCGTGCGTGACATTGCTGAATGCCTTCGGCATGTCCACGTACTGACCGATGCCGAACACGGCGATGCGGGTGCGCTGCTCGACGGTCAGCGTTTCGGGGTCCACTTCGATGTACGAATCTGATTGGATCCAGCGGGAAGCAGACATCTGCTGGCCGGTCTGCGCGAAGACATCCTTGCGCAGTGTGTCGGACGGTCGGTAATTCAACTGCATGGTGGTCATGGTGTTACTCTCTTTCTTTGAGGCACTTGCCTCGATACTCGCTTTAGCCGCTCACACTTGTGAGCGTTGCCCGCTCCCCGCGTGCGCTTTCGCGCGGACGCTGCGGATTAGGGGAGCATGGCCCGTCATCCCCATGACGGGCCTGCCGATTCACTTAGCGATCAGGTTCTTGATCAGTTCCTTCATCATGCTGACTTCCACTTCGGTTGCGCCGTTGGTGGCGGCGTCTACGACTGCGCGCTTCTTCTCGATCAGTTCGTGGATCTGCGTGTCGATGGTGGCTTCGGCCAGGAAGTACCACACATTCACGGCGTTGGTTTGGCCGATGCGGTGACAGCGATCCTCTGCCTGATCATGGGCGGCCGGTGTCCAGTCAAGTTCAACGAAGGCTACGTTGCTGGCTGCGGTCAGCGTCAGCCCTACTCCGCCCGCGCGGATGTTCAACACGATGATCTTGCAGGTTGGTTCGGTTTGGAAGCGGTCCACGTACTCCTGCCGCTTCTCGATCGGGGTGCTGCCGGTGATCGCCGGGGCATTGAACTTCTCGGCCAGGGCTTCCACGATGGCGATGTGGTGAGCGAAGACGACTAGCTTCTCGCCGGTCTCGATGAAGGACTCTACCCAGTCAGTCACGGCTTCGAGCTTGCCGGTTGCAGCCAACAGCTTGAGCGTTTCGATCTTCACAAGTTGCTCGGCGCGGCGAGCGGCTTGCTCGGCGCTGTTGGCGTGTTCGTTCCGGCGTGTGCGTTGCTCGTCTTCGGACAGTCCGGCGAGGCTGGCGTTAAACATGGTGTCTGACTCGGCTTGATCGCGCAACCACGCAATCAGGTCGCGCTCGGCTCGCTTGTACTCAGCGGCGTTGCTCAACGCGACTGGCAGGATACTGCGCTGCTTGGCCGGCAATTCCTTGAGCACGTCGGACTTGTTGCGGCGCACGTAGCAGGTCGCGCGCAACTTCTCATTGAGTTCATCAAGGTGCTCGGCACCGCTTAGATCCAAGCCGAATCGGTCCTGCCGTGTGGCGCAGTATCGATTTACAAAGTTCCAGAAGCCGCCGAGGTCGTCCAGCCGGCCGATGATTCCGAGTTGGCTGAGGAGTTCCTGCGGCCGGTTGAGGATGGGAGTGCCGGTGAGTGCCAGCCGGTAGGCTACGCCGTGCGCCAGTGCTTTGGCGGCTTCGGTTCGCTGCGCCTTGTAGTTCTTGGCGTAGTGACTCTCGTCAAATATTACGGTTTGTGGCTTGAGTGCTTGCAGTGCTTCGAGGTTTTTCTTGAGGACGTCGTAGTTTATGATTACGACGTCGGCCGGGTGATTGAGTTTGGCCTTGCCGTTCCACACTGCAACCGTGCGGCCGGGCAACCACTTCGTTGCTTCGCGCGCCCAGTTCAACTTCAGGGAGGCCGGGCATACGACGATGGCGGGGTAGGCATTCGCGGCATGGATGGTCGCCAGTGCCTGCACTGTCTTGCCTAGCCCCATCTCGTCCGCGATAAATGTGCGCTTGGCGTTGAGCGCGTAGGCCACGCCCGCGCGCTGAAACGGGCGCAACTCACCACCCAGCCCGGCGATCTCGATCGCAGCGTCCTCGGCGCGGCTGGCGACGATGGTGGCTTCGCGCTTCTCGACCATCTCGGCCATGAGGTTGAGGACAGCGGAGACAATCTCGAAGCCGTTATCGATGGCGAACTTGAACAGCGGTTCGATGTTGCTGGCATTGGCCGTAACTTTCCAGGTCTTGCTCGCGCCGTCGAAGCGCCGGTCGGGGAGCGACTTGACACTGTTGACAAGCGCGGCGTTGTATGGAAAGACGACGATGAACTGCTTTCTATCTTTGCTGAGGGTGATGCGCTTACTCGTCGGATTGGGATCGGTCGGCTGCGGGGGTTCGGGGATGGCATCATAGTCAATTCCGGCGGCTGATAGTTGGCCGGAGTATTTCTTGAGGATGGCCCACACCTTGCGTGTCTGGCGTGGCGTCCACTGCTCGGCCGGGATTGCAGCGAGGTCGTGGCCGAATTGATTGTCGAACTTGTTGAAGCCGACGCCGTTTAGGTTGGCGGCGTGGTCGGGGTCGTCTGCTGCGAGGTGCTGGATTGCTGCGTGTAGGGTGTTCATTGTTTTCTCCTGGCACTTGCCGGTGAATGTCGGCGCACTTGCGCCGGTATGCTTATAGTATCACTAAGGTCATACCGTGTCAATAGTTTTTCAAATGATTTAAGGATCAAAACGCTACCGTGTAATGGCGCGTGACGAAGTGGACATCTAAAAAGGGCAACGGATGGAATCGGACAAACGGATAGCGGGCGCGAGCGAGAGTTGACGGCGGTGATATAATAGAATGGAGAATGCAACGAGAGAGGGCAATGAGAATGGAGAATGCGGAAGTCGGAATGTGGATCACGACGGGGGAGGCGGCGGAGCTGAGCGGGTATTCGTTGTATCATATCCGCCGGCTGTTGCGCTCGGGCTGGCTGCGGGGGCAGCGGTTCGGGGCGGTGTGGCAGGTGGATCGGGAAAGCCTGGCGGAGTACATGCGGGAGGCGTCGGCGGCCGGGGCGAAGCGGGGGCCGAAGAAGTTAGTAGAGAGTTAGAGTTAGAGTTTGTAATGTAACGCGGGGTAGCAATTGTGGTATAATTGCGCTGTGAGGTTCCCAATGAGCGCAAAAGGCAAAATACAGAATACAAAGCAAAGTCCGAGAAACCACGATGCTGAGCCTGAGATAGTGGTGCACGGGCAGGCATCGCGTTTACTAATGTTTCACGAGGTCGGGCCGACGTTGCGGGCGTGCCGATCGCTGAAGGACGCGATCGAATGGTCGGGAATGACGTTCCAAGAGTTCGGCGCGGCGCTGGCAGCGACGCCGGAATGCGCGCGTGACTACCCGTACAGCAAATCGTATCTGTCGCTGATGTCGTCCGGCCGGAAGCGGATGCAGAGCCAGCACCGGGCCGGTGTTGCGAGGGTGCTGACGGATCGGGTGCATCAGCTGACCGGTGAGACGATCGGCGTGAGCGTGACGATCAATTCTCCGATGGTGATCCGACTGTGGCGGGTGTGCGGTGAGCATGGCACATTTGAGTTGAAGCGCATCACGTGGATCAATTGTCCGGTGTGCGGGAAGAAGTGCTGACACTGGTTCGGCGTTTGGGGCGGTTTTGATTCCAAACTCCAAACGCTCCAATGAGTCCAAACGCTTCCAAACTTCTCCAATCGAGGGACTTGACGATATGAGTAACTATCTATACGTTATCAAATGCAACGGGGCTTACAAAATCTGTTCCGCAGGCGATGACAGAACCACGGCTGCGCGATATGCTTAAACGATGGGACTCTTGTTGCTTGACTTTCAGGCATGGAACTACTAGGTTTGTAGATGATAGTCTGCGTGATAGAGTATCCACAATCAACGGGAGTGAGTGACATGAACGCAGCGGTGATCGTACTCATGGTGATTGCGGTGGTGATTGGCCTGGCGATTGCGCCGAGCGTGATCGGCTCGCCGGCGGATCGGGCGGCGGCGGATGCGGCTCGTATGATGGCGGTGCCGGCGGCGACCGAGGCTTCTATTCGGGCGGACGTGGTGGGACACGCGCAGGCGACGGCGGACGCTGCGAGTATATTGGCCACGAACGAGCAGCGGATCCGGGAGGATGGCAACCGGCAGGCGCTGCGCTATCAGGCCGACGTGATGACGATCGAAGTGAGTAAGACGCTGGCGATTGGGAATGCTCTGTCTCGGAATGAGATGAGCATCGGCGCGGCTCGGGCTGAGAACACGCGCCAGATCAGCGACGTGGAGACGGACGCTTTCAACAAGCGCGCGTCGACGATCGGCGCCACGTCGCTGAACGTCGGTTTCTCGATCTTCATCATTGGCCTGGCGTTTGTCGGCGTGGTGGGGGCGATGGCGCTGAATCGCTATGCCGTGAACCGGACGACGCTGGTGACGGATGCGAACGGCCGGGCGTTGATCGTGCGCGGGGGCGAGGTGTACGACGCAAGCAGCGGAGTGCCGGTGGTGACGCGCTCGGATCGGTTGACGCTGGCCGAGAAGTTCATGTTGTTTGCTCTGATGCGTGACGCAATCAATAGGATGCCGGAGGAGCAGCGCGCGAATGCACAGCCGTTCGATCTCGTGAAGACGTATCGTGAGATCATGGCCGGCCGGGTGACGCACTCAACGCCGGTTGGGGAGAATGCGCTGACGCAGTTGTCGATGGTAAGCCAACTGGCGAATGCGGCGACTCGTGCGCCTGATGTGGCGCGGGCGATGGCTGGCGGTGTTGGTCGGATGATGAATCTGTTTGAGGGCGAGCAGCCGAAGTTGCTGACGATCGGCCGGGACACGGAAGCGTTTAGGGCATTGGAGGCTATCGCTAATGAATAAGATCATGCGGGTATCGGCAGTGGGGTTGACGATCGTCGTTGTGGTGATGGCGTTGTCGGTGCTGAGCACGTCGGCTCAGGATGGGCCGGTCGTGCCACAGGTTCAGCCGACGCCGGATCCGACGAGGATCACGAGTGAGATGATCGATGCGCTGCGGGCACAATCGCGGGTTTACGAGCAGCAAGCCGCGGCTGCGCAGGCTGAGGCGCAAGCGGCGACGAGTGCGGCCCAGGCTGCATTGAGTGCGATCCAGAATCAAATCATTCGCGCCCAGGCAGTGCAGGCTCAGGCGGCGGCGGCTAATGCGGCGGCAGAAGCGGCACGGGCGAGCGCCGATCGGGTGGATGTGGCGGCAGCCAGGCAAGCGGCCAATGATGCGACAGTGTTGTCGGGACAGGCTCAGCGTGATGCACTGGCTGCGCTGCGCGACTACACGCAGATCGCCGGCGATGCCCAGCACGCGCAGCAATTGGCCGAGTCAGCAACGCAGAAGTACGAGAGTGCGGTGACGGGCTTCGGCGCTTTCCGGCTGGTGATGTCGGCGAAGATCAATGGGATGGAGCGAACGATCATCGAGCGGGACCAGCAGATCGCGGCGTTGACGCCACAGTTGTCGGTCGTGCAGTCGCAGAGCCTCGAGGCGAACAGCGCGAATGTTAAATTACAAGTCGCGTTGATCAGTGCGACGGTGGTCATGTCGGCTATGGTGCTGGCGCTGGTGTATGTTGTGCATAAATGGAAGCCGGTGATCATTGAGCGGTTGCCGGTTCAGGCTGAGCATGAGCCGGTGATCGACCAGGATGGCGTGCTCGTCGGGGCGGTGGATGATCGGCGGCTGGTGGAGATGCTGCAAGATGTGGCGGAGGGGTGACGATGGATAACGACACTTTGACGATTAAAACCATTGGCGTGATTGTCATTGTAGCGTTTATCGTGATGCTGGTTTGTCGTCTGTTTGGGTAGGTGGTGGAGATGCTGCGGGATGTGGCGGAGGGATGACAATGATAGCAGAAGAGAGGGCCTACTGCCCGATTTGTGGCGACGAGTTGGTTGGTCTGGATTTGGAGATCAGTGGCCTGTTGATTGTCTGTCGGTGCTGTAACCGGAAGTATGAAGAGGATGAGATTGTTTGGGGTAAGACGAAGCCGATTGCTGCATCACTATGGAAAGCGGGCGGGGAGTGAGCGGACTGGCGGCGGTAACTGAGAGCAACCTGATGGACATGGCGCGCAATGCGTGCTATGCGTTCATGCAGGTGCGCGGGTTGAGCCACGTCAACCAGGACGGCAGCCCGTTCACGCCCAGGATCGGCGCGGCGATCAACGTCGCTGATCAGTTCGTTGTGCTTGTCGTCGATCCACAACGTCTGCATCATGTGTCGCTGGAGCAGATGCGGGCGCCGATCGTGGCGGAGCGGCTGATGGTCCAGTTGAAGCGGCCGGTCAAGGTCGTGCCGACTGAGGTGGTGGACGTGCTGATGAGCGCGATCGGCGGAGAATCGGGGGACATTGCCGAGACGCTGGTCGCGTATCTGGTGGTGATGAGGCCGTCGAAGAAATTGGAACTGCCGAACGAGGTCGAGTTGCCGGCGACATTGCCAGAGGGGAAGTTCCTGCTGGGGGAGACGAAGGCCGGGTCGCTGGCGCTGACGCGCAAGGAATTGAAGACGCTGATGGTTGGCGGATTGCAGGGCTACGGCAAATCGAACATCGGGCAGTTGCTGGCTTACCAGGCAGTGGGGCAGGGGTACGATTTGTACCTGGTGCAGCCGATGGCCGGCAACACGTTCATCCCTGAGTTGTGGGGGCAGGTGCCACAGGTGAAGCGCATCGGGCAGTCGGTGGATGACTTCGCTGACATCATCCGCACGATCCATGCGGAGTTCGACCGGCGGGCGATGCTGTTCCGAGAGGCTGCGGTCGATAAGAACGGCGGTATTCCTCCTGAAGACATAGAGCAGTACAACAAGTGGAAGGCCGGCGAGCCGCTGAATGGAATCCTGTTGGCGATCGATGAGTACCTGAGTTTCGGCGGGGAACTGGATTCGGCGCTGGCTGATCTGAATCGGATGGGACGGAAGTATGGATTGATGAGCGTCGTCATCGCTCACAACTGGCAGGCGCGCGAGATCGAGCGAGCGTTGTCTTCGACGTTCGGGACGCGTTTGTGCCTGCGCGTGGGAGATGAATATGTCGGACAGTCGGTGCTGATGAGCCGGGCGTATGCGCGCAAGGCGACGGCGATTGCACAGCCGGGGCGGGGCTATCTTAGGCTGGATGGTGAGCCGGTTGAGATCCAGACTTACCGCATCGGGGCCGATCGGCTGCGGACATTGATGGATGGGACGGCGGGGCCGGCGATGGGCGGCGGGGACCTGACGCCGATTGAGGTGGAGGTAGTGCGGTTCGCCGTGGAGGAGATGGGCGGGTCGCTGAACTACACGAAGTTGATGGCGCGGTTCGTGAAGGCCGTTCCGCAGGCGATGACGGAGCCGCAGTTGCGGGACATTCTTGCACGGTGGGATGCGCGGGGTTGGACGGTGCGGAAGGGTACGGCGCGGTGGGTGGGGGATAGGTTGAGGGGGAAAAGTAATTAGAGATTGGAGATTGGAGATGAACTACCAGAATGAAGTTGACTTCTCAGATGATGCGGTTTCGGATGGAATTGCCAGATACCTGCTGGCGAAGGATGCCGAGCGCGGGTGGCCAATGACGATTGAAATCAGAGAAGCCGTCCATACGGAAATAGCGGCATGGCTGGACAGGAACTCGCAAGAAATCATTGAGGCGATTGCGGCAGCGGCGCGGGACGGCGCGGTGGGGGGGGGAGAGGTTGAGGGGAAAAAGTAATTAGAGATTAGAGATTGGAGATTGGAGATGATCAATACGGTTGGTGACGCGATTGTCATGAATATTCTGGTCGTTGCTGGTCTAATCCCTAACGGCATCGGCTGGGCTGGGCCAATCTTTGGCGCTCTCTATTGGTTGATGCGTGGTGTACGGACTTACCCGAGGCGAAAATAATCCTTAGACAGGTTGCCTATCGAAAGGCACCTGTCAAACCTGTCTACTCTCTCCCTAAAGGGAGAGAGAGAGTAGACAGGTTTGACCAATCTACCAGACAGGTTTTAGACAGGTTTAGACGAGTAGACAAGTAAAGCGTAATCGCATCACTGAAACGAGGATTAACCATGACGATCACGACCACTCGGACCGAACTGCCTGAAGAAACATCCTGAACTTCGTCATTCAATATTGCACAGAGTTAAAGTAGGCGAGAATGTCCGATAGGTCAGTTGACTTTGGTGACGGTGTTATGGTAGGATAGGGATGTGGAAACGGCATAGAGAGGGACGCTTTTTCCGTCGGTCTTTCACGGCTTTGAGATAGACGGCGAACGGATAACAACGCGCCGACTGTGGCAACTGCAAGAGTTGCCCCTACAGTCGGCGCGTTTCGTTTCCGTCGGCAGGGGATGCCGATGCTTCGGTAGGACGGGGGGGACTGGATTCCCGATAGAGGCATTCTGGAATGACAGGATGAGATATGAGCGATTTCAGGATAGAGGATGCGCAAAGTGTGGCGACGCAGTTGGTGAGCCGGCACACGGCGCGCGATGCGTTTAACCAGGACATCCGGCGGGCATTCCACATGGAGTGGATCCAGAATGTGCCGGAGGCGAAGTGGATCAAGAAAACGATGAGTCCGAGCGCGCACAACGCGGCCATCGGCGCGATCCGGCTGCTGACGGCAACGTCGCCACAGGTGAGCGTGCCGTATGACCAGAACGACGACGCGGCTAAGGGAGCCAGCGACAAGATCGAGGTGGCGGCGCGGGCCATGTGGGACGGCAGCGGGCGGGTGGTGAGCAAGCCGCAGCACTACGAGGCGGCGACATCGGCGATCTTGTTCGGAGAGATCTGCGGATCCGTGACGAAGACGAGTGAGCTGGTGAAGTACGCGGAGCAAGCGAAGTTGAGGGGGTCAATCAATCGGATGCGGGCGGTGGCGCGGAAGACGCCGTATCTGTTCAAGTTCATGGATCCGTCGAAGTGCTACCCGGACTTCGACCGGTTCGGGCTGGCGAGGATTGTCACACGACTGCGGACGACGTGGGGCGAGGTGCTGGATTCGTGGGGGTCGCTGGCCGAGGATGCGATGGGTCCATTGACGGACCGGAATCAGATGGTGACGGTGTGCGACTACTACGATTGGGAACGGCGGGCGGTGTGGGTGGAGGAAGGCCGGGAGATATTGCTGGAGGAGCACGAGTTAGAGTTCATCCCCTACGTGGCGACGGTGACGGACGGGTCGTTTTTGTTCGACTACGATAAGCCAGAGTTGCAGCGCATTCCTCTGTTGTATTCATTTCTCAAGTCGGGACTGTGGTATCGAGAGAATTTATCACTGACGACGATCTATTCGCTGGTGTACGCGCTGGGGTCGAGTCCGCTGCTGGTGCGGAAGACGAACCGGCCGGGCGAGCCGATGATCATCGACCGATCCATTCCGGGCGGGGTGGTGGATCTCGGCATGGACGAGCAGTTGAGTCCGTTCGCGGAGAAGATCATCGATCAATCGCTATTGACATCGCTCGACCTGGCGCGCGGGATCGGCCAGGCGTCGACGATTCAGCCGCAGGCGTTGGGTGCTCCACCTCAGACGGCGCAGCCATTCAGTTCTATCAGCCTTTTGGCGCAGGCCGGCCGGCTGCCGCTCGTTGCTCATAAAGAAATGATGGGTCAGGCGATCGGTGACATGATGGTGATGGCGATGCAGTGGTTGAAGAATGACAAGGATCGGGGGCTGAAGTTCTACAAGGCGGACCGGTCATCGATTGATTTGAGCGCGGACGATATACCAGACGACATGGTGATCAACGTGAGCATTGAGCCGGACTTGCCGCAGGACCGCTTGCAGGCGGCGAACGTGGCGCTGATGCTGGTCAACGGCCAACTGGCGACGCGCGGGTGGGTGCGCGAGAATATTTTGAACATCGGGCAGAGCGGCCAGATGGACCGGGATGTGTGGATGGAGCGCCGGCTGGATGTGGAGTTCCAGAGGTTGATCGAGCTGATGAAGGCGGAGGATCAAATGAAGGTGCAGCAGGCGGTGCAGGCAGCAGGAAGCAATCCACCACAAGGCGGCGGGCCGACAATGCCAGGTAATGGTCAAGCGCCGGGGCCAGAGGGGTATGTGACGCCGGAGATGGCGAGTAATGCTTATCCGCCGGGCGGACAGGTTGGGCCGGGTCTGCCGATGCAGGGGCCTGTGCCGAATCAGATACAGGGGTAGTGAGGTTAGTAATTGGTGATTAGTAACTGGGGGTGTTGTCATGGCCTTCGAGGATTTCAAGAATAGTGTGTACCGGGTGAAGCGGCCGTTGAGTGCAGCGATTCCGCAGGAGACGGGGGTGCCACGGATTGCACCTCCCTCTGCTGCGACTGCGCCGCGGCCTGACCATAATGTTCCGAGGTTGAAACCGCCGGCACAGATACCCGCACAACAGCAGGCCGGTGGTAATTTACTGCTTGACCTGGGGAATCGGGTCGGCGTGTTGCAGCGGGACTTGCTGAATAATCCGATGCGGTACTTGGGGGAGCGGGCGCCGCAGACCAGCAACCTTGGTCAACGCTATCGGCTGATGGCGAGCGGGGCCTATACGCCACAGGCGGAGTACGCTCAATGGAATTTGCCGACGACGACGCGCGAGTTGCCGGGGGCAAGGATGGCTTATGCGCCGGACGCGAACACGTTGGTGCAACGCCCGGACTATTTTCAGCCTGGCACATTCAAGCAGGAGATGGCGACGAACGATTACACGCACGAGTTGTCACACTACTTCGATACGCTCAATCCGCAGTCGTCGAACCCAGAATTTCAGCAGGCGGTGCGAGAGTCGGACGCGAGGTATTTCCCTGGCATGGGCATCAAGCCAGCGATGGAGATCTGGGGAGGGGAGGCACACGCGCCAGCGGAGGCGTATGCCTACATCGGCCAGAATCCTGGCTACTTCAAGAATCAGTTCGCGCGGTTCTATCCGCAGTATGCAGCACAGGCTTTCCAGATGCCGCAGTGGCAGGGCCCGGCCGGGGAGTGGATGCGGCAGGATGCGACGTGGCCGTTCGTGCCGCCGACGGGGACGCCGGAGCCGAACGTTCCACAGAAGATTTGGTATCGTGGATAGGGCTAATCGGTCCACAGATGCGCCAGATGTAAGGACGGGGACGCCATGTTGACGATTGTCGACGTCGAGGAAATTGAATTGAATGTGAAGCAGCAGGCGGCGCGGTGGGAGTCGGAGTTTCAGGAAAGATACCACGCGCCGATATTGCGCGCACAGCTGGTGATCGCGGCGTTGTCGGACCCGGCGGTGGCTGAGAAACTGCAACGGGAGAATCCGCGGGAGTTCGAGCGTATCAAACGGAATGTGCTGAGGATGCGGGGGATGGTGAGCAGTCAGTAGTCAATGGTGAATGGGGGGTGAAGTCATCCCACCAAGAGAGGGGGATTATCTCATCCCACCAAGAGAGGGGGATTATCTCATCCCACCAAGAGAGGGGGATTATCTCATCCCACCAAGAGAGGGGGATTATCTCATCCCACCAAGAGAGGGGGATTATCTCATGGCCTACGACGATTGGAAGGATTTATATCGGCGATTCATGAATAAGGAACGGATGCCGACTCCGCCGACGAAGGGTGGTCTAATGGACATCGAGGATTTGCGCAGCAGGTGGAGGCCGACCCCACAAAAACCGGTATCTTCAACGCTGACGGCGCGCAATCGGGTGCCGAGTCCGGGCGATATTGAGGCGATGCGGTTTCGCGGGCGAGGCGGGGGGCGGGGCAATATCCCGCCGGCATTCCAAAGCAGGTTCGGAAGTCAAGCCAGCGTCATGAATCCGCAGTATGCGCTGGACATCCGAGGCCGGCCGCTGTATTCTGGGCCGGTGGGTGCTGTCAGTGCGCAAGAGATGGCATCGGCTGCGCCATTTTTCGATCCAAACAATCCATTTTCGACGGCGGCTTACGCACGGAAGATGCGGGCGTTCGGAGAAGGCGGAGGACTGTATCCGGCTGTGCCAACGGCGTACTATGATTTGCCGGGGGGCAGCGGGCAGCCGGTGCCGGGGATGGCCGAGCCACCGTTGTATTTGCTGCCGGGCAGTCCGGCGACGCGCGGGATGCACTTCGCGCCGCAGACTCCGCCGATCCTGCGCAGCGAACTGACCGCGAACGAGGCCGCGCGACTGCAGCCAGCACCCGATAATATGTACGACATCGAGGACTTGCGGGTGAGGATGCGGGAGTACGATAAGGCGCGGCTGGGGCTGGCGAATGAAGAGCCGGTGGCGATGCCGGCGTATACGGGGGGTGGAGGCGGTGGAGGGTATGGCGGAGGTGGGTATCCGTATCCGTCCTACCCTGATTACGGGCCTAGCAAACCGGCCGACTGGTGGTACAACATGATGACGTGGAGAATTTGAGATAACTGGTCCAGACAGTATACGGGAACTTTGTAATTAGTAATTGGTGAATTAACCAACGCGCCTGCGATGAAGTCGTTGGCGCGTTAGATCTTGTTACGTCCCCTGCCGGGCTTCGCCTCGCTACGCCATGCCGTGCTTCGCCTTGCTACGCCATGCCGAGCATTGCCGCGTTTACTTCTTCTTTGGAGCGGGCAACTTCTTGGCGTCGAGGACTCTGACCAGTGGAACATCGGGCAGGGTCATCGATATGTATTTGGCGAGTTGTTCCTGATCTTGCGCGAGTTCGCGGGCCATTGCAAAGTAGACGGCTTCTTGCGCGCGCTCGCTTTGCTTGAGTTTAGACCAGGTGGCCAGAACACTGCTGGCGATGCGGGCGGCGGTGATCTCGTTGTCGGTGTGCTCGCCGTCCGTCAGGATGGATCGAATGGCGTTGATCGCCGGGTCGATAATGGGTTCCAAGCGTTTGCTGTCACGGTCCATGATTCTCCTTCTTGTTGTGATGCCCTTGCCTTGCTTTGCTTAGCCTTGCCGAGCCCGGCCAGGCTACGCCCGGCCATGCCGCGCATTATTCAAGTTCTAAGATGCAAACTTTGTCACGATGAAGCGACCGTACTCCGGTCGCCACGAGCCGATGCCGACGAGCAGGCCGGCTTCTTCAAGCGAGCGTTTGATCTCTTCGGGGTGACGGCGATCGTCGACGATGTTCAGGTTGAAGGCCAACTTCCAGCCTTCCTTGAGCGCCGGACGCCTGACCATACATGCGCCGCCGGTGCGCGGGGGCCGTCGGCCCCAATTCTCGTGCATGAAATCGTGCGTCTTCCGGTTCGAGAAATACAATTCCCGATCGGGAAACACGGCGGCTTGCAGATAGGGCATCAGTGAACCGCGCCCGACTTTGAGGCCGGAGCGTCGGCAGCCTTCCAACAGGCATTGCTTGAAGTTCCAACCCGGCAGGTAAATGATGCCAGCCTCGTTTCGATACACTCGGTTTTCCGCTTCCGCGATGCGGTCTTCAACGGTCACGCGGCCCTTGAGGGTTTTGCTGGACGCTGTTTGTTCGAGTTCGCCTTCCAGCATCTTGTTGAACAGCAATGGTGCAACCCCCTGAATTTCTCCCGTGATGACGTACATGATACTTATCCTTTCGTGTTATGGATTAGGATGGTTGGTCGGCATTCGAGAACGCCGTCGCTTGATGGGTGGCGCGTCTTCGCGGGGTATTTCTGGCATGGATTCCGAAACGCTTATGAGATAGGATTCAACCGCGAACACAGCCTCGGAGTTTATCGAGCGGTGTGTTCGTTTTGCACGTTCGGCGAGTTGCCGGTAGAGTTCATCGGTCAGGCGTATGGTCTTCATGCGTACATTATATACGCGCTGCGTGTGCATGTCAAGGATAGGAACCAAATTGACTTATGAAGTTTGACTATGATAAGATAGATGAAACAATCCCCATTCTTTTGGGGACGGGTACTTCGTCTGGCTAACGGACAACAACGCGCCGACTTTGGGCAGTCACACAGAACTGCCCAAACAGTCGGCGCGTTTTATTTTGGAGAAGCAAATGCCGAATCCACCGATCAATCCGAATCCTGTACCTCGTTGGAAGTTCATCCCGATCAAACCTAAGACGACTGATCGCGTGATCGCGCCACCGGATATTACGCCGGATCAATCGCGCCGTCTGTGGGAATCGTTGAAGGTTCCACATCAACCGCTGGACGTGCGGCAGCGTGCGCCGACGTGGTTGAACTTTGCCAAGTCGAAGGTCGAGATCAGGGACGACGGTAAGTTGTACGTGATGCCGGACAAGGAAAGCCTGACCCGATACCAGCAGGTGATGAAGGCGGTCGAGGCGGTGCGGCCGGCGTGGGAGACGTTCGGGCAGCGGATGGCGGCGGCACCACAGTTCAAGATGCTGGGGATTAAGGCACCGGCACCGCAAAAACTGGTGTCTTCGACTATGCCGACTGCGCCGAAGTTGGCGATTGCGGAAACACCCTCACCCCAACCCTCTCCCTACAAGGGAGAGGAAGTAACGGGCATCATGCAGATTGCGAACGTGGTCAATCCGGCGACGAGGATGGGATTGCAAGCGCCGACGACTACGACTACCGATCAGGAGGCGCAAGCATACGCGCCCTACTCACCGTTCCAGACGCTGGACGAGCAGGGCGGATTCGTGATCGACCCTGGCACGCCGGGGCAGGATTGGAACATCGAGTATCGGCGGGAGAAGGGCAAGGTTTATCGGCGCATCGTGCTGAATCCGATGGTGAGCATGACGCCGCTGACGACACCGGAGGAGGTTGGGAAACCACAGGGGCAGCAGTTCGGGATGCCGGAGGGGGATCCTGAATCAACGATGCGGGGCGGGTTCGGTCGGCTGATGGGCAACCCGTGGGTACAGCTGGGCCAATCGGCGCTGCAGGGTGGCTTGCCGGCGGCGCTGGTGGGAGGGGCGATCTTAGGGCCGCTGGGCGCGGCGCTCGGTGGGGCGGCTGGCACGATCGGGATGTTGATCCAGAACGAGCAGATGCGGCAAATGCAGGAGACGGCAAAGACAGCGGAAGAACTGGCGTCGGCGAAGCGAGCATACGATCAATCACTGCCGGGCGTGGCGTTGACGGTATTGAACGCGCCGGCTGAGACGGCCAAACGATTGATCGGCACGGGTGTGCAGGGAATTGCGTCGCTGGTCAATCCTCAGCAGTATGGATTTGATAAGAGCAAATCGTTCGGGGAGAACCTGGCGGCGGCGTGGAATGCGGCGGAGTTGACGTACACGGCGGCGAACATCGACGTGCGCGGCGTGTTCGGCGTGGAGCACTTGGCCGATGCGATCGTGAAAGGCAAGCCGGCGTATACGCCGTGGGGGGGCTGGCAGGATAACGCGCAGTTCGTGGACTGGGACACTGGACCGGCACCGATGCCAGGCGTGAATGCGATTGCGTGGGCACGGCAGCAGATCATCAACGGCGCGAACCCGGAGCAGGTGAAGGCACTGGCCGCGGCGACGTTCGGAGCGCCGGGGCAGATCCGCGATCTGGCGCTGAACATCACGCTCGATCCGCTGAACTTCATCGGCGCGGGGCAGCGGGGCGCATTGAAGTTGTACGCACGCTTTGCGAAAGACGAGGCGATGGCGAAGGCGCTATCAGCGACGCCGCATCGGTTGAAGATGGATAAGTTCCCGTTTCCCACCATCGCCTACACCGGCGGGCTGGTGAAGACGCTGGAGAATTATCGAAGGATCATCACGAGCGAGATCCCGTTCCGGTCCGACTTCGTGGCGGCGCGCGATCTGAATTGGTTACAGAAGTTGTACGTGGGCAAGACGATGGCGAAGTTGGCGGAGACAGGGACATACGCCGAGACGAAGGGCATCAAGGGGCTGTTCACGCTGGAGCCGATGAGCGAGGCGAAGGAGAACATGCACCAGAGCCTCAACTTCTGGCAGTCACAGTTGAACAATCGGATGGACGTGAACGATCCGCTGTATGCCGACAAGATCACGGCGGCGGTGCTGTCTACGATCGGGTCTGATCCGAGCAAACTACCGAAGGACTTCGCGGGGCGGGATGCGTATGTCGGCGCTTTGCAGACGCTGGAGGGGCGGGTGCATGTGCGGTCGCTGGGCGAGGCGGAGTCGTACACGGATCTGCTCGACGGCTTCAAGAACAGCCGATTGCAGGCCGGCGCGATCGAGACTGCGGCGCGGGCGTTGAATGACACGCCGGCGGGTATCTTTGCACGGATCAAGGCGGGTGATGGCAAGGCGGTTCTGCGCGAGTTCGCGGACGCTGAGGTTCTCACGCAAAGCGGCAAAGGGGCAAAGGCGAAGGGAGAGCGTCTGAAGATTGGCGCTGCTGATGCGACGGCGGACGATTTGGTCGCCATCCAGAAGTTGTTTAAGGAAGTGGACAAAGATGGTCGGATGGTGCCGTTCAATAACGAGCAGTACAAGGCCGCGTTGTTCTCCATCATCCTGGAGAACACGGGTTTGTGGGCGGCGAAGACGTTCCAGGTGCAGCCGCCGGGCTTTGCGCAGCGGTTGGCGGGCGCGGTGAAGGCCGTCGAGAGTACGCTGTTGATGGGGCCGAACCTGGGCTTTTTGATGAACAACGTATGGAACGGCGAAGTGACGATGATGGCGCGCGGGGTGTGGGGCTTGACGGGCGTGAAGGCCGGCATCGAGCGGATGCGGCACATGGGACTCGATCCATCACGGCTGCGGGCCGGCGCGAGTGCGGCAGACTTGTCCGAGTTGAACGACGCCGAGGCGTGGGGGGTGAAGGCGTACAAGGTTGGTGAGCGGGAATTGACGGCGGGCTTTCAGCAAACCGATCTGGTGCATAAGATCACGGAACTGGGGCATAAGATTTCTAGCAAGATGCCGGCGACGGCGGCGGCGCAGAAGGTGGAACGCTGGCAATCGGCGCGGGCGGTGGTGAAGGGCTTCTTCGATTTCAGAAATCATAACTGGCGGAGGGGGAAGGCGATCGACTATATGTCGCCGGAGTTGGAAGGACAGTTACGGGGCTTCGGGATCGATCCGGCGTATGTGTATGCGGCGGTCGAGTCCGGGGCGAATCCGCGCGAGATCCGGGGAGCGATCTTTGCGGCGGCACCGAAGCCGATCTTGCACCAATACATCGGACAGGTGGCGCGTGACCTGGGATTGGCCGACGACGAGATCACACGGCTGTTGTCGATTGACGGATTGGATCAGGTGATCAACGACGAACTGGGTAAGTTGCCGGACAAGCCGACCGACGGCCACATTCGAAAAGCGTTCGATAACGTTCGGGCGCGTGGCGAACAATCGGTGAACGAGGCGGCGCAGGTTGAGGCGGAGCAGTTCGGCGCGCACGCGATGGAAGCGATTAAGGCCGGAGATGTGGGCGCGGCGCTGGATTCCATCGACGGGATTGAGACGCGGCTGTTTGATACGTATGCGTATACGATGCTGCGGCATGACGAGGAGTGGGCGAAGATCGAGCAGCAGCCTAAGAAGCCGCTGCGCGATTTCATGATCGAGCAATTGCGGGAGAAGGATGCTCAGAGTTGGAAGACATACTTCGACTATGAGGACGCGGTGTACCGGGGCATCGAGACGGGCATGAAGGACGCCGGCTTGAATTTGAGCGATAACTGGCTGACGGCGGCGCGCGATAAGCGGGCGAGAGTCGAGACGTTCATCGGTGAACGCAACAAGATTCTGGCGCAGTTCTTCGCGGACAAGCGCACAGACGAGGCGTGGATTCAGACGCAGAACGTTCTCAACAATCTGTATACGCAGTTGGCCGATGATCAACTGGCGATCAACACTAGGGTCGATGCGTATTTGTCGGCGGAGTTCAAGCGGGCGTTCGGGGATACGACGGGCGATGCGTTTGCGAACTGGCGCGAGACAGTCAGGAAGTTCAACGACGAGGATATGCGGGCGGTGGCGGCGTTCCGCGATTCGATGAAGGATGTGAAGGGTCGAAAGATCAAGGGCCAACGCTGGCTGGCGTTCAATAAGGAACGGACGACCAGGCGGCGAATGATTATGATTCAGGGGATGGAGGCGCGGCATCGGGTGATGGAGGTGATGCCGATTAAGCCGGGGATAGAAACGACTAAAGTCGTTACTACGGATTTTGAGACGGTGAACGGGCGGACGCCGTTCGCGCCTGAGCGCGCGCCGGTTGGACCTGCGCCGGTGCACGTGCCGACGCCGGTGGAGGTGTTGCCGGATGTGAACGCGGCGCGGGCAGCCGCGGGTCAACCGCCGATTGAGAGGGCGGAGGCGATACCGCCGGAGGAGTTGCGGGCGGCACAGGATGCGGCGCTGGCGGAGGAGATGGTTAGTCCACAGATGCGCGCAGAGGGGGAAGCGCGCGTGCCGGTGATGATCACGCGCGATATGCGACAACGGCTGTACGATCTTGGTTACACAAGCGATGTCGTCAATGCCATGACGCCGCTGCGGGCCAATGAGATATTGTCGGCTGGTACGACTGCGGTTAGGCCGGTGCCGGTGTTGGCGAATATGGATCGGGCGGCGTTGAAGGCGACGGGCTGGGATCGGGGGGTGCAGGGGTTGCTGCGGGCTGTGAATAAGGACAGGAAGGTGAAGGGGCTTGATCCTTACGGGACGGCGGCGGAGGTGCCATTGACGGAGGCAGTCGAGTCAATGAACATGCGGCTCGAGGCGCGGCGGGCGGACGTCGCGCGCAAGATGGCTGAGACGGACGCGGCGAAGCGGTTGGCCGATGGCGCTCTGTCTGCTACGGATCAGGTGGCGAAGGTGGTGCAGGCGGATGCGGATGTGAATGTGGCGGCGGCGGAGTTGGTGGCTCCGCTGCCGGGTGATGGTCCTGCGGCTGCGCCGGCATGGACACGGCAACGGTTTGCTGACGAGGTGGCGGCGAAGTGGTATGACGCGGCGACGCCGGACTACGGGGATAAGGTGGCGGCGTTGATGGCGTTGATGGATGCACAGGCGGGGGTATGGAGCCGGACGTTTGACTTGCCGGCCGAGGAATTTTATTCTCTGTGGGCGGGTGTCATTGGCGAAGCGCCACGGGCGATAGGGCCTGAGAAATTTGCACAGTGGGCGAGCGAGACTGGGTTTACACAGGCTGAGGTCGATCAGGCGATCAAGAGTGGCCGGTTCGTGAGTCCGTCGGCGTGGCCGGAGAAGACGCCAGAGCAGATCGATCGGTTGAATGCGGTGGTGGAGGAGGCGAAGAAGTATCCGGCGGCGCGGGGATTGACGGATCAGTATGGGACGCCGTTGTTCCAGATGGAACCCACCCTCACCCCGGCCCTCTCCCTCGAAGGGAGAGGGGGCAGGGCGCCGAAGGCGGCGTTTGAGTTGGTGGACGGGTGGCAGCGGACGATACGGGGTTTTGAGGCGCGGGATACATCGTCGTTCGTGCACGAGGCGGCGCATGGATTCCTGTATGATTTGTACGATGCGAGCCACGTGAGCAAGCAGGCATTGGATGACGTTGGGACATTCCGAGATTGGCTGAAAACGGAGCACGGCCTGGATGTGGCGCTGGTGGATGGGCGCATCGTGGCGAATAGCGACACGTTGCCGACAGGATGGGAAGCAGTCGAGCGCGATGGCGTGACGGTTGTGAGTAATCGGCGTGGGGAGATCGTGGGGCAGGGGACTGAACGCAGTCAGGCGATCCGCATGGGGTTGGATAACGGGGCACAGGAGGAGTGGGCGCGCGGGTTCGAGCGGTACATGGTGGACGGGTACGCGCCGACGCCACAGTTAAGGCAGTTGTTTGAGCGGTTCAAGAAGTGGCTGGTCGAGGTCTACAAGCGCATCAAGGGTACGGACATCGACATCAACTTAACGCCGGAGATGCGGGCGGTGTATGACCGGCTGCTGACGGAAGTCGAGCCGGCGTATCCGATGACGAATGTACCGCACGGACTGCGGGTCGATCAGTTCGTGAAGCAGAGCGACTATCGGTCGGCCTACTCCGGTCAGTATGTGCAGGGTGAGAGTATCCTTGCGTCGAGCAAGACGGTGCCGAGCACGGTGTTCGAGCGGCTGCCGCTGCGACCTGGGCAGTGGGTGATTGACGATGCGTATGGCGGAATATACGGGCACGAGATCGAGCAGGTGCGCTTGCTTGATCCTGATACGCTGCGGCCGACCGAGCACATGGTCGAAGGCAACGAACAGGGTCGTGGATGGGATGCGGATCGATACGCGGCGTGGCTGAGAGAAGGCAGGAACGCTCCGCCAATTCGTGTGGTGGAACACATCGACGGCGGGCATGTGGTAACGGATGGGCATCGTCGTTTGGCGGCGGCGAAGCAGGCCGGCTTCCCCGTGCTGGCGATTGTGTCGCCGTTGATGGATACGGGAACATTCGACAGCGGCGGCAGGATGATGCAGACGGGGATGACGTATGAGGGTGCGCTGCTGGATGCGTTCAGGCGCGGGGATGCGGTCGATCTGGAGCAGGTGGTAGCGGTGCGAGCGGAGGTGATGGACGGGCAGTATCCGAATCTCAAGCGTAAGTTCCCGGATTTGTTCACGGGGCCGGACGTAAGCGACGGATCGCTGATCGGCGCGCATGTGGCAGTGACGGGGCTGGACGAGATCGGGAAGGTGATTGACGTATTCACGCCGGGCCGGGCGAAGCTGGTGCTGGATAGCGGGCGCGAGATCACGGTGCCACGCAAGGATATTACGGCGGTGGCGAGTACGCCGGCGGAGATTGAGGCTATGAAACCGTCCCCCCAGAGGACGGGGATTGTTTCAGAGCCAGTCGTTGCGCCGGAGGTGGTTCAGGCACCGGAGCAGGTGGCGGCGCAGTTCCAGCAGATGCGGGCGGAGGCGTTCAGGACATCGCCTCAACAGGCTGCGATGTTCCCGCTGGGCGAGGATTTGCCATTGGTGAGCGGGGCTGGCCGGCGTGGGGTGGTCGAGTCGTTTGCGCCGGCTGAGGCTGTGCCGGTTGAGCGATTGCCGGGGTTTGAGACGCGGCCGGAGTTTGGGGCGGTCTCACGCAAAGGGGCAAAGCCGCAAAGGGAAGCGGGGCCGATGTTTGGTGAGGTGGCACCTGTGCCAGCAACCTTCGTCAAGCCTAAAGCGCCGTGGGAGATTCGGCGCGATGAATATGCGTTGGATAGCTGGCAAGAAGAACTTGAGAGATTCAGGGACCGTCCAGACATCCTTGATACAAAGGATAGAAAAACAGAGATCGAGCACTTCAAGGAAATACACGCGGGTTCTGTCAATAAGGCCATTGATGACGGGCGACCAGTTCCTGCCGAGGTTCTAGCGGATTATCCAGTTCTTGAGAAGAAGGCTCAACGACGTTGGGTGAAGCCAGTTCAATCCGATCTGGTGCCGGTGGTGGTCGATAACAAGCGGGTGGACGTGGCGTTGCGAGCGTCGATCGATGAGATGACTACTGCGGATCGGGCCGAGGCTATCCAGATACTTCGGGATCAGATATTGGTGAATCCGGTGAGCAATGCGCCGAGCGTGACGGCTTATCACCTGGTGGCCAAGCGCGCGATTCAGGTCCATTCTGACGTCGACGGGTTGAAGTGGGTGAACGATACCTTCGGGCACGGGGCCGGCGATGCGCTGCTGCGGGCGAAGGCGCAGGCGCTGCGTGAGGAAGGGATTGAAACCTATCATATTTCAGGCGACGAGTTTTACGCGCAGTTCGATAATGTGGATGAGGCGCAGGCCGCGATGCAGCGGGTGCGCGACCGATTGAATCATGCCACAGTCCGTTGGGTGAATCCCGACGGGAGCACGCACGAAGCAACGGGAGTGAGGTTCAGTTATGGGTACGGGACAGATGCGACCATTGCCGAAGCAGGACTTGCCGCCGACAAAGCCGCCCGAATTGCCAGCGGAGAACGCAGCGCCAGAGGGGAACGACCTGGTGGAATGGTTGAACCAGTTGAAGGCGCAGGGGTTGGCGCAGGCGGGCGGGCATTTGGAGGTGGTGTTGCCACCGGCGGGGAAGTAGCGGCGGGTGCGGCTAAAGAGCCGTGGCAGATAAGGCGTGATGAATGGTTACAGGGCGACATTCGTAAGCAGAGAGAAGCGCAAGCGTTGGCAAAAGTGGAAGATTCGGTAGCGGGTATTGGCCGAGATAAGCTGGTCGAGATCGGATACATCAAGCCAGATGAAGCTACGGCTGAACCGTGGCTTGAGAGAGTCGCCACTAAAAAGGCCGAGTGGGTTTCAAGGGTACTAGGCGGCGGAATAAAGAATCTTAAGAAAGGCCAGAGCGCGATCGAGTTTCTATCTAAGCCGTGGAATATATTCAAGGACTCTGAGGGAGAGACCCGACTTAGAAAAGCAGCCCTTGAGTATGTGCGTGGTCGTAGTGACGGGTGGTTAGAAAAAGGCGAAGGGTTCGATGATCCTAGAGTCTTAACGCTGGCGAAGCACGAGGCGGCTGTCGGGGATGCACTTGAGAAAGGTCTGCCTGTTCCGGCCGAAGTATTGGCGGATTACCCGTTTCTGGTGACGAAGGCCGAAGCCGCAACGGGATATGTTGCAGTAGCGGCAGCACGAGAGATCGGGCGGGGTGCGTTTGCGCGCGGCGTGCCACGGGTGCCGCCGAGCACGATGCCAAGCGAGGGCTGGAAGGAATGGTTGACGGGTTGGGATGAGGCGAACCTGGCGGCCGATCGTCCGGTGTTCGTGCGGAACAACGGCGACATCGGGAAGGTGGTGCGGTGGGACGAGAACGGCGATCCGGTTGTGGCGTGGAGCGATGAGCCGAGTAAGCCCTATGCGACGAAGCAGTGGCGGGAGATACGGGCGCGTGACTTTGAAGAGCTGATGGGGACACGGCTGGGCGCGGCACGCAAGTCAACGATGACGGCGTATGCGGACGAGTATGGATGGAAACTGGCACAGGTCGAACTGATTGAGTCGCCATACGTGCGAGGTTCACGGCTGGGCGAGCGCGGGAATCGGCTGGAGTGGGTTGACCGGGAGACCGGGAAGTATGGCACGGGAACGGCCAGCGGTAGAGTGGAAGCCGATGGGCGGGTATTCATTCAAGGCGACGACGGTCAGGGATACATCAAGCAATCGAAGGAAGTCGAGTATGCGCCAAGCCAGCCGGAGACGCGCGTCTCGCCGGCGGAGGTGGGTGAGGAGTTGATCCAGCCCAGCGGCGATCGAGTGGAAGTGACTGAGGCTGTACACGCCGACGTGGTGAATCCACCCGATGAGGCGTTTAAGGTGGGCGATCGGGTTTCCTTGCAGGACGGGAAGCACGGCGTTATTTCGAGCGTGGATACGTTGCAATGGCAGTCGATATACGGGACGGACGCCGGGCAGAGTGTGTACGTGCGGGTTAAGACGGATGTTGGGACGGATGTATCGGCACGGATGGGCGAGTTGCAGCACGAGGTTGGGGAAGCGCCGGCGGTGGTGAGGTGGCCGGAAGTGAATGGCACGCCCCACGATCCAGCGGATTTTGAGCGCATCATTCAATACGATCTCAAGAAGGCCCGCAGCGCGCGTGACAGCGCACGGCGACGGCGAACGCCAGTCCCACGAGCGGAGGACATCCGCAAGGCAGAGGGTTACGAGAAGTCGGCGGCTGAGGCGCGGCGCGTGATTGCTGAGTGGACGGCACAGAATCCAGAGGAGGCGGCGAAGTACATCACACCCGATCCGGTGGTGAATGCGGCGGATCAGATCAATCCGGTGGCGACGGCGACGGGTGTGCGGATGCAGTACAACAAGGCGAAGAGTGGCGTCGAGATCATCTTTGACGACAAGCCGGATCAGGCGACGCTGGACGAATTGCACGCAGCGGGATTCCGATGGAGCCAGCCGCAAAAGTTGTGGTGGGCAAAGCAGAGCGAGCGGACGATCGCGGCGGCGAAGAAGTTCGCGGGGGTGGTGGAAGGGGGAGAAGTAAGTGGTAAATTGGAAGTGGTAAGTGCTGATGTGGCGGAGGTGCAGAAGTTCCTGGATGCGGGGCGGGGGGCGGTACTGCCTGACCAGGTGACGCCCAGGCATGTGGCGCAGACGGCGTTTCAGAAGGGCGATCGGGTAAAGTGGACGACGAGAGACGGCAAGGAATTGACGGGCACGATTGATTTGAACGTGTACGGTACTGACACATACGTATCGGTCAACGTCGATCAGATCGTGGCGGTGCGGGGTGTTCCGATTGGCCGGATTGAGAATGTGCCGTTAGAGCGGGTGGAGATGGTGGAGCCGAGGCCGGTGACGCCGGCGGAAGTTGTACCCTCACCCCAACCCTCTCCCTACCCCGCAAGAACTGGGGCCTTCGGGGGCGAGGGAGTGATGGCCGGACGCGAGAACATCGCGCGTAGGATTGCGGATAGTACACGGGCACGGGCGCCGGATATTGTCGAAGTAACATCCCGTAAGGGTGATGATGGTAACTGGTATCGGAATGATTTCTTTCCAAGGGGGGTAGAGGGCACAAGTGAGTGGCGGGTGGACGGTTTTGCGTATCGAAGTCCAGAGGGACAGACGTATGGCACGCTGGTCGACACGCGCGAGGAGTTGATCGCCCGTCACATGGCTCGGCAGAATAAGGACGTGGGCGAGTTCTACGATAAGTTATTGGCGATGCCGAATGAGAAGCTGGTCGAGCAGGCACAATATTTCCTGAAGGAGACGCCGAAACTGGAAGAGGTTTCACCCTCACCCCAGCCCTCTCCCTTGCTTGGAGAGGGAGTTGCGCCGGCATTCAAGCCGCCGGAGTGGTTCAATGAAGATTACGTATCAGACAGCGGGTATCTTAGGGTTTATCACGATACACGGTCAAGGTCGGGCGAGCGTGTATACATGACCTACGACACGCGCAAGGGCGACGTGAGTACGTCACGGGTTGATACCTCTAAGGAATTATCGGCCGCGATTCAGAGGGTGGTCAATAAGGATCGACTGATCACTGAGGCGGAGGCTGTGCCGGTGGCGGCACGCTATGAGGTGGTGCGTAATTCTCGGACAAGGCTATACGCTGTTCTAGATCGTGAGCAGGGTGGATCATTTATTCAGGATGTGACACAGGCTGAGGCGGAACGGGTGGCCGGGCAATTGAATGAGGCGGCGGCGGTTCCAGTAGCACATAAGTTTAATGTTGGTGATGTTGTTAATCGTGGCGCTATGGAATCGTATGTCGTGACTGGATACGCGGACAATGGGCGCGTCATGGTCGAACCGAAAGGTCTGAATCTAGCGGAGCGAACCTATTCATTTAACGAAGATGAACTTACCCATGTAACAACAGAGGCTGTACCTGTTCAGGAAACTGTCACACATTTGACCGGTGAGGTGACGCCGAGCGGTGATATAATTGTTACGGAACGCCCCGCCTACATCCGCGCGAAGAACGACATCATGCGCGTGAAGCGGTGGGAAGACGAGATGCCGGTCGGGAACTGGACGAGTTCGCCCTTAGTCGAGTATCGGGCGACGGGCAGTTGGAAGCCGGCGACGGCGGGTGACTTCACCGAAGTCGGCCAGCAGCAGATGGGCGGCTTCCGTCGTAAGGTGATCGACAGCTACCGTAAGGAATTTGAGGGGGTCATCAATGCTCAACGATTGGAACCCACTACCACCGAAGTTGCAGGACTTATACCGGAGGCTATCCCCGTTCGGCCAGGAGATATTGGAAATGTGGTGGTTCCACCGGCCGGAGGTGGTGGACCAGTGGGAGCAGGACGGCCAATTGCTGCCGTTGGTGTCGAGCCTGGCGCAGCGGTCGAAGGACCAGTTGGCGGAGTTAATGAGCCAGGGACGGAGTTACGACCAGGCGCTGGAGTTGGTGAAGGCGGACTGGCCGCTGGAAGACGCGCCGGAGCCGGAGGAGTTGCCGGAGCCGAGCCTGAGCGAGTAGCACCCTCACCCCAGCCCTCTCCCTATGAGGGAGAGGGGGCAACCCTGCCGCCGGTCGTGCACGCCCGCAATACCCCGCAGGCGGCGACCGGCAACAACTACCACATCACCGCATCCGATCACCTCGGCGCGGGCGGGAAGAAGACGAAGTACCGCGAAAACATCGAAGCCATTCGCTTATTGAAACAACTTGAGGCGGAAGGGCGCAAGGCCACACCCGAAGAACAAGAGGTGCTGGTGCGCTACGTCGGCTGGGGTGGATTGGCCGAGGTCTTCGACAACAAGAACGCTGCGCGAACCCACTGGGACTACAAGACACGCCGCGATCTAAATAACGAGTGGTATGACCAATACACCGAAGTCAAGGATCTGTTGACGCCGGAGGAATACGCCGCGGCCAGGGCCAGCACGACGAACGCGCACTACACCTCGTTCGATGTCATCAGCGGGATGTGGCAGGCGGTGCAGCGGATGGGCTACGACGGCGGCAAGGTACTCGAACCGGCGGCCGGCGTGGGCCACTTCATCGGCGCGATGCCGCCGGAACTGTTCGCCAAGTCAAAAGTCGTAACGGTCGAGATGGACACGCTGACGGGCCGGATATTGAACCAGTTGTATCAGGGCACCGGCAATCACATCTCGCCGTATCAGGATCTCCCTCTGCCCAAGAACTACTTCGACCTGGCAATCTCCAATGTGCCGTTCGGAAACTTCGGTGTGGCGGATGCTGAGTTTCTGAGTCGCCCGCACTGGCTGCGCGGGTCGATCCACAACTACTACTTCGCCAAGGCGTTGGATCAAGTGCGGCCGGGCGGGATGATCGCCTTCATCACGAGTTCGTTCACGATGGACGCGCCGACGAGCCAACGAGTGCGCGAATGGCTGCATACGAACGGGGCTGATTTTGTAGGGGCGATTCGATTGCCAGATACGGCCTTTAAGCAGAATGCCGGCACCGAGGTGATGACGGACGTGATCTTCCTGCGCAAGCGGCTGATCGGCGACACGCCAACGGATACCCAGTGGTTCAAGGTGGTGGACTGGACGGGCCAGGATGGGAAGGTCTACCAGATCAACGAATACTACCGCGATCATCCAGAGATGATGATCGGCAATGCCGCCGAGTCCACGATGTACAAGCGGTTCGATGAATACAGTCTTCGGAGTAAGACAGACTTCCAGAAGGATATGAACGCCGTCGCCAAGTTGACGTTGAAACTGGACAACCCCGACGATTTGCCACGCATGTTGAATGAGACGATCGATCGGCTGCCGGAGGATGTGATTCGGACGCGGACGCACTTGCTGCCGACCGAGATGGAGGCGGAGATCGTTGGCCGGAAGCGCGGGGCGGCGGGCGAGCGGCGCAAGCCGAACGCGATCTATAAGAACGACCAGGGGCAGATCCGGCAGTACACGGTGGAGGGGACGCTAAAGGGTTTGGAGAAGCCAGCCGATGTGAAGCCGGCCGATTGGGATCAGGCATTGGCGAGATACCCGGATTACGTGACGGTGCGGGATGCGTACCAGAACGTGATCGATGCGCTGCGCGAGGCCCGGCCAGAGACGGATGTGAGATCGGCACAGCAATCACTCGACGCGGCGTATGATGCCTACGTCAAGAAGCATGGCCGCTTCAACGAGCGATCGAATCGGCGGCTGTTCGCGGATGACCCGGACTATCCGCTGATGTTGTCATTGGAGAAGGTGAACGAGACCACCGGCAAGATCGAAAAGGAAACGCTGCTGACGAAGATCAAGCCGCGCGGGTTGCCGACGACGGCGGAGAATGCACACGACGCGCTGGCGATCTCGTTGCTGACGAGGGGCAGCGTGGACTTCGACCAGATGACGCGCATGACGGGCAAGGATGTACAGACCTTGGCCGACGAATTAGGGGCGTTGGTGTATCACGACCCGGAAGCGGGGTGGGTGACGGACGACGAATACCTGAGCGGGAACGTGCGGCAGAAGTTGGCGCAGGCGGAACTGCTGGCGAAGGCCGACCCCGACTACGATCGCAACGTCGCGGCATTGCAGAAGGCGCAGCCGGCTTGGATCGGCTACGACAAGATGAAGGTGAAATTGGGCGCGGGCTGGATCAAACCGGCCTACGTGCAGGAGTTTGTGGCGCATCTGGCGAACTATGGCTACGACGCGACGCGCGCTCAATGGCTGCGCTACATTCCAGAGACGGGCGATTGGGTGATGGCGGCACCACAATGGGCGCGCGGATCGAACCAGATGGCGGCGAAGTGGAGCACGAACCGGCGCAGCGGGATTGATTTAGTGGATTCGATTCTGAGCGGGCGCAAGATCGAGGTGCGGGATACCTACAAGAATGACGCGGGTGTAGAGGTTAGTGTCATCAATGCGAAAGAGACAGAAGCGGCGCGACTGGTAGCCACCCGCATCGAGAACGAGTTTGACAAGTGGGTGTGGACGGACGAGGCGCGGCGGGCCGATTTGGAGAAGACGTACAACGACACCTTTACGTCGAACGTGAACCGGAAGTACGATGGGCGAAAGGTCTACCCCGACCAGCGATTACCGGGGATGAGCGAGACGATCGAGCCGCTGCGAGACGCACAGTTGACGGCGATCTGGCGCGGCGTGCATACGCCCAACTTTGGCTTGTTCCACGATGTCGGCGCGGGCAAGACGCGGATCATGATCGGGATCGGCATGGAACAGCGGCGGATGGGGCTGCGCCACAACCTGATGTACGTGGTGCCGAAAGATAACTACACCGACTTCTCGAAAGAGTTCCACCAGATGTACCCGACGGCCAACATCCTGGAACTGACGGCGCGCGACATCAGCGACGAGGCGAGGCGAACGCTGATGATGGCGAAGATCGCGGCGGGTGAGTATGACGCGGTGCTGGTGCCGCACTCGACCTTTACGCTGATTCCGGTGCGCGACGAGACGTTCAATGCCTACAAGCAGGAGCGGATCGACAGCCTGAAGATATTGCTGGACGAGTTAAACGATCAGGCGGCGAGTTACGGAAGTGAGCGAGACCTGCGGCAGCAAGACCCAGCGCTCGATCGGTCGATCCGGAGATTGAAAAATCAGATCGAGAAGGAGGGGGAACAACTGCGCACGCCGGAGAAGGCGGCGGCCGAACAAGCGGCGAAAGAGGCGCGTGTTTCCAGGAAGAAAGGGAAGACCGTCAAGGAGAAGGAGAAGGCGATCGCCCGGAAAGAGGCGAAGGTCGAGGAGCAGTTCTTGAAGTTGGAGGCGCGGCGCGATCGGGGCTTGACGTTTGAAGATTTGGGCGTGGACCAGATGTTTGTGGACGAGGCGCACAAGTTCAAGAATTTGCCGATCGACACGAACATGGCGACGCACGTGCGCGGGCTGGGCAGCACCGGCAAGAGCAGCCAGCGGGCCGAAGACCTGTATATGAAGTTGAAGTACCTGCAGAGCCGGGGCGGGGGCAGCACGTTTGCGACCGGTACGCCGCTCAGCAACAGCGGCAGCGAACTGTACACGATGATGAAGTACCTGTACAGCGACCGCTTGAAGGCGATGGGCATTGAGTCGTTCAATGCGTGGGCGGCGATGTTTGCGAACATCTACGGCCGGCCGGAACGCAGCGCGACAGGCGGGGCCTGGACGCGCGTCAACCGATTCCGAGAATACCAGAACGGGCGGGCGCTGCTGCCGCTGCTGTTCGAGTTTTCAGACATTCAGACGGCGGACATGCTGAGTTTGGAGCGGCCCGCGTTCGACATTATCAACCATGTGATCCCGCAGACGGAGTATCAGATCAGGCTGAACGAGGACTTTCAACGGCGGTGGAAGAATATTAAACCGCCGCGTCCTGGCGAGAAGGCGGAGGATTACGCCTTTACAATTATGAACGATGCCAAAGACGTGGCGCTGGACATCCGGCTGTACGACGCGGCGGCGGCCGATGCGGGCGATAGCAAGGTCAACACGCTGGTCAAGAACGTGGATGAGATTTACAAGCAGACGCAGGACTACAACGGCGCGCAGTTGATCTTCCTGAATCGCGGGGTGTACGAGCACACGATGGCGGCGGAGGAAGGCGCGGCGGCGCGGCTGAAGTTGAGCATCTACAACGACGTGCGTGACAAATTAATCAAGGCTGGCGTGCCGAAAGAAGAGATCGCCTACATCCAGGACTACCCACTGGGCGGGGCGAGTGACAAGGCGGTGGCGAAGGCGATGGCGGCACGGCGCGAGTTATTTGAGGCGGTGAACGACGGCAAGGTGCGCATCGTGTTCGGGACTTACGAGGGCCTGGGGACGGGCGTGAACTTACAGCGGCGCTTATTTGCGGTGCATGAAGTGGATGTGCCGTACAAGCCGAGTGAGTTGACGCAAAGTGAGGGTCGCATCTTGCGGCCGGGGAACCTGCACAAGGCGTGGGACAAGAGCGTACAGATTCACCGCTACATGCTGGAAAACTCCGGCGACAGTTTCAACTGGAACTTGATCGTCAACAAGGCCAAGCTGATGAACCAGATCTTCAGCGGAGATGTGACGATCGATTCGTTCGAGACGCCGGACGCGGGCGCGAGCGGCTTCGATATGTCCTACGTCTCGACGTGGAACGACCCGCGCGCGCTGGAATACGTGGACGTGTCGAGCCGGTACACGCTGCTGGAGATGGCGCGCAACGAGTTTGCCGACCGGCAGAAGAGTTACGAGCGGCGATTGGCGCGGGCGCAGAGCGACATCCCGTTCTACGAGAAGCAGGCGGCGGAGTATGCGGCAACGGCGGAGAAGGTGGCGGCCAGGCGCGCGGAGAAGTTCGGGGCGACGCTGAACGGGAAGGCGATCGAGAAGGTAGGCGAGGCCGGCGACGAAGTGATCGCCTACGTGAAGAAGAATTTCGAGGCGATGAATGAGGAGAACGCGAAGCAACTGGGCGCGGTGTGGCGGACGATTGGCGACACGTCGAGCGGCTTCGAGGTCAAGGTTACGGCGCGACGGAACGAGTATCGGGACGGCAAGCGGATTGTGGATCGGCCGTGGTTCGATGTGCAGATTGCGTTTCGGGATGATCCGACCATCATCTACCGGCGGATGGGCGGCTTCTGGCTGGGTGAAGAGAACGCGGTCACGGTCGGGCAGATTGTAAATCGCAACGTTGCCGACGACATCACTATCGCCTCACAGACCGCAAGCGGTAATGCGACGGCGGCGCGGAATAGCGTGGCGGCAGCGGAGGCCGGGCTGCGCGAGACGTTCCCAGAGGAAGATGAGTGGAAGAAGTTGTCGGTACGGATGCCGGAGTTGCAGGCGTACATGGATAACCTGCAGACGGTGGCGGCGGAGAAGGTGGCCGAGGTGGACGGCGTGAACGCCGACACGGAAGCGTCGATGAAGGCGGAGGATTTGGCCGACGATCAAGTGGAGTCGCCGATCGAACAGACGCCGCGGCAGGTGTTGTATCAGGTGGGCGATCCGGTGCCGGCGGCGGTGATGGGGATACCAGCGCCGAACGGGCGGGGGTTCATGGGCGGAACGACGACGGCGCGCGGGGCCGACCCAACGAAGACATACGATTTGCGCTGGCGGTTGGTGGAGATGGACGACTTGATCGCCAGTCACGACAGCGTGGGCAACGTGAACGCGGCGTATCCGCCGGAACTGCAACCACGCGATCGGGCGAACGCGGTGAACATGTTGCAGGTGCGGGAGATTGCGAGCAAGTTCGAGTCGGCAGCTTACCTTGACGATGTGAGGAGTATCGATCGTGGAGCGCCCATCGTTGGCGCGGACGGCGTGGTGGAGAGCGGGAACGGGCGGACGCTGGCGCTGCGGATGGTGGCGGACAACGCGCCGGAGAAGTATGCGGACTATCGGGATAAACTGATCGCCAGAGCGGGAGAGTATGGGTTTGCACCGGAGCAGGTGGGGCAGATGACAAGGCCGGTGCTGGTGAGGGAGCGTCCTTCGACTGCGCTCCGCTCCGCTCAGGATGCCATTGCGGAGAGGATGGAGTTTGCGCGCGCGGCGAATGTGACGCCGAGCGCGGCGATGAGCGCGAGCGAGTTGGCGCAGCGGGATGCGCGGATTCTATCGCCCGTCATCCTGAACAGTCTGACGATCGGGGAGAGCCAGACGATCGAGCAGGCGCTGCGGTCGCCGGCGAACATTGATGCAGTCAGGGCGTTCGTGGATGCGCTGCCGGAGACGGAGCGGGGCGATGTGGTCGATGCGGCCGGCAACCTTTCGCAGAACGGGATCAAGCGGATGACGGCGGCGCTGTTTGCAAAGACCTATCCGGGCGAGGCCGGGCAACGACTGGTGCGGGTGTTCTTTGAATCGACCGACAACGACATCAAGCGCATCGCCAACGGGATGATGGCGAGTTTGGGTGACGTAGCCAGGGCGGAAGGATTGATTGCCAGCGGAAGCCGATATGCCGAGTTTAGCATCGCCAACGACCTGGCGATCAGTGTGGATAAGTTGGCGACGCTGCGGGCGGAGGGAACGCCGGTGGCGCACTACCTGGGCCAGATGCAACTCTTCGAGAAAGATTTGACGCCGTTCCAGACGGACGTGCTGGTGACGCTGGACGATTTGGGTCGCAGCGGGAAGAAGATCGGGATACTACTTCGGGACTACGCTTCGAGAGTCAAGGCGAGCGCCGACCCACACCAGATTTCGATGTTTGCGATCGAAGCGCCGAAGAAGGACACGTTGTGGCAGTTGAGCAAGCAGGCGCTATGGGGTGTGGATACGCCGACCGGCGGGCTGGAACTGTATAAGATGGCCGAGGGCGAGAGTGTGCCGACGAGCGAGGGCAATAAGGTTGTGAAGCAGGTGACGCCCAAGCAAGTCACGGTTGAGAATCCGAATGGGACGACGACGGCGATACCCATTATCAAGCCGGGGAGTTTGCCACTGCCCCCGGGGATCGTGAACGAGATCGGGTCGATGCCGACGCCCTACGCGAGCGCGGCAATGGATGTGTGGCAGAAGCAGACGATGCCGGTGATCGATGCGCTGGAAAGCAGGATGATCGAGGGTTTGCAAAGCCCGTATGTGAAGACGGGCCAGACGTTGGACGAGCCGGCTAAATTGGGTCTGAATCGCTGGCTGGACCAGCAATACGGCAACATGTCGAACACGAATTTGGGCGCGATGAAGTGGGGGGAGTGGCTCCGCGATGCGGCTTTGTTGAACTACAGTCGGCGTTACAAGTACAACACGCTGTTGGGGATGGTGTTCCCGTATGAGTTCTGGACTACCCAGTCCATGATGAAGTGGGCGCTGCACTCGATCGACAAGCCAAGCCTCGTCGCGTCGTACTTCCGAATCAATAAGTTTTTGAACACGGAGGTGACGCGCGAGGGGACGCCGAGCCGTTTGGCGGGAAGGATCAAGATTCCACTACCGTTTTTGCCGGACTGGATGGGGGGAGGAATCTTCATAGACCCGATGAAGATCGGATTGCCGATCCAGAACTTCATTTATCCGTGGGAGCAGTTCGCGGAGCAGGAGGGCCGGCTGACGGCGAAGGCGGATAGGATTCTGACGGGCTGGCAGGATGACGACCAGCAGGACGCCGACCAAGTGCGGTCTGCGTTGGAGAGCCACAGCGGGACGTTGTGGGAGTCGGCGATCGCCGAGGCGAAGAAGCAGGATCCGAATCTCGACGTCGACGGGGTTGACCTGGCGTTCTCGGTGTTGTCGCCCCACCTGCCGTTGTCGATGGCGTACAACCAGTTGAATGGACATCCCGAACGGAACTCGCCGGTGCCGTTGACGCGATACGCGCGGGCGGTGAGCAATGCGCTGGGCGTAGGCGACAATTTGGTGAATGGGGTGACGAGGACGCTGGGGCTGCCGGTGTTCGATCAATGGTCGGATTACCGGATCGATCGAGAGATCAGCAATATGGCGGCCGACGGGTTGATCAGTGCAGACGAGGCGCGGACGGCGATGATCGAGCGCAAGGGGCAGGCGTTCGACATTGCGGTGGCGCGCGAGGCGACGATGAATTTCTGGCAGACGGGCTTCGGAGGCTTGTTCGGATCGGCGGTCGGCGTCTATCCCGAAGGCGAGAAGAAGCAACGCGAGTTGGGGCTGCTGTACAGCGCGGCGTGGCAGGCGCAGAACAACGGCGACACGGGGTCGATTACTAAGTTCTTTAACGAGCATCCCGAATACGAGGCGCGGCTGGCGCTGTACGACAACAAGGACGATCGGCTTCGGAATTTCCTGGTCGACAAGGTGTGGGAGAAGTGGGCGAACATGCCGCACGCTTACCGGCTGGACGTGCAACAGGCGTTCGGAAACGATTTCGATACGATGTTCCTGAACAAGGATACGCGCTCGTACTCTTCGATTCCGATCGAGACGCTGCAGCAGTGGGCGGCGACAATGGGCATGATGATCCCGAACGGGCCGGACGTGAAGCCGCTGCCGGTGGAGTGGACGGACCCGATCACGGCGAAGCAGATCGAGGGGTACTACACCCTGCGCGAGGCGATGTTCAATTGGCCGAATGTGAGCGATGCGCAGACGGAGTATTTCAATCTCGACCACGAGAAGTTGGACTTCACTGGGGCGCCGGCGGCGGTGACGGATTTCGTGGGACTGGTGCGGGCGCAGTGGCCGAACATCGAGCAGGTGATTGGCGAGTATCTGGATTTGCCGAAGGGGTCGACGGAGCGGCGGCAGTATAAGGCGGCGCATCCTGAGTTGACGGCGTACTGGAATGCGGTGGATCGATGGAAGGCGCAGCATCCGTCACTGGCGGGGTACGTGGGGAGTGCGGGGAAGATGCAGAATGCGGTGGCGGTGCGCGTGCGTGATCAGTTCCTTCAAGACAATCCGGCGATTGAGGTGTATTGGGATTGGAGACGGAGTTTTCTGGGTCAGTATCCGGCGGTGCAGCCGTATTTGGACGAGACGGCGAAGATGTACGCTCAGAACGAGACGCCGGCCGCTTCGGACTGGTACGACGCGGGGTATACGATTCCGCCGGAGTTGAGCAACATCGCGGTGGCGTGGATCTTCGGTGGGCGACGGCCAAACAGTTCGGCGATGAAGAAGTTTACGGCGGCGTGGAATCAGGCGGGGCAGCCGTATGGGAGTGTGGAGGAGTGGGTGATGCGGGAGATGGCGCTACAATAAGTAATTGGTAACTGGTAATTGGTAATTAGGCGCGGAGGGAGTCGAGGTCGGGGAGGCAGAAGAGGCCGTCGATCCAGGGGACGACGATGAGGGACATGCCCATAACGCTGGTGGTGGGGGTGGTGAGATCAATGATCCTTGGGGAGCGTTGGGCTATTTCTCCTGTGAGTTGGTAATACTTATCGCGTCCCATGATGATGTACTTCGGGTCGGCACCGGTTCTGCGGCGGATGTCGTAGGCGTGATCGTTGATCATGTCCATGAGTTTGCGAGTATCGAGCGTGACGACGGTGTAGGGCGCTTCCACGTTGTCATCGAAGGTGTTTAGGAAGTTGCGGAGACGGAGGAGGAGACGACGCAGGCGACGGGGGGCGTTGCGTTTGGGCGCTAGGTAGTGGGTGGGGATGTTTAATGTGTAGGTAGGGAATGAGATCATGGGGATAGTGTACCTCAGTCCGTTCGAAAAATCAACGTGTCGTGGCATTTGACTTGGGATGATTATTCAAGTATACTCATGGCATGGGGACACGACGGATCAAGAAACCATTTCAACGGGGGGGACGGCGAGCGGGGGCCGGGCGGCCGGCGGATTGGAAAGTTGACGATGTGCTCGACGTGGAGATCGCGGCGGGGAATGGGGTAGTGACCAAGACACAGTGGCTGGTCATCGGCCGGACGTCTGACCTTTTCAAGTTTATGGATCAACGTAACCTGGCGATCTTGACGGTGCCGAGAAGGGTGAAGCGGGGATAGTTTGGATCTAACATGACATACATTTCCGGTTGGTTGAAAGAAGTTATTGATCACTTTGAAAAACTATCACAGGTTGTTCCTTCTACTAATTTGGAATGGTATGCCGTGAACTTTTCTAAAGCCGCTCTTGCACAATTGCCCCAGCGGGTTAAAACCGCCAGCCAGACCGCAGTTGAAACAGGGCTGGTGGACAGGAAAACACCATGAGACTTTGTGACCAATGTCTGGCAAAGCATCCCGAACTAGAAGCCCGCGCGAATCATCCGCACGATTTTGGAATATGCAGCGAGTGCTTGCAGGACAAGGCGGTGCGGTTTGTGTTCAATGAAACGCGATGGGCAGTCAGAACAGGTTTGACTTTGCAGGGGTAGACCGACCGTGCTGAGCCGGCAGAAGGTGAAACTGGGGAAGACCGTGATCACCGCAGTAGGCACGGGCGGAAATAATTCGATAAACTATTTTTAATAGTTGGGCAAGGACTAGGCCACCGTAACCAGTTCCACGAGATGTAAATGACTGGGACTGTAAGTCGGTGCTAGTTGCCTGAGCAATCTCTACAAACTAATCCGACGAGAGAACTTGATGAGATTGCAAGCCGTAAACCGATAACACGGCCGGAATGGTGGAAGGCCGATCCTAATCGAATAACTTGTTCTGTGCGGAACTGAAAGCGCCGAGCCTCTGCGGGAGGTGTCGGCGCTTTTTTGTTTGGGATAGGAGTTATAGTATGGACGCACTTCAACTTCCACTCCAAGGGGAGGGTGGCGCGGTGGTGCTCAACAATTTACGGAGGCGGATCGTGCAGATGGCATACGAGGCCGGCGAGGGGCACATCGCCAGCGCACTGAGTATCCTGGACTTGGTGTGGGTGCTGTATGACAAGGTGCTGCGGGTCGATCCACAGAAGCCACGGTGGGAGGAGCGGGATCGGTTCGTACTGAGCAAGGGGCACGGTTGCCTGGCGCTGTATGCGGTGTTGGCCGAGAAGGGGTTCTTTCCGGTGGATGAATTGGAGGGCTTCGCACAGTTCGATAGCAGGCTGGGGGGACATCCCGATCGGAATAAGGTGCCGGGGGTTGAGGCGAGCACGGGGAGTCTGGGGCACGGGCTGCCGATGAGCGTGGGGATGGCGTTAGGGTTGAAGATAAAAGAGGCTCACGCAAAGGGGCAAAGGGGCAAAGGGGATGGGGCAAGTAGGGTGGTGGTGCTGGTGGGTGATGGGGAGTGCAACGAGGGTTCGATCTGGGAAGCGGCGCTGCTGGCGGCGCATCATGAATTAGGCAATCTTACTGTCATTGTGGACTATAACCACTCGACGGACCGGGCGCTGCGGATGGGGAATATCGCGGAGAAGTTTCGGGCGTTTGGGTGGTTCGATGTGAGCATCAACGGGCATGACCATAAATCTATTGTGGCGGCTATGCAGTGGCAGCCGGAGCATCAGCCGGTGGTGATTGTGGCAAACACGATCAAGGGCAACGGGGTGAAGGAGATGGAGAACAATCCGGCGTGGCATCATCGGGCACCGAACAAAGAGGAACTGACGGCTATTCTGGCAGAGTTGGAATGATCTCACGCAAAGGGGCAAAGAAGCAAAGGGATGAGGAAGCAATTCGTTAAGACGATCATGGAGTTGATGGCGCACGATAAGCGGCTGGTGCTGCTGCTGGGCGACATCGGGGTGTGGGGGTTCCGGGAGGCGGCTGAAAAGTGGCCGGCGCGCGTGATCAACGTTGGGGTTTGCGAGCAGGCGATGGTGTCATTGGCGGCGGGGCTGGCGATGGAGGGGCTGCGACCCGTCATTCATACGATCGCGCCGTTCGCGGTGGAGCGGTGTTTCGAGCAGTTGAAGGACGATGTGTGCTACCAATCATTGCCGGTGAATATCGTTAGCGTGGGCGCATCGTATGACTATGCTAGCCTGGGGTGTACGCATCATGCGCCGGGGGACGTGGCGTTGTTGAAGACGCTGCCGGTCATGGAGATTGTGGTGCCGGGGACGCCGGACGAGTTCGACCAGCTGTTCAAGTGGGCGTATGACGACCTGTGGCCGACGTACTTCCGGCTGAGTGAGCGATGCAATGCGATGAGTTGCAGCCCGATCGATTTCGGGAAGGCGGTGGTGGTGAAGCGGGGAACGCTGGCGACCGTCATCGCGGTGGGGCCGATGCTGGATCGGGTGATGGAGGCGACGAAGTATCTGGATGTGACGGTGTTGTATTACACGACGGTGGTGCCGTTCGATTTCGAGGCGATTATAGACCACTGCCGGTCTGGTAAGGTGGTAGTTGTCGAGCCGTTCTATAGAGGGACGATGGCACACGATGTCACTAACGTCGTGAATGCCGCACTTTTGTCGATTGGCGTTCCGAAGATGTTCATGAATCATTACGGGACGGCGGAGGAGAACGATAAAGAGGGCGAGTTGTTGGGCTATCAGATCAGGGCGCGGATTGAGGAGTTCATCAATTCCTCCCCAGGATGGGGATTATCTCATGTCCGCTTGTAGGATTGACTTGCTGGAAGAGGACGCGGCGCGCAGCCTGACCGGGGTTCCGGTTGAGAGGCTGGCCGACAAGACGGTGCTGGTGACGGGGGCCTCGGGGTTGATCGGGACGCAGATGTTGATGGGGCTGGCGTATTGCCAGATGGAGTTGGGGATTCCGATCGACGTGGTGGCCGTGGTCAGGAGCAGCGTGCCAGAACACCTCAGACCCTACGCTGAGAGCGGGTTGGCGACATTTTTGACCGGCGACCTTAACGAGCGGGAGTTGATGGATAGTTTGCCACGTGCGCACGTGATTGTCCATGCAGCGACATACGGGCAGCCGATGAAGTTCCTTGATGAGGCAGTGGCTACGCTAAAATTGAATACAGCGGTGACGTGTGCATTGCTCGATAAGGTGATCCCTGGCGGGCATTTTCTTTTTTGCAGCAGCAGTGAGGTGTATAGCGGGTTGAATGATTCGCCCTACGGGGAAGACCAGATCGGGACGACGACGCCGGCGCATCTGCGGTCGAGTTACATCGAGGGCAAGCGGTGCGGGGAGGCGATGTGCCACGCCTATCGCACGCACGGGGTCGACGCGAAGGTCGCCAGGCTTAGCCTGGCTTACGGGCCTGGGACGCGGACGGGGGATGCGCGCGTTCTCAATTCGTTTATCGAGCAGGCGCTAAGCAAGGGCGAGATTCGGCTGCGCGATCGGGGTGAGGCGAATAGGACTTATTGTTACGTGGCGGACGCCGTACACATGCTGTGGATGATATTGTTGGATGGCAAGCAGGCGACCCCACCAAATAAGGGGGGCTATCCCGTGTACAACGTGGGTGGAATTTCGGGGACGACGATCGTGGAACTGGCGAATCTGATCGGGCGGTGGCTGGGGGTGCCGGTGATTGTACCACCCGACGATCGGGACCGGGTGGCCGGCGCAGTGGGTAACGGGCAGATGAGCATCAGCCGATACGCGGACGAGTTCGGGCCGGTGGAGTTCATGGGGTTGCCGGAGGGGTTGGCGCGGACGATCGCGTGGCAGAGGGGAATATACGAAAGGTAAGTGGTAATTAGTAATGGACGAGTTGAACAGGTTTCTCATTACGCCAGAGTTTTTTGGGCATGTGTTGGTTACTCTGTTGAGTCCAGCCCTGCAAGATCAGTGCGAGGCGGCGGAACTTCGGTATGCGGTGCTCAACGAGGAGGAGCGGGAGCGGTATCTATTGGACGTGGTGCGGACGCTGGTGCGGGATGATTTGATCGCGGCGGGGGTGAACCGGCAGGCGGAGTGGGAGACGGGTTGGAGGGAGAATTTGCAGGCGCTGCGCGAGGGCCGGCAGCCGGAGGCGCTGGTGCCGCGTTACCACGGGAAGCACGAGTTGGTGCGGTGGAATCAGAACATTGTCCGGCCGCTCACCGAGAGGTTCGATTACAAGATCCATTGTTTGGTTGTGGATTGGGCGATCGAGACGTGGTTGAGCCAGGTGGATACGATCATGGAGTTCGGGTGCGGGCCGGCGTACCATTTGCTGCGGGCGCGGCGGTTCAATCCAACGGCGCGGTTGGTGGGGTTGGATTGGGTGCCGACGACGCAGTTGATCATTAAGGAAGTAGTGAAGCTGGGGATTGAGACGAATATCGTGGGGCGGCATTTCAACTTTTACGACCCCGACAACCTGGTGGGGATGACGAATAACACGGGGGTGCTGACGGTGGCGGCGCTGGAGCAGGTGGGGGATCGGTTCGAGGTGTTCTTGCAGTGGTTGATCGAGCGGCGGCCGGCGGTGTGCGTTCATCTGGAGCCGATTGACGAGCTGATGGATGAGGATAGTTTGCTCGATCAGTTGTCGGTGCTGTACTGCCGGAAGCGGAAGTATCTGCGGGGATTCCTGCCGCGGCTGCGGGAGTTGGAGGCGCACGGGAAGGTGGAGATCATCGAGGCAAAGCGGACTTATTCGGGGTCGTATTTTCTGGAGGGGCATTCGCTGGTGGTGTGGAAGCCGGTGTGAGGAAGAAGTAATTATAGATTAGTAATTGTACTGGTACCATGTACGCATTCTTTTACCGACTTATCGTGCGATTCGCTCACAGGCATCACTGGCACTACGCGCCGCCTATCTACCCAGAAGGCGATACGCAGTTGTGGTGTAAGTGGTGTGGGTTTAGGCAAACAGTGAAGTATGCCAAGAAAGGCGTGAAGCAATGAGTGCCAACGTACAACGTCCTTATTTGACGCAGGACGGTATGGTTAAGATGGTCGATGCCGATTGGTGCCGATGTGGTCCACAAAAGGGAAGGGGACCGCTGGGCGGCGTGTGTGGGCGGTGCGGGGGAGCAATACCCGACAGAGCCGATGATATTCTTGCGGATGTCGTTAGTGTAATTGATAAAGGCAGAGTGACATTAGCATCCAGCGGAATTGTCAGAAAAGATAAGGAGATAAGGTAACATGGCTACTAATCAATACGGTAATGCTACACCGGAACGTGAGGCGCAGGTTGTCAGGCATACGGCTCTGCTCGAAAAGGGTATTGCGGAACTGATCGAGGCTATCAATGTTCTTGAGAGTCGCCTGACTGCTGTTCTGAGAGATGAGGAGAATATGAAACCGACCCCGCTCGAGTTGGGTAAGGCGGAGCGACTGGTGCCGTTGGCGACTGATCTGTTGGTGAAGTTCAATAAGATTATGGATCAGGTTGCGCGGCTTAATGCGATCCGTGATCGGATAGAGATTTAGGATGAGGCCAGAGGTTAGCATCTTCGCGTCGGCGGTGCGGACGCAGTTGTGGATGGCGTGGGTCGAGGGGATCCGGGCGACGAATGCCGTGGAGTTCGAGGTGGTGTTCGTGGGGAACAATCGGCCGGAGTACACGCTGCCGGATAACTTTCGCTTCATCTATTCGGAGGCGAAGCCGGCGGCGTGCTTTGAGATGGCGGCGCGGGCGAGCCGGGGGGAGGCGCTGCTACAGGCGGCGGATGACGTGGTGTACAGCTCGGGGGCGGTGGATTTGATGTACGCGGCGTGGAAGGATGCGAGTCCACAGATTCTGGGGATTCGCACAGATGGGGATTGTCCTATGGTCTTCATGGCGAGTTGCCACTATTACATTGACGACGTCGACATGACGGCTTACCAGAATTTGCTGGGGCAGCCGAGCGAGACGTTTCCGTTGCTGCCGGTGTGCGGGATGTACAGCCGGGAGTTGTATCACCGGTTGGGGGGGGCCGACCGCAGGTTCAACGGGATGCAGTGGGAGTTGGATATGTACATGCGGATGTGGGCGCACGGGGTGAAGACGGTGTTTGTCGAAGGCGGGCGATGCACGGAGCATGTGGCGGTGCAGGGTCAGACGCCGACGGGGATGCGGCTGGGCAATCGGTATTGGGAGCACGATCGGGCCACGATACTCAGTCTCTATACCGTGAATGGGGTGGTGGGGACGAAGAGGAATGACGGGGTGTTGTCGTTTGGGAGAGTAATTAGTAACGAGTAATTAGTAATTCGTTCTCGCGCAGCCCTTCACACAGATAAGATAAGGATGGTTTCATGGACAATATCTTTGCAAATGATTCAGAGTACACGGTTCATTGTGTGCGATGCCTATCGACGAGTGATCTTAGAATGATGGCTCACCGCAATCAGGGCAAGATAGTCGGTTGGATTTTTGTTTGCCTGGCGTGCGAGCCGTTTGTGAGCGGTGCCGAACTCAATGTGGATCTCATTGATTCATACGCTGTATCCCAACTGGTTGAAGATAGGGTGAGCGCATGAATATTCTCGTCACGGGCGGGGCCGGGTATAAGGGGGTGCGGCTGGTGAAGCGGCTGCTGGCGGGTGGCCATGCGGTGACACTGCTCGACAATTTCATGTACGGGTATGGGCCGGTGCTGCACTTGGTGGCGGAGCCTAATCTGAAAATTTTCAAGATGGACATCCGCAATTTGCACCGCAAGGTGATGGAGGAGTTCGACGTGGTGTACCACCTGGCGGGGTTGAGCGGGATGCCGGCGTGTGCGGCGAATCCGTCGTCGGCGCAGGCGATCAACGTGGATGCGACGCAGCAGTTGGTGAACACCATTGCGCCTAAGTCACTGTTGATCTACGCTTCGACGACTTCGATCTATGGCGCGGTGGCGGGCGTATGCGACGAGACGACGCCGGTGACGCCGCACAGTCTGTACGCACAGACGAAGCACGCCGGGGAGCAGATCGTGCAGGAGCGGGACAATTCGATTTCGCTACGGTTTGCGACGGTGTTCGGGGTGAGTCCCAGAATGCGGGATGATTTGCTGGTGAACGACTTCACCTATCGAGCGATTAACGACCGGTCGCTGGTGCTGTTCGCGGCGCACTCGAAGCGGACGTTTTTGCACATTGACGATGCGATCGAGGCTTACGTGTGTGCACTGGAGAACGCCAGGGAGATGGCCGGCAATGTGTACAACGTGGGGCACGAGGATTTGAACTTCTCGAAGATGGACATCGCGCAGGCTATTTTGAAACACGTCCAGTTTGAGATCGTGGATTCGTCGCTGCCGGATCGGGACGTGCGGGATTTCACGGTGTCGTTCGAGAAAATTCGGGCGTTGGGGTTCAGTCCGCGGCTGACGCTAGAAGATGGGATTCGGGACTTGCTGAAGTTGTACGGGTTCTATCGGACGTATCAGGCGTTCAATGTTATTTAAGGGAAGTAATTAGTCTCCAGTGGTGACAGTCACGCCAACTTGACTTTGTGGGTTGTGTAGTGCTAAGATAGTTATGTAGGAGGCGTATTGAGCAAGGTCGATGTATCCGTAATCATTCCGAGCAAGGGGCGGCCGGCGCAGCTGGTGGCGTGCGTGGAGCGGCTGTTTGAGACGACGACGATTTTACGTGCTGCCGGGTTGACGCTGGAAGTTGTGATCGTGATGGACGACGACCGGCCGACGTGGGACGCAGTGTGGAACAAGCACGAGACGAGAGGACTGTGGCACGATTTGGTGACACTCGTCTATCGGGAACATCTCAGTGGGCCGATCGCGGCGTTCAACGAGGGGCTGAGGCAGTCGAGCGGGGAATTGCTGGTAACGGGTTCGGATGACCTGGTGTGGGGGGACGGCTGGCTGACGTGCGCGCTGGAGGCGTTGGATACATTGCCCGATAAGGACGGGCTGGTCGGGCTGAACGACGGGGCACCGATCACGCGGGACTACGCGACGCTGTGGCTCTGCACCAGAAGGTGGGTGAAGCGGGAGCAGGGGGGGTGTTTGCTGGTGCCGGTGTATCAACGGCAGTTTGCTGACCCGGAGGCGTGCATCCGGGCGCAGCGCAGCGGGCATTACGTGTACGCGGAGAAGGCGCTGGTGACGCATCGGCATCATTTGTGGGGAACGGCTGAACTGGACGACACGTATCGCTTGAACAACATGCATATTTATCGGCAGGACGAGGCGCTGTACAATGACAGATTTAAGCGCGGGTTCCCTGACGACTTCGAGCCGGCCTTGCCGGTGCCGCAGGTGTATTGGTCGGTGCTGCGCGAGCGGTTTCTGTACGATCGGGCGGCGCGGGCGTTTGAGAATGTGACCCAGCACTGTGAGAAGATGGGCTACACGCGATTGCAGGCCAGGTACACGGCGACGGACATTGCGCGCGAGTCTTTGACGCAGTTGTTTTTGAAGATGAGTCAGGAGCCTGATGATGTCCTGGTGATGCTGGACGACGATCACGATCCACCGTTCGATATTGTGGAGCAGTTGACGAACTGCATGGGCGCGGGGGTGGTGGTCGCGTTGTGCCGGATGCGGGGCGACGACTTCCGCGAGTTGGCGTTCGGGCGCGGGGACGATGGCCAGCTGCACCCGATGGTGGGTTTCCCGAAGGGGGCAGAGGGCATCGTGATGCCGATCGACAGCGGCGGGGCGGGGGCGATTGCGATCCGGCGGTGGGTGTTTGACCAGCTGATCGAGAAGTACAAGCAGCCGCGGTGGTTGTGGCGGAATGCGTACAGTGACTTGGCGGAGTATCGGGCAGGGGAAGAGACGTATTTCATGCGGATGTGCGAGGATGCGGGTATTCCGATGGCGTGCGCGACGCACATCATCGACCCGCATTTGATCGTATTGACGGTGGAGGAACTCTTCGCCGTGGCAGAGGCGGCGGCGAAGGGGGAGGATTGGCGGCCAATGGTAAGCCAGGCGATGTAGTTTGAGTTGGAGTTAGAGTAGATGCCATACGAGACGGGAATCTCCGAGGAAGAGTTAGTTGAGAATATGCCGGCACCGCCGACGCTGCTGGAATTGGGTAATCGGTTTGGGAAGTTTACGATCCATAACGATCTTTTGTCCTATAATCCACGGCTCGTGGCGAAGGTATTGTCGGGCATGATTGTGGTGCGGGCTGAGCAGATGTACGCTTACCACTCGATAGAGTATGAGGCATGGAGCGATAAGTTTGACGTGGTGCCGATGGGGGTGATGCCGACGGAGTACCGGGGCGTGGTGGGACGGAACGCGGATGGGACGGAGACGTATACGTTCGAGAAGGTGACTCCATGAGTGAAAATACGAGGCTGGACAGAGCGGTTGAGTGGCACCCTGTTGGCGCACTTGGCTCAGGCACAATCAAGGCGGACCCGCGCGACGATAATAACGGCGGAGCATCACATCTCTATGTTGTCTCGTACCGCATCAACGACGAGATCACCAGCAGCACCGTCATTAGTTTTCAGCGCGGGCCGGTGGGTGAGGTGGGCATTAACGGGATTACGAACGAGGATTTATTGGCGATCGCCATCGATCGTCTGGAAGGGTTTCAGACGGGGGCGTTTGCGTGCCACGAGAATGAGTCGGCCCTTACGTTCATCCGGCGTGGCCTCGACTGTCTGAAGGAACGCACGACGGGGAGGGTTAAACGCGGAGTGGAGGGCACGAATATTCCGTAGTTATTAGGCTGGATTCCCACCTTCGTGAGAATGACGTGACAACCGAATAGGCAGTTGTCGGTAGAAGCAGCCGACATCTGCGACGGCTAACGGAGAAGAACGCGCCGATTGATCACCCTACGGGTGCTCGGTCGGCGCGTTTTTTTATTTCACTTCAACCAAGGAGCGGAATGGGAAGCGTAACACACACAGGACAGAGTGTCGAACCGGAACTTTTGACGCCCGATGGGACGCAGCCCGCGTTGGCTGCCGGCGAGAAGCCCCCCGTCGCGGCGCCAAGCGAGCCGGAATTGACATGGGCGGATGTTCAGGCGGCGCTGCAGGAGCAGGCTAGAACGCTGACGCAGCAATTTAGCAAGCAGATGCAGAGCGGCATGGACAAACGCGCGAGCGCGATCGAGAGCAACATCCTCAAGCGAATTGAGGCGAGCAAGACGCAAGCGGCGCGGGTCACGGAGACGGCCAAGAAACGGGGCGTGGAAGAGACGGCGGCGGCCGCCTTGGGCCAGCAGTTTTTTGACGAGGATATGACGGCGCTGTTGGTGGAGCAACGGGAACAGGAGCAGGCGCAGGCGGCGAAGACCCGCCAGCAGGTTCAGCCTGAGCCTGGGACGGACGAAGAACAACTTGACGAACAACAGGCGTGGAAGGCGTACACCGAGTACGTGACCCAGCAGGGCGAGCGTCTGGGCGAAGCCTGGGGACTTGAACTCAACGATCCCGAGGTCAAGATGGTCAAAACCAAGGGTGTCGAAGAGGAAGCGTATTACGAGTCCATCAAGGCGGCGGGCCAGGCGAAGCGGGCGCGATTGGCGCGCGAGGCGAAGGCCGGGCAACCGGCCCGGCCGGGGCAGTTGCCGGCGCTGGGGCCGAGCGGTGGGGCCGCGACACGCAATACCATCGCTACCATTGAGGATCCCGACGAACTGTATGAACTGGCTGAGAAGCGAAGAAGGCAGTCGGGCAAAGGCTATTAGTCGGGTGACAGACGTGGGGCGATGAAGATGGTGGCGCTCTCTTCAGGATCAAAACTGGAAGGCGCGACCCAGAGGCTAATTTGCGGAGGCAATAAACATGGCCCCTACTTTGAGCGAGATCATGAAACTGAAGGGCGACGGCCAGGAGATGGAGAAGGCCGTCATCGCAGACTTGCTGCGGAACAGCAAGCTGCTGCAACTGGCGCCGATCAAGTCGGTGCCTGGGCTGAAAGTCACCGGGACGCGCTGGCAGACGCTGCCGGCGAGCGGCACGCGCGCGCTGAATGCGGCGTGGACGCCCAGCACGGGCACGGTCGAACAGACGAGCGAGACGCTCCACATCTACGGCGGCGAGATTACGGTGGACTACGTGGCCACCAAGGACAAGACGTTGGTCGAGGATCCGCTGACGATCCAGACGAAAATGAAGGTCGAGAGCATGGCGTATAAGTTCTCGACGGACTTCATTCTCGGAGATCATGCGACCGACCCATTTGGGTTCGAGGGATTGCGCAAGCGGGTATCCAACCTGACGAGCCGGATGACGGTCGATCTCGGAACGTCGAGCGGGACGGTGACGCTGAAGGCGCTGGCGGATGCGGCCAGCGAGCACGCTTTCCTGGACGGGCTGCACCAGCTGGTGCACGTGACGGGCGCGAATGCGCTGCTGATGAACGAGAACACGTACCTGAAGTTCGGCGCGGTGCTGCGCCGGCTGGGCCTGCTGAACACGACGCAGGACAACTTCGGCCGGAAGTGGGATATGTTCGGTGACGCTAAGTTGGTGGACGTTGGATTGCAGGCCGACCAATCGACGGAGATCATCAGCAATGCGTTGTATGCCGACGCGGTGGGGTCGGAGATCTTCGGGGTGCGCTGGGGCGGCGACGATGGTCTGGCAGTGATCCAGTTGGACGGCACGAGTACGGATCCACGCGACCCTACGAACGGAGCCGAGTTGCAAACGACGCCGGCGTACATGCGCCGGATCGACTGGGTGATCGGGCTGCGGAATGCCGGACGTTACGCCATCGGCGTGATGAAGGGTTTCAAGATGGCCGCAAGTTGACATAGTGCCGGTTTATGGTTGTTTGTCATGAACATCCATAACCTACGCTGTGTGCAATTGCGCAAGGAGACGAAACAATGTTTGACTCTGGTTTGCTGTTTTTCAACGCGGAGACGGTGACGACGACGCCGAGCGTGGTGATCACGATCGACAAGACGCCGGCGGCCGGGATCGGGATCGAGTTGGTGACGGCGCTGATCGCGGGCCATACCTATGGCTCAATGACGGCGACCGTGGCTGATTCCGATTCTGCGAGCGCGAGTTTCGTGAATCTTGCCACGTTCCCGAATGTCACATCGAACGCGACCGGCGTTAGGTATCTGGTCGTGCAGAGCAAGAAGAAGTATCTGTCGTTGAGCCTGTCAGTGACGGGTACGGCGGCGGTATCTGGCTACACGGTGACGGCCGGGATCGTGAGCGGACCGGCGGCCGATTACCTGGTGGCGTAGGTAGTGCGATAGTTGCATAGTTAGATAGTGCAATAGTCGCGTAGTCCGGTCGGGGTGGGCTTCCGCCTCGACCGGGCTGATGATGAACGGCGTAGGCTGGATTCCCGCCCGCCGGGGCGGGAATGACGGATAGTTACAGGTGTGACGCGATAGGAGCGAGGACGATGGCAACGAAGTTGAAAGAGGACGAAGAGGTGAAGGGTGCGGCCACGGCTGTGGCGGGCACGATGGTAGCGGATGCGACGCCCGATGATGTGATGCCGATCGATTCGATCGGGGCGCAGTACCTCATCAAGACGCAGAATCCAAACTACAGCGGGAAGGTGTTCGGGATTGCGATCAACGAGGGGCGGGGGATTCTGAACGCGGCGCTGCTCGACCCGAAGATCAAGATGACGGTGGAGCAGATCGTGGCGGATTTGCGGACGAGGCCGGGGTATACCGTGACGAAGTTGGGGTAGGCGGCGGGGGGACTGCCGTAGGTTCCACGACAGACGGGCGCGGAGTGTTTCTAATCCCGCTAACAACGTGCGGGAATGACAATAGCGGGAGGTGGGTATGAGCGGAGCGATGGGGTTCCGGTTGAACGATATTTCCAACGTGTTGATCACGCCCGAGCTGGCGCACGGCGACCGGCTGATCTATAGCGAGGCGACTGGAAAGTGGGGCAATGTGCAGCTGGCGGCGTCATCGCCGGTGGCGGTGACGGCGACGTGGGCGACAGCGGCGAATGCGAAAACGGATGTCGAGTCGGCCACGGGGATTACGTTTCCGGCGGACTCGGCATTGTGGGACATCTTCGTGGTGCTGTGGGAGGGCCCGGACGACCCGGACGATTTCGCGGTGCTGCTGGCGAAGGATACGCCAAGTTTCACGGCGCAGAACGGGGAAGCGGCGGGATTTACGTCGGCACCGACGAGCGGGTCGGCGTACATCCTGGGGTTTGCGATGAATAAGGTGATCGAGTAGAAATAATACTGGATGCCCGTTTTCACGGGCATGACAGCAGGAGGCAGAGATGTCGAAGACACCCCTTGGGGCTGTGCTGACGAGGCATGTGACGTTGCGGGTGGCGTTGATGTTGGCGGTGGTGGCGGCGGCGTTGGGGGCAATTCTTCCGACGGGCACGCCGCAGGCGGGCCAGGGGATCGGTTCGCAGTCGGTGCCGAATACGTTCCGGCAGGTGTTTGTGAAGCCGGACGGGGATCTGTCGCCGATCAGTCTGACGTTGTATACGACGCCGACGTTGCCGGCGCTGCAGTTGAACAATGTGAGCGGGGCGAGTCTGTTCCAGGTGACGGCGGCGGGGGGGGTGTCGGCCACGGGGCCGATCACGCTGGCCGGGGCTACGTTTTCAGGAGCGATCAAATACGGCGTGGCGACGGACTACACCAGTGGCGACTCCATTGTGCATGGTTTCAGCGTGACGCCGACCGTGTGCGGGACGCTCGGATCGTCAACGCCTATCTCGCCTACCGTATTCATCTCGTCTTCGACGGCATTCTCGATCGTTACCCAGAGCGATGTGACCAGTCTTTTGTACTGGATGTGCGGGAAGTAGGTCTCATGTGGCGAGTGGGATGGAATAATCCCCATCTCCTGGTGGGATTGACCCTCACCCTAACCCTCTCCCTAATAGGGAGAGGGGATGGAGGCTGGAATATGCCTAAGGTGTTTGATGTGCTGCTGGAAGTGGGACGCAATCTGGAGGCGGTGATCGAGGGGGCGGCGACGGGCGATGGGTCAACGACGACGCTGAAGGATACGCACGTGGGGGCGGCGAAGCTGGGCACGGCCGACGATGAGTTTAACGACGGTGTGTTCTTTTGGAAGACGAGCAACAATGCGCTTGGTGTGACGGCCGAGGAGGTGGGGGCGGTAGATAATTCTTCGACATTCGACGGGACGACGAACTTCCCGCCACTGGCTGGGACGCTGAGTGTGACGACGCCGCTGGGCACGACGGTGGACGACAGCGACGGGAATATCGTGACGACGACGGGGTCGGTTGGGGCCGAGGTGATTGGGACCGTCACAGATGTTGCCGACGAGATCATATCACCAGATGATTTTGAGGGCACACTGGGGCATCCTTATGCTGTGCCTGGAACGATTCAGTTCACGACTACCGATTCGATTCTTCTCGTTGATAATGCTCTTGGTGAAATATATGAGCCTGACACCGGGCTGTTCATCGGCTCGATCAATTATGAGACTGGCGTGTGGGCGATTGTCAATTCCTTTGGAAATGCGGCCAGCGTAAGTTACTCGTACTACACCCTGGACACAACTCTCGATCACTTCCCGGTCGAGCCGGGCAGCGTGGCCATGGAGTCTGCAGTTGCTGTCGGATTTAAGTGGACAGACGATAGCAATGGTAATTTGCTGCGCGGCGGCGAGATCGAGGGCGCGATCGACTACGACACAGGCGCATGGTCGGTGACGACGGATGTGAAGCCGCTGACCGTGGACTACTTCTATTACAAGATTCGCGGGACGATCGACTACGAAACCGGGGCGCTGCACCTGATCTTCCCGACGAGCGACCCGCAGTCCGGCCCCATTTACGCCTCATACTCATACGCCGCCTCAGTGAGTTTCATACCGGTCATTGCGAACGTGAGCGACTTCACCGCGGCGACCGGAACGATTACGTTTGAGCCGAGCGGGAGCGGGCTGTCGACAAATACGGACGACGAGTATGGGGTGATGGCGAACCGGTATCCACGCTGGCTGCTGTTCCAGAAGTTGAACGAGACGCTACGGGAGATCCGGGATTATCGGGCTACGGTGGATATTCTGGTGGCCGATTTCTCCAGCAACAGCGAGTACGCATTGGCGGGGAGCGTGACGGGGCTGACGACGGGCGCGCGTATTTTGAAGGTATGGCAGGGAACTCCGACGGACGCGGATGGGAATGTGACGTGGGTGGAACTGCCGTACTGGTCATTCGAGCACGGGATATTGAGGATCAACGACGGTCTCAGTTCGAGGTGGGGCGGGGATACGGTTAGGGTGGAGTACCAGGTGGACGCGCCGCAGGTGAGGACGGCCAGCCAGTCGATCAGCGAGTTGTATAGTCTGGCGTGGCTGTCGATTGCGACGGCTGTCAAATGCGTGCGCTGGCGTCTGTTCCAGCCGGGGGCGGACGAGCGGTTGATTACGCTGCAGTTGAATGATTTGATTGCGCGGGAGCAGCGGGAGCGGGCGAAGGGGGGACACTGGAGCCGTAACCCGGTGGTGCAGAACTTCTCTTATATACCGGATCGGTGACAAGTAATTGGTAATTAGTAATTGGTCATTGGTCATTTGGGGGATTGGATGACACCACGGGCGACGCCAGGACGACCGGAATATACGATTACGCTGACGGATGGAACCGTGACGCTTGGGTTTCAGACGCCGGGCAAGACGGGGATCCGGCGGCTGCCGCGCGGGGCGGGGGCGGAGCGCAAGGCGGTTGGCCAGGGCGATTGGAGCGGCGGACGCGGCAACGAGCGGCTGAGCGCGGATCAGACGAAGTTTTTCGATTCATACAATTTATGGTCTCAAGTGGCGGGCCAGGTGTGCAATGGCCCGATGTTGATCTTCGGGTACGGGCAGGATACGGAGGCACCGTGCGAGAAGTCGTTTCAGGCAATGCCGTGGCTGGACTCGCCGGGCACGATCTCTTCCGACGATACGGTCAAGATTGTGCAGGTGCCGAACACGGGGGCGCTATCCAGGAACTTTACGACCACGACGACGTTTACCTCGTTCTATTTGTATCTTCCCATTCGGAAGTTAGGCACGCCAGCGCAATCGTTGACGATCGAGATCAATCCTGTTCTGGGCGGCGGCGTCATTCAGACCGGCGTATCCACGACGATCGCGCCGGGCGCCGTCACGCACAACGAGTTGCACTACGTGCGGGTCGCATTCGCCGCCGATTTCGCGGCTGACGGGGATTACCAGCTGGCCGTGAGCACGACGGGGGGGACGGCGGAAAACCAGTGGCAGGTGATGTGTACGGCAGATTCGATGGCACCGTACTTCCGAGTGTCGGCAGCGCAGGTGAAGGCGCTGAAGAAGGTGAAGTTTTTCGAGTACAAGCGGCAGTTGTACGCGCTGGTGATGTACCCCAACGGATCGGGCCGGGTGATTATGAACGGCGATCGGGGGGTGGCGAAGGGGTCGCAGAGCACGACGACGCTGACTGACTCCTCCCGATCGTGGGCGACGGACCAGTGGGTCGGTTGCTCGTGTTTGATCATCGACGGAACGAATAAGGGGGAGTACCGGACGATCATTGACAACACGTCTACGACGCTCACGATCAGTTCTGACGATCCGTGGCCGATCGCGCCGACGCCGGGCGGCAGCGTGTACGTGATTTTGGGCAGCGAGCGATGGACGGAGGAGAATGATCGGATCAATGCCACGAGCGCATTGTCGGACAGCGGGCTGACGGGGCCGACGGACGTGGTTGTGTTCGGTGATTTCGTGTACTTCGCGCAGGGCGACAGCGTGAGCATGAGGCGGATGCGCGAGCGTAAGGACGGCAGCGACTGGAAGCGCGATTTCGAGGAGGAGAGCAGCGCGGGTAAGTTTACGCTGTTGTGCGCAACGACGCACCATACGAAGGGTTCGCCGGTGATCGCCGGGGCGAAGATGACGAACGAGGTGAATGTAGCGCCGGCGCCGGCCGACTTTGCAACGGACTTGAACTGGGAATTTCCTGCGATCAAGGTGAACGTGCGCGAGGCGGATTTGAACGCGATCGTGGATTACGATAACCAGTTGAACGCGGGCTTTGACGATTCGATCTGGGCGCTGAAGAACGGGAAATTCAGCAAGGTGCCGCTGACGACCGAGCGGGCGCGCGACGAGCGGAACAATCAGGCGATGGCGTGGTGGAATACGCAGTTGTTCCTGGCGTTTTTGGGTGGACTGGAGCGATTGTATGGTTCGACTCTGGACGACATCGGTCCGGACCGGGGGACGGGGATGCCGAGCAATGCGCGCGGGCACATCGTGGATCTGGTGCCGGTGGCGAATAAGCTGTATGCGTCGTACCGGAACGAGAACGGCAGGTCGGGGGTGATGGTGACGACGGACCCGGGCGGGGATTGGCACTGTTTGTGGCGGTGGCCGTCGGCGGCGCGCGGGCAGAGCGGGCTGTGGTATCAGACGGTGCCGGGCCAGGCTAACCGGTTGTGGATGGCGAACTGGAACGAGTTGTTTTATTTGACGATGCCCGACGATTTGCACAATCCGGCGAACGACCCCGATATGCGGTACTGGCCGGAGGGATATTTGGTGACGGCGTGGCTCGACGCAGACAGCCCGCAGTTGGATCATTTCTTCCACCACCTGCGGTTGAGCACGAAGAACCTGACTGGGGCAACGCGATACATTGAGATCGAGTACCAGTTGGACGACGCGGATTACCTGACGGGGACGTGGACGAAGTTGACGACGGCGGCGAATACGTCACCGTTTCAGAGGATCGTGCTGGGCAGCGAGGATGTGACGGGGCACAAGGTAAGATTCCGGTACCGGATGGTGTGCGACGGATTGACGCCGGCGCTGTTGAACGCCTATGAACTGCGGTTGGTGCAGATGAACGAGGTCGTTTACGATTTCGTGTTCGATATGTCATTGGCGGATCGGATCATGTTGATGACGGGCAAGGACACGCGGCAGACGGTGGATGCGCTGATCGACCAGATTGAGTTGTGGAAGGAAGATGCGACGCCGCTGACGATCCAGTTTCCGGCGCCATACGCGGGGCAGAGTATCGCGGGGCTGAAGGGGCATCTGGACCCGGTGAGTTTGGTGACGGGGGAGTGGAGTGACGACAAGCTGAACTTGACGGGGAATATCGTGTTTAAGAGTATCAGTTAATGCGGAATGTGGAATGATGAATGCGGAATTTGGAAAAGGGACATTCGGGAGGGGGGAGGTTGGGAAACGGCGGCGGAAGTTCGGCGAGCACGGGGAGTATCCGTTGCCGCGGAAGACGGAGGAGAATGCGCTGAGCCGGCAGTTTGTGGCGGTGAAGCCGGTCGATAAGACGGAGGCGCTGCCGAGGACGGTGCAGGGGAGGCCGGCGAGCGATTTGGAGGAGCGGGTGTACCGGATGTTGAAGCGGCTGGGCTGGACGGACCGGAATATCCAGTTTCAGACGCCGGTGTTGGGAGGCCGGCGACCGGGCGGGCAGGTGTTGGACTTCGTACTGTACGGTTTCGGGGCGGTGACGGTGATCTTCGTGAACGGGGAGTATTGGCACGGGATCGGGTTGAAGGCGGACATCACGAAGTTTAAGGAAGACCAGGTGAAGAATGTGTTTCCGGCGGCGATCGTGTTGAGTTTGTTTACGGGGGAGTTGGCGACGGACGAGATTGCGTTTTATACGCTGCAACGGTTGGTGGGGCGGGGGAGTTAGGGTCAATAGCAGTTATTAGTAAGTAGTAATTTGGGGGATGATTCGTGAAGAGGCCGAGTGAGAATTTAGAGGCGACCTTGAAGGGGTTGGAGATCGACGAGCTGGCGCGCGTGGAGCTGGGGCGCTGGCTGGATTCGCTGCGGATGCAGGTTGGGGATCGGACGGTCAATGTCACGAATATCAATCCTCCGCCGGCCGGGGCGTTCGAGAATAAGATTACGCTGTTCCGGTCGGACGGGAGTAAGTTGGAGCAGTACAGTTTATCGGACAATGGGTTGTTGGGGGCGCTGGTGTCGGCGGACGATGGGGATACGATTTTGATGCCGTCGGCGTCGATCGGGTTGTCGCAGGTGATCAGTGTCGGTAAAGGGGTTGTGCTGACGGGGTTGTCGGCTGAGAACAGTATCATCGACTTTGCGGGGGTGGCGGGGACGATGGTGACGCTGGGGACCAACGCAACGCTGGCGCATTGCACGGTGTATGTGGAGGATACGGCTGACCCGATTGTGGGGGTGAATGCGTGCGCGAGCGGGGCGGTGGTGGATGGGGTGAGAGTGCGGGTGCCGAATCTGGCGCAGAATAAGAAGATCGTGGTTGGGGTATAGGGGACTTCGTTGGTAATTAGTCATTGGTAATTCGTAATTTGGGTACGGAGTGATGGGGTGACGGTACCGGATGCGCCCTTTGATTTAGTGGCTGAGCCGATCACGGACACGCAGATTTATCTGACGTGGAGTGTGAGCGATAACCCGACGGACCGGAAGGTCGAGCGGTTGGTCGCGGGCGTCTGGGCGCAGATTGCGGACGTGGCTGGCGAGGGGATTACGTCGTACAGCGATACGGGCTTGACGGCGGAGACGCTGTATCGCTACCGGGTGCGTTCGTGCAACGGAACGGACTGCTCGGCCTATTCGAATGAGGCGACGGCGACGACGTTGGCGGCTGGGTCGGAAAACACTGTACTTGACGATTTCAATAGGGCGAACGAGGGGCCACCGCCGGGGCCGGGGTGGTTGGACGTCGATGGAATGATCCTGGCCGATAACATGATGGTGACGCCCGGTTCCAGCGGGTACTTCGCAGTCTGGAATGAGTGCAAGGGTCCGAACTGCCATGTATCGGCCGACATTGCGCGGCTACCAGAGAATAATGCCGCAATCGGTCTCGCCGTGCTGATTCAAGACCCCGATAGTTATGATGGATACATCCTGGTGATTGACTATGAGCCAATCACCCCGTCTACTATATATCTCTACGCCGGAACGTCCGAACCTGAAAACCTGCTCGCAAGTCTTGAGATCACGACGCCGGCGGTGGGCGACCGCTGGAAGATCAAGCGGGTGGCCACCGGAAACAAGGTCAACGTGTACCGCCGGCTGGACGGGGAGACGGCTTTTGAACTGATGTTGTCGGTGGTGAACAGCACTTATCAGGGGACGGGATACCTGGGGGCGAGTATCGACATTTCCGGTCCGGTCGGGGGTGAGGTCGGCTGGGATAATTTTGGGGGTGGCGGCGATACGGCAGTAGAGCCGGAGGCACCGAGCGATTTGACGGCGACGGCGGTGGACCACCAGAGTATCGCGGTGTTGTGGGCGGATAACTCGAATAACGAGGATCACTTTTCTCTGGAGCGGAGCGCGAACGGGACGACGGGCTGGACGGAGATCGCGCAGGTGGCGGCGAACAGCAATGCTTACGTGGACAGCGGGCTGGCGGCGGAGGCGACGTGGTATTACCGGGTTAAGGCGGTCAATTCATGTAACGAGTCGACGTATTCCAACATCGACAGTGCGACGACGGATGAGTTGGTTACGCCGGCCGTGCTGAATTGCGATCTGACGTGGGGGGGTGACGCGGACGCGATTGGGATCGAGGTGGCGGCGGGCACGGCGCAGATTGAGAATACGCAGGCATCTGCCATTAAAGTGTTGGACAGCGGGGAGGCGATCGTCAGTGGGGTGTCTTACGTCACGCAGACGCTGGAGGGCAGCGGGATTATAAATCCACTGCTGGGCGATCGGGGGGCGTGGGATACGACGGACTACGGCGCACGGCACGCGCGGGATATTGACAACGGGGTGGGGTTGTATCATTTACCGACGCCGGCCGGTGATGGCGAGGCGCCGGTGTCGAGCGGGGGTGTGTACGTGGCGACGGACATCGCCACGCAGGGGGAGTTGGACACGCACGAGGGGTTGCCGGATGTGCATCACGCGGCGGTGACGCTGGGGGTTGGGAGTGACGCGGCACTGGCATTGAGCGGTCAGGAGTTGACCTTAGCGGATGTGTTGACGCCGGACGAGCACACGGCGATCGGGGACAGCAGTCCGCACCATGCGGCGGTGACGCTGGACGTCGACGTCGACGCGGTATTCAGTTTGAGCACGCAGCAGTTTACGCTCGATACGCAGGCGGCGAATCTGGTGTGGGCGGGGCCGGCGACGGGGGTGGATGCTAAGCCGACGTTCCGTTCACTCGTCGCGGCGGACATTCCGGCGTTGAGTTACGCGCCGGTGACGCACGCGCTGTTGAGCACGACGCATTTGGACACGACGGCGGCGGCGGTGGTGCGGGGGGACGTGGTGACGGGCCAGGGGGCGACTCCGACGTGGAGTCGGCTGGCGATCTCCGTGCCAGCGGCGAATGTGCTGAACGTGCTGGGGGTGGCGAACGGCGACACGGAGCCGGCCTGGAAGACGGTGCTGGATGCGACGGCACCGACGACGATCGGGATCGGGGACGTGGCGGCGGCGGGGACGGCGCTGGTGTTTGCGCACCGTGACCACACGCACGGCTCGCCCGCGACCTGGACGGCGACGGCGCACAATCTGTTAAGCGCGATCCACGGTGACGCGACGGCGGCCAGTGTGGTGCGCGGGGATCTCGTCACCGGGCAGGGGGTGACGCCGACGTGGAGTCGGCTGGCCAAGGGGACGAGCGGGGCGGTGTTGACTGGGGATGGGACGGATGTCGCCTGGAGCGGATATTACCTGAGCGGCACGGCGGGGGGTACAACGTCACTGGCGGTGACAAGTGGCAAGACGCTGACGCTGACGGCGACGGATAATTTTAATCTAACGATTCCCGCGACTGGCACAGTTCCATTAGGTACGGGCGCATCCAATCGGCTCAGTTACTGGACAGGCACAAATACGCTATCAGGCATCATCTCAACAAATGGATATCTCTATTTTGATAACGAGATCGGTTTTGGCTATTCATCGACCGCGCTCCCGACTGCTCATGGATTTTTGAACTCAACCTATCATAGCGATACCGCGTCCGGCGCCGTCGTGCGCGGAGATATGATCGTCGGTAACAGCACGCCGAAATGGACGCGGCTCGGTGTTGGATCGGCCAATGCGTTTCTACGCACAGATGGAACTGACATTGCGTGGAGTACCGGATTTTTAGCGATTACTGCGACGAAGACATTGACGATCTCTAACTCGCTGATACTGGCGGGTACGGACAACGCGACACTGACGCTCACGACCTCATTGACCAATCAGGGAGCGGCGGGTGTGCTGGCCTGGAGCGGCGCAACAATATTAACGATACCGAACGTCAGCGGAACGGCGGCACTCGGCGCGGGCACGCTCACAGCCACTACGACTAACGATGTCACCAGCGCGACGCATACGCACGCAATCACGTCGGCATCCAATGCCACGGTTGCATCGATCCTAGCCAGTGATGCGAGCGGGGGACTGCAACTCAAATATCTGGGGGTGGGTGCAGCCTATGATGCGACACAGTACCCCGTGTTGACCAGCGCCATCTACACAGACATTACCACCGCCGGAAAATATGGGGCATTGTTTCAGGCCACACTCGCCAGGACTGCTAACGGCGGAACTTACGCGACATCCGTGCTAGGGTTTGGAGCACTCGTGCAATATGGAAATTCGTACACCGCTAATGATTTATTGTATGGCTTCCAGGGGAGGGTAAGCAATTCCGGAACGGGCGGTTTATATTTCGCAATCGGTCTCAATGCACAAATTCTAAATTCATCAACCGGCTATATTATCTATACACGCGCAGTTGATGTCAGTGTCAGCGTTGCGGCGGGCGGACAGATCGTCGATTTTGATGGTATTTACATCGCACGGGGAGGCGCTGGCACACTCACGACGGCACGGGCGCTCCACATCCAAACGACGTTCACGGCGACCACCGCCTGGGCGATTTACAACGAAGCAACTGGCGCGCATTCCTGGCACGCGGGTAATGTGGCGATTGGCGGCGCGGCGCGATCGACGTATCTGTTTGACGCCACGCTTAATAATGTGACCACGGCGGCGATCGACACGGTGGCAGTCGTCGGGCATAATTCGACTGGCACACCGGCCGCGGGTTTCGGTATGAAACAGTTATTCACATTGGAAACGTCAACGACTGCCGATCAAAGCGCCGCCGATTTATCTGTGTCGTGGGTGGTGGCTACCCACGCTTCACGCACGGCGCGCGCTGTATTGTCCGTCTACGATACAGCGGCGCGTGAGATCATGCGCGGCGAAGCATCGGGCACGCTACCGATGCTCGGATTCTACGGTGGCGCGGCGGTCGTGCGTGGCGCGGCGCTGACAACGCAGCTGACGACGATCACGCATACCGCGCCCGGCACGCCGAATTATGCTCTGCAGGATTTGGTGCAAAATACCGGCTTTGGTTTTGCGACAAAAGATGAGGGCAATAGTCTTTTGGCTGTGGTTCTTAATCTGCAGACGCGCGTGGCGGAACTCGAAGCGCGGCTCGGCAGTGCATCCGGCGTCAATCTATTTGCATAATTACTGAGGGTGCTAAGGACAATATCATGAGCAAGCGTGAAGTGAATCTACCTTTCATCGAGCCGGCGATCGGCGTTGTGACCTCACCAAACGGACACGGTCTTGAGGCGACGGTCGGCGATCTTGTGAAATCGTCTGGCTGGCTACAGCGGGCGGCGAGCAACGCGAAGCTGAGCACGGTGCTGCTGTTTCGGCTGGTGAAGGTCTGGCGCGACGTGACGGCGCAGATGGAGTCGTACAATGAGGCTCTTAAGCCGTTGATGATCGAGTACCTGGATGACCTCGGAGAGAATTTCAAGTCGCTGCGGTCTCGGTCGGAGTACGAGGCGAAGGTGAAGGCGCTGCACGCGGAGGTGGCGGTGCTGCCGCACGTGACGGGTCGGCTACCGTATCAGATGATTTCGGACAATAACAAGGACGCGAAGACGGACGAGGGGAAGTTATTGTTGAGCGCGGCGGACATGGTGGCGCTGGAGTGGCTGGTGGAGTTTCCAGAGGAGTAGACTTCAGATTTCATGGATCGCGCACGGAGGGGACACTCTCCGTGCGCGTCCTGGGGGGATTGCATCGATGATCCTCCAGTCGGTTATAGGGCGTGTACACGATCGGGCTTAGCCGCTGATAGTATACACGGGGTCGTGTAAAGTGTCAAGTTAGAGTTAGACACGGATTAAGCCACAAAAGAACACAAAGAACACAAAGAAGTGGAACATGGGGTAAGAGAATGATAAGCAGACGGGAGTTTTTTAGGGTGGCTGGGGCGGTGGGGGCAGGGGCGGCGATCGAAGCGTGTCTGCCACCGACGATCACACCTGCACCCACGGTGACTCCGACTCGCCATACGTCGATATTGCCGACGCCGACTCGGCCGCCCAGCCCGCTGGCTACTCAGACGATGGATGAGGTCCAGCAGCTAGTACGGGGACATAGCAAGTTGAGCCTGCATGTGGGGAATCGGCCGCAGGGGTTGGATGCTTTTCTGATGCGGACGCAGCCGGCGGTGCTGTACTCGCTGAACAATAGCCCGTATGCGGAGATCATCGAGCACAGCACGGGAACGAAGTTGATCCGGCGCGTGCAGAACGCGGTGTGGGGCCGGTTGCCGGATCAGATGTGGCTGGATTTAGGCACGCCGCGCTGGGAGGACGGCGCGCGTGATTCGGCGCGTTACGAGGCGGTCGAGAAAACGATCTTCGTGCCGGACCACGGTCGTCTGAATTTTGTGGATTACGCCAACCTGACCCATCAGGATTTTATCGATCCGATGAACGAGCCGGTGATGGGTGATTCGGGCGACTATTTGCAGAAGGCGATGTGGTTGAATGCGTGGTTTGAGGAGTGGCTGACGCTCGTGCATGGTTACGGGATAAAGGGCTGCATCGGGTCGTTCGCTACCGGCACGCCGGCGTTTGAGACGATTCCATACCTGGCGGGGGCGGCGCGTATCAACCACGAGTACGGCGGGATCTGGCATTTGCACGAGTACGGGATCGACGGGGGGATGATGGACGGCGGGGAGAGCGGGGCGCTACGCTATCGGCGGTTCCACGATGTCCTTCAGGACGCGACGGGGTTATCGGTTCCGATCGTGATCAGTGAGTTCAGCGCGGGGAATGGGTACGGCACGGGCTTGCGCGACCTGGCGTGGGTGATGGACGCGATTGACTACGGGTTGGAGTTGAGGAATGATCCGTATCTGCTGGGGGCGTGTGCGTTCCAGTTGGACAACGGGGCGGAGAGCAATATCGACCCGGACGCGCTGGAGCATTATATCGAGGAGTGCGCGCGGGTGGATTGGACGACGCAACGGGTGTGGCTGCCGGTGGTTAGGAAGTGAGAAGTGACTACGCCATGCGGCCCACCGCCGTATAGCGGCGGGTATGGGCAAGTGGGAGGTGGGAGATGCAGAACGAGGAAGAGGCGCGGGAGTGGTTGACGAAGGCGCATCAGAGTTACGAGGTGGCGATTGCGGCGATCACGATGGCGGAGGAGGAGACACGCAAGGCGATCACGCTGCTGATGATGGGCGGCGACGGATCGAAGGCGGTGACGGTCTACGGTCAGCGGGAACCGCCGTGGGGGGATGACGCGCTGGGGCGCGGGCTGCGGACGATGGCGCAGGATGGGTGTTTAGTTACGGCGATGGCGTCGGTGTTGACGGACGCAGGTCGCCGGATAACGCCGGGCGAGTTGAATGTTTGGTTGAAGGAGAACGGGGGCTTTGCGGGCGCGAATCGGTTTGTGTTCGCGTCGACGGACCAATTGGGGGTGATCAAGTATCGGACGCTGGGGGATTGCGCGGAGACGCCTGCGCCGATGCTGATGCTGGATGCGACGGTGACGCAGGGGCATTTCGTGGTCGTGATGCTGAAGGTCTCCAATACGGTGCCGACGCACTATCTGAGGTACTTGGGCGCGGGGCAGGTGATGGATCCGTACTATGCGGATGTGTCACCGATCGTGCCGCGGTATCGTGGGGTTAGCGCGGCGCAGTCTATTTTGAGGTATGTGATCTACGATCGGGTGAGGAGTTAGAGTTGAGAGTTAGAGTTTGGGGGGACGCGGCGAGTGGGCCGCGTCCTTTTTATTTATGGTGGTCATTTTGTTTTTCTACGATGGCGGGATGCGGGCAGGGGGACCAGAATGGCAAACACACAGGTTTGCCCCTACATGATCTTCGTGCTCGAAGTATTGAACTTAACATTTTTTAAGTCATATACTATCAGCGCGGGACGATCGTCGTCAGAGTTTTGTTGTGAAGCCAGCGGCGTGGGGGTGCCCGCCTCCGCCGTGTTGTTTGGCGATGGTTGAGACGTCGACGCCCTGCTCGTCGGAACGCAGGGAGTATACGCGCTTATCGGCGGTGTCGAAGTAGGTGATGCTGAAGGGCCGGCCTTGACAGAGGGCATTACCGATCTCGCTGATGTAGTTGGTGGCGTTGAGGCACAGGACGTGGAAGCCGTCAAACTCCATCTCGTGGGCTTTCTTGACGGCGGTTTCGATTGCGCGCTGCTGGTAGCGGAGGATAGCGCGGCCTTCTTCGCGCAAGGTATTGATGGCGTCTTGTGACAGGAAGTTCGTCCATACCTGAAAGTCCATCGGATAGGATCGTAGGGCAGCCGATACTTCGCGGGATTCGGTTAGTTTCCATTGCCACAAGTCGCGGTCTTGAAGGTATCGGAAGAGCAGCGGGAGGTCGGTTGGGAGCAGGTACTTCCAGGTCAGGACGGCGCCTGAGATGTCCATGTCGAACAGGCAGAAGTCAAGATCGGCAAGGTCGGCCTGGGCGGTTTTGTGGTGGTCTACGACGACGAGATCGGCGGCACGCTGGTGCATCTCCAATAGAACGGCGCGCGGGTACGAGAAGTCCACGACGAAGACGTACTGGCCAGTCACGTCAGGCGGGTCCTGGCCGTATTGGACGGGGATGAAGTCGCAGGTGTAGCCATGCTCAGTGCAGTAGAGGTGGACGGCGAGAGCGGCGCCGAAGCCGTCGGCGCAGTCGGCGTGGTATAGGCATAGGTAATTCATCGTATTCTCCTTTGATAGTGGGCGGTGGTGATCATGATGCGGCGGCTATGACTCAAAAACGCTGGGTACCGACACGGCATCGCGGCGGCCCAGCAAATAGGCGCTGACGATGGCTTCTTTGAGAACTGTGGCAGAGCTGGGTGTAAGTCCCATGTCCGCAAACACGGTTGCGACTCCTTTGGCCAGCACGGTCAGATCGTCGTTGCGCTCCCGGCATTGGTCATAATCCTGATTGTTGGTTGATGCGATGATGTCTGCGGACGTTGGCATAGTGTCTCCCTTGAATTGAACATGGGTCAGGCGGGCGCGGCGGTTCCAATCGCCGATGACTGTCATTCCGTTGCATCCTCATCCTGGTCGCTGCGCCGCGCCCGCGACGGTCGCTGCTCCCCGGCTTCGCTGGTCTAGGAAGGTCCATGCAGCCCGACTCGGGACGATCACTGATCAATCCTCGGCGGGGATGGAGCATGATCCCCGCTTTGACGATTCGACAAGGTTGATGGCGCGGCGCGGTCGGGCCGCCTCCGTCGCGCGCCGCGCGTGCTTTCTACCCCAAGATATACGCTGTGTTTTCCTTCTGCCACGCATCTCCTTTGTGTCAAACACCGTTGGCCGGGCGACTGGATGGGCGGTCGTCTCCCGGCACGGGGAGTGGGAAAGAGTTAGAGTTAGAGTTTAGAGTTAGAGTCCAATCGTCGCTAGAATGGGATGCCCTGTTGACGATTGTCGTCGTCATCCTCGTCGTCTTCCGAATCACCGCGAAGGTGGACGCCGGCCCGTTCGGGCAGGCTGCGCAGGTCGGATAGGCGCTTTTCGTAGTTGGCTTTGGCTTCCTCGAACTGTTCCTTGGTGATCAGGTCGGGGGCGTAAGCCTGGATGGGGTTGAGGCTCATGGCTTCGGCGGTGCGCTGGACGATTTCTTCGCTGACGTAATCGATCTCGAAGATGGCGTCTTTGCCGTATTCGCGGGTGAAGGCCGGGTATTTGCCGGTCGCGGGCACGTCGACGCGCACGAGGCCGAAGAGGGCGTCTTTGGTGATGCGTCCGGCGATCTTGGAGCGGCCCATCAGGTGGATCACTGCGTATAGTTGTTCTGGGTCTGACATGGGAGTCCTTTCAGTTAGAGTTTAGAGTTAGAGTCCAATCGTCGCTAGAATGGGATGCCCTGTTGACGATTGTCGTCGTCATCCTCGTCGTCTTCCGAATCACCGCGAAGGTGGACGCCGGCCCGTTCGGGCAGGCTGC
>Ga0214473_10000187_pt1 | contig 86964 bp, 80 predicted proteins | sample RVTome_7_FD_203509 | JGI IMG/M metagenome (GOLD analysis project Ga0214473, IMG submission 203509) | Soil microbial communities from uranium-contaminated site in the Upper Colorado River Basin, Wyoming, United States - RVT98D197 | ecosystem: Environmental > Terrestrial > Soil > Contaminated >... | reverse complement strand
TGGGGTACCGAGATAATAATCCGGTACCCCACCATTTATGGTGGGTCTGTTGCTCCCCACCGTCAAAAAACCGACCCACACTGAAGTGTGGGGTACCGACATGTTTTATACATTACTAAAATTACTACAGCGGCAGCCAGTGGAGAGAGCTTTCGACCGATGTCAGCAATAAAAGCCCGTGACGCCCGTTACGGTTGATAAATAAAGCGTCCTGAGGACCGTAAAACGCGGTCTCGTCATCCGGATGAAGCCTCACCGGTCCGAAAAATGGGAACGGATTTTGTTCACCCGTCTCGGAATCCATAAAATAAAGAGTGTCGGTGTTGAATGACGCGGATGCGAGCAGTCCGCTGTTGTCGATTTCGACAAAGGGCACGAAAGTCCCGTCAAAATCATCGATTACGATTGGATGCGATGCGTCGTTCAGGACGATCCCGTTTTCGAGATCGATCATAAATAGCCAACCCGCGACACCGCTTCCGATGTAAAGAAATTTTCCGCTTGGACTAATCGCCATCGGTCCCGGACCGCCCTTTCCAAGGTCATAACTTTTTACAATTTTGTTCGTCCTTGCGTCGATGACGTGTACGCCGCCGTTGTCGAGAGCTGTGGCGATATAATCGGGCGGGACAAAGTCGATTGTCCCCGAGCATGAAACGTAAACGTAATCACCGTCCGTGATCACATACTGCGGGTTGAACCAATCGGTCGGTATTTCGTTCGTTACTAAACCGTTATTACCATCCAGTTCGATACAACTCACCCATCCCGGACCAAACGCGGTCGGGAAATAGCTAATCGGATTCGCGTTGACGACCCAGGCCAAGGTTTGGTTGGATGGATTTATCGCGACACCGTTCGGCGATGAGAAATCGCTGAATCCATCGGTTGTGACCGGTAAAACGACTCCGGAACTCGCGTCGAATGAGAAGACGCCTCCGAAAAGCGTTGTGACCAGCCCGATACCCGACGCATTGACTGAGAATTCCCACGGATTTGAATACTGCGGCAGTTCAATTCTGAAACTCGAAAATTCGAGAGTGTCAAGAGTGCAGGGGGCGATTTCATCATCGCCGGAATTCACAACCGCGACATCATCCATGAATTTCCCCAGGCGGTTTGGATAAAGTCCGGTCTGCGCGACTTTTTCGTCTAAGCTGTTCGCGGGATTCGTGACGGTCACGTAGTCTTCATGTGACACATGGTTGGAATCGGTCCATGTAATCGTAGCTGACCAGTGCAGGTCTCCGACGAACCTGTACATGAACCCGCCGTCGGATTGAGTCAGGAATGTAAGGGGGAGTTCATCGGGTACGGAGACTGTGATCTTACTCGACGGAGCCGCGAATCCTCTCGGAACGCACAGCCACACAAGTTGATCGTCTGGATTATAAATTGCGGAGAGCCGTGAAACGAAGCTTGTCTGGGACACTCCTACCGCGTTCGGATCGACGATAATCGGATTTATACCGTTACAGCCGACTCCGAAAATAAGAAAAATAGAAATGAAGATGGAGATAAAAAGTCTGTCATTACGCATGATGCACCTCGTTACATGGGTTGAAAAAATCCCGTCTGGGTTTTTCAGTACGGGGTGCGGGGATGCCCTTCGAGGGGCTGATCCGCGACACCTTCCCACCGAAAGCGTTGACGGTTATGTCCGCTTGTGGAGCCGGATATCCTGGCTTCGGGGTCGTCCGCGATTCCCGGCCTTCCCGGTGATTTCCACCAGTGGCCATGATTTGGGACCGCGTCGCCCGGTACAGTTGCGGGGGCAGCGTGATTTATAAACACTTCCCCGACTCGTTAAGCGATAGATGGAGTTTAAATCACGGAAATATAATGTGTCAAGGCAATGCGACAGCTAATCTGGAATTTTCGATGGAAATTCCGCATACTACTCAGTCAATATGCCTACACTCGATGTCATAACATTGGTCCTCGGGGTCGATAGACCGGAACTTCCGGAAATTATCAAGCACCTTGAAGAGAGCGGAGAGCCTGTCGCTGTGGAACCCAATGCTCTGAAAATAATCGCGCCTGCAGTAAGCATCGTTCACTCCCGGGTCAACGGGCTAGTTGTGGCGTTGCGATCCGAAAACACCGATCCTCAACGGATGAAACGCACGATTATTTACGCTTTCAGCCGGATCGCGGATATGTATATCATACTGTCAGGGATCGATGTGCCAGAGGGATCTTTCGACAGGGCGGCTTTGGACAAGGAGAAGAAATTCACGGCAGCGCTGCTCACTGTCGCGTATGAGTTGCTGCTTGAGATCGGCTGGCGGGCAGAACCCAGATGGGTACCCCGCGGATTATCGTCCGCGAGGATTCATGAATATGAGGCTAAATTGAATGACCTTATGAAGGGAAACCCGCTTCCATGGTTCGCTCGCAGGGAGAACATGAAAAAAGGCACGGCGATAGCGGGGACGATAATATTTTTTTTGATAGTGATCTTTTTTCTTTTCGATTCCGGAATTTTGAGCGCGATATGGTCGTTTCTGTTCGAGTGAAAAAATTTGAATACCAAGCGCGGCGGAGGATTTTTGGAGAAAGTGTGCATTAGGTGAGGCAACTCCAAGCTCCGGACGTTTATTGATAAATTCAAGTTGGTGGATGTCGCTTGGAGTCGGTACAGGGGAGATCTCACTCGAAAAATAAAAGATTTTTGAGTTGTGTGGGAGATCAAAGCTCGACAAGATTTTCGAGATCGGTTTTCGACGACACACGTTTTTCCGGATCGCGTTCGAGGAGAGCCTTGACCATTGCCAGTCCTTTATGTCCGGAAAGAACCTTTCCTATGACCTTCTGCTCCCGTCCGCGGTGTATTCCGGCTGCCAGGATATTCGATGAGGATTCCTTGAAAATCCTCTTGCCGGTGAAGAGGTTGAAGGCGATACACCCCAGAGCCCACCAGTCGCGGCTTGGGTGATTCATATATTTTCTGAATGTGCTTTTATCGAGAAGTTCAGGGGCGATGTAATCCAGCGTGCCTGAGGAACTTCCGTACGCGGTTTCGCATTCGCCTGCTTTTGTCGCAAGCCCGAAATCGATTAGTACCGGGTCGTTGTACTCCATGATCACGTTCGATGGTTTCAGGTCGCAGTGAACCACATCGCGCTCGTGGATGTAATCCAGCACACGCGCTATTGATAGAATGATCCGAGTCGCTTCCCCAGGTGAAAACTTGCCTTCCTTGTTGAGGAGTTCTGTCAGCGTGTGACCTTCCAGGTACGGCCTCGCCATGAAAATGACATTATTGTCCATGTCGATGCCGTAGTCGTCGGCGGTGGAAATCTGCGGATGCTTGAGCCTCTTTGTGAGCAGGAACTCCCAATGAAATCTCTGGTACGAGTTGTCGTCGTAGATATCCTCGATCTGGCGGTTGTGAAAGTAGATGATTTTAAGCGCGACGAAACGTCCCGGCTGGGTGCGGTCTTCGGCTTTCGCGACGGTGGCCTGTCCGCCCTTGCCGATTTTCTCGATAATCTTGTAGCGGCCATTATTTATTTTTTTCAGGCTCAAGGTTGTCTACCGGATGCATGGAAATCAAAACGATATTATATCTATTTTTCGCAAATTTGTCAGGGAATGGTCCGATTATGATCCGCTCCATGACTGTCGCGGTTCTGTTGATCGTCCGGTACCCCACCATTTATGGTGGGTCGGTTGTTCCGACCGCCAAAAAAACAGACCCACACTAAAGTGTGGGGTACCGAATGAAAAATCCGCTCCATGACTGTCGCGGTTCTGTTGGTGGGCATGCTCCGGGAAGGGGAAGTGAGCAATGATATCAACGGCCTTCGAACAGGCGGTCGGCGAGCATGGCAGGCAATCCGACCTCTTTGATTCTGTCCACGGCTGAATGGACATCGTAATCGACCCTGTGGATCTCGATCTTGCCGCTACCGGCGTCATCATATACCGCGAAAGCGGCTCGCCAATCGCCGTCGCGGGGCTGCCCGACGCTTCCGGCATTGACCATATAACGGTAGCCCTCTTCCAGATCAAGCTCTCCTTCGCTGGCGAGAATGTCGCGGCAGAGCCCTGTTGACGGTTCGAAGCGATATATCTCCGGGTAATGTGTGTGACCGACAGCTATCATGCGGCATGGGGCTATTTCAAGAGATTTCGCGGCCTGGAACGGCGAATACACATATTCATCGGGATCGAACAAGCTCCCATGAGCAAGGATAATGTCGCCGCTCTGTTCCTGGTCCTTGAGGCCCTTGAGCCAGTCAAGATTTTCCAGGGTGAGGGTTGCGCGGGTCCAGAAAATTGCCTCCCGGGCATAATTGTTGAACGCCTCCGCTTCTCTCGGATCCATCAGCGCTACGTCATGGTTCCCGCGGATGGAAATTGTCAGGATATTTCTTAATTTCCCAATGACTTCGTTGGGATGCGCACAGTAACCGATAATGTCGCCGCAACAGACAATTTTCGCGATATCGAGGGTGTCGATTTTCGCCAGTACGGATTCCAATGCGGGAAGATTGGAGTGAATATCGGATATGATCGCAGTTCTCACTAAATTGCACCTTGAACAGTTCCGGATTATAGCATTATTCCCCAGGATTGGCAGGACCTGAATCTATATCATTATCGAATCCCACAGGTGAAAGTTTGTTGACAGGATTAATGGGGAAATTGCCGTCTTCCCAATCATACACTCTCAGGCCGTCCTCGTCGGGAACAACCTGGAAAAACATGATATAGCCGCCGCCGGTCAGACCTTCCAGATTCGGGGGGAGTTCAAAACCTGGGTCCGGGCTCGCGGCCTGCACGTTGACTTCGATGTAATAGGATGATCCTGTGACGCCGACAGCCTGGACCGCATGGTTGATGATTATTCCCGGATAATCTCCATGCAGCGACCGATAAAATTCGATCAGCGGTTCCATTCTCTCCGGCGTCATCAGTCCGCTGATCATTTCGGCAACACCGGTGTCGCTGTTTGCGGACCCGTTCCATTCAATGAAGAAATTACGCATACGGTCGAAGTCCTCGGACGAGCGGTCAACAGGTATCGGCTTCAGGGCGATTAAATGACTTACCCTTGTGAGCGACTCGGCCGCCCACGCACGGGCTTCCGGAAGCTCAGCCCAGTTTGCGATATATTCGAGACTGGCCCTTGCCAGGTCCCAGCGGTGATCGTGGAGGTAGATAGGCGCAAGCAGGGAATGACACCATGCAATCTCCCCCGGCGTTTCAAATAATTTTACAGCCATGCCGAGCTGGTTTTCGGCATCGGTATAATCGCCGTGAGTGACCGCGATCCATCCAAGACTGTAATATCCGAGAGCGAGACCCGGGTCGAGTTCCAGAGCGTGCCTGATCTGCCAGAGTCCCTGGACACGATCGCCCCCAAGGTAGAGCGACAGGCCTTCCTTTAAGGTATCGAGCGGAAGATTAGGCTCACCGGCAAGCGGCGAGACAGGCGCATTTTTAGCCCACTCAGCGGCGAGAGCGGGATCGGCCAGAAGGCTCGGCGACTCGTTCAGTTTTTCGAGCCACATTTCCTGTAGCACAGTGATATCAACACCGAGAATTGCCTCGAAATTCGGCTGAGTTATCAACTCCTGAAATTGTTCTACCGAATACGAATCTCGAAGCCACCGCAGGAAACTCCCCATCTCAGCCCATCTAACCGGGTCGGGAACATAACTTTCGAGCCCGGGTGTCGTCAGGTAAACCAGATCGACAATAGCGCCTTCATCATTGAGAGACCTGACCGCGTCATCAACCGCAATGTCAATCATAGTCGCCGTTTCCGGCGATATCGTTGCGCCTGTGTCCGCGGAATTGTCCCATGTTATGCTGCCTGTGATGGCGGACGGGAGGCTGTCGACGACCCACATTGCGCCCGCGTGACGATTCATCTCCTGCTGCAGATCAAAGACGACCTGCGCGGACATAATGTTTAAAAAATCCAGATCGGGAGAATAAAACACGTGGAATTCTCTGTGGACCGGGTCGATATTGTCGCCGGAATCCGGGGCTATCTCGCTCCAAAGGGCGATCTCGGTTGGATGTATGAAGATATGGATCTGCTTTGAAATTTCATGGTGACAAAAACGCTCGGCAAGAAATTGCGATTCCAGCGCGGAATCGACTAAAGCCGCTACACCGTCATCGTTGAGCAACCAGGCGGGATAGTGAAGGATGGCTTCACCGGATTCAGTGCGCTTCGGCATCATAATCATGAGGCGGCAGAATCGCATCTGGTGCGCGATTTCGAATTGCAGCGAGGGAGTTCCGCCAAGTTTGTGAGCGCGGTCGAGATGCAGGAGGGCGTTCCACGGATCTTCCTCGCGAAGGCTGGTTCCGTACAGGTAATGCGCCCTGGATGCCATCTCGTGCTCATCGTCGATGCCCATGCTTGTCAATAGCTCGGCGCGTCCGCGCTCCGATTGTCCCATTTCGAGATAGACTTCACCAAGCGCGAGATGAGCAAGGGCCGAGTCGGGATATTCATCTGCAGCCTGCAGGAAAGTGTTGAACGCCTCGTCAATCTTACCGACATTGTAATAATCCCAGCCGAGGTCGATCCATTCGTCGAGAGTCATTGTCTGCGAGAGAGCAGGAGTTGTATTGAGGGATAAGGAAATCAGGACCGCGGACAAGGTTATTACGAAGACGCGCGTAAAGAAGGGATTATTTCGGGAATGGGGACAGGCACCTTTTCGCCCCGGACTTACAGCATAATTCGAGTTTATCGTGCGAAAAGTTGCCAGTCCCCTTTCTAAAGAAAAATTCACTAACAATGCGCGGATCAGTGAGACCGCCATAAAAAATGCCAATCCCGCCCATGGGGGGCGGAACCCGATATGATTCCTGTATTTTTCAACATCCGGCATGCGTAAGAAACTACCTTGGAGTGATATAAGTCTTGATCTCGTTCACGCCCTTTTCACGGTCGACATCGAGAGTCGCAACCATGTCGCCCATGGCGTTGATCAAAGCGGATTGCGGGTTGTCCCACACAAAAATCTTTATCTTATTTACTTCCGGGAACTTGACATCCCTGAACCACTCGAGCAGTCCCACGACATCACCCTCGGGAAGCCCCTTCTCAACCGCGACGTAAAGATAAACATCGTAACCCTGGTCTTCCTCGGAGTCCTGGATCTGCAGTTGCTGGTAGGGTATGGGTGGTCGCGGCGAACAACCGATCACGGCAGCCGCGAGCAGAATCGGGACCACAAAAAAAATAACCAGGTGAATTTTTCCATTGACCATATCAAACCCCTTATGTAGGACCTGTCGGCGATCAGACCTGAGTCCCGTCAATACGGACATAGGCTATCGAGGACCTCGGTACATGGAACTCGACATCAGTTTTGTGTATTTCACCGGGCTTCGGAATCCCAAACCACAGGATATCCTCGCCCATCGACGATTTCCCCCAGAAACGTATACCGTCGGGCAGCGTTTCCCCCGTAATCAGTTTGACCGATACGGCGCGATCCAGGTAGGAGTTATCGGTGTTCCATTGTGACGTTGTCATAAGCTTAGACTCTTGCAGTATTCTTCAGGTTGGGTAACGATACAAAAATATAGATTATAAGTCGAGTATATCAGACGAAAAAAATTTCTGTCAATCGAAGTGATTAAAAGAATCCGCTCCATAACTGTCGCGGTTCTGTAAAAATTAGTGTTGTTAACAACAGAACCGCGACAGTTATGGAGCGGAGCGGCTGTCGGATGGCTGAATCGTTAAAGCCGATTATTACTCCCCGGCTCCTCAGCGATTGCATTTTAGGGCCGGTTTTAGGTTATAATTCCTTTTTATCTTTTTGAACAGAGATTCTATTTTTAAAATTTCCCCGGTTTTTGGTTGACCTCGGGAAATGGTTTCAGCGGTCGGATGATTAATCGATTCAACGGAAAATTGATGGTTCTAATGGCGGGATTTATCCTGCTCCTCTTTTGTATGCCCTCACGAGCAAGCGCGTTTCCCCTCCGAATCGGAGAGGATTGCTTTTACGGTGACGGGGAGCCGTGCGGCGAGGGTCTCAGCACATGGATGGGTTACGCGGTCACGTTCAATCCTCCATATACTCCGTACACGGTGGACGGGATCTCGATCTACCTGAGCGAGATGCGTATTGCCTCCGATGTGAACAAGCGAATCAGGGTCTCGGTGCTGGATCAATACGGGCTGAGGCGGCAATACACGGATATCGACTGGCGCGACCTGGACGATTACCGCGGGTGGGTTCTGATCGACCTTGCGGATCGGACCTACGATGGCCAATTCACGGTTATTTTGCACTCCGGGATCGGTCTGGCTCCGTCAGTCGGCGGACAGCGTGACGCTGTTTTCAAACTTGGCATAGATCAGACTGCAACCGATTGCTTCAGTTATGCTTACACGTCGGATACTTCCCCGACACCGCCCTCATCCGGTAACCTGATCGATGAGGATCTGCTGAATGAAGGAGAAGCCAACATCGCGAAGCTTGTCGCGGTCGACCGGGGTTTACCAAACTATCCCGGCGGGAACTGGATGATCCGCGCGCAGGCTCCGGGGCTTCAGACAGAGTCGACATATATTTCCATCACGAACGCGGATATCCGCTCACGGCTCGATGGTCTCAACATCCCCGATGTCGACTGGCAGCTTCCGCCGATCGGCACGCCGGGTCCGCGCGGCATGATCAACTGCCCGACAAGCCTGTCCGGTGTAACCTTTTATCACTGGCAGGACGAAAGGTCGCAGAAGTTTGTTACTCCGCATAATAACCCGTGGATAAATTCGGACCTTGTCGATTCGCTCGCGGCGATGTGCAGGGACCTTGCCGATCAGGGCGTGGTCGGGATCGAGCATATCGGTATCTACAACGACAGAAATATCAGGGGATCGAACACGAAATCGTCGCACGCGTTCGGACTTGGGATTGATATTTCAGGATTTAAATTCGCCGACGGCAGGACGATTTATGTCGAGGACCATGATAATCCCATCGCGCGTGCGGTTCTGGAGCACATCAGGGACGACGTCCTAAGCAAATATTTCACAACCGTGCTCGATTGGACGTACCAGTATCACGACAACCATTTCCATGTAAACCTGCCGTATCCGCACTGATTTTTGGAAATTTATTCTTATTATTCTCATTAAGGGATGATTATATAGGCAAAGGGATGGTACAATATCCCGCTGTATATTAAAGCCCTTCGGAATTTGATGGAGGGCGAAAATCACGGTCATGATATGAGGGATGGGGGACGCATGTCGATCTTGCCCGATCCCTCTGTATACAAAAGGAGACAAAAAGATAATGAAATGCCCATCGTGCGGACATGAAAATGAGGGCGGGTCAAAATTCTGCCAGTCCTGCGGCGCGAACATGGAGGCAGCATCGGCGCCGGGAGTCACGGCGACACCACCACCGCCTCCTCCGCCACCTCCGCCGGCACAGCCAAGGCCTGCGGCACCACCTCCGCCTCGCGGCGGAACCGGCAACATCGATATGGGGGAAATAGTAAGTAAGAGCTTCAATGAAGTTTTCAGCAACATCGGAGGCTATGTATTACTGGCGCTTGCTATCACACTGGTCGGTGGAATTACCATGGGGATTCTCATGGGTCCGCTGATGGGTGGAATGTTTTACGTAATCCGAAGGAAACTCCGCGGTCAGGGAGAACTCGACATCGGAATGGCGTTCAATAAAGGATTCGAAAAGTTCGCCCCGACATTTCTCTTCGCACTGATAGTCGCCGTTGCGTACGGCATTATTATTTTCATCCTGATGATAACTGTGATCGGCATGGTTGCTTTTATCATTGTCATACCGGCCCTTATTGCGATTGTCGCGATCGGACTCCAATTGATTATGGAAGAGAATATGGAATTCGGGGCTGCCTTATCGGAAGCATTCAATATTCTTAAAAGCCAGTTCTGGATGCTCATTTTGACTTGTCTGGTGTTGGGTTTAGTATCCGGTCTTGGCACCATCGCGTGCGGAATCGGCGTTCTTGTCACAATGCCGATTGCCTATGTCGGCATGGTAAAGATGATGAACGCACTCCGTTACGGCGATTAGTAAATTTTATGCAAACGAAATTCTCCAAACCCTCGATATTCGGGGGTTTTTTTCTTATTTTCAATTATACTGGACATGCAACTTTTACCCGATCTGAATTTCTTACCTGACGAAATCATGACATACCAGTATCAGCCACAATGCAGACAATGCGGGACGCCTTTGAAGGCAGGGGCAAGGTTCTGCGACGCATGCGGCGCTCCGGTTTCCGGGTCGCATAACGTAATATATCAGAAGCCGCAGGTCACGGGCACGCCGGTACCGCTAAGGAAAAAACCATCCCCATCGGAGCTCAACTTCCCCGGCATTCATGTGGCGCCGAGGATCGGGGAGGGACTTAACGAGGGTTGGGGGATCGTAACGAAGGATATATGGGGAGGCATTATCGCCGCGCTGCTGCTTTTTGTCGCGAGTAGCATTGCTTCATGGGTACCGATACTCGGAGCCATGGTTTATATCGCCGCGTATGTCGGATTTTTCGCGTGGGTCGAATCGGTGCGGTCTGAAAATAGGCAAATGGAGCTGGGCAGGATGGTCAATACGGCGCTGGATAATTTCTCGGAATGTCTCATGCCTGCCGTATGGGTGTTTGTTTATGGCCTTGCGATCGCGATCCCGATTTTTATCATGTATTTCACGACGCTGGTAACCGCATTGGGAGCGGGGGCGTACGCAATGTCCGGGGGGAGTGCGGCACCGCTCGCGATTCCAGTCGGCGCGATGGTTGTCCTGTTCGCGATTATTCTGCTGGCCGGTTTGAGCTCGCCGTTGATTACGTCCTGGCTGATGATGACGTGCTGGGGAATCTACAGGGGCGCGAATTCAGGCGACTCGATGAGTTGGGCATGGGAAAGGATCAAGGCTCATCCGTTTAACTGGTGGCTTGCGGGTTTTGTGACGTCGATAATCTCGTCAATCGGCATACTGGCTTGTTATGTCGGTGTGTTCTTCACACTGCCGTGGGCATTGGCGTCTTTGCACGCGATCATCAGCGACCCGGGGGAGGCTGCCAATGGGGTGCATCCCTCAGAGCCGGTACTTTAGTAGCCTTGGAATTTGTAAAAAAAATGCGATTTATGGAAACACAATACTGCGCATGCGTGGTAGAATGGACTTTGAACAAAAAACAAGTTCCCGAGGTCTGTAATGCCTGAGGTCAGCAGGTTTTTTGGTATCGTCATTTTTATGTATTACGATGATCACAATCCACCCCACTTCCACGTGAGGTATGGTGAGTCGAAGGCAATTATCGGGATAAAATCTCTCAACATTCTTCGTGGACAGCTTGGGAAGCGTGCGTGTAAAAAAGTCATGGATTGGGCAGAAATTAACAGGTCGGCCCTTGCAAAGAATTGGGAGCTTGCAAGGGGTTACAAACCGCTTATCAGCATAAAACCGCTGGAGTGAATGAAATGTTGAAGGACATAGTTGAAGTCAAACCTTTGGACGGGTACCGAGTTTACCTGCGATTCGAGGATGGCGTTTCCGGCGAACTCGATCTTTCCACAATTATTCGATTTGAGGGTGTCTTTAAGCCAGTCAAGGACAGGGATTATTTTGCGAGTGTTTCGGTTAATCAAAGCAGCGGTACGATCTGCTGGCCGAATGGTGCGGATCTGGATCCGGACGTGCTCTACTCTGCTGTAACTGGAGAGGCAATTGTTATTTCTGAACAGGATTCTCCATCCAATCAAAAAGAAATTTACTCCTCAGTCAAAGACATCGAGAGATTGTATAAAGGACTGGCGGATGAGAATCGCCTTAAAATAATCTTCATCCTGACTGAACTGGGAGAAGCCAGTGTGAGAGATATTCAGCAGGTTTTACTTATTCCACAGCCAACGGTAAGTCGTCATCTGGGTTTATTGAAAAGGATGGGGTTGATCGACAACTGCCGCAGGGGGCAATGGAACTATTACTTCATAGTGAAAACCCAGTCCGATGTTGTCAAATCCTTAGTGAATCTGATGAAATCGCCGTCATCTTACAGGAGGGTTTTTAAAGATGAGATAAAGGCTTTAGCCAAGAAGCGACTTGCGCGGGTTAATGCTGTTCACTGAATAGGGAATCTTGGAGTATGTGAAAGTCACCATTAGACGAAACCACGATGTATCGGTAAAATAATTCTGAAGCATTAAATTTCATCCGAATCTTGTTATCTTTCCACAATGCAGATTAAGCACATATCGAGATGCTCACAGTGCGCGTACGTAAATCCCGACGAGGCTGTGAGGTGCGGGATGTGCGGCACGCGTTTAGCCAGTGCATATCGCGAGTACAAGAAACGCAAGGAAAAGGGCTGGAACTACGAGAAATCCATCGTCAGGGGCAACATGGACAAAGCGGTGGCGTACGGCACCGCTGTCTGGGAGCGCGAACTGTTCAGGGTCGTGCCGATCATGATAGCTGTTTCGGTTCTGGGATTTATTTTAGCCGGACTGAACGACGCTTTCGCGATTACGCCCGGAGCCCAAATCATCTGGATACTCGTCGATTTTTATTTTATCTCGGTAATCGTTGCCGGATTCCACCGCGGATTCATCGATGCGGTCCGCGACAGGCGTTTGGAGCCGGGACGTATCGTCGCGTCGGGATTCACCGACTCCCTCAAGGTCATGGCGGTGTTAATCCCTGCGCTGGTTTTTATTGCGGTGCTGTCGATCCTGATCTACCTGTGGGCGCAAATGTTGGGCATGGCGGACACGTCGGAGGGGAGCAGCACTTCGACAATCGGCTCCATTTTCTCATTTCTGATGGTGATATTTCTTTTCGTGATTATTATTTTTCCGGGATTTGTCTGGCTCACCGGGTACATAAGCCTCGCGGTATGCAGGGTGATCGACAGGCGCGCTATGCCTCATACAGCGGCTATCTGGGCGATCTCAAAAATCGCGAGGCACAATTGGTCGTTCATGGGACAGGTGTTTACGCAGTTATTAATGCAGGCAATCGGATTGGCGATATGCTTTGTCGGATTGTTTGGGACTATTCCTCAAATGGGAATTCAGAACGTCGCGATGTACGAGTGGATACGGCTGCACGGTCCTGACGCGGACGAATATTAAGACAACAGGTCATGGTTTTACCTTGTTTCTATAATTCCACTTTAGGCCGACAGAAAACTCCATGAGGGAAAGCGTGTTCGGTGAAAAACCGCAACGGGGTCAGGTTGTTCCCTTCTGCGTCTAATGTCTCAGTAATAACAATGAAAGAACACCTCCGATTGATACCACGAGGAGGATATCCGCTTTCAGCATTAACGCAGTAAAAGCTCCCGTGCAAAGCAACACAGATATGGGTTCCCAATGGGCTGCAAGCCCGAATTTTACGGTTGTAGCTAGGAGAAGTCCCACAAAGGAAGCGAGTATACCGCGCGTCGCGCTTTGAAAGATTGCGTTCTGTTTGAGACGATAAAAAGAATGCGCAGCGGCGATAATGAGAACAAATGAAGGCAAAAAAATACCTGCCGTCGAAACGATTGCCCCGGCAATCCCGGCAACCTGATAGCCGACGAATGTAGCGGTGATGACGATAGGCCCAGGCGTAATCTGTCCCATTGCGATGCCATCCATGAATGATTCGGCAGTCATCCACTTTTTTATATCAACAACTTTGTGAAGCATTAGAGGAACTGAAGCAAAACCGCCCCCGAACGCCATCAGATCGATTTGCATCATAAGGTACGACAACTGAAAAAGAACCGGCTTTATGATGTATAGAACGACTAGCGTCGCCGCCGCAAAAAATACTATCATCATTATTTGTTTCGCGGGAAAACGCGCCATCGTTTTACTTTCGCCGGTATCAACACCGATTATCGAATCCCGTTGCCTGTGAAAGAGTACTCCTATGCCTGCCGCAAAAAAAATCACAAGAAAAGGACTGCCGTTCAACATCAGGTAGGAAGCGGCGGCGAGCGCTATAACCGCATCCTTCCAGCTCTTTATCGTGGTGCGTCCGAACGTGAAACATGCTCCGGCCACAATTGCCACAACGATAGCCTGCAACCCTTGAAACAAAGCATGGCTGACAGGCAAATCATGCGTTGCGGAGTAAACCGCCGATAAGCCGATCATCAGCACGGTCGCGGGAAGCCCAAAACCGATATATGCGGCAGCGGCGCCTGCTAAGCCTCTTATTCTCAGGCCCGCGTATGCCGCTGTCTGCATCGCGGTCGCTCCAGGTATCGTCTGTGCGGTAGCCACGCCGTCTTTGAACGCGCCACGCGACATCCAACTGTTTTTCTCAACAACCATTTCCCCAATGTGGGCTACCATAGCCGGTCCACCGAAAGCGGTCAGGCCCAGACGAAAAAAAGACAGAAATATCCGGGCAATTGATGGTTCCGGTTTTATATCTTTCCGATCATTCATTTATGTTATTAGAATTTATTTTTTGAATCGATGAGGATGGTCACAGGACCTTCGTTCACGAGGTGGATGTCCATCATTGCTCCGAAAATCCCCGTCTCGACCCGGAGTCCCCGATTTTGGAGATCAATATTTAGCAGGTTGTAATATTCTTCACCCTTGACTGGCGGTGCAGCTCCGACAAAAGACGGCCTGAAGCCCTTTTTCGCATTCCCGTGAAGCGTGAACTGGCTAATCGAGAGTATCCCCGGACGGGCGCTCGGATCGTCGGTAGTTCTGAGTTTCCAGTCCTCCTGGATGTCAGTGATCGACCTGTTCATTTTGTCATCGCTGTCCGGGAAAATCCTCAGACCCGCTATTTTGTTTCCCATCCACTCGACGTCTTTACCTGAATCCTCAGGATCTACTGAAACCAGGACAACGAGTCCGGCAGGAATCTCTCCGGTGACCTTTCCATCGACCACGCATTTTGCGGGTCCCGATCTCTGGACAACGACTCTCATGTGGAAAACTCTGTTTGTCTTCTAAAGTATTTTTGAAAATCCCTTATCCTAAAATAAGTATTGTTAAGGAATTTTAATAAAACTTATACATGCTTGAGTGAAGAAAGCTGGCCTTGACAGCCCTATTTTCTCGACCTCACAGCATCGATTACGTCCTGTATCGACTTGACCTTGTGGATCACTGTGTTCAGGTCGCGGGTGTTGCCCACCTCGACAGCAAGCTCGATTTTGACCGTATCATCGCCCGGATATGTCAGCCGGACATCGTTCAGGTTGATGTGGAAGTCCTTAAGAACCTGAGTAATTTCTGAAAGAATTCCGGTGCGATTCAGACTCCAGATGTCGAGGCCGGTCATGAACGACTGATCGGTAAAATCATCCCATGATGCCGGGAGAAGGCGTTCCTTGTCTCTGATCGCTTTCACCTGAGGGCAGTTCTCGGTATGAATACTGATCCCGCGGCCTTTGGTTGTGAAGCCGACGATCGGGTCGCCGGGGATGGGCTGGCAGCATCGCGCAAGGCGGACGAAAACATCCGGGTTTCTATCAACTAGGATGCCCAGATTTCCTGAAACGCCCTGCGGGGCGCTCCGGCGCTCGACTATCGGTGAGATCGGCTGACGCTTGTCGGTTTTCAGGCGCGTGACCATTGATCCGCGGAGCTTGTCGATCACCTCTCGCGCGGTGGTATCGCCTCGTCCGATCGCGTAATAAAGCTCGTCGAGCGACTTGTAACCGATCGACTTGACCTCGCGTTTGAGGTTTGCCTGGCTGATCAGGTGGACCTGCGAGAATCCCTGACGTTTGTGTTCCTGTTCGAGGATGTTCCGTCCGGCCTTTACGGTGTCCTCGATCGTCTCCTTACGCATCCAGCTCCGGATTTTTTCGCGGGCGCTGACGGTCTTGACGAAGTCGAGCCAGTGGCGTGACGGACCGAGTTTATCGGTGTCGGGACCCGCTTTCGCCACGATGATGTCCACAATGTCGCCGTTTTTCAACTGGGTATCGAGCGGCACAATCTGCTTGTTGACCTTCGCTCCGCGGCAACGGTGTCCGACATCGGTGTGGATTTTGTACGCGAAATCGACAGGTGTGCTGCCTGCAGGAAGCGTCTTGATATCGCCCTTTGGAGTGAAGACGAAGACCTCGTCGCGGTAGAGGTCGACCAGAAGCGCGTTCACGAATGACTTATTGTCGGGGGAGTCCTTTCGGAAGTCGATGACCTCCCTCAGCCATGTTACTTTTTCGTCGAGAGATGTTTTCGCGAGGCGCCCCTCTTTGTAAAGCCAGTGCGCCGCGATGCCGTATTCCGCGACCTGATGCATTTCCCATGTGCGTATTTGAATCTCGACCGGCTGGCCTTTCGGTCCAATGACAGTAGTATGCAGCGACTGGTAGAGATTGGATTTAGGGCAGCCGATGTAATCCTTGAACCTTTCGAAAAGCGGTTTATAGACTGTGTGAATATAACCGAGAGCGGAGTAACAGTCCTGGACGTTGTCGACAACAATCCTGACAGCGTGCAGGTCCATGATCTGGTCGAACGAAAGGTCGTAGTTTCTCATTTTCCGCCAGATCGAATACAGGTGCTTGGCGCGACCCATGACACGCGCTTCCAGGTTATGGCGCCGCAGCAGGAGCTCGAGCGCGATTATGACCTCGCGCAGGTATCGCTCGCGGTCTTCGCGCTTGACCGCGACCATCTGGGCGAGTTCTTCATATTCCTCGGGATAAAGTCTTTTGAATGCGAGATCCTCAAGTTCCCACCTTATCGCGCCCATTCCGAGTCGGTGAGCGAGAGGCGCGAAAAAGTTGATCGTCTCATTAGCGATTCTGCGTTGTTTTTCGGGACTGAGATACTGGAGGGTCCTCATGTTGTGGAGCCGGTCGGCCATTTTTATGAGGATCACGCGGATGTCGCGCGCCATGGCCATTATCATCGCGGCCATGTTGTCGATCTGCTGGTCGGACTCGGCAGGTTTAAATTCCTTCTCCAGTTTGCTCAACTTGGTGACGCCCTGGACAAGAACGAGGATCTCCTCGCCGAATTCCTTAAGGATTCTGTTTTCTTCCTCCTCCGGAGTCTGAGCGTCCTCGAGGACATCGTGCATCAAAGCCGCGGCAATAACAGGTACATCAAGCTTGAATTCCGCCAGGATTCCGGCAACCTCTACCGGATGAGTGATGTATGGGTCGCCGCTCTTACGTTTCTGATTCGTGTGGACGCGGTCCGCGAACTGATACGCGCGGATTACGGTACCGATGTCAGCGTCGCGTTTTTCCTGCCGGATGCGGTCGAGAACCTGACGGAGCCGCGGGTCGAGACTGGCTTCGATTTCTAAGACATTGTTCCCCGGTTTGGTGTCCGGCCCCTGTTGAGGAGTTTTCATAATTAAACCGCCACGGTGGTCCCGCTTGCGGTACGCTGTCCGCCCGCAAGGCGGCTTTCGAATTATTATAACACGAATATCGGGATGGGATGGCGCGTTAATGTGTGGAATTACCGGCAAATCGGGAAATAGGGATTGAAAGTAATATGGTTAAAATGATCCCGGCAAGACTGATTAGTCCGCCAGTCCTGAAAGAGCGCGGACGATATGAGAAGACAACTTCGCGGTCCCCGCTATCTACAAAAACTCCCTTGAAAGTGTAATTGACTCTCTCCAGTTGCCGGGCTTTACCGTCCACAATCACTTCCCATCCCGGAAACCACGTGTCGTAGAAGCATAGCAGGGCAGGGGAATCGCATTTTACTTCGGCTTTAACACATTCAGGTTCGTAACTTATTATGACTACATTATCTCGTGAATTTTCAGAATCGGCTGCAAGGTTGGGAGTTTCATAATCAGAGCGAATCTCAGAGGCGATAACAGCCTCATTAGCAGGATCGAGATTCGCGGCGAGTTCAAGCTCGTCTCCGTCCTGTGGAGCGGAAAATACCTTCTGAACAAGGTGCATTCTCGGGAGCGCTTCGGAATTTTCCATTATGAGCAACTCCCCGCGATACAAGTGATGCCACTGCTCCGGCGGATCGAACTGTCCGAGATGCTCGGGATGCGCTAAAACATATTTTACCCCCAGCATGTTCCACAATTTCGAGTTGAAACCGGCTCGATAACGCGGCGTTTCGAGAAAATGAACGCCCTGAAGAATTGTCGGATCGACTTTTGTCAGGAGCTCTGAATATCGCCCGACAAGGTTGCTGTCGTACCCGCCGAAATCGTCAAGGCCGTACATCATCCCGGTATTGGGCGGGAGAATTTCCTTCCAGGAACGCCCGAATCGGTAGGGCCCGTCGGGATTTCCCGGCTCCCATGCAAGGTGGTCCTGGAGAAATTTCGTCGTTACGGTCGGGAAATTAAGATTTTCTTTCGGCACAAACGGGTTGAAGTGCGCCTTAACGGGCCAGAGGTCGAGCAGAATCACAACCATTAGCGCGAGCGAAGCAATTTTAACCGTCCGCTCAATATCGAAATCGACTCCCTTCGATTTTCTTATATTGACGAATCTCCAGAACACTGCTACGACAAGGCACGCGAGGGACATGAATAAAAACCCAAGGCTGATCTGTCCGAATACGTAATTCTGTTCCAGGGCTGTTGCGGTTTGGGGGAGGAAGAATGTGTAGATGTAAAGTCCGACCATGCTGGCGAGTCCGCCGAATACCAGGACCGAGACGTACCCCATGATCTGATTACCGCGCGTATGCTTAGGCTTCGGTTCCAATAAAAATCTAAAACCATGTCCCGCGAGAACGACCAATCCGAAGAAAAACGGGCTGAACGGCGGTTGAAGGCTGACACGGAACAGCGGCAGCCTCGAAAGTACGTCAAGATAAAACCAGTTTGAAATTAACGCGGCGAAAAATATCAGGCAGGTGATCCTCCAGAACCATACTTGTCTTCGATTCGGTCCAACCCAGCCCGCGAACGGCGCCGCGAGAATAGTGACGATGCCGACATAGCCATAATTCAGGAGATAATGCTCCAGCGGGAGATTGTCGCGGATGTAATCGCCATATAAGCGCGGAAACGCGATCATCAGCGACACGATCCAGTTTAAATTTCGCTCGAAATCGCTGGCCTCGGTAAGCTGTTCGGTGAAACCGGCCATGCGCGTGGAAGCTTCGTAAAATTCGAAGGTCGGGAGGTTCTGGATCATTCCGACAAGCAGGGCGGGGATGTAGATTCCGATTGCCAGGAGCACGCGTTTGCCGATATTTTTCCATGTTGAACCGCGCGGGAAGGAACGGGAGTCGCCGGCGATAAAAACTACATAGGGTCCGAGCAGGTAAGAAATATAAACCGCTTCCTGCACGTGACATGTGGTCTGGACCAGCGCGAGGAGCAGAATTGAAAGCGCTGCCCAGACGCCTCCCCTGCCGGCGGGAGTGCGTACGAGCCTCTCTACAGAATACAGGAGAAATGGGAACAGGGCTTTTTCGAGGACAAGAACGTCCAGTGTCGGGATGTATCCCAGCAGGAACTGATATGTGACAGCGGCAAGCAGCGACGGCCAGCGTCCAAGTCCTAATATCCTCAGATAGGCATACATCCCCCATCCCGCGAGAATGAACGAGATAAGAAAAATAGCTGAAAATGCGTTTATTCCCGGAAAAATCAGGTAGCAGAGCAGAACGACTGGATTCAGCAGGCCGGTCTGGTGATTCGCGAACATTGGCTGCCCGGATGCCAGGCGCGGGTTCCAGAGCGGCCAGTCGCCGTGCCTGATTCGATCCTGGCAGTACGTGCCCCAGGGGATGAACTGGCGGTTAAGGTCATCGGCGAATGCCTCGGGGGAGTTCCATGTGTAAACCGGGGACTGGCCTATTATGCGTTGGACCGACCCTTCGCCGTTGACCAGCCGGACGGTGCGCCAGGGCTCGTAATTTCTGAGGCTGCTAATCGCCGGGGAGCGTCCCATGAAAATGACAGGAAAGAAAAATCCAATGCCCAGCAGGAAGAGGACGATCAAAGGGAGGTAATCGGGACGTCGGCTGTCAATTTCGCGAAGGCGGTTCATCGATGTGGATTAATTATACGGATATTCATTTGCCGGAAGCAAATAACACGTTTACCTAATCTCCGGAAGAGAATGGCGCGTAGGTAGCGGAGTGATTGAAGAATTTAAAAAATTATTCGGCGAACCACATTTCGATGAGATCGATGTCCCAGCCTTCACCGCAGTTGGTGTATGTATCTATAGAGAGGGAATGAAGTGTTAATGTATGTGTGCCGCCGTCGCTATAGCCGGTTCCGAGAATGAACGTGGATGTTTCGAAGGCATCGGTGTAGCCGACGAAATATTGATGAGGCCATGCGCCGAAGTCGTCGGTAGTCAGGAATCCGTACGTTGCCTGCAGAACATCGCCGTCCAGCGTCACCCACTGTCCGTCATATGGTAAAGAACCGCCTCCCGATTCGGTTCCCAGCCTGTGAAGGAACCTCAGCCTGAGTTCATCGGTATCTACCGGAATAGTAATATCGACACTGGCTGTTTTCTCGGTGGGAGTAACTAACGTCTCCGCGTAACAGCCGTCGATGCCGACATTTGTAATGAAACTGCTCGGGATTTCAAAATGCCAGAAGTCCTGCGGAGCGCCGTCACCTGAACCGCCGGTGTAAGTCCAGTCGGGATTATCCAGGTCGAAGTGCTCGCTGTAGAAAGCATCGGCAATTGTGAAGAAGACAGTGACGTCGAATGGTCCGAAAGAATCCTGAAGCGGCGGATCGCCGGCATCTGTAACCTGCACGGCGATATCGAATTTGCCATCGGCAGGGAAGGTAACGTCAATACTGCTCATGCCGTCGCCGGGGTCGTCGTAAACCGGTGTTGACCCGTCCGGCTCTACGCTCCACATGTATGAGGCGATGCCGTCCATATCGGTGGCTACCGTTGTGTAAGTCCATGGACCGAGCGAATCGACAGAAGAGGGACCATAGATTCCCTCGATAACCGGCGGTTTGTTATCCATAACCATGAGATTAGTGATATCCCAGCCGTAGTAATAGACCGAGCTGTCGGTATTGAAATTGAACGCGAGTTCTATGTAATCTCCGTCAGTAACACCGGTGATTTCCAGCATTGTATCCTGATAGCTCGGGAAACCGGAGCTTGTCCCTGACCACATCGGGGATAGAGCAATCCATGAGCCGCTATTTTTCCGGTAGTACACTGTGCAGGTGTCATAACCGCTTTCAGATACATATCGATGCGAAATTATGACCGTGACAGTGTCTTCAAGCCCGGTCGGAATTATCGGGCTGACGAGAGCGGTGTCCATGTAATCCTGGTAAGCGGAGCCATCGCCGGTCGACCAGTGGTCGCCTGAAACCTGCCACTGCAGCGATGCCGAGTGAATTCCGAAGAGCCCGTTCTGGACAGTCCAGAGAGCTTCGGTCGTCCCGTCCATGGGATCGATGAATGGAAGCGACATCGGCTCAACCGCTAATTCGTTGCTTTCAGTGTAAGCCTGGGCTGTGTCGTATACACGGCATTTCACATAAAAAGTGGTGTCGCCGATGAAAGTGTAAGTACCCTTTTTATTCGTGTCGGAACCGTCTTCGTCATCTTCGAAAATACCGTCGTCGTTGAAATCCCATTTTACGGTGAGATTTGGACCGTCCTGGATATCGGTCATAGAGGTCAGAGTGTATGTCAGAGTGACGCCTTCCACATATTTCAATGGGCCGTAAATATCGCCAATTTCCGGAGCTGAGTTTCCGGGCATTTTCACAGTGTAAAGCTGATATGCCGACAGAACCGCGCCTCCGGGATATATGCCTCCTCCCGGAATCGGCGGTTCATAAGTTGTCGGATCCGCGGATTGTACGGTCAGGAAAATATCCTGATATTCATCCATCGGAGTAACATTTTCTATCTCGACCTGCCATGCGGAAGCGTTCGGAATTGTAGCGGCTACAGGAGTTCCCGACGCGATGGGGTCCTTGAGTCCGGTCCAGAGGGTCGGGGATTCAAGCCTGACAAGACCGATCTCGCCCGGTAGACCATCGGGATTTTCGGCAGCCTGCCAGTCGGCGATTTCGATTTGAAGGAGCAGATCTCCGCCGGAGCCTGTCGAGGTCCAGTATGCCGTCGATGACGGCAGCATGGAAACCGAAAGCTGGTATGCCTCCGGGCAGTTTGCTTCAAGACCGAATGCCTCTATGGGAGCAGGCGGAGTTGTGCCCGGCTCGGGTGGGGAGAACGACGCACAGATTGCATACCTGAATTTCATCTGTGGAACCCCTCCGACAAGCGGGAACTGGATGACGAAATTCCTCGACAATGTGTTTGGATCGCCCGAGGGAGTCTGAGTCGAGAAAGTTCCCCTGGTTTCAGGATCAAGCAGGAAGGGATCGTCCGCCGCGAGATCGTCCGCGAAATATTTGAACCCGTTAACTGTCGCCTTGGGATTTCCGGAGCCCATGATTGTCGGCGTGTATCCGAAAAGCCCGGGCGTGAGGAATTCCGTCGCGTTCCACCATCGGGTGTATCCGTCGGGATTCAGCAATCGAAGTTCAGTCGGTTTCGGGTATTGGACATCGTAATCGAAGTCCGAAAGCTGCGTGCCTTTATCACCCATAACAATGCCCCTCACGTCGAAGCCGCGCATGTTGGTGCCCGGGAAGGGGTGGGTTATAAGGATATCCAGGTCGAAGATTCCCTTTGAAACATCCGTACCGTCCGGGTTCAGGATCACGCCGAGATTCGCGGGATTTCCTGAAGGGGGCTGCAGGAATTTGACGACATTAATCTGGAAATCCGGTCCCCTGAGAGGAACAACATCCACCTCGCCGGAGCTTGCGTCGATTTCCAACGTGTAAAGCCCTAAAAGCGCCTGGGATGCGTAAGGGCGTTGCGGAGTAACTTGTCCGGTCGGGTCAGGAGCGGTGATTCCGTTGCCGGATGAGCACCCGAATGTCGTGATCAAACCTGTCGCAAGGATAAACAGGGCAAAATAGCCTCTGTACATGTGTAAAACCTCCATTTAGTCCGGACAGAAATACAACGTTATCCGGAACCTGATGTATCCTGTGCCCCCTGGGTGAAAGACGTTGGAGCCAGTTCATCCGAATTGGGGTCGGGTTGGAATATCCATTGCATTTTGATATTTCGAAAACTTGTGTAATCGTCGGACGCTTCCATGAGGAGAATTTTAAGCTTGCCGAAATTCCCCTCGCCGGTTTTGACCCATACGTTATAACCTTGTCTGATCGCCACTCTTGCCGGGGTAGTCGCGTCCGGAGGCGTTCTCCAGAGTCCCGATCCCCAGCTTGGCGCGACGCTGTCATAAAGGATCGAATCCGGTTGCTTTTCCGCCAGTTGCACGCCAAGGGTCGGGTTTCCCGAGATAAAGGTTTTTTCAAGGAAGATATCGCCGCGCTGGCGTCCTTCATCTCCGTAAACAAGCTCACCCGTTGAAAAATCGAAATAAGCGCCTGGAGTGTCCGGGTCTTCAATGTTGGGAAGAATTAACTCGCCGTGAGGAAGCCCCTCGGGCCACTCCGGCTCGCTGGAGCATGAGAAACCAAAGCCCAGTGAAAAAAATAACAAAACAACCAGCGTACTTTTCAGCGCTCTCAAATCGACACCCCGATCCTGCTGCTTATTAACACTATATCACATGATGTGATATGAAATCTAATAAAGTTCAGATAACTGCGGTCGATTATATCACAGGGCGGGTGAGGATTGGCGATTTTACGCCTTTCACGGGTTTATAAAAAAAAGCTTTTACCCATTGCTTTATCTTGAAAATTGAAGTAAATAGTAAGCAGGAGACTGGTAGGCTCCGGGCGCTGTACATTTATATTTTGAATCAGTACGTGATTCGGGAGATCTTTGAACTCCTCCTAAAATATTCATTCGTCTTAATAATGCCGGGCAACAACCTGGCGGGAGGGAGTAAGAAGATGACTCCTGAACAGAGCGAAATTGGGGCACTGCTTCCCGGGAGTAACGGGACCATGCCCAGGATCGAAGAGAAACTTGAGAGCCAGAACACGAAGATCACGTATCTCGTGAGGAAAATTAACATGCTCTCAAAAGCCCAGGCCACCAGGGCCGGTGTCAATGCGGTAACCCAGGAACGGTTGATGCAAGTTGCCGAAAAACTTCGGAAGCTTGGTGTTTCTATTGAGTACTCGGATGGATTGGGTTATCTGAAACTCAAGGCGTATGACCAGAAAGGTCTGGACATGATCAAAAAGTTGAACACGATTTTCCCGATCAGCCTGATTGAAAGCTTTCTTGAGAACCAGAGGTAGCTCGAATTTCCCGCAAAATCATTATTACAAAAAAGCAAGGGCGATGCGCCTCGATACGAGGTGCATTTTTTTTATTGGCGGTAATAAAAGCGCTTCCGGATTCAGAATGGGCAGTGCATGTTTTTTCTGAGGAGCATTATTATTGTCGGTGTAGTTCCGCCTGAATCGTAGCGCTGACCTCCCGGTCGGCTGGATCGGGGACGTCCCGTCCGCGCTTGGGTTTTCCACTTAACAACATTGAGGAGTCCACGGTATAGTGTATTTGCCGACGGGGACGTCAGCGGTCCAGCCGACCGGGAGGTCAGCGCTACAGTATCGATTTTAACCCCGACTGTCGAGTTGACACCGGGTTAAAGCCTTTGTATCGTTCACTGCAAGATTCCAGGTTGATACACAGGGGATAAAACCATGCCTCTAGTAACAGTGATAGTGGGAAGCGCGTCGGACCGTCCAATTGTGGATAAGGCGCTTGAAGTTTTCAGGCAGTTCAAGGTCGACTTCGAGTTGAAAGTGGCGAGCGCTCATCGCGACCCGCAGCGAGTGGTAAAAATCGTAAAGGAAGCCGAGGAGAACGGCACTCGGGTTTTTATCGCCGCGGCGGGTATGGCGGCGCATCTCGCGGGGGCGGTAGCCGCCAACACGGTGAAGCCGGTAATCGGGATTCCGGTCGGCAGCGGTCCCCTGAAAGGTCAGGACGCGCTTTTATCGACAGTAATGATGCCGCCGGGAATTCCGGTCGCCACTGTCGCGATAGACGCGGGTAAAAATGCGGCATGGCTCGCGCTGGAGATACTCGCCCTCCTCCCAGACTGTGCAAAACTTGAAGTGGAATTAGAAGAGGAGCGGGGACGTATGAAGGAGCTTCTTTCGGAAGCGGAAGAGCAGTGGAGATGTGATCTGGAAAAACAGAATGACACCGCTGTACAGGAATGATAATGGTCGAAGCTGTAAGTAATGATGTTTCAGATTTGAAATCAGCCCGGCAATCCGGGGGACGTCAGCTCGAGATTAAAGGGCTTGGGAAAATTTATCAGGACGGCACGGTCGCTCTGAAAAATGTCGACCTGAATATCGATCACGGTGAAGTGGTCGCGGTTGTCGGGCTTTCCGGCGCGGGAAAATCGACGCTTCTAAGGTGCATCAACAGGCTGATCGACCCCACATCCGGCTCGATCACGTATTACCCGCTCGATGGAAACCCTTTCGATGTCACTGAACTCCAGGGCAACGCGCTGAGGCAGTACAGGTCGAAGGCCGGGATGATTTTCCAGCATTTCAATCTTGTCCCGAGGCTGACCGTGCTCCTGAATGTGCTTGCCGGACGGTTGTCGAAGGTCGGGACACTTCCATCCCTGGTCCATAAATTTCCACCGGATGATATCGAGCGCGCGCTGGCGTCCCTCAAAAGGGTGGGAATAGTTGAAAAGGCGTACACCCGGGCCGGGGACCTTTCCGGCGGGCAGATGCAGAGAGTCGGGATCGCGAGGGCTCTGATGCAGGATCCGGAAATCATGCTCGCGGATGAGCCTGTGGCAAGCCTCGACCCGGCCACATCGGCGGATATCCTCGATTATCTCAGGATGATCTGCGTCGAGGATGGTTTGACTCTGCTGATCAACCTCCATTCTGTCGATCTCGTGAGAAAATTCAGCCGTCGCGCGCTCGGATTCAAGGGCGGGGAAAAAATATTCGACGGGAATTCAGATACGCTCGGCAAGCCGGAGTATCGTGAGATTTACGGTGTGGAAGAGGGATAATAATTCTGGTCCTTTCGGATTTCGAATTAGTTATATTGTATTGGTACATGAATTTGTAAAATGAATGGAACAGAATTCGTGCCGCCCATAAACGCCCTATGATGTTGACGCATGAAAAGTGTTTCGGGCGTTTATGGGTGTCTGATCTAATGGTGAATTTTGCAGAAAAACACGGGTGTTATTAGATTTACCATTTTTCCATCTACCTCGGCGCGTACTGCCACCCGATCAACATCAAGTTAATATTTATCGCCAGATGCAGAATTATCGTCCAGGCGATATTTTTTGTCCTGAAATAGATTTCCCCGAAAATCAGTCCGCCCATAAATGTCATGACAAAGACAAGCACCAGCCACGATGTCGGAACCATTATCATCATGACAAGCGGATGATATCCGGCGAATAAGATCGACATGACGATCAGGGCACCGACATGGCTCATTCTCCCGAGAAAAAATCCAAAGACCGAAGTCCGCCAGAAAAATTCCTCGGCAAACGGGTTTATAATCGCGACCCAGCCTCCGACAAGCCAGAAATGCGCTTTGTCCATTCGAAGCGTGAAGAGACCCTGAGTTAGAAATTCGGGATCGACAAGCGACGGCTGCAGAATAAACGCAGCCAGAATCGTGATAATAAACGACACTAGCACCGCGATCCCGACCGTCCCGAAAAGCGAGAGCATAAATCCGGGATATTTCGATTTATTTTCGAAACCGGTGGCGAGTTTACGTATCAGCAACCCGCCTCCAAGACAAATTACCGGATGGAATCCGAGGACACTGAGAACCGGGTTTCTGAGGATGGCAATTGTGTACCAGAGCCACACATAAGTGATTCCGATGACGGAGTAAACAATAAATGTGCTTCCGCGTTTCATCGACGGTGGAACATAATAACATTCTGATGGGCATTTTGTGCTGTCGATTTGCACGTTGCCCGATAGACCGATTTCATATAGACTTGCCCGGTAATGAATAAGGCGGAAAATTTATGAAAGTACTGATTACGGGTGGAGCGGGATTCATCGGCTCCCACATACAGGATAAATACATCGCGCTCGGTCACGACGTGACTGTGGTCGACAACCTGGCAACCGGCAAGCGGGAATACCTGAACCCGTCCGCGAAATTCGTCGAGGGCGACATTACCGACTATCCGCTGATATCCGGCCTTTTCAAGAGCGGTGGATTCGACCTGGTTAATCATCACGCCGCCCAGATCAATGTGCGGTCTTCTTTCGATGACCCGGTCCATGACTGTCATGTGAATGTGATCGGGACGCTGAATGTCCTCAAGTGCGTGACGGAATTCGATGTGCCAAAAATAATTTTCGCGTCGACAGGGGGCGCTATTTACGGTTCGCCAACGAAAATCCCTGTCGATGAGAGCGTCCCCACAAATCCGGAAAGCCCGTACGCCGTCAGCAAACAGGCCTGCGAGAATTACATCAGGAATCTTTCTAGACTCTATGGTTTTAAATATGTCATATTGAGGTACGCGAATGTGTACGGTCCCAGGCAGATCGCGAAGGGGGAAGTCGGGGTGGTCGCGATTTTTACGGAACATCTGCTTGCCGGGAAAGCGCCGACGATTTTCGGGTCGGGAGAACATACGAGAGACTATGTTTATATTGACGATGTGGCAGCCGCTAATGTGGCCGCGTTCGATAAAGGCGACGGCGGGGTTTTCAACATCGGGACTGGAGTGGAAACGGATGTCCATGAAGTTTTCAGGTCGGTGTCCGATGCGTTTGGCGATATGGCGATTGAGGCGGATTTCGGTCCCGAAGTCCCGGAGGTGGAGAGAATCGCCCTTGACGCATCTCATGCGAAACGTGAGCTTGGCTGGGTTCCGACTGTCGGCTTCGATGAGGGTATTAGGAGGACTGTAGCCAGTTACAGAAACCTCACCCCCTAACCCCCTCTCCACGCCGTGGAGAGGGGGTTAGGGGGTGAGGTGGACATAAATGTCGAAGCCTTCGAAAATAGGATTTCTGTTCGACATCGGGTTGATTGTTCTCGTTGTTTTAACGCGTACCTTCACCGCAAGCCTTTATCTTCAACAATGGGACTCGGTCCAGTTCGCGCTCGCCCTCAAAAATTACTCGATCGCCCTTCATCAGCCGCATCCGCCCGGATATCCAGGCTACATCGCCCTCGGATTACTCGCGCGGATGTTCGCCTCGAATGACAATGAAGCTTTTGTTATGGTCGGAATGGTGTCGTCCGCATTGATAGCTATAGCTGTCCACCGCATTGCCCTTAAATTATTTGACAATAAAACCGCCATGATCGCGGGATTCTTTGCCGCGATCAATCCTCTCCTCTGGTATTACTCGTGTGTCGCGCTCGCGTACGAGGCTGGCGTCGCGGTGGCGACACTCGCGGTCTGGGCCGCGATTTCGACTCGCGGAAATCAAAGATGGATCATACCTGTTCTGAACGGACTCGCGTCGGTAATCTGGGCGCCCGCTGGAATTCTCGTCGCGCCTGTTTGCGTTTATGCATTTCTGAAATTTTCAAGGGGTGAAAATAGAAGCGACCGTCCTGTTGGCGTCGGGCCGATCACAGGAATCATTGTATATTCCGTGATCGCGATTATTACTGTCGCGCTTGGATATTTCTTCCCCATAGTAGATACAGGCGGACTTGGCGCGTTTCTGTCCGAGATTCAGAGCGAGTCCGGTAAGCACGTGCTCAGGTTTTCATCGTGGATGACGAATCCCATCGATGAATTCCTCGCGACAACCGGCAGCATCGCGATGTTCTTCAACGACGGGCTTGGCATGGTCAGATGGCTGCTCCTCGCGCTACTCGTCCCGTTGAAAGGCGAGAAGGGTCCCGACCAGAAACGCGTCTTCGCGCTGCTGCCTCTGCTTGTTGCCGCGCTGGCAGCGTTTCACTTGGGTTCCGGACCTCTCGAAGTTCTCGGAATCGTGATTTTCTTCTCACTTGTTCCATATCTCAGACCTGCCCAGCTCGACCCAAAGAATAAAATCCGGGAAAATCTCATGCTTCTCTGGATCGTACCCGGACTTCTTCTGTTCGTGCTGGTTTATGTGAATCTGATAGGAATTTTTATTATTTTTCTACCACCGCTGGTGCTGCTGGCAGGATGGACAGTAACACGCGCGAGCGATTTCATGGTTCTGCAGACCATACGAGACAATGTCCCGGGATCGGCCGAAGGGTCTCAGGATAAATCCGAGGTTGGTAATAAGCAGAGTTTACCGGATTTGAGGGTCGGGAAATTTGTCCTCACAGTACTGATTATTCTCATCATGTTAAATGACTACGAGGGGCTCTCGAAAAATGAGTCCGGAGAAAATCTTCTCGAGATAAAGATCCGGGACCAGTACATCGGCAGCATTGTAAACGCAATTCAGAACGCTGGCGTTGACGAGGAACGGCTGATGATTGTCGCGGGACCCGGCGACCTCGGCAGTCCCGGGAATTACCGCCATCTTCAGTATTACATCCCCGACGCGAAGTCCATCTGGGTGAAATATATTCTCTATTACCCGGTCAGGGAGGACATCCACCTTTGGCGAAGTGACCGCAGCGAGAAAGGAATCCCAGATGAAATTTTTCCGGTGCAGGTTGACGACATCGATCCTCCCCCTCTGGCGGCTTCGTTCGATCTTGACGGCATCGACGGGATTATCGCGTTCGAGAAGGAGAAGGGGGTTTTCGAGGGACGCGAGAATATCGCACCCCTGTTCGAAAGCCCCATGGATAAATCAGGGGAACCGGTCTGTTACCTTATCGATACAAGGCGCTCGTCGAGAGTTGTGTTTCTTGGGGCTGAATACGCTGATTGGATCGCGCCGAACGGTGAGGTACTAAGCGCATGGACAGGCGAATTTCAAGGGAAATGGTGGATCGAGTAAAAACTCTAAAAAATCGTAACGCCTTGGCAACCTGACGGATTAGTCTGTTCTTGTCAGCTCTTTTCTACTTTTATCCGCTCCATAACTGTCGCGGTTCTGTGGGATTATCTAACCCATACAGAACCGAGACAGTTATGGAGCGGATTCTTATACCAGTCCTAATGCATCATTCCAGCAGCGCTTGACCATTCCTCCTCGTTGAAACCCGGACGTCTGAATCGCGCGAATACCATCACTCCGATCCGTCCGGTCAGCCACGCGAGTCCCAGCATCACTAAAACCGATATCATCTCGCCCGCGACCACTTTGGGTATATCAATAAGGTCATCCACGGGGAAAATCGAGAACCAGGTCATGCGAATCAGAAATGTCAGGCCCCCGCAGATGGCGAAGTGCGCGATTGCAAAGGCTGTGTTATAAGGTCCCTGGAAAATAAATGAGTAAAGTCCCGACGCGTTTGTCAGATGCAGGGAAAGGACCAGCGGCAGGAATATCACCCAGACCGCATAAGATGCCGGGAGGGTCGAAGAAATTTCAGCGGTGGAGAATACTTCACCGAATTTAACTCCGTTTCCCAGGGTGAATATAAAAAACGGGATTACCAGTCCGGCGTATATTGCAATCACATTTTCGTATGCCTTCAGGCAGCTTACAAACGACGGAAAATTCAGGCTGTGGAAAAGGGTCGTGTCGCTCAGGGGCAGACTGAGCCAGGAATCGACGGTGTGACTTTCGATTAACCCTCGGATTCGTAACGGGTTAAAAATTAGCGCGCTGATGATGATCCGGACCGAAGCGTAGAACGCTATGCAGGCGGATGTGGCTCCCAGCGACAGGGACAGCATTGCGAGGGGACCGCTGTCCTCGAAAACCTCATTTTGAAAAATTATGTTGAGAAAAAATGACAGTCCGAACGCGGTCAGAAATCCCATGATCGGCGGAGGAATAAACTGATGTTTCATGGGCTTGTAGAGATGCTGGGAGATTGGATTGTCCCAGATATTTTTAAGCGACGGGAGGTAATAGACCCATGACGGGGGCGATTTAGGCTCGATGATTTCGTAATCGGAGTAAAGCATTTGGTTTCGCCCTGAATATTACAGGAAATTTAAGATAGAGGGGACGGCAACGGCCTAAAAACCGCAAACGGGGATTTTTGACAATAAACCAGACCTTGATATTGACTAAACCAGCTTTTTTTCGTACAATTCTTTTTTGCGCCTTTCGAAGGTGCTATCTTTTTGCGCGTGTGAAACGAATATGAAAGCTGTTGTAGAACTGGGCGGGAAGCAATATTTAGTCGAGCCGGGGACAATTTTCCTCACCGACAAGCTTCCCCAGGAAAAAGGCACGAGCTACGAAACCGACAAGGTCCTGATGATCCTTGACGGCGACGATGTCGTGCTCGGAAAGCCGTATGTCGAGAAGGCGAAAGTTATTTTCTCCGTCCTCGACCAGACGCGGCGCCGTAAAATCATTGTGCAACATTTTCGCTCCAAGAAGGGATTCCTGAAGACAAGAGGACACCGTCAATACGCGACGCAGGTACAGGTCGAGAAGATCGAGGGCGGCGGGAAAAAGGACCAGCGAGTTGTGGAGAAGAAGAAACGGGCTCCCCGTAAGAAGAAAGAGATTGTCGAGGAGATTGTCGAGGAGTAAACAGCCATGGCACATAAAAAAGGACAGGGATCAACATCGAACGGCCGCGACTCTCAGGGCCGGAGGCTTGGGGTCAAGCGCGGGGACGGTCAGAGCGTGATTTCCGGGAATATTCTCGTCAGGCAGCGCGGCTATAAAATCAAAGCCGGCGAGGGTGTCGGGGTAGGGAAGGATTACACGCTTTTCGCGAAGAGAAACGGCACTTTGAAATTTCTTGACCGCGGATCGTTGGGGAAAGTCGCGATGGTTGAGGAAGGCTGACCGGGGAGTACAAGTCAGGACGATCAGCACCGAATAAATATTAAATTTGGCCTCTCTTTTAGACCCCGTCAGGCGACTGCCGGGGGATTTTTTATTTAGTGGGAACCTCATCCTGCGCGAACTGGTCGAAAAACTTGAGGGTGTTGGTAAATTTACCGACGATATCGGGTCCGATTGGCCCCATGTCTTTAAATGCCTGTTTGAGCAACTTTCTTCTTTGTGGCAGCGATTCATTCGGATACCAGAAAAAAGGCCAATTCACACAAAAAGATTCCCATTTTGGTCCTTTTTTCGATGGCACTGGATACTGTACCCAAGTACCCCGGGCGTTGCTGTCATTAAAAATCTCTCCATTGATGCTGAAGAGAGCTGAGGGGGTCAGATTCACCCCTATCCAATCACATTTATCGAACCATTCAGCGGCTTCGTCGATTGCAGGTCCAAGGAACTGATTCTCGTCCAGAATATAGTTGCCGACGCAGGTTACTCCTCGAACTGGAATGTGGAGCTTTATCGAACTTGATATAGAACTGGATAATATTACAGCATGTGTGAGCAATGTAAGATCTATCTTCGTTCCATCCAATGTCTTATCCCGTGTCTTATCCCACCAGGTATCCCATGCAATTCTTTTCAATTCAGTATCGAAATCCTTCTCAATTCTTGATCCCATATCGATTTCCGAAAAAATTGCAATGGTGTCAGAAATATTCAGAATTTTCTGTTCTTTCATAAAAGTATTTTTTAAATATTTTTCATGAATTATAGCGGTCGCAAGCTTAATATCATCGAGCAACGATTTTAATTTTTCCAAAGGTTCCGCTTCCCTTTTGCGCTCCCATATTCCTTTCCAACCGAGAATATCGAGGAAAGAGACTACCCCGAATTTCCACGGATCAGCATATTGTCCCTGCACTAGATCGCCACCCCTTCCCACAATTTACCTTTGGGGACTTCTTCATTTACACGCTTAATCCAGTCGGTTAAACGGTTGAATCCATCCTGGATTTCATCATCTGTGAGTTTGCCGTCACTTGCTGAATACCACAAGTGCTCAATGTATTTGCGCAGTTTATAAGGAGCCTCGGCCCAGGATTGATCCAAAATCTTGTCTAATTGCGGAATTCCTCTGCGGTCACAGTCGCCGAGCAGATTGGCTCCCGCATAAAGCCTCCAGCCATATTCATTAAAAACCATTCGGACTTCCCAGTCGGGCGCATTTTTTTCCATGCCTGGTATTCGGAAAATGAATTCGTGAATTTTTTTGGGTTCACCTTTTTCCGGCATGTCGTTGGTCATTGTTTCCTCCGGCAGATTTAAGTGTCTGTAGTTGCTTTGCCAATATTTTATCACCTTTATACTGCGATTCCAAAGGTTTTAAAGCCCATAGCTTTTAACACCGCACTTTATGTAGACGGTACTTTGTGGTTATATGTATTGGAAAACTATGTTCATCGATGAAGTCGACATAATCATGCGGGCAGGGAAGGGCGGCGACGGCTGCATGGCCTTCCTCCGTGAAAAATACCGTCCGATGGGCGGACCAGCGGGCGGAAACGGCGGACGTGGCGCGAGTGTAATACTCCAGTCCCAATCCGGAATTCGCACGCTTGTCGATTTCACGAGCCGTCGAATTATTGTCGCGAAAAATGGCGAGCCTGGATCGGGACGTAACAAAAGCGGCAAGAGCATGAAAAACCTCGTCATTAAAGTCCCGATCGGGACAATCATCCGCGACCGCGATACCGGAAATATCCTCGGCGACCTGACCGAAAATCGCCAGAAGATAATTATTGCAAGGGGAGGCAAGGGTGGACGCGGCAACGCGTCGTTCGCGACATCGATCAACCGCGCCCCCCGCAATTTCGAAAAGGGCGAACCGGGCGAGGAACGTAATTTGACCCTTGAACTCAGGCTCCTCGCGGATGTCGGGCTTGTCGGGCTTCCGAATGCCGGAAAAAGCACTTTGATTGGGGCGGTTTCAACCGTCAAACCGAAGGTCGCGAATTATGAATTTACGACACTGAGGCCGTCGGTGGGTGTCGTCCGGCTCGGAGATTACGCCAGTTTCACGATGGCCGACATCCCCGGTCTCATTGAATTGGCGCACGAGGGGAAGGGGTTGGGACATCAATTTCTCAGGCACATTAAAAGAACCGAGATCATCTGTCACCTGATCGAAATCCCCCTTTATCCTGAGGAGCTTGATGGGAAATTCGAGAAGATGGTCGACGGTTACCGGATAATCCGTAACGAACTCGCTGCGTACGATGAGGAACTCGCCCGTAAGCCGGAAGTTGTGTGCTGGACGAAGGCCGATATTCTCGACGATGAAACAATGACCGGTTATAAGTGCAAATATCTGGCCGAATTCGAAAATCAGACCGGATGCGCCCTGCCTGTGTTTGTCATCTCCGCTGTACGGGGCGACAGCACGGGCGCTCTTCTGGGGAAACTGGCTCACATGCTCGAACTGGATATGACCGGATCGACCGATGAGTCGGAAAAACCGGAGTATGTCGATGGCGAGCCGCCGGAGCATTTTTTAATGAGCGAATTATCGATGGAGACGCTTGACGAGGAGGTTGAAAAAGGTGACTGAAGGGCAGGGACGAACTCCGGACGGCGGCATAGGGATCCTCGGGGGCACGTTCGATCCGATCCACGTAGGGCATATCGCGATTGCCGAAGCCGTTATTGCCCGGCTCAAACTCGCGAAGCTGTTTCTCGTTCCGGCATGGTGCAACCCCCTTAAAAAGGATAAGCAGGATGAAATTCCCGGAGCGTCCCCGGATGAACGCCTTGCGATGACGTATATCGCGACAAAAGACCATCCGGGCATTTACGTCGACCCGTTCGAGATCGATCATGGACGCGAGACCGGGGAACCGTCATACACTATCGAAACCCTGGAATATTTCCGGGACCGATTTCTCGACTCGAAGCTTGTGCTAATCGTGGGGTCCGACAACACCAACCTCGATGAATGGTACAGGATTGGCGATTTTCCCAGGTACCTGGAGATGATCGCGGTGATCTCACGTCCGGATTTCAGCACGGACGAGCAAGAATTCGGCACCGAGATTTTCGAATTGAAAAATAAATTCCCGGATGTGTTCAAACTAGTCAAATTCCTGCCGATCGCTAACGTGGATGTCTCTGCGACCGACATTCGGGCGTCGCTTGCGGCTGGTCAGGTCCCTGAAGAAGAGTTATCACCGGGGATTGCTCTAATGATAAAAAAATACGGGCTATACGGGATAAGAGAGGGATCGATTTGACGGAAAAAATTATTACGGACCTCGAAGCGAAGGCGCTCGAATATATTCGGACAGAGATTCCGAGGCTCGAGAGACATCTCACCGGTACACGTGATTTCGCCCTGGAGATAAACTCCCTTCATAAACTTGGTTACGAAGATGATAAGGTCGCGCTCGCCGCTCTTTGCCACGATTTCGCGCGGCTTGTAAAACCTGAGAAAATCCCTGACGAGCTTAGAAGAAGGGGAATCGATCCCGATTTATTCAATACCGCGACACCGATTCTCCTTCATGGACCGCTGTCGGCTGAACTTGCGAAAGAGGTCCTGGGTCTTACCGATGGCGAAATCCTGAACGCCATAACTTGGCATGCGACCGGACGCGGGGGAATGTCTGTGCTGGACAAATTGATTTATGTCGCCGACAAAGTCGAAATTAACCGTCATTATCCCGGTGTCGAAACATTGAGGGATGAGGTGCGTCGGGATTTCCATGATGGATTCAGGATTGTACTGGGGACTGTGTTGAAGTATGTTATTGCTCAGGGATGGCCGATTGATTATAATTCGGTAGCGGCATGGAACGAGGCGATATTAAGACATTAATAAACAAAGAGATTTCAAAGAGCGCTCGTAAACATACGGCAGATATTTAGTGATAGAGAAGAGCCAATATCAGTTTCATTTCTTCAAGATCCGCACGCTGCGCGACCAGCGTTACATTGTCGGCTGGCTCAGTGTCAGTTTCATTATCAGTGTGCTTCTAACGGCCTTTTTCGCGTTGATCACATACCTCGAGTATTACGACATAACAATTGGGAATTTATTCTACGGACCTCCGGAGCCAAAACCTGACCCGCCGTCTCCGTCAGTTGTTTCGCCGTGGGAAATATTCGGGACGGACAAGTTGACTTTCATTCTTCTCGGATATGATTCTGTCGATGAATTCGCACACAGGTCGGACACGCTGATGGTCGGTGCGGTCGATTTTTACGCGAGGAAAGTCAAAATCTTGTCGATTCCCAGGGATACTCTGGTACGAATTCCACGGCACGGTTGGGATCGCGTTAACGCGGCTTACGCGATGGGACTTGAGGATTTGACCCGAGAGACAATCGAGTCATTTACCGGAGTGCAGGTCGAATATGTGGTTGCGGTCAATTACGAGGGATTCGTAAAGGTGGTCGATACGCTCGGCGGAGTCGATATCAATATTGAGAAAGCGATGAATTACGATGACCGCCGTGGGAACCTGCATATTCATTTCGTACCCGGTCCGCAGCATTTAACCGGGCAACAGGCGCTTGAGTACGCAAGGTACAGGCATGACGCGACCGGGGATTTTGGGCGTATCGAGCGCCAGCAGGGACTGATAAAAGCCATTTTCGAGCAGGCGATCAGGCCATCCAACTGGTTGAAACTAAAAGACCTGCCTGAAATTTTCGTACAATATATTTCAGTAACACCCAATGCGGAAAGCGACAGGAATCCGCCGGAGATAGGTTCTGAACACATTCTCAGCATGATCGGTTTCCTGACCAAGCTCGACAGCGATTCGATCACATTCTCGAAAATCGAGACAAACGATATCATGTGGGAAGGCAAATCATGTCTTGTCCCGCTATATGCGAAAACGAACGAAATTTTAATGGAAATATTTCGCGATGACGACCTGATCGCGTGGACAATAAACGGCGTCGTACCCCAAAGCGACGCCGTATCCGCAGCAGAGCCCGAAATCGAGGAGGAGGTCTCCACAGAGAATTTATGAACGAAGTTACAGGCAGCGTCGAGGGTAATCCCAATGTTGATTTACAGTCGTTAAAGTGGGAATTAATACCCTTGGAAGTGAGGCATGGAGTCGAGGCATTGAAAGACAAAAAGGTCGAAGGACTGAGGATCTACGATCTGAGGGGATTTACGCCTTTCTGCGATTTCGTGATTCTTGGGACTGTTCTCTCGTCGGTCCAGGCAAAGGTGGCGATGCAATCGATAATCGGAGCATTCAAGGAGCGGGGATTGAAAGTGTACGGGATCGAAGGCCAGGACGACTCAACCTGGCTCCTGATCGACTTTTGGGACGTGGTCGTGCATCTTTTCAGGCCGGATACGAGGAAATATTACAATCTTGAGGGGCTATGGGCGGACCTCCCGTGGTGGCCGGGTGAAATTCACGTTTGACCGGGAGCATTGTTTTCTGTACAATTACCGTTTTGACATGAGACTCTACATTCATTCACTCCGGTACCCCATGCTTCAGCATGGGTCGGTTCAATTCAAAAACAGACCCGCCATAAATGGCGGGGTACCGAGTTGTTTGAATTTCATGAGACTTTATTTTCATTCACTCCGGTACCCCATGCTTCAGCATGGGTCGGTTCAATTCAAAAACAGACCCGCCATAAATGGCGGGGTACCGAGTTGTTTGTTTTTGTTGATATTATCGATAATAAATTAGAAGTAATAACACTTCTACCGGAGGACCTAGATGGCACGGTATCGAGTATGGCTGGGAGCGTTCTTCCTGTTTGCGCTGGTGGGATTTTATCCGTCCAATGCGCAGTCCAAACAGTACTTTGACGCTACGTTGAGATTCAACCCGCAGTCCGGCACACGCTGGCATTACAAAGCCGATGTCGTTATGGTCGGCGAAGAGATCATGCCCAATAAAAGGGAAGCTATCGTCGGTTATATCCAGACAATTTTCGATGATGAAGTCAATTCTTCCGGCAACGGGCTTGTGAGCATGCATACAATATTCAACACGTATGATGCCCTTGACCTCGGTTTTGCCGATCAATACAAAGACCCAAGCGAGAACCCGTGGCAGCCCCCGGATTACAGCATACCGATGCCGGATATGGGCGATGACGGACCTCCCAATGCCGGACCCGGCGGTCAAGGCCCGGACCCGTTACAGATAGGCGGTGGCGGCGGAGATCCCGGTGGCGGTGGTGGAGCCGGCGGAGGTGGCCTTGCCGGTGAAGGCGCCTTCGAATTCACGCCCGTTATGGAATCCAACCTTAACTGGATAATGAGCGAATCGGGACGAATGCTGGATATTTCCGGAATGGAGCTTATCGGCGATATCATCGATCCTTCGCGTTCGATCACTGTTCGACAGATTTTCCAGACGCTGCATTTTGTCGTCCTTCCCGATTACGAGGTCCACCTTAATGAAAGCTGGCGCGCACCGATGAGCTGGACAATACCGTACGTCGGCGAAACGATGGAAATCCCGATCACATTCACTTTAGCGGACATCAGGACCACGTACAGGTTCAGGGTCGCCGCGATCGATTTCTCGGGCATTCTGCAGTTCGATGTCGATGTCGCCGACGAAGGACGTCTTGAGGACGAGACCGGGAAGATCCAGGACTACCGCAAGGAGTCGAATATCGAGGGTGATATTATCATTATGGGACGCGCTTATGTCGACCTTGACAGGGGTATCCTGGTCGGTCTCTGCGATACTCCGGTACTCGGCAACACATATTTCCTCAACGGCTGGAGCAACGGTGGAGGATACGGCCCCAATGACCTTGGTCTGCCCGGGCCGCTTAATCCGGGCTTCTACGCCGCGCTCAATTTTGAAAGGCGTGATTTGTATACGCCTCTGGGCAACGTGATCGATCCCAGACAGGAGGTCGTATACCGCATCCAGGATATGCAGTGGTTTACGACATCAATAGTGGAATAATGGGCGCAATACGCTCCACACTTAATACATTAACCGCGGTTATCGTACTTTCCCTTATCGTCGGATGCGGCGGCGGGGGAAGCGCTGTTGCCACAGTGAAGGGCGTTCTGACCGACGGATTCGGAGCGATCATCAACCTGCAAACCGCTGTGATTACACTCGACGGCACCGGTCAGGTTGCGCATCCGGGACCGGACGGTTCATTCCAGCTTACGGCCCCTCCCGGACAGTACGTGCTGCGCGCATCGCTTTCGAGCGAGGCTGCCGGATTTCAACTCGGGACTTTTAAGAATATTGCGCTCGTTGAGGGTCAGATAGCCGATGTCGGCAACCTCCCCATCAGCAACTCGTCGCTTGAGGGCGGTTGGACATCGTACCGCCAGGGGAAATTCCTAAATGCGGAAACGAGTTTTAATGCTTACCTGGACGATGTCCGGTCCGGACAGGCGGTGCTGGGACAATCCAGTGTTTACGACGCTCTCGGCTGGACGCACGGTCGCGGTTTGAACATGCCGGTGCAGGCGTCTATCGATTTTAGTGACGCGATTAGCGGGTGGGGCGGTAATCTCGATGCTTTCGTGGGGCTTTCGGGATCAGAGCTGGCAATGATGAAATCGGACGGCAGCTTCCATTTCAATTCGGCTGTCAGCGCGATCAATTCGGCGATTGATATTCCGGGCGACTATTCATCAACTCCCGCCCACGACGGCATAACAGAACTTGACCTGAAAGCGTACAGGGCATTTCTGAATATGTTGAACGGTAACGTTTCCGGCGCCCGCGACGAAGCTCTGGCAATAAAGGAGCAGGTCACTGTAAGCGGAAGCCCTGGAAGCTCGAATGCGATCGAGGTCGTTCTGGCATTCACGGAATAAAGCGATTGACTTAAAAATAATATTATTTTTCGGGGACTGGCAACAATTCGGCTCATGCAAGTCTGAACGATCTCGACGCCTTTACAGCCGAATTGGTGCCTGTCCCCGAAAAAATAGAACAAAAAATTATGCGCGCTCCCAGGATATTGATCTTCGCCCTCCTCGCCGTACTGATGACGTACACGCAGGTGTCCGGCTCGACTGTAACCGGGCAAAACCTGTATTTGCAGCGGGTTTCTGCATGGCAGGCGGAACTGGTCGGACTGGAGTATGTTCCTGATGAAGTGATTGTTGAGTTCGACAGCGTGCGCAACCTTGCTTCGCTTGAAACCGCCACGCTGGAAGGTTTCGAGATCAGAGATATTTTTCAGTATCGTCCCGTGGTCGTCTACAAAATAAAATCCACGGCATCTCTTCCTGAAGCGCTTGCCGAACTCGAGGGCATAGACGGAGTCGCGAGCGTTAGCCCCAATTTAATCCGTCGATGCGATTTCACGCCTAACGATACGCTTTACGGTTTCCAGAAAAATTTAATTCCGATAAACGCCGAGGATGCCTGGGACGTAACATCAGGGTCCTCCAGCGTGAATGTCGCCCTTGTGGACACCGGGCTCGATGTCCAGCATCCGGAATTTTCGGGACGCGTCATCTGGCAGGAAAATTTCCATGACCCGGGAGCACAGGGAGCGAATAATGTCTTCGACGATTCGGGGCACGGCACCGGTGTCGCGGGAATAATCGCCGCGAAGGGAAACAACAACGCCGGAATAGCGGGCATGGCATGGGACATCAGGCTGCTCGCTTTCCGCGCCTGCGGCGGTCCCGACCTTCAATGCACAATTTCCAATGAGGTGCAGGCGATCGACTCCGCCGTGGCGCATGGCGCCGATGTGATCAATCTCTCGCTTGGCGGCGTGGGCACAAACAGCCTGGAAAAAAATGCGATTGAGAGCGCGTACGCTGCCGGAGTCGTTATTGTCGCGGCGGCCGGCAACGGAAATCCGGGGACGCTTTTCGTCGCGTCCGGGAACCAGTCTCAAGACCTGCAGAATCTTTACTATCCGGCTGCATTCCCCGAGGTCATCGGGGTCGCGGCTATGGACAACGCGAATGGAGCGATTACACAGGCGGCGAATTTAGTTCGTGCCGATTTTTCGAATTACGGCGAGGACATTGTCTCGGTCGCGGCTGTCGGAACGAAAGTGGAGACCACTGTTCCATTCCGGGAAAAAACCGAGGTGCCGTACGCGATTTACGCGGTGCGGGATTATTCAAGCATGAGCGGCACGAGCTTCGCCTGTCCGCAGGTGACCGGCCTGGCGGCGCTTTTGTTATCGAGATATCCGGAGGCGTCGCCGCTCGACATCCGGAACATAATCGAATCGACAGCGACGGACATTGGAGGTCCCGACGCTGACGGAAATAATGTCGACGATTATCTTGGTCACGGAGTCATTAACGCGGGCGCGGCTCTCGGGAAGGTGGTCGGGGGCAATGCCGTTTTTCAAAACCAGGATTTTCTTGTCGGCATAATGCAGTCCCCGATTTACGAAGATGATATCTACGTCGTGATAAAATGTAAAAACGGCAGCGATGGCGCTCCCGCGGTCTCATACTTCGTTCAGTTAACAGGCGAGAACGCGTCGATTCCGATGGAACTGCTTCCGGCGCACACGAACACATACATGGGGCGTTTCAGGACAACCGGGAGCGGCGCCATAACATTCCAGGTGGCTGGATTAAAGGGCGGGTCGGCGTTGCAGACACTTCAGTTCGCGTATACTCTGGTCGATTAATTTCATAGAATCATATCGATGCAAAAACTGCTTAAAATCCCGGTTTTGGTAACGGCGGCGATGCTGTGCTGCCTCCTTTCGGGATGTCCCGGCAAGGACGATTCAGACATTGAGGATGTCAACTTCCAGGTCGGGACCTGGGCGGGATCGATCATAACCGAAGCGAGGTTGGTCCTTCGCGAGGAGCCCCAGTACTGGTGCGCGGCGTGGAAAATGGAAGCCGCCGATATCAGGCTCGAGCAGTACCAGGACGGAAGCCTCAAGGGTACGGCAAAGGGAAACCTTTTCCACTGGTCGATCTACGATTCCAGGCTTCTGAACTATACTGAGATCACCGGCGGACACTGGGACAGCTACGGGACTTTCACGATCGAGCTTACCGGGCATGTCGATGAAAGTAGTTACACGCTGGAGGTTGTCGAGCTTCCCCTCACGGTGCTTGACCAGATGTCGGCGGGATCGGATATCCAGTTCTGGGATTTTTTGTTCCCGACAACGATGCAGGGGGACATGCCGTCGGATGCGAGTTTAAGGATGTCCGGCGAGAGCATACGTCCGCAGGGCAATGATTACAGGGAGACATCGTCGCAGGCGAACTTCCGCGAATTTTCGATTAATTACACCTGGGATATCGAAAAATTGTGATTATGAGCGTCTTGTGCGATGAATGGGATTTTACCCGATCTTCTTGCCGACCGGGTCGTCGGCGGTAATTGAGGGGATTTCCTCTCCCATCAATCCGGCGATGTTCTGAATCGTAAGTAAATCTGTCAGCACACGACGGATGCTGTCGTTCACCTTGCGATATTCGATTTTTACGTGGGAGCAGTTACCGAATGAAAAATACATCATGTCGCTTTCGGCGGCTAGCAGAGTTTTCAGAAGCGGACGCATTGTGCCAGCGTGGGTTACGAATATGATCGTACGGTCGGCGAGGAGATCCCAGCCTTCCATTTTTTTAGAAATAGAGCCGGTTACACGTTTGTAGAAGCCCTCGAAGCTCTCACCACCGGCGCACGAAAAATCAAGCCACCTGTTGACATCGACCTTCGCCCATTCGGGACACTTGCTGTACGCGTCCTCAATCGAACAGCCCGAAAGCGTCCCGACATCGACCTCCTTGAGAGATTCATCTGGCTCGATGCGCGGTCTGGGATCGATTTCGTTCGCGATATTTTCCGAAGTCTGGAGCGCGCGACGCAGCGGCGATGTGAAAATTACCTCCGGAATAATTCTCTCACGATTGAAATACCGTCCGAGAAGCGATGCCTGCGCTTTTCCGACTTCCGTGAGCGAGCAGTCCGAGTATCCCTGTATGACACCCGCCGCGTTGCCCTCCGAAAGCCCGTGACGTACGACATAAATTCTCATAACTACTTTTTATATAACCTCTAATTCTTCATGAAGGTCGATAAAATCCCTCACAAGCCTGAGACCGTGCGTGGTCGCTTTATCGCGGACATCGTCCCGTCCGCCGAATATATCGAAATGCTGGACAATTTCGTCGCCTTCCTTATTAACGACAGCCCAGTAGACCCGTCCGACCCCCGCGCTGTCGTCGTCGCGCGACGGTCCCGCGTTTCCGGTCACCGCGCATGCGTAATCAGTCCCGAATTTAATGAGCGCCTTCTGTGCCATCTGTAAACTTACAGCAGGGGTTATCAGCCCTAGATCCATCAGGGCATCGTCTATTCCCAGAAGGAGTTTCTTCGTTTCGCGCGTGTAGGTTACAACGCCGCCCATGTAAACACGAGAGCTTCCGGGTACGCGCGTGATCGAATAACCCATCCTTCCGGCGGTCATGCTCTCCGCTGTGCAGATCGTTTTGTTTTTTTTCAGAAGGCCGAAGACAATTTTTTCGGCGTTGGTGAGGTCCTTGTCGGATTTGATTCCGGTCCGTCCCACCTCGCGTCCGGTCTGATCAAAAGGCATATATCCCACTCCAGAAAAAATATTTACTGTGATGCACCCGAAAAAGTAACCGCTATCCGGGCATTATTCAAGCTGCAGTGTAAAATCACCCTCGAGGTCGTACTCAAGCGCCCCGGTTATGGCAACTCTCACAAACGCCCCCAGCTCGACATTCTCAGGCACACCCGAGATAATTACAAGTCCGTCGATCTCCGGCGCGTCACGGTAGCTCCTCCCGACCATGCGTCCATCGTCCGTTTCTCCCTCGATCAGGACATCCATCTCCTGTCCCAGCCACGATTCGTTTATGTCGAACGAAATACCGGTCTGGATTTCCATTAGATCGAGCATTCTCAGCTCGGCGATCTCATCTGGGACCTGGTCAGGAAGCGCGGCTGCGGGGGTCCCGTCCTCCGGGGAGAAGATAAACGCGGTCAGACGGTCGATACGTGCTTCCTCGATAAAATCGTAGACAGCCTGGATATCGTCCTCGGTCTCGCCGGGAAATCCGACGATCATGGTTGTCCTGAGGCAGGCCGGTGTCGGGTTATTTTCGAATTTTTTCCTGACCCGGTTGATAATTTCAAGTGCGTCGATATCCGGGGCGAGACGTTTCATGCCCTTCAAAATCCCGGGCCGGACATGTTGGAGCGGTATGTCGAAGTAGGGGATGATGTGCTTTGACCCGGCGATCAGGTCCAGAAGCGAATCTGAAACCTTGCTGGGGTATAGATAGTGAAGACGAACCCATTTAACCCCATCGCCGAGCGAATTATCCAGCTCGATCAAAAGCGTTTTCAGGTTTGTGCCGATATCGGAGCCGTACGCGGTCGGGTCCTGGCTGATGATAATTATTTCCTTTACGCCTTCAGACTCAAGCTGACAAGCTTCGGCGACAATATCCTCGACCGGTCGAGAAATATGAGGACCTTTGATCGACGGTATAGTACAGAATGAACATGAATGATCGCAGCCCTCGGCGATTTTCAGATACGCCGTCCACCACGGTGTCAGACGGAGTCTGGGCATGTCGGAATAAGACAGAACCGCTCTTCCCGGCGTGTTGACATTGACCTGTTTCCGTGTTGGAAGTGATTTTTCTTGCCATGTTTTTTCTATCAGGTCCGGGAGCTGGTCGAGGTTGCCGACTCCAACGACAAGGTCGATCTCCGGGAAATTTCCCGCGATATCGGAACCGTCCCGCTGCGGAAGACAGCCTGTCGCCACGAGGATGAGATCGGGATGGTAGCTCTTTAATTCGCAGATCTCGTTGAGCGCCTCGACACTTTCAAGGACAGCGTCTGAAATAAACCCGCATGTATTTACGACCATGCAGTCGACTGTGTTGATGTCGTCGGATAATGTCCAGCCTCTTTTAGCCAGCTCACCGAGGATGCGTTCGGAATCGACAGTATTCTTCGGGCATCCCAGGCTGATAATGCCCAGTGTTTTTGCCACAAAGTGTATTATAGCGTAAGACTTCGCCGGCTGGTACACGCCTTCGCGCGAGTTGGTTGAAGGAATCCGCTCCATAACTGTCGCGGTTCTGTTGGTAATACGGAACCAAAGTTGCAGATCGACCCAACAGAACCGCTACAGTTATTTAGCGGATTCTGACGAAGAACATATCCAACAGAACCGCGACAGTTATGGAGCGGATCGGTCTAAAATATCGAAAAATTCCCAATAAATAACGATTTTATGGCCTTTTAAGCACTTCCGGAAGGCTGGATCAGATGGTATATTTTTGTTGGGATCAAAATGTCCCTTATGAATTAGGCGATTCTCATGATGGGTCCCGGCGGATTCAACTCCTCCTAAATCCGCCGGGCATTTTTTTAGGTATAATATATAAAGAGAAAATTTTAGCGAGATAGAGCCATGAAAGGTGAAACGGTATTTTGCGGACGGTGCGGGCGTACGATGAGGATGTCGAAGATCAGCATCGACACCTCCGGCTCGAATTTCAAGCTGACGCTGTCTGGAATTCCGGTATACGCATGCGACAACTGCAGGTCATCGCTGCATTTCCTGGAACGCGGCCCGTCACCGGAAGATATTGCAGCCACAGCCTTGACTGCCCTGGACAGGCTCACACCCAGTTTGTTCGGAGCCCCTATCCATACGCCGAACCAATGCTGCAAGTGTCGGGCCGACCTGGCAATGTCCGCAAAACTTGAAGTCGGCATAGTCCAGACAAGTGAGAGACTGGACAAAGGCACGCATGTTCTGGTTGTCAGATATCGGGGTCCGGTGGTTGCCTGCCCGAATTGCGGCACGGTGCATCCGGTGATCTCGCCGGTTACATATCATGAAGTGTTCGCGGGTATCCGTAAGGATGGGGCGATTTACATCAAAAATCGGCTGTAACAGCATTAAACGGGGACTGGCACACCGATTTCGCCATGCGGGGACTGGCACACCGATTTCGCCATGCGGGGACTGGCACACCGATTTCGCCCGCCGCGGCAGGCGAAATCGGGGTGCCTGTCACCGCCAAATTCTAAGATATTTCCATAAACCATTTGATAATTCTTACCCGCTTTGGCATAATATTGCAGGCGCTTGTTCGCCTGGAAAAAATGACTGGTGAATCAGACAACGGACGTAGGGTCTACCTTGCTTCTGCCTCACCCCGCCGTAAAGAGCTGCTTGCTTTGACCGGGATCGATTTCACTGTTATGCCGCTTGGTGAAATCGATGAAAATATCCTCACGGCAGGTTATCACGGCGACGCGATCGGGCTTGCGGAACATCTCTCGCGCGAAAAAGCGAAACTGGCCCTCAACCTCGGCATTGATGGGATTTTTATCACCGCCGACACGCTTGTCATTTCAGGCGATGGGGCTGTTCTTGGAAAGCCAAACTCGCGGGACGAGGCGGAGATGTATCTCGACCGCCTTGCGGGAAACTGGCACACCGTTGTTACCGGGGTTGCGCTTGTTTCGAAACCCGATCTCTCCCCGGATATGATTTTAAGCCTCCACGAAAACACACGGGTGAAATTCGCGCCAATGACTCACAAAGAAATAATCGATTACATCGACACAGGCGAGCCATTCGACAAGGCGGGCGGTTATGGGATCCAGGGACGGGCGTCGATTTACATAGAGCGAATCGACGGATGCTATTTCAATGTGGTGGGATTCCCGGTACACGCGTTCTGGAAAATGTGGCAGCGATTCAAGAGGTTCTGAAGGTTGCGCCTTATCGTTTGACGATAAAAAATCCCGACTTGCATAAATGTCCGGGATTTTTTCTTACTTCAATTTTTCGTGCAGGGTCCTGGGTCCCGCCATCGTTCCGGTCGGTACTGTAGCGCTGACCTCCCGGTCGGCTGGACCGCTGACGTCCCCGTCGGCATATGCGCCAGACAATGGTCATTTCAGGGTGGCCCTGCGCGGACGGGACGTCCACGCTCCAGCCGACCGCAGGTCAGCGCTACGATAGGATTTTGACTTTGGAAACAATCCGGATTTCATTAAATGAAATGTCTCAGATACCCACTCCAAAGCCGGATGCGCCTAAATTTTATTTCGATTCATCCGGCATTAAGTAAACCATAAGAAATTTAATCGATATTAATATATCGCGCAGTACAACCGTGCGCGGTTGTCTTATGGCCGACAAGAACGGAAAATCGGACTCGAAGGATAAAAAAGCGGCGGACAAAACCCATCCTGCCGTCGACTTCTCCCAGGACATCTTCAATCTTGTCTTCCTGCTTGTGCTTGTCATCTTCTTTTTTCTCGACATCGCCCTGAACAAGCAGATTTTCTTCGCCGGCGATATCATGAACGTCTACACCTCGTGGCAGAACTATAACGAGCAGGCGCTTGCCGCGGGACGAATTCCGCTCTGGTCGGACGACTTCTTCATGGGATTCCCGCTTTTCGCCGAAAGCCAGGGCGCGCTTTTTTACCCGATCACCCGGTTGGTCTATGCATTTTCATCCGTATCCCACTCCTTTTCCTACGATGTCCTGGTCCATTTTCTTATGGCCGGATGTTTCCAGTACTTCTTCGCCCGCACACTTAAATTGAAACCGTCCGCAAGCCTGCTGAGCGCTGTCGCGTTCATGTTTTCGGGCATGTTCCTGAGCCTGCCGATCAATTTTACTATTTTCAGGTCGCTGGTTTGGATCCCGCTTGTCTTCACATTTCTCACGTATGGAGCGCGGCAGAAGTCGCTCATCTATCCGCTTCTCACAGCCCTCGCTCTGGTCATGCAGATGATGGCGGGCAGCGTCCCGATCACGGGGATAACCGTACTGGCGATGGTTCCCTACGTTTTCTTCCTCATGCTTTCTCCCGGACGGGACAAGGGCGATAAGGCCGACCTGGTTCCGTTCTTCCAGTTTATTTTGAGCCTGATCGTCGCTTTCGGTCTGTATGCGTTTCAGCTTCTGCCGACGCTCGAGCTCAGCCCGATCTCATGGAGGGGAGCGACCGGGGGCTGGGAGGTCGCGAGCGGGTTTTCATTCCCGCCTGTGCATATGGTTGATTTTTTCCTCCCCACCTTCTATGGATCGTGGGCGGACGGCACCATGATGCCGGTCGAGCCTGCCGCGAATTTCTTCCCGTATATCGGCCTCGCTCCGTTACTGCTTCTGTTGCCCGGAATGTTTTCGAAAAAGCGGGGAGTATTTATTCTCGTTTTTCTGGCTGTAATTTTCTTCATGCTTGCGCTTGGGAAGTACGGATATATTTACCCGGCGATATATTCAACGGTGCCTTTCTTTGACAAGTTCAGGGCGCCCGACAGGTTCCTGTTTATATTCGTATTCGCATCCTCGATTCTCGCGGGTTTCGGACTGCAGGCCCTTCAGGAGGAATTCGAGGCGGACAAGCCGAAACTCAGCACGGTTTCGATGGCCATCATCGGGACACTGCTTCTCCTGGTCACGCTTTTTGTTGTCGGCGCGATCTGGATCCCCGGTTTCAGTACCGTGTGGGACATGATCGTGGGCGCGACTGTCGGCGGATTCTTCAGCCATATCCGGGGGGGATATATTCACGCTGATTACGAAAGATGGGTGGTGCATCTCGCGATGATATCCCTCCATGCGCTGGTTGTCGTGACTCTATTTCATTTCGCGATCGCGCTGTTCGGCAGAAAAGGGCAGACCGGGGCGATGGCGTCGCTGATCATAGTCATTGCCGCAGCGGACCTATACTTTATGAGCGTCAATGTCCCGGCTTTGCATACAACCAGCAAGACATTTTTTACCGAACCGCCGTCGACAGCCCGTTACATGATGGCCGACGGAGCTCCGAACAGGTTCTACACGTTTCGGAATGTCGATTACGCGAGGTCTCTCTTCGATTTTGACGAGATGCGGGCGAATGACCCGCGCAGGCTGGATACGGTCTGGTACAACGGTGGCGGGTCGAACGATATCAACGACTACATCGCGCTCCGGGAAGGCCTTGCTCCGAATATCGCGATGCATTGGGGGCTGACATCGTCCACCGGATTCGCAAGCCTCTTCCTTGACCGATACCTGGACCTGGAAGGGGCATCGTCCGCACAGCTCACTCCGCTTGGGCAGAATATTTCTCTGCAATATCTCTTCCAGGGAGAAGACGGCGGTCGATTTTCACCGTTCGCATGGTCTGACCGCACGCTCCTCTGCGACCTGATGTCGTCGAATTATATAGTCACTTCCGCAAAGCTGCTTGAATCCGGCCATTTCGCGTTGAGGCATGAGGGTCCTGTGAATGTCTACAGGAATTTGAAGGTGCTGCCGAGGGCATGGGTGGCGCTGCCCCAGGCGGTCCTTGCCGAAAATCAGGGAACTTTGGATCGTCTGGCCGGGATAAAAATTATCACCGATCCGCAAAATCCCGGGAGGGATAGATACAGGCTGGTTGATGACCCGATCGACGCAAGGTCGAGTGTTATTTTATTTCCCCTCCCTCAAAATCCGCTGATTTCCAATGTGCCCCCGATTACATCACCGTCAGCCCGGGTGCTGCCGATTGGGGGAGCGGAGGGCGCAAAAAAGCGCGGGGGACAGATCCAGGATGAACAGGTCATAATTGAAGTGAGCACGCCTCAGCCCGGATATCTAATCCTTGCGGACACTTTCTACCCCGGATGGAAAGCGGAGGTCGACGGTGTCGCGGTCGAAAGAATATATCGCGCGTACGGTTATTTCAGGGCGATAGAGGTTCCTGCAGGGGAGCATATTGTGAGGTTCTATTATCAGCCTCTAAGTTTCCGGGTCGGGATAAATTTATCCGTAACGACGCTGGTCGCATACCTTATTTTCCTCTTCGTGCAGGTTTTATATTTCGGAAAGACAAAAGAGAAAGATCGGTAGCAGTTAGCTTTTTCGTCCTCGAAAAAGTAACTGCTATCCGAACGCATTTATTTTCCTATTTTTGGCGGTGACAGGCACCCCGATTTCGCCTGTCAAGATATGTAAAAAAGTGAAGACGGTCATTAGGCGAAATCGGTGTGCCAGTCCCCGCTAAAAATCTGCACCCGGATACCAGCTGCCGGGACCTAATGGTGAATTTTACAGGATGAATAGAGTATTATTACGCAACCATCGGGATTTGTCCGCGTCTCTAATAAATGATTAATAATGATAAATGGGGAGGAAAAACCTGAAAATGGCGTCATACCTGTCATACGCACCAGCCGCGATCTTCGACTCAAGCGTGGCGGATTACAATGAATCCGCGCTCGGTCTCTCAAAGTTGCTGCTCGAAAAAAATATCCCTTCGATGTTGATCGAGAGAAAGCCGTCCGACGACCTGGACAAGGCCGGACGTGTCGCGGAACTCGTTTTGGGCCGTGAGATTCTGCCGATTGTCAGGTTCTACCCGACCGACAAGTCGCCGCAGTTCAGAAACCTGCACGAATCGTCGGTGCTTGGAATTGTCGATCTAATCTGGGCGGACGGCGCTCCCGCATTCGAAATCGGCGACCTGCTGGGCTTTCTCCGCGAGACATGGAAATCGCGTGTCCCGCTCGATTTCAACTTGTTTTTCGGAGGGAAGCTGCCGTCGGAGAAAGTGTACGAGTCATTCGCGGGGATGATTGAATCGGTGATGAAGCGTAACAAGAATGTCCAGATAGTCAAATTGTGTGAAATCCCCGACTGGATAGAGAGCGACGAGGATATCGGCAGGATGCGCGGATTCTGGAGGATGATACTGAGCGCGTGTCCCGATTCCGAACCGGCTCTATCGCCAAAGCTGTGGGTAAAATTTCCTGTTCTTCGTGAAAGTGTATATGACCTTGGTTTAGACGCTTTCGTGTGCGGCGATAATTGCGAAAATGGATACAAGACCGGTGAAATTAAGATGGTGGAACCTGTCGCGCGGGAAGAAGGTCTTCCGGTGTTTCCGCGTCTGCCGCTCACGGTAAAATTTTACAAAAGAAGCTGGTTCGCGATCGATGTCGGGAAGGTTCTATCAATCCTGGCGGAAAGGCATGTTTTTAGCCCTTATATGGAACGACCACGTCAGCAGCCAAAGTAAATCACAGTTTGACGCCCCATTAGATAAATGGGTACAATGAACCCGCAAACGCCGCGATGACCGCTGCGTGTTTTATCAATGTCTGTCGACCTCCACAGCCATTCTACCGCCAGCGACGGCTCCTACACGCCGTCCCAACTTGCGCGCGCCTTCAAGGCAGCCGGCGTGAAAATCGCCGCGCTTACCGACCATGACACTGTCGGCGGATTGAATGAATTTTTATCGACCTGCGGTGAAATCGGGGTGGCGGGAATCGGCGGGATCGAATTTTCGACCGTCTTCAGGGGTATTGAGGTACACCTTCTCGGGTACGGACTTCCGCTTGACGATCCTATATGTTCAGGATTTCTGGAACGTCACCGCGAGTACCTGATCGGACGATGCCGGGATACAATCGCGAAGCTCGCGAAATTCGAGTTGTACATCACCATCGAACAGGTGCTTAAAAATAGCGGGGGAAATCCTCCGATGCCTCCTCACATCCTGAAGGCACTTGCCGATAACGGCTGCTTCAGCGACCTTGGGTCCGCGATAGCGATTTTTCACGAATATCTGGCGTTCGGCGCGAAAGCGTGGGTCGATCATGGGACACGGTTCGAATCCCCGCTCGAAATGCTTATTGAGACAGGGGCAAAGGCGATCGTCGCGCATCCTTTCAGATTCCCGAATCTCTCATGGCTTGAGGAAATGCTCGACCTCGGCGCGCATGGGTTCGAGCTTTATTATCCCGACCATAACGGCGAATTTTTCGAAAAGCTGAAATCGATAGCGGATAAACGCGGCTGTCTGGTGACCGGTGGATGCGACTATCACGGCGCATTCGCGCACAGGACAATGAGAGAGGTCAATATCCCGCTGAAAGTCGGGATCGATTTTCTGAAAGCGCTCAAAATGGATGTGCCCGATGAGCTTTTATCGGAGGTCGAGAGCTGATGCGCGTCGCTTTCATGGGAACCGACCATTTAGCCGCTGTCGCGCTTGAAGAGATCGCAAAAAGCCGACATGAAGTCGTCCTTGTGATAACAACTCCGGACCGCCCGAAGGGCAGGGGACAAGTGGTTGTCCGAGGAGAGGTAGCGCTTCTCGCTGAGGCATATCGCATCCCGGTTCTACAACCCGAAACGGTGAAAGAGCCGTCGGTAAGTGAGGTTCTTTCAGTCATAAAACCCGACATCATCGTTGTTGTGAGCTATGGCGAATATATACCGAGGTCGATTTACGAATCCCCGCCATATAAGTCCATCAACCTGCATCCATCGCTACTCCCACGATGGCGCGGCGCTGCTCCTGTGAGATACGCGCTGATGGCAGGCGACGAAGAGACGGGGGTGACAGTCCAGTATGTCCATAAAAAAATGGACGCTGGCGATATCCTGATGCAAAAGGCCGTGAAGATCGACCCGGACGACAACCACGGCACACTTTGCGATAAACTTTATCCAATAGGGGCGGGATTATTGCTCGACGTTCTTGACGGACTGGAGTCTGGTACAATAAACCCGACGCCGCAGGACGAAACAAAAGTTACCAAGGCCTTTAAAATCGGGAAATCCGACCTGTGGCTGGACTGGTCCGAACCCGCGGACAGGATCAGGAATCGTATCAGAGCGCTGGCGCCGACTCCGGGGGCAAAGACGATCTTTCGCGGCAAGGATTTCAAGATTCTGGTGGCTTTAATATCAAAGGAACCATTAACCGGAACGTGTGAACCGGGTATGATTGCGGGAATATCCGGATTTGGACCGGTCGTCTGCTGCGGCAGAGAATCGCTTATTCTGACCAGCCTGCAACCGTCGGGGAAGAATCCGCAATCCGGAAGGGATTTTCTGAACGGGTACAAACCGGAGGTCGGCGAAAGGTTCGAGGGAATGAAGGAGCCGGAGATTAGAAATTGACACAGGATGGCGAGAAAAGCAAGCGTCCGAAAGGCTCAATCGGCTCAAGCGCCCGAAATCGCCGCGCCGCGCCTAAACAACGGGTAAAGGAAGAGAAGGCGTCGGAGACGAAAATCGTTTCGTCGCGTGCGGGGCTCGGACCCTCGCGTGCGGAACGGGCGCGTGAATCGAAAGCCGTACAGACGGTGCTCTGGCTCAGTATAGGATTCTTTTTCGTCATTCTGATGGGATTGTTCGCCTTCCAATCGTATGCATTCCTGTCCGGCGATAAACTCGACACCACCATTCCGGATATCGTAAAAATGAACTATGAGGACGCGTCCGAAATTATCGAGGCGTCAGGGCTCATTCTGAGAATCAGATCCGAAGCGTACTCCGACGATGTCGAGAAGGACCTGATTATCGAGCAACTGCCGGCTGGCGGTGCGCATGTAAAGGTCGGACGCGAGATCCTTGTCGACGTGTCACTGGGTTCAAGGACTCTTACTACTCCGAATGTGATCGGGCTGGAACGAACGAACGCGGAGCAGATACTCGCGGATGTCGGGGTCGTTCCGGTATTCCAAAACCAGTATTCCGACGTAGCGGTTGCGGGGACCGTGATAAACCAGTCACCGCCGTCGGGAGCCCCGATCGCGCTCGGCGAGAAAGTGGACATTGTCCTGTCGGCAGGACCGCTTGAAAGAGCCGAACCTATGCCGGACCTCGCCGGACTTCCCTATGAGGAAGCCGCGAATGTAATCAATCAATCTCACCTTGCGCTCTGGCGGGTGAGCAGGACTTACCTGACCGGTGTTGAGGAAGAAGTCGTCCTGGATCAATATCCACTCCCCGGAACGCAGGTTCGCCCGGGAAGCGATGTGTCGATTACTCTTAAGTCCCCGACATCGCTTGAAAGAATTGGACGGCGTTCCGCGAGAGTTACAGTGAATGTGCCGGAGTCCGCCGGGACCGTGGTGGTGCAAATCACCGTCCAGGACAAGTATGAGACGAAGGAAGTATATAACCAGACTCACACGGGACCGACCGTGATCGAGCAGTTGATTTCCTGTTATGGAAGAACTACAGTCAGGGTCAATTTCAACGGTCGGAATATACGTGAAGAGATTTTTTAGATATTAATAAATTGTTACACTTCAACCTTGTGTTTAAGAAAGTAATCCGCTCCATGACTGTCGCGGTTCTGTTGTTAGCAGCATTCTCTTACCCACAGAACCGCGACAGTCATGGAGCGGATAAATTGCGGGCTGGTCGAAGTGTCACATTAAATTCATTAAACTAAAGGATAAAAATAATGACCTTAATATCACCATCGATACTTGCTGTAGAAAAAAGCAGCCTTACCGAAGCCGCGATCATGGCCGAGAAAGGAGGGGCGGACTGGATCCACCTCGACATAATGGACGGCCATTTCGTTCCGAACCTTACCTATGGCCCGATGGTTGTTAAATTGATTCGCCAGGAGGTCGAGCTCCCTTTCGACGCGCACCTGATGGTTTCAAATCCGGACCTTTTAATCCCCGACCTGCTCAAAATCGGCGTCGAGTATATAACTGTCCATCAGGAGACATGCGTGCACCTCCACCGCACGCTTTCAGTGATAAAGGACGGTGGCGCGAAAGCCGGTGTGGCGCTGAATCCCGCGACACCGATCGAAATGATAATGCCGATCCTCCCGATGATCGACATGGTTCTTATCATGTCGGTCAATCCCGGATTTGCCGGACAGAAGCACATTCCCGAATCCGTTAACAAGGTCGCGCGGCTGTCCCAGATAGCGAGGAACAACAACTGGCAGGGCATATTGCAGGTCGACGGGGGTATAAACCTTGCCTCGGTTAACGCTATTGTCGTGGCCGGCGCGGACTGTGTGGTTGCGGGAGCATCGGTTTTTGGACGAGTCGCGGCCGGCGAGCCGGGCAGCGAGCTTTCCTATGCGGAGCAGGTCGCGAAAAATATCCAGGATCTGAAAATCGCATGCAATGTCGCGATCGAAGAAGGAATGGATTCGTTTAAGTAGGGGAAAATCTCAGGTTCATTCCGGCTGAAATTCGATCAGCTTCAATCCCTTGTAAATGCCGGGTTTGCGGGTGATGACCGTGTGGGCGAGATGGATGTAGATCTCGCAAGTCACGCTGATGGTTCCGTCGACCAGATGCCCCCCGACAATGCTGTAATCCTTGCGTCCCAGCGTTATATGAGCGTGCACGATCGGTTTTCCCTCCACCCACGAGATATTTCCAACCAGCGACGTTATCTCGCAGTTCTCCTCGACGAGATGGGTCTTGTATTCCTGGTCCGTCAGATCGAACCAGCCGATTTCGCAGCACGATGTCGCGCCGATTCCGGTCAGAAAACCGGACGGGATGTCGGATTCCTTGTCGGCGAGATAAGAGACCAGGGATTCCATGATTTTCTCGCCGGGATCGATTCGAATTATATGGATGAAATCGTCATGACGCGCTTCCATCGATGTGTCCTCCGGGATATTTCAATCTGGCTCGATGTTATCAAATTGCAGAGACCCTTACAATAAAGCATTTTACACGTTAAAAATGCGGATAACAACATATCCGGTACCCCACCATTTATGGTGGGTCGGTTTTTCCCCCCGTATCGGAAACGCGAACGTTAGTGAGCGTGCCGTGAATTTTCGAATGTGCGGCAGGTAGAGCAAATTGACCACGTATTAAAAGTGAAGGCACGCTCACTGACGTTTGCGTTTCCTATACAAAACATCCACTTACACACCGACCCATGCTGAAGCATGGGGTACCGCTTGTGACTAACGGCAACTCGTAAATTAAAAATTAAACCGGGACCCTAATTGTCCCGGTTTTACTGAGTTGATTTACCTTTCCATGCGGGCGGGAAATAGAAACGCTCATATCCCTCTTAAATCCGCAAGCGGATCGTCGGCCCTCAGAATATTCTGCGACACTATCAACCGTTCCTCGTACGCGCGTATAAACGACTCGACCAGTATCGGGTCGAACTGCGCGCCTTTCTGGTCCTGCAGCTCCTTAAGCGCCCCGATGTCCGTGAGTGGTTCCCTGAACGGCCTTGGCGACGTCATCGCGTCGAAGGCATCAGCAATGGCGAGAATCCTCGCCCCTAATGGGATATCCTCATCCTCAAGTCCAAGCGGATATCCGCCCCCATCGAAACGCTCATGGTGGTGACGGATTGCCGGGAAAACATCTTCAAGATACTCCACTTTGTCGAGGAACCTGACCGACAGCTCCGGGTGAGCCTTGACCAGCTTGTATTCGTCGGGTTCGAGCGAACCATTTTTAGCTATAATTTTTTCCGGAATTCCAATGCGTCCGATATCGTGCAGCAGTCCCGCAAGCCCGAGGCGGTCGACAAATCCGGTTTCGAGGCCGTGTACATGTGCCGTGGCCTGCGCGAACTCGCTGACACGTTCGCCGTGGCCGACGTAGGACGGGTCGCGGGAATCGACAGCCGACGCGATCGCCCGTGCGATGGCGAGAAAGGCGTCCAGCTTGACATCCTGGCTCCGCCATCTCGCGACAAGCGGTGAAATCAGCGAAACCGCCCGTTCGAGAAGTCTTAAATCGGCATGCGTAACAGTCACTCTTGCAGGAATAAAAACTCCGACCACGTAATCGGGTTCTTCCATCGGCATCGGACAGACAAGCGCGCTCCTCCACAATAATCCGGCAGGAGCTTCGCGTCCGCGGATATACGCCGCGCTGTTTTCAAGGTCATCGATAAAAATGCTCTCGCAGCCGGTGACGGCGTTTCCGAGTAGGCTTCCCTTAATGGGGATTGGCTCCGCGCCGAGGTCCTCTACGGGAATGAGGTTGCCGGTGCTCCAGTCGACCTCGCACATCCTGACTCCCGCCCCCGGCCAGATATCCGAAAGCCCGTGGATGAATGTCGCGAGCAGATTATGAAGCGACCTCGATCCGTTCAAACGCGCGGCGAATCCGACAAGCTCTGCGAGGGCGCGTACGGTCGATGAACCGGATTCATCCTGGTTGTTTTCGATGTTTATTGGAGGGTGCCCCCCATTAATAAAGCCATTATTAACGTAATTTCTCATGCTTCACCGGATAGCCGACTTTTACAGCATATTAATATCGGGGGTATGGGAGAAAAAGTACGTAGGCAAACTTAATCAAACTTTAAGTGAATCGATTAATTCATTTTCAGTCGGTTTTCGAAACGGAACGCCGTCGAGTCTATTCCTCCCGGCAATGGAAACCATCGCCGGGTACATCGCCACATAGCTTCCGAGATCGAACGGGTACCGTCCCGGATCGATCCCCGGGAACACGATGTTCTCGAAATATTTCCCGAAGACCGTTCTCCACTGGTCGAGGCTGACAATGTCGGGCGGCGCGCAAAACGACGGGTGCAGCGTGATCCATGCGGTGCCTTCCGGACCGTCGACGCCCTCATCCCGCCGCCACTCGGAGAGGATATCGTCCGCAAGGGCGAGATTTTCATCCGTGATAAACGGAAGCCAGATGGGGAGCACTCCGGTGACAAGGGGGAACCGCGGCTCGGTGTGGCTGAAAACTCCTGTATAAACATTCTTGGGTCGATCCGGACCGCCCCAGCATCGTCGATAGAGCCTGAAGACCGCCCTGGACAGGTCGCCGGGATGTTTATGCGTATACCTGATCGATTTCAAACCCAACCCGGATGCAAGGTCGGACGTCTGGTCCAGCAGGTTGCCGACAGATCCCCATTCGCTTTCGGGACCTGCTTCGAAATCGAGGTTGATTTTCCATGACCCGCCGACAGTCCCGCCCCAGCGCGACCGGTAATCGCGGAGAATCTGAATTTCATCGATATAATCGCGGTCGGTAAACCCGCCGAGTCCGCCGAGCTGGAAATACAGGTTGTCGGATATTTTCGCCCTCGACCACGGATACGTGCAGTCGAGTAATATTACGGCAGCGCCCGGTTTTAATTTTTTCGCAATGAAATTTTCGTACGCTTCCGGCAACTCGGAGAACTTCGTCCGGACGAAAACAACACGTCCGATCAGAAACCGATCGTGGACCGGGTCGAAATGGACCGTGGCTTCGATCCCGGGATTTCTATCGACCAGCTTCTGCCCGATCTCGCTGCCGGCATCGAGATATGCCTGCGCGTCGTCATAGTTCATGTCCCGCCGGGCGTTCAGGAGAAGGTGCTGCGGGAGGAACGGGAACCCGGTCAGTCCGCATAAAAAAGTTGCCGCGAGTCCGGGCGCCCCAATGACAACACCGGGATATTCGCGATTTGGATATCCGCTAACCACCCATTCGGCGGCTTTCACCATGTCGGTTTTTTCGAAATCGGATGCCAGCCTGCCTATCGATTTGCTGACCCAGTCGGCGATTCCGATCCTCATTGAAACCGGAAGATTGTTCAGAATTCTGACGATCCCCCTGACCGCGGCATTTTGAGGAAACGGATCGAAATGTGTGTCGCGAAGCACAGTCTGGACAGCCCGGAGCGCGACAACGGAGCTGTCGCCGATTGTAAGGCATTTCGGTGGTTCTTTCATAGCAATCAAATCCATGGAATGATGTGATTCTACCATTGACCAATTTTTTGAACAAATCGGTGTAGTAAATAATCCCATGAACGGGGCGGGGATATGCATAAACGGACATCTTCTGGTAGAATTACTTAGTCGCGCATATTCTCCGCATTATTACCTGAAGCACACTTAAAGCGGGGACTGGCACACCGATTTCGCCTTGCTCATGACATCAATCTGTCACAAAGCTCAGCAGGCGAAATCGGGGTGCCTGTCACCGCTGGAAGATGCGGAATAAATGCCCTCAGTAGTTTTTAGACCCTGCGAAACAGGGGGAGCAATGCTATGAAAAAACAAACTCTAATCTTGGTAACAATCTTTTTGTCATTGTCGGTACTGATCCTGGGGATTATTGGATGTACGTCGAAAGCCAAACCTCAGGAAGACAATCAGGACAAAGAACAGTCCGGACGCATTGTGGTCCCCGACAATGACTGGACTGAGGCTGAAGCGGGAAATAACGAAGAGACCGGTCCGGATAATGATGGGGATTCGGCTGGAGATGCTTCCGATGGAAGCGGGAGCGACGTGGATAACGGCAGCGGGGACCCGCCGGACACCGAGGTTATCGAACCCGGGACCATCGACATCCAACTGTATCTAAACGATGTCCTGCAGGATGAAAAATTTCCGATTATGGTTTACAACCTGACTCAAACCGAGGTCGAGATAAGGTTCAAAGCAAGCGGTTCGGATTTGTCCTACTATGAAATTCAGAACGCAGGACCGGTGAACCTCCCGCAGCAGGGCAACCTTGAGGGCCTTGAGGCATCGGTTATTTACAAATTCACATACAACCAGACAAGCTGGGAGGACTGGGGGATAATAATTTTCGTCCGCAACACCCGTGGAGACACATATACGAAAAATTACAAAGTACAGGCAATAGAGGTCCCGGGTCTCCCGTCACAATGATTTACTTCCAGCTTGCCACGCTGTACGTAGTCTGTGTTTTTTTCAAGCGAATGACTTTTAGCCGGGACTTTTAGCGGGGACTTTTAGCGGGGACTGGCACACCGATTTCGCCTGATGACCGACTTCACTTTATTACATATCCTGACAGGCGAAATCGGGGTGCCTGTCACCGCGGGACAGCAACTAAACCAAACATGAACGGAGATCATTCACTCCCTGCCGACTTCAGGGGAATAATAGAGGAATGCGTCCATCGTGCGATGGATGAGGACGTGGAAGGTGTTCCCGAGTGGGAGCGATTCCGGGTCGTATCCGACGATATCGGGATTTTTCTTTATCTGCTCGCACGCGGCACAAAAAGGAAGCATGTGGTCGAGTTGGACGGTTCCGGCGGGGCGGGAAGCTCCGTTGTCTGGCTCTCGAGCGCGATGCAGGCTGTCGACGGGACAGTGACCGCATGGGAGTCCAATCCAAGACGCTGGGTGAAGCTGCAGAATTCCCTTTCCAGGGCACGTTTATCGCCGAGTGTTGAGCTCAGGACGATTGATCCGCTTTTCCGCAGTGATGACGCAGGCCCCGTAATCGCGCCCCCGGTACCCGATATGGCGGAACTCAACGGTCTCAGGGAACTTGAAACTTTCGACTGCGACATGGCGGTCGTTTCACTTACCGAACAGGACTGGCCCGAGAGAATTTCGTACGCATGGGACATCCTCGAAACAAACGGCTTGCTCGTGATGATCGATACATTGCAGGTAGGTGACTATGCAGAGACCATTATCGGGGATTTCCTGGGTACCCGAGACGCGGTCGCCATTGGGATTCACATTGGGGAGGGTGTGGTTATCGCACTGAAACTTTCCGACACATGCGATATCCACGAGATTCCGGAAACCGCGATGGTCGGGGAGAAAGCCCACGATGTGCTGAAGGACCTCGAAAGGCGGAATTCAAAACCCGAAAGCAGGCTCTGGGCGATTCCGCCGATAACCGGGACGTTCCTCTGGATGCTCCTCCAGGCGATGGGCGCAAAGGATGTGCTTGAAATCGGCGCGAGTAGCGGTTATTCGGGAATCTGGATCGCGAGCGCCCTTAGAAAGACCGGCGGCCGTCTGACAACAATGGATCTCGATCCCGAAAAAATAAAGATGGCGGGAGAGTCATATAGAAAGGCTGGTGTGGACGATCTTGTGACCATCCTCGAGGGTGACGCGCGCGAAATTGTACCTTCAATCGATCGGCAGTTCGACCTCATTTTTCTCGACTGCGACAAGGAAGCGTATTACGATCTTATTGATCATGTGCTCAGGAGGATTAAGAGGGGGGGGCTGTTAATCGCGGATAATGTGATCAGCCATCGGGACGAACTCGGCGCGTACATCGATGAGGTAAAACAGCATTCAAACCTGATGAGCGTCACAGTGCCGGTCGGCTCCGGCGAAGAGATGACGATGGTGCTGTAAAATATTTCTATCACAAAAACATCACAACCGGGAATTTTGAAAAATCTGGAAATTTTGAAAAATCTGGAAATTATCCGGTACCCCATGCTTCAGCATGGGTAGGTTTATAATTGGATGTTTTGTATCGGAAACGCGAACGTCAGTGAGCGTGCCGCGAATCATCGGATGTGTAACTTGTAGAGCGAATTGTGCCCGTTGCATGAGAGGATGCACGCTCACTGACGTTCGCGTTTCCGATACAGAAAAACGATACACAACCGACCCACCATAAATGGTGGGGTACCGGATAGTAAGAATATTAATTTTGTGACTATATAATTATTCTTGCCAGAAAATTCATTATCCCCATTCCCCGCGACGTTTCAAATCCATCAGCTTGATATTAAGGGCTCCCAATACCCATCTTAGGGCCGCCAGAATCAACACGGCGGACATCAGCAGGATTATCATCAATATTAATGAATCGTTTTCGTAGATATCCTTAGCAATCGAGAAATACCAGATGGGGAAACCGTACGTGAGGGCAAGCGTCACGGGCAGCACGATGACAAATTGCAGCCCGGTGTTCGGAAACCACGACGGCATGACCGCAAACAGGACCCCTGACTCCAAAACCGTGTGGAATAGCATATACAGCATCCAGATATACAGTAAGAAGAACAAACCCTGAAATGTAAAAATTGAAAAGAGAGCGACAATTATAAATGTAATGATCAGAGGCGCGAAAATCAGAAGCGGAATCGAGTGGTAGAGCGTACGTGCCCTTGCCCACCTGCGAAGGTCGTTGAGAATGTCGCCCGATGGAAGCGGCGATGCGAATATCTGTCTGCCCGTCGGGTTTTTAAAGTCTTCATTGAGCGCGCGCGGCGTGAAATAGATAATATCGATTAATACAGCGATTACGGTAAAAACCAGCAATGACAGAAATCCAAGCACCCAGACTGCGATGTTGTATCCCAGCCCCAGACGTACCGGCAGGGGTTTCCTCTTGTTCAGCCATTGGAGGTAGATATTTTTTTCGTCGACGCGCATAGGCTCACGGTCAGTTAGAATGAGCATTTTTCTTAATTGCGCTGATGTAATACCAGATGATCAGGTACAGACATACGAACAGAGGCCAGTATGTCCTTAAACCGAATATAAACCCCAGAACGGGCTTCAGAAGCACGAAAATAATGATCGCGATGATTGTCGCTGCCAGGGCTGTAATATGGGCGATATGCTTCATCTCTGCCTGCTCATGCGATGAAGTAAGGTAAATCGAAATTCATTTCGTTCCTATAGGATGAAGTCTCTGAAAATAGAGTTCGAAATAAAATACGCGCTATCGTTGAGGCGCATGTTCCCGTCGTTGACCTCGAGAAGCCCGTTGGAGCGGTACCGCTCGATCGCTTCGCCGATAAGCTCGGTCAGCTTCACCCCGAACCTCGTCTCGATGCGTTTGTAATCGATCCCGTCCGCCATCCTGAGTCCCATCACGAGCGCCTCGGCAGCCGCGCGGGTTGTCGAGAGAGTTTCGAGGAACTCGATCGTGTTCTTTTTTTCGAACTGCGCGGCGAAATATTTGTCGACATCCGCTATTCTCCGGAACCTTGTTCCGTTCACATAACTTGCCGCTCCCGGGCCGAACCCGACATATTCGTTGCCGGACCAGTAGACAATGTTATGCCTGCATTCGCGTCCCGGTTTCGCGAAATTGCTGATTTCATATTGATTGTAGCTATTTTCGGAGAATGCATGTCTGGCGAGGTCGTACATATCCGCCTGTGTGTCGCTGTCGGGAATTTCAAGGTCGGAAAATTGCTTGGACGTGAGCCGCCCGATACGGCTGTCCGGGTCGATTGAAAGCCCGTACAGGCTGATGTGTTCCGGCTGACGGGTGAGAGCTTCCTCGACAGACCTTCCGAAGGAATCGACGGTTTGTCCCGGAAGTCCATGGATAAGATCGATTGAAAGATTCTCAAGACCGATATCCCTGCATGCCTGGATGAAATTGCGCGCGTCCTCGGAACTGTGAAGCCGGCCGGCGATCCCAAGCTCGGTATCGTCGAAACTCTGGACCCCGACAGACAGCCTGTTTACCCCATTATCGATCAGGGTAGGGATTTTTCCGATATCGTCGATATGCGGATTGGCTTCGAACGTGATTTCGGATGCGTTCGGGGCGACCGTGCGGATGGTGCCCAGAAGGTTCTCGATGTCGCCGGGGCTCAATGTTGACGGGGTCCCGCCGCCCACATATACCGTTTCAACGTTGAAATCCCTGTTGACCGCGAACCAGCCAAGAATCTCACATGAAAGCTCTTCGATGTACTGGGTCTGGGTGGACGGTCCCGCGGGACGTGTCGGAAACGCGCAGTAAAGACACCTTGCCCTGCAGAAAGGTACGTGAATGTACAGACTGATAGGCCGCGATTCTCGTCTATTCATGCGAAAATACCCCCTGCCGATCCATCTCCCCCATTCGGTTACAAGCCATGATTTTGTCAGAAAAGCCGGTAAAGGTCAAATGTACGGTATAAATATTAGTGCCAGTGACCTATTGATTTGAATATGTTCCTGATGTTACAATCATACTATGCCCAGAGCAGCGAGAATCGTAGTCCCTGGAGTTCCCCATCACATCACACAGAGGGGGAATCACCAGAGAAGGATCTTCCTGTCGTATAATTTCTTCATCGAGTATCTCACCATACTTAAAAAGCAGTGCGACCGTACCGGCCTGTCAGTTCATGGCTACTGCCTCATGGACAATCACATCCATTTGATTGCTACCCCGCCAAGTGAGGATTCCCTCGCCAGCGCCATCGGGCAGGCGCATCACCTTTATTCCAAAGCATTTAACCTGCATAAAAAGCTTAAGGGGCAGATATGGGAGCAGCGGTTTTACTCGTGCCCGCTCGATGATACTCATTTTGTGAATGCCCTGATCTATGTTGATAATAACCCGGTGCGTGCAGGACTTGTTACAAAAGCCACCGAATGGCTGTGGTCGAGCGCTGTCGCACATGCCGGAGGTGCTGATTTTACAGGCTTGTTGGATCCCGGCAAGTGGCGGGTAATTTCGAAAGAGATTGGCTGGACTGAGCTTTCAAAGCGGGAGGAAGACGATAATATCATTGAAAGCATACGGTATCACACTCACACCGGGCGTCCACTGGGGAGCGATGAATTTCTGGATAAAATCGAGGATCATCTGGGATATCCTGTAACGCGCCCCAAACGTGGCAGACCGAGGGTGGGCGAGAATGTCATTTAGATATAAATCTGAAACAATAGGTCACTGGCACCTTTTTTAATTGTGTGTGTGGCATTCGCCATTGGCACAAATTCCTTTAACAACCTGAGATAAAAAAATCCCCGGACCTTCAAGCCCGGGTTTTTCTTCGTTATATTTTGCCTCAGGTGCTTCCTCAGGCCGCGTAGATTTCCTCGGGGAACTCGTCCAGGAGTCCGACCTCTTCCTTGATGCTGAGAGCGGAGTCCTCGTCCTCTTCCGGACGCGCCACTCTGAACAGCTCTTCAATGCTGGTAATGCCCTTCATAACTTTGATCATGCCCGCTTCGAACAGCGTGTTCATGCCTTCCTTACGGGCGGTTCGCTTGATGTCCTGGACGGACGCGTTCGCCATGATCATGTTGCGGATCTCGCGGCTCATCTGTAGGATTTCGGTGATTGCCGTTCGTCCCGAATAGCCGTAATTATGGCAAAGCTCGCAACCGCGATGCTTGTAGAGCTTCAACTTCTTCACGTCTTTATCGACCCCGACATAATTCGCCAGGAGGACCTGCTCGTGCTCCGGAATGTTGTAAAGCTCGCGGCAGTTTTTGCAGAGTGTACGAATGAGCCTCTGGGCGACCATCGCGTTGACGGACGCGACGATGAGGAACCGGTCGACGCCCATGTTGTGAAGTCGGATAATTCCGCCGGCCGAGTCGTTCGTGTGCAGGGTGGAGAAAACGAGGTGACCGGTAAGCGCGGCGTTAATTGCCAGGTCGGCAGTTTCCGCGTCGCGGGTCTCGCCGACCATAATGATGTCCGGGTCCTGCCTCAGGATGGTCCTCAGCGCTTCGGCGAATGAGAAATCGACCTTCCTGTTGACCTGGACCTGGTTGATCGACGGGAGCTGATATTCGATCGGGTCTTCGATCGTAACCACATTGACTCTATCGTTGGCAATGGATGCGAGTGACGCGATCAGGGTGGTGGATTTTCCCGAACCGGTAGGTCCCGTCAGGTAAATAATACCGTGAGGCTGGGTAATGATAAATTTCCACGTCTCGAGGTGCCGTTTCTCGAAACCGAGCTGTTCGAGGCTCGCGTGCGCCATCTCTTTGTTTAACAACCTCATGACGATTTTCTCGCCATACATCGTTGGGAGGGTTGAGAAGCGGATGTCGAACAGGGCGTTCCCGACCTTCAGGTCGATACGACCATCCATCGGACGCCTGCGCTCGGATGTGTCCAGTCCGGCAAGGATTTTCAGACGGGCGATAACCGCTGCCTGAGCCGCCTTCGGAACCGTCATGACCCTGTGGAGCATGCCGTCGACGCGGTACCTGACGTGAAGCTTGTCTTCCTTGGGCTCGAGGTGGACGTCAGACGCGCCCTGGTCGACAGCGCCTTCGAGAATCGACTCGACGAACCTGACGATAGGGGCGTCCTCAAGCTCGACCAGCGTAGCGGTCTTCTTGAGCATTTCCTTGATGGTGTTGCCCTCTTTCATCATTTCCTTGTGCCAGTCATCGAGGTGTTTGGATGCCTCGTGCGACACGCCGAACAATTCCTGGACCCTCATGTCGAGGGCTTTTTCGGAAGTGATGTAGGGCTTGACATCGTAACCGGTGGCAAGACGAATATCGTCGATAGCCATGAGGTTGAGGGGGTCGACCATGGCTACAATCAGCAGATTGCCTTCAATACGGATTGGCAGCGCCTTATGCCGCTTGATGACTTCGGGATCGACCATGGCCGCGACCTCCGGGATCGGTGGTTCATCGCCAAGGTCCATTTTCGGAACTCCGAGCTGTTTTGAAAGAGCGTCCAGGATCTGGCTTTCCATTACGGCTTCCATTTCCTGAAGTACGTCGCCGATTCTCTTTCCGGACGCTCGCTGCTGCTTAAGGGCTTCTTCTAGTTTAGATGGAGAAAGGACACCCTCTTCGACAAGCAGGTCGCCAAGGCGTTTCATACCCGCCATAAAAACTCACCTCCTCCGGCCGCTTTAATGAGCGTGAATAAACAACGACCGGAGTATCCGCGAACACCGCCGATAATAGCGATGTCAGCGGTTATGATATTGATAATTTATTTTATAATATTTATAAAAATGCGCCAGGTTCAGATCATCCCGCATGGTAATTATCGGAGTTTCAGGATAATCATTAAATAAAATGATGCATGATGTCGATCTTGCTGCAACGGGCTGGTAACCGCATACGAAAAACGGCTGCCCTTGTTGAACCGAGCTCATAATGTATAGCATATCTTGTCGAGCGGTGTCAAACTGAGCGCCTTTTTTTAATTTTTAATGGCCACCGCATGTTTTTAGGATGCTTCTCGCCGGGTCACGGTTCATGTTCGAGTATTGGATGCTGATTCCCGTCATTGTTTTATTCCTTTTCAGGGGCGATCAGCCAACTTTAACGGGAGCTATATTTTACCACAAATAACAGTCAGCATGTCAACTTTCTTGGCCTGGCTTAGGAAGATACACATCACCTCAGTCGTCTATCACAAAACTGATGTCCGGCCACAAACTCTGTAACTCCCAGTGGCACGCACACGCCCGAGTCCTCGAGGGATGTGCGTGCTTGACAAAACACGACAGCAAACACATACATCCCCCGCGGACTCGGGCTGTATGTGCCACAGATTCAGGCTGATTTAGGGAACGAAAACCGCCTATCTGGAAACAAAAGTTTAGCCTCAAGTGGAAACGGGCATTTTTTTGCCTGAAATACACCTTGATATTTGCACTTTCAGTCTTATTATGCTAGGCTTCCGACAAATCCCGGTGGTACATTATATCCCGGGTTTGTGTTTTTAGCGGTAAAGACCGCATCGGAGTAAAAAGAGTTTAACGACTCTTGATACTATTAATGTTTCCAGGCTCCCTGGAAATGTTGTGTTGTGTTTTGGGAGCCAGGCACAATTGTTCGGGTGGGGCTGAACATTGTCAACTGGGCCGGAAGCTGTCGCAGGTCAGAAAGGAGGTGTACCTTGGTTTACCTGAACGACGGCAATGGTCTATTTTTACAGTAATGAGACTGAGACGCTTGAAGGCGGAAGCGAAGATGCGTGAGAGGATGGAACTGGAGAAGGAAACTAGGCAACTTCCTCTGGATTTTCCCCCCACGCGGTAACGTGGACGCCGACGAAAGCGATCGGTCGTTAGCATTCTCCGAAAACCAAGGAGGAAGTAATGCGTAGAATTTTCTTACTACTGGTGCTAGCAATCCTAGCATTAGGAATCGCCCTCCCGGCGTTTGCCGGTCCGTTCACCGATGTGCCCACAGATCACTGGGCATACGACGCGATCGACAAACTGCAGGCAGAAGGATTCGTCGAGGGTTATCCGGACGGGACCTTCCGTGGGAATCGCTCATTCACACGATATGAGATGGCGATGGTCGTCGCCAGGATCTGGGACAGGCTCGTCAGCGAGCTCCAGGCTCTGGAAATTCCGCCGGCTGGGGTATCCCAGGCTGATCTTGACGACGTAATCGCTATGCTCGAGGATCTGAGAGCTGAATTTCAGGCCGATCTTGATGACATGGGAATCAGGTTGGATGATCTCGAAGGTCGGATGACGGCGGCTGAAGGTCGTCTGGACGCGCTCGAGGCAGGCCTCGACGCTATCCAGATTACCGGAGCGCTCCGCACCCGCATCGAGGACATCATCACCAACGACTACATGACATACGGCGGATTCAACAATCCCTCGGGCAGCGGACAGTACGGTGGAATCATTGCCGGTACGCCCGGCAGCAATCCTGGCGAGATGTTCGAAGTCGAGACTCTATTGAATCTCGCTTTCGACGCAAGTCCGTCGGAATATCTTGATGTCCATGTACTTCTGCAGCATCGTGGCAGCGATTTGGATTTCGATTCCCCTCAGCCCCTTCTCATCTGGGAAGCTTGGGCAAAAGCCGACATGATGAAACTCATGGGCTGGGAGCCCACAGAGTGGTGGGACCGTTTCAATCTCACGGTCGGCACCCAGTTCGCCAGGTTTGGCGAATTCGGTCTAGCCTTCGACAATGGTTATGAAGCCCGCCCTGGTATCCACATCGATTTCGGTGGAGACAGGCTCGAGCTGAGAGCTTTCCTGGCCCGAAGCACCCGCTTCGGAGAGCAGGAAGGACTTGCAATCGGACGTGCCAGCTATGCGTTCGGTGATTCCCGCTCAACAGTCGTTCCCGGCGATCACTTCGCCACCGTCGGTTTCAACTTGCTTGGAAACGGCGTAGGTAACGAGCAGGGCATGGGTGTTGACCTCAACACCGAGCTCCTGAGCGAGGTTTACCTGAACAGGTTGCGCGTCGAGTTCTTCCAGCTTCAGCAGGATCAGTTGGGCTTCGACGTCTCCTCATCCTATGGAGACGACTTCGAGAGCGCCCTCATTGCCTGGGTCGATCTTTACAATGACGGCAACACCCGCGTTTCCGCGGCGTACGCCGACATCGGACTCGTCCCCGGCTTCTCCTCGATCGACAACAACCCGTTCGAGGAGTACGATGCGCTCTTTACAGGCGTTGGCGGCAACATCAATTACGGCTATGAGTCGGGCCTGAATCCGTTCCCCAGCAACTTTGTTGGGGCCGGCCTACAGGTCGAGCACACATGGTGGGATGTTGTCAACACAACCCTGACAATGTTTGATGGGACCAACCAGTCCGAGGAGGATTACCCCGCGGTGATCCGACTCAACGTCCGATACCCGCTATCTGACGCGAGTGACATTGCCCTGGAGTACATCCACAGCGGTATCGATGCACTCTCTCTCGCTAAATTGCGCGGTGAGTTCCTGGTCAGGTTCTAACCAACCCTTTTGCCTGTTCTTGGATCGAACAATCCCCCGGCCCGCCTCGGCGGGTCGGTTTTTTTTTAGCGCTACGTGTCACATCCATCCTCTGCGTGTCACGTCCATCCCCTGCGTGTCACGTCCATCCCCTGCGTGTCACGGCCATCCTGGCCGTGGAATTTCAGCGTCATCGGCATCCCTGCCGATGCTCACTCCGCTGTGTGACAGGGAAAACCCGTCTAAACCTTTTCTGCGCTTTAATCATCTTATTAGCAACTCAGACGTCACGTCCGCATCATTATAACAATAGGAGGGTATCGTTATGAGACGTAGATATTTTGTATTACTTATCATTGCAACTTCATTGCTGATGCATTCCACCGTGATCTCATGTACCCGTACAAAATCCGCGGAAAGCACCATAGCGCCGGTGAAACAATATTTCGAGTCCCTCGGGAATCCCGCTCTTGTCTCGCCCAACCTGCAGTCGATAGAGAATAACGCAGGCTCAATATTGACATGGAAAATCGACAACACCGACTATTCGTGGGTGCTTGCGAAGAACACCGACGATCTAAAAAAAGCGCTTGTATTTTTCGACGCGGCCAGGTCATGGAACACCGAAGAATATGTCTTCCTGCCCGTCACGATGGCCGCCCTTGAGGTTCACAAGAAGGTGGGACTTACCGTGCCGCAGTCGATCTACGATGAGGACGGGATGAATCGCATAAAGGAGCTTGTGCTTGAGGGTAAAGCTCCCGAGGGAGGGTTTGTCGAGCAGTTTGACAAGTTTATGGAGTGATGTCCCGCTTGTTTTTGACATCTTTACTCGCAAAAAGGGCCAGATGTCCGCACCGTGTGCACCTTGCCGCGTCAATAGTCAGGTTTCGGCGGTCTGTATAGGCGGGAACTCCACTCATCAGCATTTTGGGCTTCCCTTCAACCCATCGCGAGATGCACTGCCATTTTCCCCAGCCGTAGGCGATATCGAGTAGGAAACCGTCCTCGAATGAGCCGCCGCAAAGGGGGCATTTCAGGTCTTTTTTATCCATGTTGCACCAGCCTGTCAGATTGTTGCGGATATTATAGCAGACGCCATAATTTAGTGTATTATGTCATTGAGGGAGATTGAAATGGAAAAAGTCAATGTTCGCGAAAAGTTCGGGCTGTTTAATGAGGTTTATGTCCCGAAAATCGTTGGCGACCTCAATGGACAGTACGTGAAAGTTATTAAATTCCACGGGCCGTACGTGTGGCACGACCACGAGCTTGAGGACGAGTTATTTTTTGTGATCAAAGGTTCCATAAACATCGAATTTCGCGATTCCACTATTACGTTGAATGAAGGCGAGTTTTTAATTGTCCCGAAAGGCGTGGAGCACCGTCCGGTCGCCTATGATGAGGCTTGGGTCCTGATTTTCGAGCCGGAGGCGACGATTAACACCGGCAAGGTCGAGCATTACTATACCCGTACCGAGCTCGACAGGATTTAAGGTTCGAAAAAATTTCCGTCCGCAACTTAAACCGCTCTAATTTGTCTATCTATCAACAATCAATCTCATGGACAATCTCATAGATATTAACAACGATCAGAATTCGGATTCGTTTGCGGTTTCCGGTGACACTAGCGTGTTCAGATTCCGTGAGCTCGCTCAGGATGTCGTCTTGAAAATCTGTATGAGGGGAATGGTGGTGGCGTCTTTGATCGCTGTCGCATTGGGTCCCATGATTTTCATCATAATCTACTTCCTCGCCGTCGACCCGGGCGCCGTTTCATCTAACGCGTTCGTGTTCATGATCGTGGTCTGGCTCTTGTTCGCGGAGACTATCGGATGGTCGGTCCCGCTGTGGAGATTGAACATTGAAAAGAAGAACGGGTTTCTCAAAATAGACGACGACAATGTTGAATACTGGACGGGCAAGGGACCCGTGCGTCTCGATGTGAGCGCAATTTTCGGTGCCGGACCTGTGAAAGGTTTCTTTAACCGCTTCACACGGTTTTACTATCTGTCCGGCGACCCAAGGGGATTTGCGTATTCGGATAAAAGTTTTAAATATTATGTACCGGTGAGCGGCCCGGCGTATAAGACGGTAATGCCGGAAGCCGATGGTGACGATCTCGTTCGGGAGGCAATGATTCTGCATATAAAGCGTCGTCAGGATCGGGAACTTAGGACCGCCGAATTGCCCAGGTACGCGTTCGACGCTGTCCAGACGCATAAGCAGATGCTGCTTGTTGGCGATGTGATTGTCGACGCGATTTTCGAGTGCGACGGAAAAACGATCCGGTATGTGAAAAAGGAAGAAGAGATAAAAATCCCGGTCAGGTCGGTTACCGACGTGAAGGTTGTCGAAAGACGCTCAGAATACGGCAGGACGGCGTATTTTATGGACCTCACCGTGGAGCAGTCGGTCAGCCTGGATAAAATCAGGATCGATATACTTGGGATGCCGAAGCCGGAGGAGATCGACAAATACTGCCGCGCTCTTCCCAGCCTGTTTCCTGAAAGCGCGAGCGGGTACTGGGATTGAGGGTGAAATTTATCGTGGCATGGACGGCCCGTCCATGATTTCAGTATCGAAATTTATCCCCCCACACCAATTGGCGTTCAATCGACTTTCGATTATAATTCCACCAATTCGAAATCGAGGGATGAATATGAAAAAGAAAGAACCCAAGTCAAACATCAATGATCGGTTGTACACCCTTAAAGCGACCATTATCGCGGGGAGCGTAGCCGATAAATTCGTCGAGGATAATCCCGTCGTGTCCCGGACCATCGAAATCAGGGGCAGCCAGACGCTGAAGACGCTGCATTATGCCATTTATGACTCGGTGGAGTTCGATGACGAACATCTATATGCGTTTGAAATTGGCGGTAAGAAACCGAATTCGAAAACCGCGGAAAGATTCGCTCTCCAACCCCCGGTTGGAGGAATGGGAGGATGGGGAAGCGCAATGTTCGGTGAATCGAAAAGGGAAAGAGGCGTTACGCAAACGAAGATATCATCGCTTGGTTTGAAGCCAAAGCAGAAATTCTTTTACGAATTCGATTTCGGCGATGAGTGGTGGTGGGAGATTGTGGTCATGTCGATCGGCGATGAGGTCCCGAAGGGGAGATATCCGAGGGTGACTGAGCGGGTCGGAGAGAATCCGCCGCAGTATGTGGATTTGGAAGGCGAGGAAGAAGATGAGTTCGAAGATTGAGAATTAGCCCTTGCTACGACAACCAACGGGTGGCGCCCAGAAGCTGAGCGAGTTTCGAGCACAACGGGTGGCGCCCAGAAGCTGAGCGAGTTTCGAGCACAACGGGTGGCGCCCACAAGCTGAGCGAGTTTCAATCATCCCGGGTGGCGCCCACAAGCGGAGCGAGTCCTCGAGCGTGGCTTGTGGGTGTTTGCGAGTTGAATCAATACTCGATAAATACTGGGCATTAACCGGCTTTAGCGATAAATGTAGGGAGATAAGCGAATATAATACCAGCAGCGCAGGCGTCCCGTCCGCAACGAATACCTCATTTTGTAGTCTCAAAAAATGATTAATTTTTCGCATAAAGATGCGAAAATGGATACAAGCAGCGACCTTGCTGTGTTTGTTAATTGCATAAGTCGGGATTGTCGCTGGCGCAAGGTCGCTGCCTGTATCCATTTTCTTTCCAGCCCTAATAAGCGACGCGTCCCGGTTGGATGGGACGCGTCGGAAGGAAGAGGGTGGGGTGGCTATGTTTATTAAATATATTAAATAAAATAAAGCATATGAAGAGAGTGTCCCCTCAAAAGCGCAGGGGTCGATCCCTCTCCGTAATATTTGATGTTAATAACCTCGGATTTCTTAGAATCTTTTATTTAGATTCTTTGGAATCCTCTTCTCCAGATAAGAGTATAAACTCTTATTAATGAATCTCCAAGAGCTAGTATCGACAAAACCGGGAAAATCTTTATCCTGAATAATTCCCCCGCCTGAGGAAAGCCGGGATGTCGAGGTCGTCCTCATCCACGGTTTCTTCCCTCGCGGGCTTCTTGAACGACTCCCTGAGCGGGATTTTCGGCTCCGGACGGAAATCGTCGAATCCCGTCGCAAGTACCGTAACGCGTACGTAATCTTTCATACGGTCATCAATTACCGCTCCGAAGATGATGTTCGCGTCGGAGTCCGACACGTTGTAAATCTCGTCAGCGGCCGCCTTGACCTCGCTCAGAGTGAGCGACGGGCCTCCCGTGATGTTGATCAGGACGCCCTTCGCGCCCTCGACCGACGTTTCAAGCAGCGGGGACGTGATCGCCTGCCTTGCGGCTTCGACAGCCCGTCCTTCGCCCGCCTGCTGGCCGATTCCGATCAGCGCTGTCCCGGCCTCCCACATGATCGCCTTGACATCGGCGAAGTCGAGGTTGATAAGACCGGGGATTGTAATGAGGTCGCTGACGCCCTGCACGCCCTGGCGGAGGATATCGTCGGCGATCTCGAAACTCTCAAGCAAAGTCGTTTCCGGACCGACCACGTCCGACAGCTTGTCGTTGGGAATAGTGATGAGCGTGTCGAGTTTTTCCTTCAGTCGGGCGATCCCGTCGTCCGCAATATGTGCGCGGCGTCCGCCCTCGAAAGTGAACGGCCTCGTTACAACGCCGACAGTAAGGGCGTCCCTTTCTTTCGCGAGCTCGGCGATTACAGGCGCGCCGCCCGTACCGGTGCCGCCGCCCATGCCGCACGTAATAAAGACCATGTCGGCGCCTTCGAGAGCCTCGCCGATCTCGGCTTTCGATTCCGATGCCGCTTTCAGGCCGACCTCGGGATCGCCGCCCGCGCCGAGCCCTCGCGTCACTTTGGCTCCGATCTGGATCTTGTCGGTCGCGGGATGCTGGGCAAGCGCCTGCATGTCGGTGTTGATTATGATGAAATGCACTCCGGTCAGGCCGGCCTGCATCATCCTGTGCACGGCGTTTCCGCCCGCGCCTCCGATTCCGACCACCTTGATCCGTGCGGGGCTGATCGGGGGCTTCCCCTTGGGCTTCAGGTCTATGGGAACCTGGTCAAGGTGAAGGCTCATCCTTTTTTTCTCTTCGCCCTCGGGTTTCGTTTCGTCAGTCATTTTTTCCTCTTGCGATTTCGCCTTGCTGTTCGAGTTCTTTCCGTTGATGGATTTCTTAGCCACTTTTTCCCTCTTCCGAACGGGGTTTTATCAGTTTCCAACCTCCCCGTCGAAAAAATTCAAATTGATTTATTCATTTTATAAAAAGTCGTGTTCTCAGCCGGTTATATACTTCCTTATGATTTTTTTTGTCCACTTGAACGCGTTCCCGATCGAATCGTTCACCCTCAGCCCGTTCTGCTTCTGCGCCCTGGACACGACATCTTCAGCGCACAGCTTTACCAGCCCCACCGCTGTTGAATAGATCGGGTTCTTCAGTTCCTCGGGAAGGCCGTGCACGCCGCGTGGATAACCGATTCTCGACGTCATCCCGAATATTTTCGCGGAGAACTCCGTGATCCCCGGCATTCGCGACGTCCCGCCCGTAAGGACAACGCCGCCGGGAAGCTCCCCGACGAAACCGCTTGCCTTAATCTCGTCGAAAACGGTTACTAATATCTCTTCGAGCCTCGGATAAATTATCTCGGCGACGATCTTGAGCGGAAGGTTCTCCTTTCGCTCCCCGCCTTCGCGAAGAATTTCAATGATGTCGTCGGATTTCAGGTAATCGTCGCTCACCCCGCCCAGCTTGATTTTCAAATGCTCGGCCTGACGCGGCGACATCCCGATTCCGTATGACAGGTCGCTGTCGAAATGATCTCCGCCGATGGCAAAAATCTTCGTGTGAACAAGTCCCCCGTCCCTGTAGACCGCCAGGTCCGTGGTCCCGCCGCCGATGTCGATTACCGCGGTGCCGCTCTCTTTTTCATCGAAGGAAAGCGTGGCTTCGGCGGACGCGATGGGGGAGATGATGATATTTTCAACGTCGATTCCGGACTGGTTAACCGCGCGGTAAATATCTTCGATTTCGGGAATGGATGTGGAGATCAATAGCACGTTCGCTTCGAGCCGCATGCCGCTCATGCCGACCGGGTCGCTTATGCCGACCTGACCGTCCACGATATAGTCGCGCACATGGACATCGATCAGGCGTCGGCCCTTGGGCATGTCTGCGTGCTGCGCAAGCTCGATAACATGCTCGGTGTCCTCGAGCGTGATGCCCCTGTGAGGATCCGTGATGGCTGTCGTTCCGTTCGAAATGTCGGACCTGATATGCGAACCGCTGACCCCCACATAGGCGCTGTCGAGCGTCGTGCCCGACGCTTGTTCAGCCTGGATTTTTGATTCACGTATAGATGAAATAGTGCGTTCGAGGTCGATGACTTTTCCCTTGCGGAGCCCGCGCGACTGTACATGGCCGACGCCGAGTATGGTCGGCTTGCTGTCCGCCTCAAATCCGGCGACGATCGTGCAGATTTTCGTCGTGCCGATGTCAATTCCCACTATTGAATCAGAAGCGCTCACCGTTCAAGAATGTCCAACTTTTCGGCAGAATCTTTTTATAATGTTGTGCCGGGAAAGTCGGAATTATACCCCCGATAATTTAGTAATTCAAGCATGCAACGGTATAATCCTTACTACTATTTCGGCAAAAACTTATACATATTAATGGCAAAACCGATTGCCAGAGGCATTAATGCGATTAAATATAGGTCAAGCTGGCTTTTCTCGCCGAAGTAGATGATGAAGCCGGACACAAGCAGTCCGAGTGTCAACCTTACGATCACCGGAACGTTGTTATTTTTTTGCCCTGAGATGTCCCGCGACAACCCATACGTGAAGCTGTCGATGATCGCGAGAAATAATAGCGCGAGATATTTCGTGCCGAGCAAATAGACTGGGATGTCCAGGAAGTAGCCCGCCAGGAATCCCGCGATCACAAGAATAAGAATTATAAACATTTTCATTCGCCCTCCCCGACAGGCTGAGCGTAGGTCAAATGCGTGACACCGCCAAACGGCGGCAGCGTGACCTCTTCCATTTTCACGATCTCGGTGCTGATGTTGAAAAATTGAAGCGGTTCGAGTACGCCGCGCGGAATTGTCAGCGCCGATTCAAGTTCGTCAGGATTGCCGATCGCGAATATGTCGAACGGCGGAGTCATCCGCGTATTATTTACGTCTATCAGGCTCCCGACGCATCTGATGGTGCTCGACATTATCAGCCTTTCCGTTCTGTCCCTCGACCGTATCGCGATCGCTTCCGCCCCCGCGAGCCATATCTCATTGACGATGTTTAGAAGGTCTTCCTGGTGAATCAGGTACGGCGCGACACCCGCGCCCGGCGGGACTTCGCCCTGCTGCTCGCTCAGCGTGAGCCGGATTCCCGGACCCTTGACCGGGTCGAGGCCGGCGAGAATCCTGTAACGGGTCATCGATTCGGAAAGCTCGGCGCTCGTTTCCTGTCCGGCGAGGATGGACGCTTCGAGGTCGGAGACCTGCGTACGGGTCTGTTCGAGCTCGTCCCGCAACTGGTCGTTCTCGTCGGTCAGCTTGGCCATTCGATTTACCATCTCCTGGCGGCTCTCGGACGGGAGCGGTTCTTCCTGTTTTTCATTGATCACCTTAAAGGGAAGCGAGAGCATTATCCCCAGGAAAATGCTGAGAACGAGTGTCACGCCCGATAATCTGAAATGCCTCTGATTAATACTGTGTTCGCGCTTCATATCACCCGCTCCCAAGGTTGAAGATGCTTGTGTCATGTGTTGGCTTGTCCTCATCGTCGCCCGATTCCGCCGAATCGCTTGTATCGCCATTGTCCTGCGATGCGCTATCGTCGCCGGTTTCATCCGGTTCGGTTTCACCTTCGCTCAGTTCTTTTTCCCATTGCGCGATGGCGGCTTTTTCCGCGGCGGTCAGGAAGTTCTCCCTTACGTGATAACACGGAAACCTTTCGGATGAAAGATCAATATCGGAAATTTTCGCGGGATCGAGGAACCTGCCGTCGCTAAGCATCGCCACAATCCTCCGATATTGCAGTTCCGTGTTGGACAGCGATCCGAGAATGAACGGCGGACAATTTTCGTATACCGCGACAATACCGCCTTCTTCATCCAGCGCGATTTTTTCCAGGTTGAAGTCCTGCTCCCCGTAATCGTGCTTTACGATGCTGACGAAGTCCATCAGCCGGTTGAACCTGACATCCATGACGTCCGCCGAGGGGTAAGTCGCGGGAAGTTCCCAGATTTTTCCGAATGTCCGAAGCGGCCTGCCGTCGTATTTAAGGAGTCCGAGCGGTATCCCTTCCACCGTCGTTCCGTCGTAGCCTTCGGACGATGCTAGGAAATTTACAAACGTGCCGGACCTGTCGAATGCCACAAAAGTCCCGTTGTAATCGACGGCGGCGAGAGGCTGACGTTCAGTGATGCGAATTCTCAGCGAGCAGGGTCCCGTGAGCGAAATCCGCGCATTCTCGATCAGGGGATTAGCTTCCAGATTTTTTTCAAGTTTTTGTCTGGGGATGCTCACAGCCCATGCGTCGCTGAAATTGTCGAGCGCCGCGAGGGAAATAATTTCATTATCTGTAAAACTCGCGTTGCCGCGCACATCGATGCTCCTGAGCTGCGGCCAGTCGTTGAGAAATCCGTAAAACGTCACTGAAAAAAAAGCAAGCGCGATAAGTATTGTGAGGTGCGGATCGGTTCCGGCCCGTTTCCGCCTCACGGTCCCGCGAACGCCTTTCGATCCGACATCTGATTTGCCGGATGCATGCTTCCTAAACCCGGTCGTACGGTTCGAAACTTTCGTGGAGTCGACAACCGGTGTGCCCGCGAGTTTCAATTTCAATTTCAATTTAACATTTTGATCTTTCATCCAGCAGCTCCTCAACGGATTTGTCGAACCCGATCATCCTCACCTCGGGTTCAAGGTCGACGCCCGTTTCCGCCAATACCGCTTTCTTTGCAAGTGCCATCAGGGCTAGGACATCGGACGCCTTCGCGCCACCCAGATTAATTATGAAATTCCCGTGTTTCTCGCTGATTACCGCCCCGCCGAAAACCGTCCCCTTTAATCCCGTCTCCTGAATTAGTACCGCTGCCGATTTCCGGTTTTCCGGATTTCTGAACACGCAGCCGCAGCTAGGATTTTCGATCGGCTGGGATTTTTTTCTGTACTCCATTTTTTCATCGATGAGAGCTTCGATTTGTGCGGGATCTCGGAATTTGCTTTGTAAAGTGCAGGCAAGAATGATGTCGCCGGAATCCTGGAACCGGGTCGACCGGTAGCCGAAGGCGCAAAGGTCGTGAGGGAGAATTTCGTGCCCGCTTTTCGGATTGACAACCTCCACATCGACAACCAGGTCGCCTATATGCTCGCCGAACGTGCCGGCGTTCATAAAGACCGCTCCGCCGATTAGTCCCGGAATTCCCGCGAGCCTTTCTATCCCCGACATCCCGATCGATGCCCCTTCCCTTAACAATTTCGACAGAGGGACGGAAGCTCCCGCTTTGAGAATAGATTCATCGGGATATTTTTTCAGCTTTGCAAATTCGCCGTCGAGACGAATGATCAGTCCGCGATAGCCTTCGTCAGACACAAGCACATTCGAACCTGCGCCCAGCACGAAAAATTCGATGCCGGTTTCGTTTACGAGATTTATCAGGAGTATTACATCATCCACCGAAACAGCGTCGGCGACAATGTCCGCGGGTCCGCCGATTTTGTAATAGGTCAACGGGGCGAGCGGGACGTCGAGATTTACACGTCCCCGGAAGCCGGAGTCGATCAGCCTGTCTTTTATGTTCGATTGACTCAGCATTTATTTTATCTAATGCATCTGACGCATCTACCGTGCCATTCGACGTTTTACGGCGTTGCGTGTGAGTTCGGGTTGCTTGTGTGTCACTTTGCCGCCCCTTATAGATTCAAACCGCCTGGACAGCTTTCGAGTTTCTTTCGTCACAGACGGTTCGGGTTTGGCAGCTTCCACTTCCACCCCGGCGGTTCGTCCAAGATTCAGAAGCAGTCCGATTTCGAGAAGGGAAAGCAGGAGGTTCGAGCCGCCCGCCGACAGGAACGGAAGGGGCATGCCGGTTGTTGGAAGCAGCCCGAGAGTCACGCCGATATTTATCGTTGCCTGCAAGCCTATTATCGTTATAACTCCGCACCCGAAGAGAAGCCTGAAACGGTCCTTCTGCGTGAGAGCTAGTCTAAATCCGGAGAAGACGAGAATCGCGAACGCCATGATCACGAGAAATCCGCCGACAAAACCCCATTCTTCGCAGATGATGGAAAAAATGAAATCGGTTGAATGATCGGGCAGGGAATACATCGCGATCGAGTTCCCCGGACCTTTCCCGAACAACCCTCCGGTCGTAATAGCCCATTGCGAAAGCCCGACCTGATAGCCGGACCCGCCGAGGTCCGAGAGAGGCCTGAAAACCGGCATGAGACGCGCGATTTTTTCAGGATGAAGCGCCAGAAGTCCGGCGAATGCCGCTGTCCCGGCGACCGCAAGTCCCACTGTTACTTTCCAGTTAATTCCAGCGAGCCATGCCATTGCGAAAACAATGCCGATCAGAAAAACCGCGCCGGAAATATTCGGTTGGGCGGCAACAAGTCCGATTATGAGTATAGCTACAACTGCCGGGAACCAGAGTCGGTCGGCTTTTACTTTGCTCAACAGGCCGGTACGGGCGAACTGGTCCGCGAGGAACCAGACAATCGCGAGCTTGGCGAATTCGAGGGGCTGAAATCTGATTCCGGCGATCTCGATCCACCTTGTGCTGCCCCTTTCGGCGACACCATAGCGCGTCCAGATCATCATGAGCAGAACGAGAGCGGTGAACAGGGCTGGTATTGTCAATTTCCTGATGACTCTTGCGGGCAGAAGCCATGCGCCGATCATTAAAAGGGCTCCGACGAATGACCCTGCTAGGCGCGTCAGGACAAGGTTTGAGAAGTGCGCGTGGTTTTGCTGCCCTTCGAACACAAGGCCGGTGTCGAGGAGCATTATCCAGCCGGCGACAATCATCAGGAATACCGTAAACAGCGCCGCGCGAATCGCCTGATTGGCGTTTTCCTTCATTATTTTTTCCGGAGATGATACCTGAGCTTTCACTGTTCTTTCCTCCCGGACTTTTTAATAACCCATCGACGGAATAAGTCGCCGCGTTCCTCATAATTTTTGAACTGGTCGAAACTCGAAGACGCAGGCGACAGCAGGACCGCGTCGCCGGGTTCGGCAAGGTTGAATGCCGCCGCGCATGCTTCCTGCAGGGTTTTTCTCATCGTAATATTTTCAAAACCGTTGTCCTTGAGCGCTTTCTTGAAACGGTTGCGCGTGTCGCCGAGCAGCACGACATGTTTAGTGTGACGGTACAGATACGGGATCAGTTCGTTTATGTCCAAACCTTTTTCGTAACCTCCGAGGAGCAATATCACGGGACGCTCGAACGTCTTTAACGCGCTGATTGTCGAGTGAACGTTGGTCGCCTTCGAATCGTTCACCCATGCGACCTCGTTGATGTCGGCTATTTTTTCTATCCTATGGGGGAGTCCCTCGAATGTCCGGAGCGCTTTCCCGATCTCCTCGACCGGGCATCCTGCGAGGTGGGCCGCGAACGCGGACGCGAGTGCGTCGAGCTGGTTATGCTCGCCCATGATCTTGAGCTCGTCTATCCCGCAGATTATTTTGTCCTCTTCGCCATTGTTGAACATCAAGTTTCCGTTGTTCCTGAACGCTCCGTCCGGAATCGGACCCGCGAGCGTAAATCCGTGAAGTTTCGATTTCGCCATCCCATACGCCTGCAGTGACATGGGATCGTCGAAATTCACGATCGCGTGATCTTCGGGACGCTGCTTGTTGAAGATGTTGCCTTTGACCCGCACATAGATGCGCATCTCGCCGTGACGTTCGAGGTGGTCCTCCGCGATATTTAAAAGGACCGCAATGTGGGGTCTGAACAGGCGCACGGTCTCGAGTTGGTAGCTCGAAACCTCTACGACGAGCCAGTGTTCGGGACGGGTATTTCCGGCAAGGCTTATGAAGGGCGTCCCGATGTTTCCGGCGAGATGGGACTCTATTCCGGCGGATGTGAGGATATGGTGTATCAGGGTGGACGTTGTGGTTTTTCCGTCGGTTCCGGTCACCGCGATGATTTTGCCGCTGACCATTCTCGACGCGATCTCGATTTCGCCCGCAACCTGGATCTTCGCGTCCTCGCAAAATTTGAGAAGCTGCGGGGAGAGCTTGATTCCCGGTGAAGGGGAGAGGACATCGGCTTCCTTGCGAAGGAGTTCCTCGAAATTCCTGATTTTCCCGAAATGGAAAGTGACGCCCGATTTTTTCTGACGCGCGACATCTTCCGCGTACGGCGCGAATTTCGATTCCGGGCTTTCCTCTACAACCGTAATCGTATAACCGCGCGACGCCAGCGTCTCGACCAGCGCGCGTCCCGTGACGCCGTAACCCCAGACCAGAAATCGCGTTTTTTTCGGATATGCTTTCGCTCTCATTCCACCATCATTCCCGTCTGCCAATTTCGGACTGAAATGTGAATCATTTCAGCCGCCGGACGATATAAATCTATGCGATTCGGTAATAAGACGGGACTCGGGGGGGAGGCCAATAAAGCCCTCCCCCCTGAGACTCCATCAAAACCGAACATTGGAGCTTGATCAGAGAGAAATAAAAGGCGGGAAGGGACCGGGGACACGGCCCCTTCCCATTCGCAGAGGTAAAATCAACGCAGCGCATCGCTGCGGTTTTGGCATTTTGTGAGATTTTATTTCCTCGTAACTTCATGGCAATTCTCAAATCTTTATCGCGGACCACCATCCGACCGCGCCTGCGATAATTCCAATCACAGATGCTCCGATCGCAATTTTTCGCTCGCTGTAACCTCGAAGCTCCCACGCGTGGTGAATCGGGGTCATCCTGAAAATTCTCCTTCCGCCCGTCAGCTTGAAATAGACCACCTGCATGACAACTGTCGCTATTTCGATCAGAAAGACGAGTCCGATAATGAGAAGCACGATTTCGAGCGACGACGCGATGGCGATCGCCGCCAGCGCTCCGGATAACGCAAGGCTTCCGGAGTCGCCCATGAATATTTTTGCCGGATTCCAGTTCCACGGAAGGAATCCGACGCATATGCCGAATAAAATAATTGGAACAGCCGCGGTGCTGTCGACTCCGGACACCCAGATCGCGCCTGCGAGGCAGAATGACGCAATCGCGACCGTCGTAGCAGCGAGCCCGTCGAGGCCGTCGGTGAAATTGACCGCGTTAATAATCGTCATGTAGCAGAAAATTCCGAGTATGATTTTCCAGAGCCCGATCCTGATGACTGTTCCGGTGAACGGAATCATGAGCTTATCGTCCGGTATCAGGTAGTAAACGGCGCCCGTGCAAAGCAGCCCGACAATTATCTGAAGTATTAATTTATAGCGAGCTTTAAGTCCCGACGTGTTGTGTTTGGACAACTTCAAAATATCGTCCGCAAAGCCGATCAGGCCTGAAAGAAGCCCTGTCGCGACTCCGATGATGGCGTTCGGATCCTGCATCCAGAGCGCTCCCGGAAATCCGACCAGAAACAGAGTCGCGAGGAATGCTTGTCCACCGGTCGATGGAATCCTGGCTTTGGCCTTGTGGCTCTCGGGTCCCTGTTCTCGTATAACGGAGCCTGATGTCGGCCTGAGCGCGAGCAGCCATGCGATGAACGCGGTCAGCGCGATTGACGCCGCCAGAATCAGAAGAAGTTTATATTTTCCGGGCAGAGCCATCATTTCGTTTTCTCTACCACTCCTCCGCCAGTAATTTTTCAAATGCCAGACCGCGCGACGCTTTGATCAGTACCAGGTCGCCGGGACGCAGGTAATTTTTCAGCTCGGTCGCGCATTCGTCGGTTGTATCGAAATGTTTTCCTCCCGTCGGATTCGACGGATCGAAATTATTTAAGCCATGTTTTTTTATCTCGTCGATCATCGCTTCATCCGCTCTGGACCGGATGTGCGACGCAAGCTGTCCGACCGTGATGAGAATCCCGTCCCTCATAAGCTGCTCCGCGATTGTTTCCCCGGCCTTGCGGTGATACTCGATTTCATTCTCCCCCAGTTCGAGCATATCGCCGAGTATCGCGACATGTCTCTTCACGGGCTGGCCGTTGTGGAGCTTTGTTCTCATCGACCACGCGTCGATAGCGTTCTCAAGCGACAGTGGGTTGGAGTTGTAACCATCGAAGATGACCTCGATCCCGCTCTCGCGGACGATGGTCTCGAGGCGTCCGGGAGTCGACGGCAGTGTCCTTAGAGCATCGACAATCTCATCGATGCCGAGTGTTTCGATTCCACTGTCGGTTTTGATTTTTATCGAGGAGCAGATCGCGACCGCGGTAAGGGCGTTCATAACATCCGCATGACTTGTTCCGGGAATGGTAGTGTGCACCGGCTGTTCATTGTGCAGTACGAAATCGAATTCGGACTCATGCGATGTCCTTACGATATTTTGCGCGATGTAATCCGAATCGGGCTCGGTCCCGAAAGTCAGGACTTCGACATCCCCTGCGAATTTTTCGATATATGGCCGTCCGGTCCATGGATCGCTCGATGCTACAGCGATTCCATTTTTTTTCAAACCGTCGATGATCTCCCACTTCGCGCCTGCGACGTCATCGACACTTCCGAATTCGCTCAGGTGTCCGGGGCCAATTGAAATAACAACTGCTATATCCGGCCTCGCGATCATGCTCAGATAGCTAATCTGCCCGGGACCGCGTGTCGCGCATTCCAGAACGACAACTCTATGCTCTGGTTTGATTTCAAAAATGGTCAGAGGAAGTCCGATCTCGGTATTCCAGTTATGGAGAGTTTTCAACGCGGGCCATTTTCTCGACGCGATATGCGCGACGGCTTCTTTCACGCTGGTTTTGCCGACAGTTCCGGTTATGGCGATAACAAAGGGGCTGAATTTTTCGAGTAACGCACGGGCGGCGTCCCCAAGTGCGATTGTTGTGTCATTGACAAGAAGGGCAGGGAGGTCGGGATATGAACTCGCGACCTTGACCTGATATTCCTCGCGATTCGAAACAATAATGCCTGACGCTCCTTTGCACACGGCATTGTCCAGGTATTGATGACCATCGACGCCGGTCTTTCCGATCAACGCAGCGAACCAGTCGCCCTCGGATAAAGTCCGGGTGTCAATGGAAAGGCCGCCCGGACGGTCTCCGCCGACATAAATTCCGGGGTCGCCGGTGAGCATCTCTCCACCGGTAGCCTGAGTCCATTCTTTCAAGGTAAGTTTCATGCCTCTGCGTTGAATCCCATCGACATAAGCCATTCGCGGGCGACTTCGCGGTCGTCGAAATGAATCGTCACGTCGCTGAAAATCTGGTAATCCTCATGTCCCTTGCCGAGGATCGCCACCGTGTCGCCCTTCGCGGCTTTTTTTAAAGCGAGCCCGATCGCGTTTTTGCGGTCGGCCTCCACTATCACTTCAGCTTTTCCGTTTTTGACCTTTCCCACGCCGACCATGATGTCATTGATGATTTCGAGCGGTTCTTCTTTCCTGGGATTGTCGGATGTGATCACTGCGATGTCGCAATCTCGCGCGAGAATTTCTCCGATCATCGGACGCTTGCCGCGGTCCCTCGACCCGCCTGCCCCCATAACGCCAATCAATTTTCCGGGCGTGATTTCTCTTAAAGCGCGCAGGACCTCCACCGCGGGTTGCGGCGCGTGCGCGTAATCGACAACGACAAGAAAACCCTGTCCGAGATCGACGCTTTCGAGGCGTCCGGGAACCGGATTCGCGTGGGCAAGGCCGTCCGCGATTGTATCGGGGTCGATCCCGACCGCCCATGCGATAGCCGCGGCAGCAGCCGCGTTCTGAGCGTTGAATCTCCCGATTAACGGAAAGACGACATCGCGGTTCCAGTTGTCTGTTTTTATCACAAGGTTGAGATTCTTATGTGACCGTGTTTTTATCTGAGCTGTAAGGTCGAAATGGACATTGTCTACGCTCTCGTCCTCTTCGAATGCCGCGAATATCTTCCTATTACCGGGCTTTACCGGGGAGAGGAACGAATTGGCGTGAGGATCGCGTCCGTTCGCGAGTCCGATCACGTCAGGATTTATCTTCACGGCGTCCTGTGAAATCGCGAGCTTAGAATCGAGATATTCGCCGTCTGAAAAATGGTCGCCGTGATCCCTGGACAAGTTCATATACGAAATTGTCCGGAAAAATACGGACGCCGTTCTCGAAAGCGCTCCCGCGTGCGCCGAGACCTCGCAGGCGATATCTGTCGCTCCAAGGTCCGCAAGAAAACGCATTCTCTTCTGGAATTCTATCGGACCCGGTGTTGTGAGGTCGCTCTTCCATTTTTCGCCTTTGAACTCGACACCGAGTGTCCCCATGACCGCGCATCTACGCCCGGCGCGATTCAGGATGTCGGCAAGAATATGGACGGTAGTTGTCTTTCCCTTTGTTCCGGTGACCCCGTGGACAGCGCACTCCCTTGATGGATGCCTGTAGAATTCCGCGGCGAGAATAGAAACCGCTCTCCTGGTGTTTTCCACGAGTAGCAATGGAGCATTCCCTATCGTTTCGAGCAACTCGGGATGTTCCGCGATATGTTTTGAATCGACTATCAGCAGGGCAGCGCCTTTGTCCAGGGCATTCTTCAAATAGAGATGTCCGTCGGTTTCATAGCCGACCACCGCGATAAAAATTCCGCCTTTGACCACTTTCCTCGAATCGTCGGCGACCTCGGTCATGAACTCCGGGAGCGTCGAGACATCGCCCTTCCAGACAGCGGACGGGAATAGTCCCATGAGGAGTGATGTCTTGATCGCCGTCTGTCTGACTTCGTCCATCATATTCGAGTGTATATATTTGCCCTCTACCCGCCGAATTCAGAATCCCAGTCGGGGTCTTCGGCGAATGGATTTTGCGAGATAACATATTCGTTTTCGGAGTCGTCCGGATCTGATGACGCATCGTCTCCGCTTTGAGCCGGACTGTCCGCGGTGACAACATCCTCTTTCTGCGGAATGCGTTCTCCATCCCGGAGCATGAGGCCGTTGAAGAGGTCGCGAAAAACCGGACCGCACCTGTAACCGCCGTAATACGGCCACGAAGGCTCATCGAGAATCACCACGATAAGGTACCTTGGATTCGGAATCGGTCCGAACCCGGCGAAGGTCGCATACATTTTGTTCGAATAATATTTTCCGTCTGGCCCGACCTTCTGCGCCGTGCCCGTTTTGCCGGCGCAGGTCCATTCTGTTTTCGCGGATTCCGCTGTGCCCTCATCGACCACGCCGATCATGTAATCGAGCATGATTCCGGCTGTCCCGGATGAGATTACACGTCTCGGTTCACCCGATGGATTTTCAAGGGTGATTCCGGTCGACGGGTCGTATCTTTTTTCGACAAGCCTGATCGGTACCAGAACTCCGTCGTTCGCGAACACGCTGACGGCCTGCGCGATCTGCAACGGTGTCACAGCAATACCATGACCAAATCCCATGTCGGCGAGGTCGATTTTCGGTAGAGGCCTGAACGATTCCTTGAGATTGCCGCACGGCTCTCCGGGAAAATTTACAGGGGTTTGGCTGCCGAATCCGAAAGACTTGAGCCAGTTTGTTAGTGCATCGGCATCGAATTCAATTGCCGTCAACGCAGCGGCGCGATTCGACGAATGGACAACCGCGTATTCCAGGCTGTGGACCGGCATAACATACTCGTGATCCGGCACAGGCCATCCCCCGATTCGAATCGGACCCATCCCGACATCCCAGGTGGTGCTTGTATCGATGATCCCGTCTTCGAGAGCGGCCGCGAATGTGAAAATCTTCATCACGCTGCCCGCTTCATATGACAGGCAGGTCGCGCTGGAGAACAACGCCGCCTCATTTTCCAGATTGTCCAGATATTCGGACGGGTTAAACGTCGGGTTAGTCGCCAGCGCAAGTACATTTCCTGTAGCCGGATCTGTTATGACAATCGTCCCGCCGATGGAGTCGGTATTTTTTACTCCGCGTTCGAGCGCTTCCTCCGCGATTCTTTGGATCTCGGCATCTAGCGTAACATAGAGGTCCGACCCGTCTCGCGCGGCTGCGGTTTCGCGGCGTGTGCCGGGAATCCGCATTCCGCGCTGGTCCCTGAGGTCTTCGTACCAGCCGGGACGTCCGGTTAAAACATCATCGTAAATATTTTCAAGCCCCCACAGTCCTACCTGGCCGTCATCGCGCTTTCCCGTAAAACCGATAACCGGACCCGCGATTCCTCCCTGTGGATACACGCGAGCCTCGCGTTCCTGGATGCCGACTTCC
>Ga0214473_10000186_pt1 | contig 86971 bp, 63 predicted proteins | sample RVTome_7_FD_203509 | JGI IMG/M metagenome (GOLD analysis project Ga0214473, IMG submission 203509) | Soil microbial communities from uranium-contaminated site in the Upper Colorado River Basin, Wyoming, United States - RVT98D197 | ecosystem: Environmental > Terrestrial > Soil > Contaminated >... | reverse complement strand
GCACAAATGCTTCTTCTCGCTGGAGAAAAATGAACTCCTATCGCGAAATCCTGGGGTAAATACGATTTGAAGATTTCTACAACTACCGTGAAAGACAACCACTTCCAAACAACGCAAATGGCTCGTTTTTGGTATAATTACCGCATGGGCCGAGCCGTAATTCGGGACGCTCGATCTCGGCGGCGAGCAGGTCACGTTAGGGCTTTGGTCGAACGCTGGCCACCAGAGGTTGAACAGCTTCGGCGGAACATTGCGCGTGCCCGCCGACAAATACGGCGTGGTCTCGCTGGAGTTGGCCGAGAAAGATTCTGCCGGAAACAACTGGGTAAATAGAGGGGTAACTATGAGTTCCTATTGGGCTGGGGAACCAGCGAGCCCGAGCCGATCACCAGGCCGTCCACCCAGCCGCAATCCTGTCTTCCCTACAGCCATCCGCCGAGTTTCGGTGCCGGCATTGGCGGGAAAGACTCCTTCGGCTTGAACCAAATCTGTTGGGCTTCGTATGCTTTGTACAAAAAATCGGGCCCTGCCTATGATAGATAAGGTTGGCAGTCCAGAGTTGAATCTGGACGTGTAAAGGCAAGGCCCGCGATTGTCATGCACAATGAAACCACCTTTATTTAGCGCTTCCTCGCCGGAATAGTCAATTGTGGTGACTACGTATTTTTCTGGAAGACTTCCCGCAAAACAGACGCAGAATCGGGTTTCCGGAGATTTTTTCCAAGATTTTCCGGACAGCCGCCGTTCTTGCTCCGGGTCTTGATCCCTATCGGCAGAGCGAGCCTTTTGGGCCGCCGGGATCTCCCGGTTCCACACAGCCTGGCTCGAAGTGAGGGCCGGGTGCCCCGGCCGGGCTTTCGCAGCTATTCGAACTGCTCGGTGTGCAGCCGGTTTTGGAGAACATATTCCTGCTTTGATAGTATGAACGGATTGAGCTGTCAAGAAGCAAGGCAGCCTATAAGGAGATTTCTTATGGCCAAGACCGCGAAAAAGCAGAAAACCAAGTCGCCGGCGGTTTATACCTGTTCGGCATGTGGGAAGGTCACCAGAACGCGCTCTCACCTGTGTTCGCCCGCCAAGACCGAACAGGTCTATACGTGCAGATACTGCGGCGCGACAACCGGCGATCCCCGGCACGTGTGCGCGCCGATGGTCGTCGAGATGAAATACACGTGCAAGAATTGCGGAAGGGTGACCCCGTTCAGAGGAGCGGTCTGCCAGCCACAGGCTATCCGATAGCCGGCCGGTTGCTGATTGCCGATTTAGCCGCGAAGGCACAAACAGATTGATGATTTTCGATTGCCGAATGCCGATTGAAAAATCGAAAATCGCAAATCGACAATCGTAAATCCTTCGTGTCTTGGTGTCCCTTCGGCTGCTCTCAGGGCATGCTTTGTGGCAAGGATCACTTAGGCCGCAGTTTTGGATCGTCCGCGTCGAGCAGGTCCGGCCGCCATTTTTCGGTTCGTTCGAGGGCCTGCCCGCGCCGCCACTCGGCGATTTTGGCATGATCGCCACTGAGTAAAATGTCAGGAACCTTCATCCCGCGAAAGACCTCGGGTCTGGTATAGTGCGGGTATTCCAAAAGACTGTTGGTGAAGGACTCGTCCTTGGCCGAGTTTTCGTCGCCCAGCGCGCCAGCCAGCAGTCTGACCACGGCGTCGATAATGACCATCGCGGCCAGCTCGCCGCCGCTCAGGACGTAATCGCCGATCGAGATTTGCTCGGCGCCCAGGCCTGTGCGAATTCGCTCGTCGAATCCTTCATACCGGCCGGCGATGAAAATCAGACGTTCCTCGCTGCTGAGCTCGCGGGCCTTGGCCTGATCGAACTTCTGCCCTTGAGGTGTCAGCAGAATGACGCGGCCCTTTCGGGGCGAAAGGCTTTGAACATGCTCAAGACATGCAAAGACCGGGCCGGGCATCATCACCATACCCGGCCCGCCTCCGTATGGCTTGTCATCGACCTTTCTGTAGCTGTCCTCGGCGAAGTCCCGGATATCGGTCAGCACGATTTCAACCAGCCCATTGTCCTGGGCCCTCTTCAATATTGAACAGCTCAGCGGCGATTCAAAGGCATGGGGGAACAGCGTAAGAACGTCAACTCTCATCGTTCTTGTCGTCTATTTAGCTCGAAGCCGGCTCCTGTTTGGTTTCGTCTTCGGTTTTTTGCTCCGCTGCTTTGGTCTCGGCTTGCGCCTTGGCTTTTTCTGCTGCCGCTTTTGCTTCAGCCTCCGCTTTGGCCTTTTCTTCTTCTGCCCGGGCCTTGGCCTCGGCTTCGGCCTTGACCTTGGCATCCGCTTCCGCTTTGGCCTTCGCTTCGGCGTCTGCTTTGGCCTTTTCCTCGGCCGCTTTTGCTTCGGCCTGCTTCTGGGCGGCTATGGCCTGAGCCTTGGTGAAGAATTTGCCCTTGGCTTTCGCCACGACCTTGGCTTTTGTCCGGCGGGCGGCTTGTTGTTCGGCGTATTTGTGCTTGATCCCCTGGCGAAGCAGGATTTGCGAGACCGTGTCGCTCGGTATGGCGCCTTTGTCCAGCCAGTACTGCGCCCGCTCTTTGTCGAGTACGATCTGCTTTGCGGGGTCTTTCTCTATCGGGTCGTAGTGTCCCAGCTTTTCGAGTACTCTGCCGTCGCGCGGTGTACGCGATTCGACGGCGTTGATGCGGAAGAACGGCCGATGCCGCCTTCCCATCCTCGTCATTCTCAATTTTACTGCCATAGTTTCTTTTCCTTTCTTTCGATTATCATCAATTCCCGTGACGGACACAACGCAAGTCACGGAACACGTTTACAGTGCAGGGCATAGCCGTTCATGAAGATGGCTAGGTTGGCGGGATCGACTCTCGCATCGGCGGCCAGTCTTTCAATCTGCTCATCGGCCAGCGTATCGGCGTTCTCTCGCTCGGCCGGCGTCATAATCGCCACGGCCCTTCTCAACTGTTCCAGCTCATCGGGGCTGGGCGCCGCCAGCATCGCCAGCTCGCTGTCGCCAAGGACGTCCTCGAACTGGCTCCTGATCAGCTTGCCGTATTCGCTGGCCGAAAACCGGGCCACCTTTTCCAGATATTGCTCAATCGGAATTTTCGTCATACCTACCATTATACTCGGCTCCCCGGCACTCCGGGGGCAAATTCCTCCAGCTATTGTCTTTTTATCTTGCCTCTTCGCTTGATGACTCTTTTTCTTCTGGAGCGCTGCTTGATTTTTTTCCCGCTGGACATCATCTGGCCCAGGGCCCCCATGTTGAGGCCTCCTGAGAGCAGGCTCCGCAGTCCACCGAGGCTGCCGCCGCTCAGCGCCTTGAGCATGTCTCTGCTGCGTGTGAAGGTCTTGACCAGGCTGGAAACATCGTGCACCTCCACGCCGGCCCCGGCGGCGATTCGTTTTCGTCTGGACGATTCGATCAGGTCCGGGTCGCGCCGTTCCTGAAGCGTCATGGAATGCACGATGGCTTCCATTTGCCCCATCTCGGCGCCGTCGAGGTCCAGATCGTCAATCTGCTCTCCCATGCCCGGCATCAGCTTGAGCATGTCTTTGATGCCGCCCATCTTCTTGACGGCCTGCATTTGCTTGAGGAAGTCGTCGAACCCGAAGCTGCCCTTGGCCATCTTCTGCTGCATCTTCAGGGCCTCTTCCTGGTTGAACTGCTCCTGGGCCTTCTCGACGAGACTGACGACGTCGCCCATGCCCAGGATCCGCCCGGCCATCCGGTCGGGGTGGAACTCTTCGAGCTTGTCGAGCTTCTCGCCGACGCCGATAAACTTGATGGGCTTGCCCGTGACGGCCTTGACGCTCAGCGCCGCGCCGCCGCGGGCGTCACCGTCCAGCTTGGTCAGGATGACGCCGTCCAGTTCGAGCCGCTCATTGAACTCTTTGGCCGAGTTGACGGCGTCCTGGCCGGTCATGGCGTCGCAGACCAGGTAGATTTGGTGCGGCGTGACCGCTTTGGCCACGTCGGCTACCTCATTCATCATGTCCTGGTCGATGTGCAGCCGGCCCGCGGTGTCGAGGATGACCACGTCGTAATTGTTCTCGCGGGCGTGCTTGAGGGCGTTCTTGGCGACCTTGACCGGGTCTTTGCCGTCTTCGCTATAGACGTCGATGTTCGTCTGCTCACCCAGGATGATCAACTGCTCGATGGCCGCGGGTCGTTGCAGGTCGTCGGCGACCAGCAGCGGTTTTTTGCCGCCGGCGAGGATGTACTTGCCGAGCTTGGCAGCGGTGGTGGTTTTGCCGCAACCCTGCAGGCCGGCCAATAGGATGACCGTCGGGCCGGGCGAGACGTAATAGATGCGGGTATCAACCGGCCCCATGAGCCGGGTCAGCTCGTCGCTGACGATCTTGACCATGACCTGGCCCGGATGGAGGCTCTTGATGACCTCGGCGCCGAGGGCGGCCTGCGTGACGTCCTTGCAGAACTTCTTGACGACGTTGTAGTTGACGTCGGCTTCCAGCAGCGCTTTGCGGACGTCCCGCATGGCGTCGGAGATGTTCGCCTCGGTAATCCGTCCCCGGCCGGAAAGCGACCGAAAGACCGAATTGAATTTCTCTGTCAATGACTCAAACATGACCCGATTCTCGATTTGCGATTGTCGATTGTCGATTGTCGATTTCAAATCGGCAAGCGGCAATCGGCATTCGGCAATCCTTTATTCCGGAACCATCCAGACAAGAAAAAGAGTATAAGACCCCAGGGCCCGCTTTGCAAGCCTAAAATCGCCGAAATTGGCCTGTGTCATGCCAAGACGGCCAAAAAATGGGCCTGATTTCACTTGACACCGGGGACGTACACTGGCATACTGCTTGTGTTCATGCGATGTTCAATCAGTGTTGGCTTGGACGCCACGTGAGGAGGCCGCTTATCAGGATGGTGTAGTTACAGTTGATTCACACGGCTGTTTTAGCGCAACCGAGTGAGGAGGTGGGTGCACTATGTCTGCAATGTCGGTCTATGCAATCGTTCTGGCTCTGCTGGGCACTGTGCCCGGCCAGACCACGGGCTGGGGCACGGGCGAGGTCGAATTCCAAGCCCGTGTGGATACAACTGAACACCGCGAGATTTTCCCCGTGTGCGCCGGCCAATATACGGTCGAAGTCTCGATCATAAACGTCATCGCCGATCCAGCCGGTGTCTTGGACTATGTGACGTCGGTGGATATCTGTTACGACAGGTCCGAGGGTTTGGTCTCCGGCACTATCATCGAGGTTAGGGGCACATACTCCGACGGGGCCTGTCCGATACCCTATTGCCGCCGAGTGGAGGCTGCGTCTATCTCCAAGATCGGTGCGCCGGAGGAAGAGGGGCCGGACGAAGAGGACAACCCGAATATCGGCTCCCCTACGGTAGTCACCGGCTCGGCCGAGGCCACCGAAACGACGGTGACACTGCGCGGAATCCTGACCGATGATGGGGGCGACAACTGCAGGTGCAGGTTCGTCTATTGGAGGCACAATGATCGCCACTGGCAGACCGAATGGATCGAGAACCAAGGTAGCGGGGCGGTGCTCAGCCAGAAGATCGCCGGCCTGATTCCTGAAACCCTCTATTTCTATTACGTCGAGGCAGAGAACTCCGAGGGGAGTGACTCCGGGCGCACGGGCAGTTTCGTCACACTTGCCGAGACTGTCCCCCCCATTCCTCATCCGGTGGTATGGTCGCTTGATCCCGATCAGGTCGATATCTCGTCGATCATCATGATGGCCGATATCGCGCGGGACGTGTCGGGACCGGAGGAATATGTGTTCGACTTCATCTCCAGCCCCACGGGTGGGGCCGGCGGCTCGGACTCGCCCTGGCAGTTCGAGCCGTCCTATACGGATGTGGGTTTGAATCCCAACCATCAGTACGGCTACCGTGTTAAGGCACGCGACGGCCTCGGCAACGAAACGGCATACTCAACCGTTCAGTATGCGTATTCGGCGATTGAAACGCCGGCCGGCGTGGCCGTTGGCGAGATTACCACCGGCAGCATCCAGGTCAAGTCGGGCGATGCACTGTCAGGCCTGAATCGAGGCGAATCCGGCTTGAAGCTGGAGAACGTCACCGCCGGCAGGGTATCCGCCTGGCAGCAGCAGAATACCTTCTGGACAAGCGACGGCCTGTTGCCCAACACGCAATACGCCTTCCGGGCACAGGCCCGCAACGGCGACGGCGATCACACTGCGTTCAGCCCTCCGGCCGAGGTCTATACCCTGGCCATGGTGCCGACGGCGGTCGTTTTCTCGAATGTGACCGCCAACAGTTTCCTGACGCACTGGGGGGCGAATGGGAATCCGGCGGGAACACAATATTGGTGTGAGAATACCGTCAGCGGTGCAAACTCCGGCTGGATTACCGACACCCAATGGCTCGATACGGACCTGTCGTCCAATCTCAGGCACGCCTACCGCGTCAAGGCGAGGAACGGCGACAGCGTGGAAACGGCTTTTTCCGATGCGGTCGAAAAGTATTCGGCGATAGAGAATCCCGACGGCGTGGTCTTCGGAGCTATTACGACCAGCAGCATTCAAGTGCGTTCGGAGAACACCCCCTCCGGCCTGAACCAGGGACAATCGGGCTTGCGCTTCGAGAACTTGACTGCAGGGCGCATGTCGCCGTGGCGCCCGGACAACAGCTTCTGGACCAGCGATGGGCTGCTTCCCAACCGCCGGTATGACTTCCGCGCCCAAGCTCGCAATGGCGACGGGGAGCAAACACCCTTTGGCCCGACCGGCTCGGCATATACCCACGCTAATATCCCAAGCGGCGCCGTCTTCATGGGGATCACCACCCGCAGCATCCAGGTCCAATGGGGCTCCAACGCCAATCCGCCCGGCACGCTTACGCTCTGTGAGAATGTCACAGCCGCAGCGAACTCAGGCTGGACCATTCTGACGGCATGGGATAACACGGGCTTACAGCCGAACACGCAACATACCTTCCGCGTCAAAGCGCAGAACGCCGCCGGCGTGGAAACAACCTTTTCAGCCGAGACCCGCAAATACTCGGCTATCGAAACCCCTTCCGGGGTCGTCTTCGGGACCATCACCGCCGGCAGCATCCAGGTCCAGTCGGAAAATACACCGGCGGGATTGAATCGCGGAGGATCGGGCCTTAAGTTCGAGAATGTTACGACGGGCGCACTGTCCGGCTGGCAGCAGAACAACAATTTCTGGACCAGCGCAGGCCTGCTGCCCAATACCCCTTATTTTTCCCGCGCCCAGGCCCGCAACGGCGACGGAGATGAAACCTCCTATGGCCCCATGAACCTTAGCTATACCCAGGCCAACCCCCCGATGCCGGCGGATTTCTCGTATGTCACCGACACCAGCATCCGGGTCAATTGGGCGCCCAACGGTAATCCGTTTGGCACGCTCTACCGATGCCAGAACATTATCAGCGGCGCCGACTCCGGCTGGATCAGCGGCATCAGTTGGGACAGCTTTGACCTGGTGCCCTTCACGACGTACAGCTTCCGCGTCAAGGCCCGCAACGCCAACGGCACCGAGACCGGCTGGGTCGCACTGGGACAGGCGACTACCGGCTATCGCTCGCTGACGGTCCGTTCCAACGGGGGCGGTACGGTCAGCTCACCAGGAGAAAACGTCTTTCAATATAAACCGGGCACGATGGTGGACCTGACGGCCAGTCCCCAGAGCGGATATCATTTCACACACTGGTCCGGCAGCGCCGTCGAAGCCGGCCGCGTGGCGGACCCCAACGCACCACAAACCACCGTGCTTGTGGACGCCCATTATACGCTCGTCGCCAACTTCCTTCGCACGCGGATTTATGTCGATTACCGCGCCAAGGGCACCGCAGACGGATCAAGCTGGGCAAACGCCTTTACGTCGCTGCAGGATGCCCTGGACGTGGCGCAGAGGCAGAACCAGATTCTGGTGTCCCAGGGTCTTTATACACCTGATGCGGGCAAGAACCGCACACGCGGCGACTATACCCTCAGCTTCACGATCCCCGACAGTGCAGCCCTCAAAGGAGGCTACGCCGGCCTGGGGCACGCGAATCCCGATACGCGAAATATCGTCACGTACCAAACCATCCTCAGCGGGGACCTCAGCGGGGACGACAGCGCGGTTGCTGATGTCCACGATCTCTATGGCGAGCTCTCGCGCCTGGACAACAGCCTGCACGTGGTCACTGCCCAGGATGTTGACAATACCACGTTGCTCGAAGGTCTTGTTATTACCGGAGGCAACAGCCACGACGGGGCCGGCATCCAGCTCATCCGCAGCGACATAGTCGTCGCCCAATGCACGATACAAGAGAATCGTGCCGGTCGCCTGTCCGGCGACGGCCTGGACGGCTGGGGCCAGGGAGCCGGAGCTTCATGCTTCTTCGGTGGACCCACGTTCCGCAATTGCACGTTCCAGCTCAACTGGTCGGGCGGCTGGGGCGGCGCACTGCACAGCCTCAGAAGTAACCCGACGCTGCACGATTGCTTTTTCCAGGCCAACCACGCGGGCCTGCAGGGTGGGGCGCTCTACTTCGAGGACGGCAGCGGCGCCGCGCTTGGCTGCACCTTCCAGGGGAACCGCTCGCGGGACGGCGGCGCCGTCTTCGGCGGCGGGGACGGTGACTTGCGGCTGACCAACTGCGGGTTCCTCGGCAACGCTGGATTCGGTTCGGGCGGGGCCGTTTTTGCGGCTGGCCGGAGCATCAAAATCGTCAACGGGTACTTCAGCGGAAACCTCGCGTTCCTGGACGGCGGCGCCGTCAATCTGTCGAACGGATCGGGCGTGCTGACCAACTGCACCTTCTACCGAAATATAGCAGAGGGCACTTTGGGAGGCGGCGCGTTGGCCGTGTTCAGCGCGAGGGCGGAGCTGGCCAACTGCATCCTCTGGGATCAGACTGCTGCCAGCGGCTCAGTGATTGCCTTGCAAGGCACTGATGATAGCGACGCGGCACTGATAGTCTCGTATAGTGACGTCAAAGGCGGCACCGACGGAATCGTGAAGAAGGGATCCGCTTCCGTCACGTGGGGCGTCAAGAATCTGGATCGCGATCCTCGATTCCAGAACCCTGCTGGCGCCGACGGCGTCGTGGGGACAGAAGATGACAGTCTGCGTCTGGTCGCCGGATCGCCTTGCATAGATGCCGGCAACAACGCCGCGGTCCCCGCCGACGCCGACGATCTCGACCTGGACCAGGACCGGGCGGAACGCATTGCCCTCGATGCGGCTGGCTTGGCCCGCTTCGTGGATGATACCGGGACAGCCAATACCGGCACGGCGGATCTGCCGGCCTATCCGCGGATTGTGGACCTCGGGGCCTTTGAATTCGCGCGCTGATGAATAGTGACTGGTAACTCGTGATTGCTTGTAGTGACGCTGGAAGGCGTTACCTTCAAATGCCCTTACGGGCACACTACAAACATTCACCATTCACTAATCACCAATCACCATGGTATAGTCGTAAGGTTTTCGCACCGGGCGTGCGATGTACTTGCTCGCTTCGGCGTCGCCGGTGAACTGTTCCTTGGCCGGGTCCCAGTTGAGCTTGCGGCCCAGGCGGATGGCGATCACGCCCAGGTGGCACAGGCTCGCGGAGCGGTGGCCGACCTCGGCGGGACAAATGGGGGTCTTGCGCGATTTGACGCAATCGATGAAGTTGCCCATGTGGTCGTTACTGAGATAGACGTGCTTGGCGTCATCGGGAAGTTTCTCCGTGAGAATCTCGCGGTTGCTGGCGTTGATGACGCCTCGGGTGACCCAGAGCCAGCCGTCGGAGCCGTAGAACTTGATGCCGTGCTGCTGGCCTTTGGGGTCCTTGACGCCGCCGTGCCACTCGCTGGCCGTCGTGCTCCGGCAGGTATGGACGACGCCGTTGGCGTAGGTATATGTCACTTCGTACTCGCTGGCCGCGGTGAAGCCGCCGGGGATCATGTCAATCAGTTGCCTGCCTTCGATGCTGACGGGACCCGAGCCGTCCTGGTCCAGGGCCCAGAGGACGATGTCGTTATGGTGCGCGCCCCAGTCGGTCATCGTGCCGCCGGAGTAGTCCCACCAGTAGCGGAAGCTAAAGTGCGTCCGCTCTTTGACGTATTCGACTTTGGGCGTCTGGCCGAGCCAGAAATCATAGTCGAATCCTTCCGGGACCGCAGAGGTCTTGAACGGGCCCTGCCGCAGGCCGGCGGGCAGCCAGACTTCGACCTTCTCGATTTTCCCGATGCGACCGTTGCGCACCAGATCACACGCTAATCGGAAATGGACGCTGCTGCGCTGCTGGGTCCCGGTCTGGAGGATGCGCCCGGCTTGCCGCTGAACCTCGACGAGCCGTTTGCCTTCGTCGATGGTCAGAGTCAGCGGCTTCTCACAGTAGATGTCCTTGCCCGCTTTCATGGCGGCCATCGAGACCAGCGTGTGCCAGTGGTCCACCGTCCCGCATATAACGGCATCGACGTCCTTGCGTTCCAAAAGCTTGCGAAAATCGGCGTAGCCTTCGGCGCCGGGGAAATCTTTCTGAGCGGCCGCCAGGTGGCCGGCGTCAACGTCACAGACCGCCACAATTGGACCGTACTTACGGGCATTTTTGGCATCGCCCCTGCCCTGTCCGCCGCAGCCGATCAGTGCCAGATTGACTTTCTCGCTCGGCGGCATTTCGGATCTCGCTTCCCCGGCGAACAACGACCGACGAATGAGGAGCGACGAAGAAACGGCCGCCGCGCCCGTGGTCCTAAGAAAATTACGGCGTGACGTGAAGGAGCTATAGGTCTTCATCATTATCTCCCGAAAAATCTTTAGTTTTCAGTTCATAGTTCATAGTTCATCGACGAACTACGAACTATCAACTACAAACTCCCCACAAAGATACCTCAGAAGGACGCAAGATGCAAGACTAAGTCTGACGTCTGGTGTCTTGAGTCTGGGGTCCGGCGTCTAGGGGCGGGGGCTGGCTATTTCAAAGCCGTGAAGAACCTCTTGAGGCGGGGCTGGAATTTGTCGGTGATATCCAATGAGCCGATGACGGCCTTTGCCTGTCCGACGATTTGTTCTCTGTCCACGAACCCGAAGAACCTCGAATCCTTGCTGTTGTCTCTGTTGTCGCCCATCATGAAGTAGCTGTCCGGCGGCACGGTGACAGGCCCGAAGCTTCGCAGAGCGCGGATCGAAGGAATGCTCATGACGGCGTGGGCCGCGCCATCCAGGTCTTCGGTGGCCAGGACAGACCTTTGCCGCAACTCGCGTGGTAGAGAGGCAACATACGCAGGATCGGCTTTTGTGTAGGGGACCGGCTCGCCATTGAGAAAGAGCGTGTTGTTCTTCATTTCGACGGTATCGCCCGGCAGGCCGACGACCCGCTTGACCAGCCGCGTTCCGTCATCCGGCGAGAAGCAAACGACGATGTCACTTCTTTGGGGGTCGGACCACTTTGCCAGCCTGTGCAGAGTCAGCGGGACTCGCAGATCGTACGCCACCTTGTCCACGTAGATCAGGTCTCCTTCCAGGATCGTCGGGTTCATCGATCCGGTCGGGACCCAGTTCCAGTCCGCCAGAGACGATTTTACCGGAATCACCACCAGGACGATGAAAAGGATGGTGCCGCGACATTCTTTCCAGGACTTACAGACGAATTGCTTGATTTTGTTTGCGTTCATGGCTTCCTCACTGATCTCTATATCGACCTTCACGACGGCCCTCTATACGTAAAAGACTACTCAAATGTTCTTCGCGAACCTCTTTTGACGCCGACTGAGGGCGTCGCACATCTGCAAAAAGACATTTTATCACGGTTGCGTCCGCAAGAGAAACATAGTATTCTGGGCGGAGAATTCGAGGCTCGGCCGCGCGGCTGGGTCGTTGGAGCAAGAATCCGTACTGGAAGTTGAATTCATGGAGGCAAGATAATGAGAATGGTTGCAGCCAAACTGTTCTGCGGCATTTCGGTCGCATCTTTCCTGGTGCTGGCAGGCTGTCAGGGCGTACCAGGCTCGCAGCAGAAGGTCATGCTCTGGAACGGCAAGGACCTGTCGGGCTGGAAGCTTTTTGCTTCAGACGAGGACATCTCCCTCGATCAGATATGGTCCGTTCGGGGCGAGGCGATCCATTGCACGGGACAGCGCAACGGGTACATGCGGACCGAGACCAAGTATGCGAATTACCGTCTGCATGTCGAATGGCGCTGGCCCGGCGAGCCGGCCAACAGCGGCGTGCTGCTCCACGCTGCCGGACCCGATAAGGTGTGGCCGCGCTGCATCGAGTGCCAGCTCAAAGCAGGCAGCGCCGGCGATATCGTCCTGATGAACGGGGCCGGGATCACCGCCGAGGGGCGGGACTGGCAGGACGCCAGCAAACAGTTCGTTGTGATCCGCAAGAAAGAGGCCGCCAGCGAGAAGGCCCCGGGCCAGTGGAATACGTACGACATCCGTTGCGAGAAAGACACGATTCGCTGCTTGGTCAACGGCGTGCTCCAGAACGAAGGGACACGCGCCACGCAGAGCACCGGCTGGATTTGCCTGCAAAGCGAAGGCGGCGCCATCGAATTCCGCAATATCTATATCGAGCCGCTGGATTAACCCAGCAAGCCAATCATCAACCCTTGACTTTTCGCTTCGAGGCTGTTATAGTACTTGCAGATTCGCAGGTGCATGGGTAAAGACAATGGCGCTTTCCATCGTGAACAAACCAAGTGATTTTACCCGCTACATCCGGCAAAAGTGTCGGAGCGCGTTTACGCTCATCGAGCTGCTGGTGGTGATCGCGGTGATCGCCGTGCTGATGGCAATTCTGCTGCCGGCGCTGCAGCGGGCCAAAGAACAAGCCAAGCGGGTCTTATGCTCGAACAATCTCAAGCAGATTGGCACCAGCCTGCACATGTACGGCAATGAGAACGACGGGAAGCTCCCGCTCAACGGGGCGGGAAACTGGCTATGGGACATCGCCTACAGCACGACGGATTACATAATCGCCACCGGCGGGGACAAGCAGACGTTTTATTGTCCCGCCGACCCGACAAAAACGGCCGACATGATGAATCTCTGGCAGTTCAGCCAGAACGTCTCGCCGGAGACGCGGGAGGGCGCCGTCGCCGAGCCGCAGACCGGCCGCAGCGGCCAGTTTCGTGTGACGGGCTATTTCTGGATGATGGACACGCGAACGGGAAGGTCCTACCACCCCCAGGGGATCCCCAAGAAAGACTGGGTCACTACGCTCAACTGTAAGAAACCGGTGGAGACGGAACTCGCTCTGGACGCCACGCTCAGCACCGCCTCGGACCCCAAGACGGCTAGCTTTACGCAAGTGCAGGGCGGGACCTGGAGCCGCTGGCAAATCTGGGACCGCACGAACCATCTGATGCAGGGGGACAATCCCGCCGGAGCCAACATCATCTTTATCGACGGCCATCTCGACTGGCGGCGATTCAACGAGATGCAGGTCCGCGTCTCGCCTCCGTATCATTGGTGGTAGGTTTGTAGTGTGCCCGTAAGGGCATTTGAAGGTAACGCCTTACTCCCTAAGGGACGCCTTACGGCGGGCGTCACTACAAACGATTACCATTCACTAATTACCAGTCACTGACATTGTGGCCTTTCTCACACAGAAAGAATACAAGCCGCAATCCAGACCCGAATAGAGCAGCCACATCGTCTTGCCGTCGGAGCTGATCCATTTGGGAGGGAATCGATGATGGTACGTCCGGCAGTCCTTGCCGTCCTGCACCGACCAATGATCGTCGTAATAAATCGTTGACCAGGGTCCCCACGGCTCGGGGGCCTCGAAGATGCCCAAAGCCGCTGTGTGCGTCGCCTCTTTGCCCGCCCGGTGAGACGTCGCCAATATATATCGGCCAATGCCGCGATTGAAGGTGATCGCGATCCGCTGCGTCCCTTTGGGGTCGGTGAAGATGGGCTTTCGCTCTGCAATGTCCCGCGACCAGACAGGCGCGCCGCTCGCGCCCCGCCCGGCAAAGAATTCATAGCGGTCCCTGTTCATCACGGCATCGGTTTTCACTCGCGCCATGACGATATCGGGCGAAAAACCGTACGCACTGTCGTTGGCCTGCGAGGCGATATAAACATAGTCGTCGCGCGCCCCTTCGTAGTTCTTGCCGAACTGCACAAAGGCTGGGCAGCCGAATGTGTCGGAGAAGTGCCAGCTCGCCCAGGTCCACTTGACGCCGAGGTCCGTCGAGCGGGCCAGCCGCGCGTTGGTGAAATCGTCCGAGCCGGGCGGCTTGTAGTTTCTCACGAACATATAGAGAACACCATCGACGATGATCATGTCGCTGGCTTTGATGCCGCTTGAGCCGCCGCCCATCGGCGTATCGGCGTTACTCTTGAAATTCTCCGCGCGAAAGTCGGGCGGGTCCCCATAGACGCGAGCAAAGCCCTGCGACAAACCTGGTGCCTGCTGCGAAAAACCTTTGCCATCGCAGAAGGCGGTGATCTGAAGCTCATCGCTCACCCATGCGATGGGCCAATTGTCGCCGCTGATGCAGCCTTCCATTTTCAACACGTCCGAATCCCAGGTGAGCTTGGTGACGATTTTGCTATTCGGGTAAGGGGCGGCCGAATCCGCCACGGACGAGCTGCCCAAAGCGGGCAATAAACAGAGAATCAGATTCAGAACGGTCATAGTTGTTTCCTTCATTTCAGGGGTACGTCGTTTTCCTGCGGCGCTCCGGGCGTGCTGCGGCCGTCGCGTTTGTACTTCTCAAGAAGCTTTTTCAACTCCGCCACCTTCTCGGGCTGCTCGGCGCAGAGATTGCGGCGCTCCGCCAGATCCTGGCGCAGGTCATACAACTCACACGGCTGGCTGTGCGGCTCGTAGCCCCGTTCCTTCTTGAACCAATCGGGCTCTTTGTTGTCATCTCCTGTTTTCCAATCGATGAGCACCCAATTATCCTTGCGGATCGCAAAATGGCCTTTAGCGCTGTGGTGAACGGTCGCTTCACGGATGGGCCCGTCGAGCTTCTCCCCCAGCAGAGCCGGAAGGATGTTGTAACTGTCTTGCCCTGCATTTTCAGGGAGTTTGACGCCGAGCAGCGCCGCCGCGGTAGCCATCAGGTCCACGTGGCAAATCGTTTCGCTGCTCTTCGAGCCGGGTTGAATCTTGCCGGGCCAGCGCGCGATAAAGGGCACGCGATGCCCGCCTTCCCACGCATCGCGCTTGGCTCCGCGCAAAGGTCCCATGCTGTAGTGCTGATAGAGCTGCGCGCGGTCGTATGCGCCGGGCTTGACCTCGCCGGTGATCTCAGGACCGTTATCGCTGGTGAAGATAAGAAGCGTATTGCCAGCTACGCCGGAGCGTTCGATCGCGTCAATCACCTGGCCGACGGTCCAATCGACCTGCACCACGAAGTCGCCGAACTCGCCCCCTTCGCTCTTGCCTTTGAATTGCGGCGCTGGCACCACCGGGTAGTGCGGCGCAGTCAGCGGAAAATAGAGAAAGAACGGATTACGCGGCGAAGCGTTGGCGGCATCCTCGATATACTTTACCGCTCGCTTCGTCAGCTCCGGCATGATGTTGACCCACTCCCAGCCGGGCAGCATAGGGCCGGGACGGTTGAACTGCGGCCGATTAGGCACGCTGGGGACCCCGACGGTGCGATCGTTCTCAATGAAGCAGTAAGGCGGATAGTTCGGGACATCCGTGCCGAAGTAATAGTCAAAGCCGCGAGTGGTGGGGCCTTCGAGGATGGGCTTGCTGAAATCCACGTTGCTGAGCCGGTCGGCACCGGAGGCGGGGGGCTTGCCGTCCTTCGTGGGCCATTGCCAGCCGAGGTGCCACTTGCCGATGCACGCGGTGGCATAGCCGTTCTGCTTCAGGAGGGAGGCGACGGTCAGCCGGTCCGGTGCGATGAGCATCTGGCCCCACGGTACCAACACGCCTTGCTGAAGCCGGCTGCGCCAGCTATAGCGGCCTGTCAAAAGCCCATAGCGCGTCGGCGTGCATACCGCCGAGCCCGAGTGGGCGTCGGTGAACAGCATCCCCTGCGAGGCGAGCAGGTCGATATTCGGCGTCGGAATCTTTCCGTCGGGGTTCAGACAATGCACGTCACCATAGCCGAGATCGTCGGCCAGAATATATACGATGTTGGGCGCCGCAGGCGAAGCCGTTGCCGCCGAAGCACTGCGAGCCAAAGAGGGCAGCCCGGCTGCGACTGCACCTGCCACCTTAATGAAATCGCGACGACTTAGTCCGTTCATAGCGTGTATCCTTTCACAGTAGTGGAATCTCTGCTCCTATCCGCGTTTTGCCTGCATAAATGACAGGCATGGGTCGCCAAACTGCTTCTGCGCCTCAAGAAGAAGCGCACGCAGCTTCGCAAGCTGTTCGGCATGGTTCGGATCAGCGGCCAGATTATTCACTTCATCCGGATCGTTTTGCAGGTCGAAGAGCTGAGTGTTCCTTACACCGGCTGCGTTGTATTCAATGAGCTTCCATCGTTCGTCGCGTACCATTCGTTGACACTCTCTGTAGGCGCCGAAAAGCCAGTCTCGCACGCGAGCCTGCGTGCCGGCAATCACCGGCAGCAGGCTTTTGCCTTCGACCACGCTGGGCGTCTCCGCGCCGGCCATCTTGCAAATCGTGGGGAACAGGTCATAAAGATAGACCAGCGCGTTGGACTCTCCATGCGGGATGCCCGGCCCGGCGAAGATCAGCGGCGGCTTGACGTGCTCGTAGAGATTTTGCTTGCCCATCAAGCCATGCCGCCCTCCGACGGCTAATCCCTGGTCGCTGGAGAAGATCACAATGGTATTGTCGGCCCAGCCGCGCTCTTTTACCACTTCGAGAACGCGCCTGACCTCGTGGTCGAGATGTGAAATCGTGGCGTAGTAATCCGCCAGATGGCGGCGCATCTCCTCGGCGGTGCGCGGGTGCGGCGCGAGCTTCTCGTCGCGAACCATCAGCTCGCCATTGTCGAATGGATGCTGGGGCATGAAGTTCTTCGACAGCGTGATCTTAGCAGGGTCGTAGAGCTTCATGAATTCGGGCGGCGCCAGACGCGGGTCGTGCGGCACCGGCGGCGCCAGATAAATGAAGAAGGGCTTCTTGCCGTCGTGGGCGAGGAGGAACTTGATCGCGTTCTCGGCGTGCTCGGTCGCGGAATCGGCGTCGCGGCTGCGCGTCTCGATGTTCGTCCCAAACGAGGCGTTGCTGAACGTGCAGGCATTGCCGGCCTTGCCGGAATGAAACGTTACGTAGCCGGCCTCGTTCAGAAGCACAGGCAACAGCGGGACACCCGGCGGCGGGGTCTTGGCACGCGGGTTCTCCGGGATGCGCCAAAGGGAACGGCCGGTTGCAAGCATGGTCCGGCTCGGCAGACAAACGGCGCCGACCATCGCACCCATGCAATACGCGTTGTTGAAATGAAAACCTTCCGCCACAAGCTTGTCGAGGTTGGGCGTGCGGATTTCCGGATTGCCCAGTGCACCGATGGTGTCCCATCGCTGGTCGTCAGTAAAAAAGAACAAAATGTTGGGCTTGCTCTTCTGCGAACGTGCCGCAAGGGCGGGACGCCCTCGCCACAGAACAGCGGCGCCGGCGGCGATTGCCTTGAGAAACTCCCGTCTTGTATCGTTTCGTCTGGTCATATCCATCTTCCTTCCTAATTGGTGAGTAGTAATTGGTGACTGGTAATCGTTTGTAGTGACGCCGTAAGGCGTTACCTTCAAATGCCCTTACGGGCACACTACAAACATTCACTATTCACCAGTCACTATTGTACTATTCTTCAGACCGAGTGGTATAATGAATGATTGACCAGATGAAAAAAACTCAGGTCCGTATTGAAAGGCAGGACTAACATGAGACTGTACCTGTTTTCACTTGCCATGATTTGTTTGTGTGTGGGCTGCGGAGCCTCGTACCAGGTGGAAATCAACGGATACTCGGCGCCCGGCCAGCGCCTGCAAATCCCTGACGCCGCTTCGATTACCGTCGTGGCCGACAGCAACGTGCCCAATCCAATTCTCCAGAAAGAGGTCGCCGCGAAAATCGAGAAGCTCTTGAGCGAAAACGGGTACCACGTCGGGCAAGAGAAGGCGGACTTCTACCTACTTTTCGATTACGGCATAGACGCCGGCCGGACCGTCACCGATGCCGTCCCCATCTATCATCCGATGTTCTATGATGAATACCCCTTCTCGGGTTTCTATTGGCATGGGTACACCACGTACATGCCCTACTCGGAGGTCTTGCATACACGCTGGCTCATACTCAAGCTCATCGAAGGCTCCGCGTACAGGGCGTCGAGGAACGCCGAACCCGCGTGGATCGGGGAGATCACAAGCGTCGGAACCAGCTCGGACCTGCGAGAGCTGCTCAACTACATGCTCGTCGCCGCCTTCGAGCACTTTGGCGAAGACACGCGCCGCCAAATCTCCACGGCTATATCCGCAGACGACGAAAGAGTGCTCCTGCTCGCCGGACGGTAAAATTACCGGCGCTGGACTCTATGTCTCGATATGCGGGAGGATATGACATGCAAGTTAGGTTTGTACATCAAGCTGTACTTGGCATATTGCTGATTTGCCAGTTTTCCGTTTGCCTCGGCAAAGATGCCGCAGATCCAAATGCGAGCAGCAAGTACCTCGACGCCGTACGCGAGTTTGCTGATAACGTGCTTAAATACGGAAGAGATACCTACGGCCCCAAACATACTCCCTTATTTGTTGATGGCTTGAACGTCAATACCCACGAGCCGGTGAAGTGGATAAATCCTGACGGCTATAAGTGGGTCCTGTCGAATTTTGCCAGTCAGCAGACCCTGTTGCGGACGCTTGACGGGTTATCCACTATAACCGGCGACCCCAAATACCGCGACGCAGCTATACAGGCAACCAAATACATGTTTGATAACTTGCAAGCTCCCAATGGTCTGCTTTATTGGGGTCAACAAACTGCCTATGATGCTCTTGCCGATAAAGTATACACACAAAATCTTCACATATTGAAGGTGCATTATCCCTACTACGAACTGATGTGGCAGGTTAATCCGGAGGCAACAAAAAGGTTCATCGAGGCCTTTTGGTCTGCCCACATTATCGATTGGTCGAATCTGGATATGAGTCGGATTGCCTCTTTGGTTGAATCTTTGGAAGAGCCCTGGAATCATGAATACAAAGGCGGGCCGGTATTTTTCAAAGGTCTGGGAAATCCACAATTTAATACCGGCGCTTCTCTCATTTATGCCAGCACTACCTTGTATAAGTTTTCCAATCAAGAACAACCTTTTATTTGGGGTAAGAGACTAGCCCGTCGATATATTGACACCAGACATCCCAAGACTGGAATCAGCGCGTTTTTATATACAAGGGAGTTCGTAGATGCTATCTTTGGAGACGATATGAAAGAACATTTTGTCGATCCATACACTAAGCTTTTTCCACTGCTTCCCTTTGATTGCAGATATATGCAGTATCCAGAGGATGAGATTCAACTCCAAGGCTGGGTCAGTATGTTGTTAGTAGGCAGGATGCTCGGCGAAGAGGGCAGGGAGTTTACCCAATGGGGTTTAGAAGAGCTTACCGCATGGGGTAAGGCTTCTTACCGTAAGAAGGATAATTCTTTCGTTCCTATACTCACAGACGGTACAGGTATAGAAGGGTATATATCGAGAATGCTTCCTGACGGGCTAAACGTAGCTAAACCTTTGTTGGCTGACGCATTATTCTTCTGGGCTTACGCTCTAGTTTATAGAGCAACCGGTGATGATTTCATATGGCAAATGGTTCGTGATATTGCGTCTGGCAATAGTTTTGGAGATATCGGCAAAAGCTATACAGACAAACCACAACTCCAAATGGACGCGGTATGTTCGAGCGCCTATGGAATTTTGGGTTTTCTGGAGTTGTACGCTAAAACAAATAAGCCGGAGTTCCTGCAGATGGCCAGACGTATCGGAGACAATATCATAGATGAGAAGCTCCATAAGGGTTTCTTTGTGCCAAGCAATAAACACATCTATACAAGATTTGACTGTTTCGAACCTCTTGCTTTGTTGCACCTTTGCGCGACAATCAAATCCAAGCCAGAGTTTGTGCCGCAAGTCTGGCCGAACAATCCCCTCTTCAAGCCCCCATATCGTTACAGGTTACAAGGTGTTGACCGCAGGCTTATATATACCCTAACTGAAACAGCGGAACCACCATTGTCGCTTCAGGAAGCAGCAGCTATTGGTGATATTAATATGGTCAGCTCTCTTCTTGACAAGGGCGAGCTTATTAACGGCGCGGATAGTTCAATCTATGATACAGCCTTACATCGTGCAGCTATCAATGGATACAGAGAACTGGTTATATTGCTTCTTGACAAAGGTGCCCGAATAGACGCTAAGGATAGCTTTCCTGGCGTAACGGCCTTGTATTATGCTGTTCAAAATGGTCATAAGGACATCGTTGAACTGCTTCTTGCCAAAGGCGCGGATGTCAATGCGCGAGATAATAATGGTTCCACGCCTCTACATTTGGCGACGAGCAAAGATGTGGCAGAACTGCTCCTTGCCAAAAGCGTTAATCTCAATGCCAAAAACAATAAAGGCCAGACACCTCTTGATATCGCCATGAGCCAGAACCGCAAGGATATTGTTGATTTGCTCATTAGTAAAGGCGCTGAAGTCTCATCCATGCACATAGCCGCCGCGATAGGAGACTTGGCCAAGGTTAGAGGATTTCTTGAAAAAGGCGCTGATGTCAATATAAGGGACGCACAGCGTAAGACGGCGTTGCACATCGCATCTGCTAACGGCCATAAAGAAATAGTCGAACTGCTCCTGGCAAGCGGTGCTGATGTGAATGCTGGTGGCTACTACAATAAGACAGCCGCAGAATATGCCATGGGTGCGAACCATAGGGAGATTGTTGAGCTGCTCATATCCAAAGGCGCTGATATTTCTCCTTTACATTTCGCCATTTATATAAAAGATCAGGCCAAGGCCAAGAGCCTGATTGAAAACGGTGCCGATGTCAACAAACGGACCCCAAATGGGACCACTCCTCTAATTAGGGCGGCTGATATCGGTTTAAAGGACATTGCTGAACTTCTTCTTGTTAAAGGCGCCAACGTCAATGCTAAAAACAATTGGGACTGGACGCCTCTTCACAGTGCAGCCGAAAAAGGACACAGGGACATTGTTGAACTGCTCCTTGCCAAGGGAGCTGATGTGAACGCAAAAGACGGGGATGACCTGGTCCCCTTATGGTACGCTGAAGACGAAGGCAACACCGAAATCGCAGAATTACTGCGTAAGCACGGGGCGAAGCAGTAACGGGAACGCCGGTGTCAGGTTATCTGAGGATCAGGGTGCAGGAGATCAGAGCATCGGGACGTCAGGAAAGCTGACAGGGTGGCAGGCTCAAAGGCGGAGCCTTTGGGCATGGCGGACGCGCCAGAAGCCATCCCCAAGCTGCGCTTGAGGCTGCCACCCGATACGCACCTGATAACCTGATAACCTGGTGCCCACTACCTGATAACCTGGTTTCCTGATAGCCGCAGTTCACCCCCTGTGAGGCTACCGGGAGCTATCTTATGGTGGTGAGTCCTCGTATTTCTTCGCTGGAGGGTTAAAGCTTCCCGGCGGCCCAGAGGATGGCGCGATTTATCAATTGGGGATAATTGGGGTTCTCGTACGCCTTTGAGTCGTGGCCCAACTGAATTGTGCAGACCCGCGATTTGCCGTACTGCCGGACCCAGGCGATAGTCGTGTCGCTGGCCGGGTGGTCGGTGGTCAGCAGGACGTGATTGTCCTCGGCAAACCAGCAATTCTTGTACCCTTCGTCGTGAATCGTAAAATCGCTCAGCCCCTGGGTGATCGGGTGATTCCTATCCGCTACGCGAACGTTCATGTCGATATCGTGCAGGTACGTACCGGCCTTGTGCACTATCCCGCCCTCGGTGGCCTCTTTTGTATAGTACTTTGTCCCGGTGATTTGTTTGAACTCGGGCCAGTTCTGGTAGGCACACATCGTATGATGCAGCACGACGACCCCGACACCTCGGTCCAGCAGCGCCAGAAAATTCTTGCGCCGCTTGGGTGACATCTCCTGTCCCATGTTATAGAAGACCATCACGTCATAGTTCCACCCGCTTATGTCCTCGAAGAGCTCGCTCTGGTCCTTCTGGATCGCCTCGACGTAGTGAATGTCCTTCATCTCGTCGAAGATCTTGAAGAACGGGTCGTGTTCGAAGGCGTGCCCGCCGGTGATGACGACGACCTCCAGCTTGGCGTCCAGCTCCTTGATCCTGAGATTTCGCCAGCGGACCTGATAAGGCTGGAAGTTCTTGCCCAGCCCGTGAACCTGCAGGCCAATGATTCCTTTGGCGTCCATCGAGTCTTTCAAATCGGCGCAAGGCACGTCGTTCACCCAGGTCTTGATCGAGCTTCCCCGGCACTCGATGCGGTACTTGTTCCACTGGCTGTCTTTGAAGGCTTTGGGTGCGGCGGGGTCCGCGCTCGCCTCGGCTAAGAAGAACGCGCGGCGCGCCTCGTCGTAAATCCCGCCCGAGGTTCCCGTCGCCGCGCCGGCAGTCTCGACCTGGTAGCCGTAAACGCGGTCGGGGGGATTCATTCGCTGCCGGGGTTTGCCGTCGGGACCCTGGAACACAAAGAACGTCGAGCGGTCCGAAACGTGGCTGCGAATCTGAACGCCCGAATTCAATTGCGGGTCGCACTGGACCTCGAACTCAAGAATGAAGTCGCTGTATTCCTTGTCGGTACAGAGGAACGTGTTGGGGCTTCCCTTGACGGCGGTGCCCACGATCATGCCGTCTTCGACCTGGTACTTGGCAAACCCGCTGTGGACGCTCCAGCCCTCCAGGGTCTTGCCGTTGAGCAGGTCCACCCACTCCTCGGCATACGCGCCGGCCGCGAGTAACAACAGCATCAGCATACTCAATGACAGGTTCTTAACCATTTTCCCATGCTCCTTTCTCAAAAATCCAAGTGTGTTTTTCAGCTCACGGCTCCAACCACACCGCGCGGAATCTTCTGGCATCGGGATCGGCCAGCCGCCCGTTCAGGCATGTGCCGTCGCTGCGATAGTGCCCCTCCTGGCATTCGGCGGCGCTGTGGACCTTGGCGGGCAGGTTCTTGTCGTCGCTGAGCAACAGCAATTTTTGCGAGCCGGCAAAAGCCACCAGCGCCTCGGGCTTGAACCCGTCCGCGTCCATGTCCAGGGGCCGCACCAATTCCGGCGGAAACGTCTTCATTCCCGACCACCGATACAGCGCGAATCGTCCATCCTCGGTGTGAGGGGCTGCGATAACAAAGTACGCCTTGTGATAGGGCGAATACTCCATGCTGCTGGTCCCCAGGCCCCCGAAGTCCCACAAGATTCCCTCACCGAAGATCGGGTCCTTGCCCTGCTCGGTCACTTCGCGGGGGTTCTGCAGAGGCACCACTGCGGCGCTGACTCGCGCCGTCGTGACGCGCACCGGTCTGGGGTTCCGCAATCCGATGTGGAGCCTGTCGTTGATGCTCGATGCGCAAAGCGCCTCGATGTTGAGCCCTTCCTTGTCCGGCGCGAGCCTTTGCTGTTCATCCTGCGACAGATTTTCATTCCATCGCAATGCCTTCTCCATCCGCATTCCGCCCACCGTGTTAAGCCCGACCATCTTTTGCATGAGTACTGCGCAGGGTTTGCCCAGCGGCTCGATGTCGATGGCCCCGTCCCGATTTTTTATCATCGTGGCGAAAAAACAATACCGGCTGGGCTGCACTTGGCCGCGCCGGTCTCTACTGTGCGAGCCGATCCAGTAAATGCGGTCGCCGGCTCGGGCCGCTCCTTCGATATCTACAGGCTCGGAGCCGAGAAAACCGGACAAGTCGAAGGTTAAAACGGGCGTCCCATCGCCGGCGGTCTTATAGACTCTCAGCACGTTGCTCCCGTCGCCGGCCACGACAAACGTCTGCTCATCAAGGGCCACGGCCGCCGATGCGTCGCACATTCCACGATAGACGAGAACGCCCTTTTCGACTTCTGCCCCGACAGCCGAACCTTGAGCAACAAACAGCATCACAAAGCATGTCAGCACGCCGGTTGCTTTCATCGGAGTCTGCCTTCAGAAACATTGTTATATTCCCCGGTCCGTGCCTGCCTTGCACAAGACCTGATATCCATCCACATGGCGACCAAGAGTATAACAATTATTCGGCGGATTGTACAAATGGCCGGCAAATTATCTTGCGCGTTATGCGCGGCTGTTAAAGAGGGCAGGAGCAGCAAAGTAGGATTTGCCCTCCGCCGAGCCGCGCTGCGTCTGGTGTTCGTTTAGAGCTTTCTCACTAATCCGATGACGATGGCTTCGATCCGGCAGTTATCCGAGTAGATGGGCTGATAATCATCGTTGGCGGGTTGCAGCCGCACCTGGTCCCGCTCTTTGTAGAACCGTTTTAGCGTCGCGTCTTGCTCACCGACGATGGCCACGACCAATTGCCCGTTCTCCGCGACCCGGCTGCGCCGGCAAATCACGTAGTCCCCCTCGCGGACGTCCTCGTCGATCATGCTCCGGCCGGTCACTTCGAGGGCGAACAGGTCGTCGCCGCTTCCGAAACAGCCCGTCAGTGAGAGCTGCTCGACGTTTTCGATGGCTTCCACGGGCGCCCCGGCCGCCACCCTGCCGGCCAATGGAATTCCCGCAAGCTTGTGGTGATTGGCAGGAAGGCTCCGCTCGCTAAAGCAGCTAAGCAATTCGAGCGCTGCTGAACTGAGCGTCAAAGAGCGTGCTCTGTTTGGAGAGCCGCACAGAAGACCCTTTTTTCGCAGCTCCGCGACATGCTCGAATACGGTGCTTCGGCTTATGCTCAATTCGCAGGCCATCTCGCCTAACGTCGGCGAATAGCATTGGTTCTCCCGGAAGCCGGCGACCATCTTTAGAAGCTGGAGCTGGCGAGGGGTCAGGTGCGCGGAACGCCCTGCTGTGTTCGACGGCATGTATCTGTTTCTCCTTCTCGATGCTCGATGCTGCCTGTGGGACCGCCAAAGGCCCCGCCTGTCCGACCGGTCGGACAGGTCGGACGAGTCTGACAGGCGCAGGCGAAAGCCCCTGCCAGGCGGCGCTCTGTTTGAGGCCCAGGACGACCGCGGCGGCTTCGACAATAGCACCCAGCAATCTCAGTCCGCACGGTGCTGGCGCGGCGGGCCCGGCCTTGACGGACCAAGCAGCAACGAAATCGCCCCCAGGCCCGAATTTGCAAAGCGGCTCACTGCTGTATGCTGGCTTGAAGAATATGTCTGTCTGAGGTTTCATGCTCGTTCTATCGGCAAAGCAACGCGAATTACCCAAACAAAAACCGAACAAAAAACAGGCAAATCAAGGCGTTTTTCATAGCCTGTGAAGGAACAGTGTGATAGCCGGAAGAATATGGGACGGCAACCCCAAAAAAGTTAGTATGGTCCTGAAGAACCAAGTGCGCAAGCGCGCCGCAGTTCAAGGTAGAACATCAGGGTGCCAGGACATCAGGATACCAAGAAAGGTGACAGGGTGGCAGGCTCAAAGGCGAAGCCTTTGGGCATGGCAGACGCGCCAGAAGCCATCCCCAAGCTGCGCTTGAGGCTGCCACCCGACGCCCACCTGATACCCCGATTCCCTGATATCCACTACCTGGTTTCCTGGTCATCTGATTCCCTCTCTCCGCGTCAGTAATCCCTGATCCTCATCCACTTGGGCCAGCTCTCCGGCAGGACGCCGCCGGCTTTGGTCCAGCGGCTGGCTGTGTTGAAGTCCCGGTGCCATTTCAGCGTCCAGGGCTCCTTGATCCCGACTTTCCTGACGGAGCCATCCAGGAAAACCGCGTTCACAAAGCCGTCGTGCCGGTTCATGCAGAAGCGTTGCATCGAATTGAGGCACCCGCAGGGAAACGCGCTCTTGTCGCCCTCGTATTGCGGCGGCGTATCGGCGTCTTTGGCCCAACTGCACCACCACCAGCTATCGGCGTACAGCGGCATATCAGCGGCGCCGTTCACGTGACTCGTCCTCCAGAAGGATTCTTTGTACCTCTCCATGCCCCGTGCGGCTCCGATAACCACCTTCACGCCCTCCTGGGGCGACGCGAGCCAGTTGTTCATGGCGTAGCTGCCGTAGTAGTCGGGCGTCGCACGGCCTTCGATGCTGAACTTGAGCTTGCCCCAGGCCAGGAACGTGCCGCCCGTCCCTTCCGGCGTGCGCTGTCCCCCAAATCTGGTCGGCTCTGCCACCTGTACCGCGACGGGGTTTGCCGGCCTTGCCGCCATCGGACAACAGCCTATGCCTTTGCCGCCTGCCGAATCCTCACGCAGAAGATACATCCCGGGCTCAGGGGTAGCCAGGCTGTAGAACTTTTGCTTGGGCAGCAGTCCCTCGTTGCTGTTTGTGCAAATCGCAAAAACCGTGCCCCACTGTTTCAGATTGGCCCGGCAGAAAACCGCCTTCGCCTGCCTCCTGACTCTTTGAGCTGCCGGCAACAGCAGCGCCATCAACAGCGCGATGATGGCAATCACCACTAACAACTCCATCAACGTGAATACCGCTCGATGGCGGATATTGGATTGTGGCCTGGATACTGGATGCGGGATACTCGTCGAGCGTCGAGAATCGAGAATCGAGTCGTTTCCAACTAGATGCAGCCTTTAAATCTGCGCATAAGCGTTCCTTTTCTGTTTCAGAGGATATCCCAGAACTGGGATTTGGTGCGCGCGGCTTTCAGATAATCTTCGATTTTGGCGACGATTTCGGGATTCTGGGCGGCCAAGTCGCGTGTTTCACCGATGTCCGTCTTGAGGTTGTACAGCTCCAGCATGCCCGCGGCGCCGAATCGCACGGCCTTCCAGTCGCCCATTCGGACCGCCTGTTTGGAGCCCTGCTCGTGGAATTCCCAGTAGAGAAACTCGTGCTGCTTTTGTTTGTCCGGCTGGCCCAGAAGGGTCGGCAATATCGAAATCCCATCTGTCGGAGTTGTTTCATCAATGCCCACAAGCTCGGCGAATGTGGGCATAAAATCCCAGAAGGCGCAGACGTGATGGCTGAGCGTGCCGGCCTTGATCCTGCCTGGCCAGCGGACGATCATCGGCACGCGGATACCCCCTTCGTACAGGTCACGCTTGCAGCCGCGCAGAGGCCCATTGCTGTCGGAGAATTCGGGGTCCGCGCCGCCTTCTCGATGCGGGCCGTTGTCGCTGGCAAAGATGATCAGCGTATCATTGTCAATCGCCAGCTTCTTGAGCGTCTCTATGACTCGGCCCAGATCGCGGTCGAGCCGGCTGATCATGGCCGCGTGGCCTTTCTGCGGGTCGGGCCAGCTTCGATTTGCATACGCGCCATAATCGGGAACCTCCATCCCGTTCTTTCCCGCCTCATTATTCGCGTGGGGCAGCGTCACCGCCAGGTAGAGAAAGAACGGCCGGTTTTTGTTCTTCCTGATGAACTGCAAAGCTTCAGCCGCGATAAGGTCATGCGAATACTGCGCACGCTCGATGGCGACGCCCGCCCCGTCGGCCCTCGGCTCGGCCACCTTGTTTCCGACCAGGGGCACCCGTTCTTCGTTGCGGAACAGAAACTCCGGATAGTAATTGTGGGCGTGTCTTTGACAGAGATAGCCGAAGAAATAATCGAAGCCCTGCTTGTTCGGGACCCCGGTGCTGCCCGGCCCGCCCAGGCCCCACTTGCCGCACAGTGCGGTCGTATAGCCCGCCTTTTTCAGCAGCCTCGGAATCGTCGTCGTATCGGGCAGAAGAGGCAACTGGCCCATCGGCTGAATCTCGCGGTTGCCCCGGACGTAGGTATGGCCCGTGTGCACGCCCGTCATTAAAGAGCATCGCGAAGGCGCGCATACGGTGCTTCCCGCGTAAGCGTCGGTGAATCGCATCCCCTCGGCGGCCATCCGGTCGATGTTGGGCGTTTGGATCTTTTGCTGGCCGTAGCAGCCCAGGTCCCCATAGCCGAGGTCGTCGGCCAGAACAAAGATGATGTTGGGTTTCTTTTTCGACGAGCCAAAAATACCCGACGACAGGGTGCCCCTGCAACCTGATATGGACAATGCCGCCGCTCCCCCAAACACTGACCTCAAAAAGTTTCGTCTATTCGTGGAGTAAGACATACTTCTAATCCTCAATTGTCAATCGTCAATCAAGGGCGGGACGCCCTCGCCACGTCAGGTCAGAGTCTTGTACACCTGGCGGATGCTGTCGATGATGTAATCGTTGATCCGCTGGGTGTATTTGGCGCCGACGCGGACCTGGACGAACCGGTCGAAGACCTCCAGCGTCCGGCGGCAACTGTCGGGGCCATATTCGATGGCCTTGCCCGCCGGGCTATTGAACGAAGGCCAGTCCGGATGGCGGGCCCGCTTGTTGATGACCGATTCCTGGGTGGGCAGCAGAACCGAGCCGGTCAGCGTCGAAGCCGGGACCTTCCGATTTCGCAACTCCTTGAGGCAGCGGTCGCGCATCGCCTTGTCGTTCATCTCGAAAAAGACAGCGTATCCGATGTCCCCCTCGGGGTCGGGACGGTGACGCAGGCGAATGCCGGGAAGATTCCTGATCCCGTCGTAGATGACCCTCGCGTTGCCGCGCAGTTGGGCGAGCATCGTATCGAGCTTGGCCAGTTGAGCACCGAGCACGGCGCCGGTGAGCTCGCTCATCCGGAAGTTCTCCCCCGCGAAGGTCTGCACCTGGCTCGGTCCGGCCCGATCCAGAAAGAGCTGGCGTATCGTGCCCATATCGTGGAAGCGAGCGGCACGCTCGTAAATGAGCGGGTCGTCGGAGACAACCGCGCCGCCTTCGCCCGAGGTGATCATCTTATTGATCTGAAAACTGTAAATGCCCACGTCGCCGATGGAGCCGAGCTTCTTTCCCTTGTAGGAGCCGCCGACGCACTGCGCGCAATCTTCCAGGACGGCCACGCGCCGCTTGCGTGCGGCTGCCATGATCGGCTCCATGTCACAGGACCCGCCCAGGAGATGAACCGCGATGACGGCCTTTGTGCGCTCGGTGATCTTGCGCTCGAGGTCCCTGGGATCGATATTCAGCGTCGCATCGATGTCGGCAAAGACCGGCAGCGCCCCCGCGTGGACTACGCACGTGTAATCCGACCACCACGTGTAAGCGGGCACGATGACCTCGTCGCCCGGCCCGATACCCAGGCCCGCCACCGCACAGTCCAAAGCCGCGGTCCCCGATGTTACGCCCAGCGCCATGCGCGTGCCCATGTATTGCGCGAAGCGCTCCTCGAAATTCTGCACCTTCGTGGGCTTACCCGGCCCCCAGTAGCGGAAGGGCGAGCCCGATTCCAGGACCTCCAGCAGCGCCTGCTCTTCAGCTTCGTCGAAGAACTGAGGCCCGATGTACCCGGGATCGATATCCGGTACATCGGGAGGCTTGGAAGTCTCCTGGGCCATGAGCCTTTGTGCGCCCGATCCGACCCTAACAGCGGACAGAGCGATGCAACTCTTGGTCAGGAAATCGCGACGGGTGAGATTTGTGATTGCTCCGTTGCCTCGGCTGCACGCGGGACGGAACACGGTGAGATTCTGCGTCTTCATGTTCGGCCTCCTAAACTTGACGTATTGTGGTGATTGGTAATTGGTGATTGGTAATCGCGCAGCGTCGCTCGTTCACCATTCACTATTCACCAGTCACTTTAGCTCAAATCGTTCCCAAAGTCCAGCGATTCGCTTTGTCCGGCGGAAAAACGCATCTTCCTGTGGGCGGGGTAATCGAAAACGTCGGCGCCGCCGTTGACAAGCCGGCGCCCACTGGTACAGTAAGCCGACGGGAGTTCAGATTCGCCCGACACGGATGCGAGTCCGGCGCGCGACCTGACGCACGTTCACTTATGTTGAGGAACACGGACATGAAAAAATCAACGCTTCACTTCACGGCTTTATCCCTGATTTTGGTGGCGGCTCAATCCGCCCCGGTAAGCGCGGCTGAAACGGCAGCCAGAGACTGGATTCTTTTGTTCGACGGCACGCTGGACGGCTGGAAAGCAGGCGAAAACAGCGAAACCTTCAGGGCCCAGGACGGCATGATCGTGGCCAACGGCCAGCGCAGTCATCTATTCTATAACGGCCCCGTCGCCAACCATAACTTCAAGAACTTCGAGCTTAAGGCCGAGGTCAAAACCACCCCAGGGACCAATTCAGGCATCTATTTCCACACCGCGTTCCAGAAAACCGGCTGGCCCAAAAAAGGCTACGAGGTCCAGATCAACAACACCCACCGCGGCACGGGAAACTATCGCGAGCTGAAGAAAACCGGCAGCCTCTACTCGGTGCGCAGCCTGTTCAAATCACCGGTCAAGGACGATGAATGGTTTGCGATGCACGTCAAGGTCGAAGGCCGGCGCATTCAAGTCAGGCTCAACGATGCACTCGTTGTCGATTACGTCGAGCTGGACCAGCCCATTCGCAAGAACGAATACGTCGGCAGCGTCCTCTCGCAAGGCACTTTCGCCCTGCAGGGACACGACCCACAGAGCAAGGTCTGCTTCAGAAATCTTCTCGTCAGACTGCTGCCCGATGCGCCCAGGCCCAAAGACGCTCGCCCCCGTTCGCAGATCAAGTACCAGAAAGAGATCTCGGCCCTCAACGCGGCCTACTTTCCTCTGGTCGATCTCCACGTACACCTCAAAGGCGGATTGACGATTGAGCAGGCCCTTGAGAAGTCCAGGCAAACCGGCATCACTTACGGCATCGCCCAGAACTGCGGCGTCGGCTTTCCCGTCACGGATGACGGGGGTCTGCGGAATTTCATCAAGTCCCTCGAAGGCAAACCTGTCTTTGTGGGGATGCAGGCCGAGGGACGCGAGTGGGTCAATCTCTTCTCGCCCGAAGCGATCGCTGAATGCGACTACGTTTTTACCGACGCGATGACCTTTACCGACGAACAGGGCAGGCGGACCCGGCTCTGGATCCCATCGGAGGTTCACATCGACGATAAGCAGCAATTCATGGAAATGCTCGTTGGCAAGATCGTGACGATTCTGAGCACCGAGCCGATCGACATCTACGTCAATCCGACGTTCCTGCCCGAAGTGATCGCCGCCGAATACGACAAGCTCTGGACGCGCGAACGAATGGAGCGGGTGATCCGCGCCGCCGTCGAGAACAAGGTCGCCATCGAAATCAACTCGCGGTACCGGATTCCGAGCCCCACTTTCATCAAGCTCGCCAAAGGGATGAGCTGCAAGTTCACGTTCGGCACCAACAACACCACCGCGGAGCTCGGCACGTGCGAATACTCGCGGCGGATGGTCGCCGAATGCGGCCTGACCGAGAAGGACATGTTTGTTCCCGATGATAAGAAGGATTGACGAATTGACTATTGACGAATGAATATTGATTATTGAAGGGCATTTAAGCGTTGTGTCCAGGTCGCGGGTCCCAAATAGTCAATCGTCAATATTCAATAGTCAATTCCTTCGGCTTTCAATCGCACGATATACTGCCGCTGGACCTGCCCGAAAACGCCGATGGCAATCCGCATGATCTTGATTTCCACTGTGTCGCCTTCGTTGACCTTCTCCATTTCCAGCGAGAGCTCGGTGACGTTGCGCACGGTCGAACCGTTAATCTCCAGAATCAGGTCTCCCGGAAGCAGGCCGGCTTGGCCGGCGATCCCCTTTCGCCGGACGTCCGTGATGATCAGGATAGGATAGGCGCTCTCGAAATCGAACTTCTTGGCAACCGAATCGGTCAGCTCGGAGACGTCCATCTGGAAGAATTCGCTTACGAGCTTCCTTCCGTCGGGCAGGGGTCTGGGTTCCATCGTCAATTTGACGGTCCGGCTCTGCGAGGCCCCGCCGCCGGGCCGGACGACGGTCATTTCTATCGGCTGGCCGGCTTCTTTATTCATCATCTTGACGTAAAAGTCGATGATGCCGGTGAGTTTGCGACCATCGATTTCAACAACGATATCGCTGGCGGCAATGCCCTGCTGGTCGGCGGGGCTTGCCTTGCTCACCGAGTCCACGATCAGCCCGGCGGTTCCGCCCACCGTTGTCATTCGGCCCATCGTCAGGCCCAGCCGGACCCGGCGCAGCTTCTCGGGCATCAGCATGTGGCTGAGATTGTCGGTCAAGGTATCGACCGGTATGGTAAAGCCGATGTTCTGGGCCTCCGCCCGGATGGCGGTGTTGACCCCGATGAGCTCGCCGTTGACGTTCAGGAGCGGGCCGCCGCTGTTGCCCGGATTGATGGAGGCGTCTGTTTGAATCAGGCCCCGCAGCCAGAAGCCTTCGGAAACCTCGATGTCCCTTCCCACCGCACTGATGACGCCGCTGGTGACGGTGTTGGCATAGCCGTACGGATTACCGATGGCGATGACGGTCTCGCCGATCATCAGGTCGTTGCTTTGGCCGAATCGGACACAGGGCAACTTTTTCTGGGCCGAAACAGTCAGGACGGCCAAGTCCTTGCTGTCGTCGATGCTGACGACTGTTGCGAGCAGCTCGCTGCCGTCGCTGAAGATGACCTTGATTTCCCGCACCTCCTTGACGACATGAGCATTGGTAACGATGTAGCCGTCTTCGTGAACGACCATGCCCGAGCCCAGCACGGCCACCTTGGCACGAAACCTGCGCCCCCAGGGGTCTAACATGTCCGGAAAGTCAAAGCCACCCCAGGCGGACCTCGAGAGCGGCCGCTCGCCGGATATGTTCACCACCGCTTCATGCGTCTCCTGATAGACCTTCACGACCGGCGTGCGCCGGTCAAGGGCCTGCTCCTGGGCCTTTGTCACGGGTGCCGCGGCTGCAATCAGAAATAACCCAATCAGCCCGGCTCGGGCAAACGTTTTCGATTCTTGAAGGCTGATTCTCGAATTCTCAGTCAACATGGCTCTTATCATAGTCCGACGCCGAGTGCCCAGCCAGCACTTTCCATTGAAAACGAGGAACAAGTCCGGGCCTGCGAAAGTAGTCTATAACGGAGCGCCTATGGCAAACGCGATAGACAATATTGTTTCCGGGCTCGACGCGGCCGACCCATCGGCTCAGAGCACCACCGAGACGCTGCTTCGGCACATAGCGCCGATCGCCGAATCATGCGGCGCCGCGGCGATTTTCGTCTGCGTTGATGTCCTTGATGGGCACTCCCTGCCCCTGGTTCCACCGGCAGAGCCGAAGGTATTCTACGTGACCAGGACGATTGTCGAAGGCGCCGATTCAGCGGACAACGGAGCGCAGTTTCTGCGGGTTCCGAACGTCCCGTTTACCCGCTTGGGCCAGGTGAAGATCGCCCTGTTCCTGGCCCGTTCGCGGGGGTTCGTCAAGCAAGGCGACAAGATCGTGTTTCTCTCCGGCATCGCTTCGAGCGGAAACCTCGACACGATCATCGTGACCGAGGTCGGCCGGGAGTATGAAATCTACGCCACCAGCGGCACCGACCCGGAAACACCCGCGCATATCCAGCCCCAGGTGATCGAACGCGTGGTTGACATTGCTTCGGAGCTCGGCAAGGAAGGCCGCGAGGGCAAGCACATCGGGGCCCTGTTCGTCGTCGGAGATGCCGAGCACGTCATGCCGCTGACCCGCCAGTTGATACTGAACCCATTCAAAGGCTACCCCGAGGACCAGCGCAACGTTCTGGACCCCACGCTGGAAGAAACGATCAAGGAGCTTGCGGGCCTGGATGGTGCGTTTATTATCCGGGGGGATGGCATCCTCGAATCGTGCGGCGCATATCTCAAGACGGCCAGCCAGGAGCAATTCGAGCTGCCTCGCGGCCTGGGCTCCAGGCACCACGCTGCAGCCGCCATCACGGCCGTCACGGACTCCATTGCCGTAACCGTCAGTCAATCCACCGGCACCGTGACTATTTTCCGAGGCGGTAGCATCATCACGGAGATCGAGAAGCCGCGAAGCCTCGGCGAAAAGCCGCCCGCCTCTTCGACGCCCGAGCCGGCGATTCCGCAAAAGCCCAGGCTCGCGCGCAAATCGAAGAACACGAAGTGCGCGTAGGCTCAACGCTGCGGTGCATCCTGCCATTTCGAGATTGTCTATTCGCGCAGAATCGGGTAGCTTATTGCGCGCTGAAAGATGATGACCAAGATGAGGGCCAATGAACGATGAACCGGCGAGAATTCCTGTCAGGTACTATGTGTAAGTGCCAAATCGTTCTCATATTGCTTCTAATGGCAGGTTGCTTGCATCCGGCTGCGTTGTTCGCGCAGCGGGCACAAGAGGCAAACTACAGGCAGACAAAAGCTGCAATCTCAAAGCGGGATTCGAAATTGCGGAAGGTCCCCAAGATACCGCCCAAAGGCCAGCGCATTCGCGTCATCTTCGATACGGATGCCAAGAACGAAATCGACGATATCTGGGCGCTGGCGATGGCGGTTCTTTCGCCTGAACGTTTCAAGATCGAGGGTTTCGTGGCCGCGAATTTCGACAACGACCGCCCCGAAGCCGGCCCCGGCAGCGTCGAAGCATCCTTCAAAGAAGTCAACACCATCCTCAACAAGGCCGGGTTGGCTGGCAAATATCCCGTCCTGCACGGCTCGCCTCCCATGCGTTACAAGTTCGAGCCATCCGAGTCTGAAGGCGTCGATTTCATCATCGACAAAGCGATGCAGTCAACGCCGGAGGACCCGCTGTGGATCGTCGGACTCGGAGCCGCCACCGATATCGCCTCGGCCTATCTGAAGGAGCCTCGCATCGCCGAGCGGATCGTCGTCTTCTGGCATTTTCGAACCCGCTGGCCTGAGAAGTGCTGGAACTTCAACGTCATCGGCGACGTCAAAGCGGCGAGAATCATGTTCCATTCCGACTTATCGTTCGTCCTGTTCGACACCGGGACGCATTTGTACTGCCCGATGGAAGAATCGCAGCAGTACCTCTCGTGCGGCGCCCTCGGAAAATACCTCCATGAATACCGCTCCGACTCCGCGTCTTATCAGAAGCCGAACAAGGGTTTCTACGATCTGGGCGACATCGCCTCGATAGTCGATCCGGCTCTGGCAACCTGGGAAGTGACCGATTGCCCCGAGGTGGACTGGGACCTCAGCTACAAGTTCACGAAAACAAAAGGCTCAATCCTGCGCTGCTCCGATATCGACAGAGACGCCACCTTCGCCCTGCTCGGCAGAAAACTCAAGACCTTGGCCAGCAAATAGTCGCTGGCCACGCCGCGGACCTGATACCAGAAACTGCGCGCCAAGGACCCATTACGGATTTCTGACCGTGACGGAAATTTGCTTTATATTCCGGTAGCCGGCATCGGATTCGGCCGTCACGCGAATGGTATAAACGCCGTTGGGATAAAGCGGCTGCGCCGTGTTCCACGTCATATCGAACGTGGCGGTGTTTTCATTCTGCGTGGCAAGGACAGCGCCCGAGCTATCGATGATCTCGAACCGCACGTACCCGGCGCCCAGCATCCCGTCGCCATCCGTGGTGCCGACGCCTGGGTCGTAGGCGATTGCGTTGATCGTCACCTGGCCCGAAACGGTGCTCAGGTTCAGTGGATTCGTGAATTGCACCAACGGCACGGTAAACGTGCCGGCATCGTAGAGCGCGTCATCCGTCAGAGTTTCATCCAGCAGCCACGTGGCCGCAAACAGTGCAAAGTCAGCGAAGTCCACCCTGCAATCGCCATTGAAATCATGCGCCGGAGCAGTATAGCCGGCGGGATTGTTCTTGGCCGCCTCGCAACTGTCGGCATAGACCTTGACCTGCATCAGGTCGGCGTCCTGCTGCTGCGTCGCATCGACCGCGTGAAGCTCCAACATGTATTCGCCCGTCTGAGAGAAAGTCGCCTTCGTCGCAGCAAGCGCATTGTTGGCGATACTGAACGTAGAGCCGGGCGGCGAGGCAACCACGGACCAGCGAATTGTAGTGACGTCGCCGGTCTGATCTGCAACAATTCCGTTCAAGTCCACGGTCGTCGTGCCGGCCTTGAGCCATGTCACGATACTGCTGCCTGCATCCACTTCCGGTCCCGACGTGACGGTCTCGAAGGACCATTGTGCGCCCTGGATGAGCTTGCTCCATTCTCGCGGATTGGCGGCCCCGAGACTTTCATCCACGATCCAGTAATACAAGGCATCTCTCTGCAACGTGACGCTGCGTGACACTGTTGCATCAATCTTTCCGTCGGCTGGATTAGTATCGGCAGGGATTTGAAATATCTGAACTTGCGGATTCTCCCAGTCCGGCGTGGCGGGCGAATTCATCGGATCATACGGAATGCTCAGCCACAGGTTATGTCCCGTGATGGCCGGGTTCGGCGCGTTGGGATCGGCCGGATTCACGCCCGTTGTCCAGCTCAGGACCGCGCCGACGACGGGAACGCCCTTGGCCTTGTCCTCCGGCTGCGGGTTGTGGGCCTGCGTCACGGTGGCTCCGCTTGGCGTCGAAATGCTCAGCGTGTCGTGTCCCGGAGCGTTGATGCGCACGCCCTGCACCGGCACGTCCGTCTTGAAGACCACGCCGAAGGCATTCTGACCGTTGACGCTCACTCCTGTGTTCGCGTAAGGCCCGCCGGCGCTGGCGGCGACAATAGAAACCGGTGGTCCCAGTGAACCGTCGGCAAGAATCGCCTGGTACGTCCCCGCGTCGTTGCCGCCTCGCTCGAACACGAAGAACGTATCGGTCAGAGACGGAAAGATCGTCTTCTGGAAGTTGATTCCGTCGATCGATGAAATGTTGTCGGGATCACCCTGGACGGCGAAGAAGAAGTTGTCGGCGTTCGAGCCTTTGTCGCCCACCTTGGGGGTCGATGCGGTAGGCACCGTCGCCGCCGGGGCGGGATCGCCATCCACCCACAGCGTCTCAACGCCCCCGACGATGTACCACCGGGTCGTCGTACCCAGTGTCAGGTCCCCGTTGGCGACAACGTACTCGATGCCCTCGTACCGAAGGCTGATGATCTCACCGTTAACGACCGTGACGTCCGACAAACCAGTGAGCGTGTCGGCCCAAACGGTGCTGCACAACAATATCGAAAGCGATACGACCGCAGCGAATGTTACCAAGACATGTCTCTTCATCATCATATCTCCCGTGAAAAACGAACTTGGCGCCATCTGCACAGAATTCCCGTGCATAATCCGTCCGCCTGGGATTCGCCGCGTACTCACGCCTGTCCCAGCTCAGCTACACCGCCGAGCCTCCTTGCCAACATCTTAGCAAATCCGCCCTGATAAAGTAAGATAGCCGGCCATTTTTCGGCATGGTTCAATTTCATATGCCCAAAGGTAACACTTTTCAAGCTGGTGCAATGGGCACGAACAATCATAACAGCCTATCGAAACAGGAGTTGCGGAGAAAATGGCAACTTGGGGGTACAGAAAAGTGTTACCCTGTTCTGAACCATGCCCATTTTTCAAAAGTCCCGGAGCCTTAACAGGGGCGAAATAACACACTTACGGCACGAAGGCGCTCTGGTAATGTCTGACCTCGGCCGGGCCTTTTTCAGCCAAAACGATCGTTACCACGTCGAATCGGTAGGGGCGATCTTCTATCTCGTGGGCGGCCAGAAAGTACCGGGCCGCACGGACCATCCTGGCTCTCTTGGTGCCGGTGACGGCCGATTCGGACGGGCCGAAGTCCTCGTTCGCCCGGGTCTTGACCTCGACAAAGACCAGCGTGCCGTCGCTATCGACCATGACCAGGTCGATTTCGCCCGTTTTGCAGAGGAAGTTGCGCGTGAGGGTTTTGAGACCCTTGCGTTTGAGGAATCGCTCGCCGTGTTTCTCGCCCCACCGGCCGAGCTGTGCTTTGCCCGTCAGAAGGGTGTGCTTGTCCAATCCGGTGATTCTACGCAGATATCGAGTGGCCTGGCGAATCCGCAGCAGATTTAGCAGATCGAATTTCGTCTCTGGCTTCTCCTGCTCTGGCGACGGCCTGCGCCGTGACGAATCGCTATTTGGCGACGGTGTGCTCGCTGTGACGATGGGTCAGCTTGACGGCCTTGCCGGTGCGCTGCCGCAGGTAGTAGAGCTTGGCCCGCCTCTTCTTGCCGCTGCGGACCGCCTTGATGTCCAGGATGTTGGGCGAATGCAGCGGAAAGATGCGCTCGACGCCCTCGTTGTTGACGATCCGGCGGACCGTGAAGGTCGCGTTGATGCCCCGGCCTTTGCGCGCGATGACCGTGCCGGTGAATACCTGCGTGCGGACTTTATCGCCTTCCTGTATCCGGCAGTGGACATCGACGATGTCGCCCACCTCGAAATGAGGGATTTTGTCCTTCAGACTCTTGCTTTCAACAGCGTCTAATAGTTCAGTTTTCACTGATATATCTCCTATGGATCAACCAAGCACCAGAAACTTAGCCCTGGATAATAGCAGGCCCGCGCCGGCAAAGCAAGTATTTTTTCAAAAATTGCGGTTTTGAGTTGTCCATGCCGCATTTTCAGGCACTAAACCGGAACAATTCGTGCATTTCTCCCGGATCAACAGTTGCGAATGCCACAGAGCTCACAGCGCTTGTATTACCGATTTCGCAGTCCGGGAATCGGTTCGACGTCTCTGTTCAAGCGGTCCCCATCTCTTCGGCGTAGGTCCTCATCTTTGCAAGCCTGGACTCGAGGGCATTGTATAAGCCGTCCGAAGTCTCTCTCAAGGTGCGCTGCGAGTTCGTGTGCGGATTGACTGAAGTTGCATAATCCACCTGCTTGATCAAATCATTCGGGATGGACCCCGCGCCAGTGAGCGCTCCGGATATGCCGGCGGCAACGGCGGTGAGGCAGTCGGTATCCCGGCCCATATTGACGCCGGCCTTCATCGCCTCCCACGTGCTGCCCTTGGTCATCTTGAACACGCAGATCGCTTTGGTAACAATTTCATTGGCGTAGCTATGGGCGTACACAATCCCCGTGCCGCTGTAGAGGGTATCGAATTTCTTTCGCATATCGCGAAAGTCGGCGCAGTCGGCGGTGAGTTTCAGGGCCCTTTCGATCTCGGAGCGGATACCGGCCTGCCTTGTAAAGCGCGTATCCACCTTGTCGCAGTTGTCGAAGACCGCCCCGAGAACTGAATCGAGCGTCGCGTTGGGCTTCGTGGCGGCGGCGATGGCGATGACAGTGACTTCGCCCCAGAGCACGCCCCGGCTGTTGGCGGTATTATAGAGCTGGCCGATCTGGCGAATATCATCAATCGCTCCCTGGATGTCACCGGCATTGATCAGGCCGATGGGATGGCAGGAACGTGAAAGCGAGACCAGGCCGGAATAGTCGCAGTACTTGCCGATGTCTGCTGCCGGGATATGTGTTTTGGCCATCGCCAGGAGGGCCCCCTCGAAAGGCTCCGAGACAAGGCCCGCCGCGTTGGGATTCATGTGATCGACCCAGGCCCGGCGAAGGTCTTCGGCGTTGATCCTGTCCTGCTTTTCGATGATGGCGGTGATCATGAGCTTCTGGCGCTCGACGCCGTCTTCGGTGGTCCCCGGCTCGCGCATCCAATCGTTGCTTTTTCCGTAATGGTGGTAGGGCAGCAGTTTATCGAGCGTGCCGTATTCTCGTTCGATGTCTGCCCAGGACCGCCCTTCGACGGGGGCGCCCATGGATGAGCCGATATGGCAGCCAGCAACGCAGCCAAAGAACTTCTCCCGCAGACTCATCGCGCCGGCGTTTGACTTCTTCTCCTGCGGTTTCTCGGCCGCAAAGGCTCGATGCGCTGAGGCCACTGCGGCCGCCGCCAGCGCACCTTTCAGAAAAGAGCGGCGGGCAACGGAATCATCGTTTCTTCTCATTTCTGTCTCCATCTCAAATCGTTCACCAAGAAGTTCAGCCACAGAGTAAGCGTATTTCGTTTTTGGCCACAGAGAGCACAGAGGTCACAGAGAAATCAACTATAGACAGTGTAAGTCTGCGTGAATCCGTGTCGAAAATAGATTAGTGCCTTGTTCTTCTTTTCTCTATCCACCCCGTTAAGGTTGGCCCTTCGAGCCAAAGCGTTGTATTGCCATCACGAACACATACTTTGCCGTCCAAGTGAGTGACATCCTCACTTGCCTGGACATCTACCCGGCAAATTGTTGCTCCTGAGAGTTTTCTGAATGATATGCTCACCTTGCCAATAGGGTGTGGGTTGAAGCGATCTTTGAGCCAGTTTCGTATCTTTTGCTCGAACCTGTCGTTATTGGCATGCTTCATCATGCTCAAATCTCGCTCGATACCTCTGGGCTTACCCGAATCGTCCACCCCAATAAGCAGCGTTCCACCGCGCGCGTTCAGAAAGCCCGCTATCGTTTTGAGTGACGAAAATAATATCTCCTTATTTTTCCCCGTGTTCTGGGTGTCATATTCAAGCGTTTCCTTGAATTCAAGCGTCTGACTTTCGCCTTGCTTAACGAGTTTTGCTATAGGGGTTTTCACTCTGACGTGGTCAATAGCGCTGTTTATTCTGCTCCTTATCTTTTCACCGTCAGAAGCCACTGTAAGGTAGTCCAGTTGCAGCGTGTCCCATAAACCCGAGCGCAAGTCAGAAATGTTAATTGTGCAAAGCCGGTCGCGCTCAACGATGTCTGAGACTTGGTCGTAAATCAAACCAAGCACAGCGTATTCACACATCAGCCTCTCATCCTTGCTTGGCTCTTTCGGCCTGTCATGGAGCCTCAATGGATTGCAACCATAGTAATATGAAATCCATCCATACGGATCGAATGGCAAAGGAACAGTCCAAAACCGCCAGCGCCGACTATGTGGATGAGCAAACCATTCCAGATTCTTTCTCGGCGGCTTACCCTCATTGTAGTCCATCAAAGCGCTATCTGCTGCGGCCGCCCTCTCGGCTCCCTGGAGCGATTGGAAGTGCGCGTCGTTTTTGCGCTGAAAGAGCTTTGAATTCCTATGAAACTTCGAGACACTATCGGGTTTCTCAACAATAAGCTTCCTTATTGTGTCCGCCGTTTCAATCAAAAAACATTGATGTTGCTTTTCCCAGATGTTTCTCGGTACCCTCATACGGATTCCCCGCCCTCTCCTTCACGTACTCATTTCCACGCATCTTTGGGCCACATGCCGATATTATGATACGTTTTTCCTTGCTTGTCAGCCCCAAAATGTGTATATTGAACCCCGGAAGGTGATGGCTTTCTTGCACAGAGGTTTTAGCACTGATATCGACTTTCCCAAAGTCGTGTTGAGGTACAACAATGCGATTCTTTGCAGACAGATTCCGAGCGAGACCGGAGCCAGCCGAGGATTACTACAATCGAGGTACTGCATATGCCGAAGAAGCTCAATATGACAAAGCCATCTATTACTTAACGAAAGCAATTGATCTGAATCCCAGGTATGCTGCGGCCTACAACAATCGTGGATTTGCCTATGCCGAACTACACCAATATGAAAACGCAATCTCGGACTTCACGAAGGTCATTGGGATAATCCCCAATGAAGCTGCTGCTTACTATGGACGGGGACAGGCCTATTACAACAAAGGCCAATACGACCAAGCCATATCAGAGTTCACAACGGCTCTTAGGATAAACCCAGAGGATGCTCAAGCTTACTACAATCGAGGGGTCGCCTACTATAAGAAAGGCCAATATGACCAAGCTATCTCAGATTATGACAAAGCCATTGAAGTAGATCCAGCATACGGTAATGCCTACTATAATCGGGCGGTTGCTTACCTCAACAAGGATGAATATGATAAAGCGAGGGGGGATGTTCGCAGAGCACAACTCCTGGGACAGACAATTCCCTCAGATATTCTCACCCGCCTCCGTGAGACTTCCGAAATCGCCTCAGTCCTAGCAAAGCGATTGAAGAAATCTATTGAGGGCATTCCTGGCTCGTTGTCATCATTTGACGGTCATCAATTCTTTGATCTTGACGATATTGACAAAGTCAAACTGACCAGAGAATTGACAGTCCTGACATTTGTTGCTCAAAGACTTGCCATACAGCTTATGCATAAGAGAGGTGGTGAGCCCAACGTAGGAAGAAGGAGGGAAATCTGTGACGCCCTTGATAAGTACGCTTCAGAATTCTTGGAACGTTCGCCGGAGTTTCGCGACCTCTTGGACAAGAGAGGAGAACAATACTTTCAGTTGTTACAATCTCAGAATGAGCAAATCTCCAGTGGAGAGTGGGACAAGTTTGTCGAAGCGTTGCAGTTCAAGTTTGAGCAGTTTTGTCGTGGGGGGGAGGATGAAAAAGAGTGCATTGTAATAGGCCCTGCTACTTCTCTAATGCCTCTCTGGACACTTGCAGTCTTGTATTGGTCTGAAGGCTTCACAAATACAGTCAAATACATTGATGAGCACGAGTATTGATAACAGGGGGGAATGGTGCGACGCGTCGCATCTTACCTCTTTGAATATCGAATAACGAATATCGAATGTCCAATGTCGAAGTTAAAGAATCCGCGTTCTCTGCGTTCATCCTTCGGCTGCGCTCAGTACGGCGTCTGCGGTTTCAAATTCGTGTTTGTTCGTGTTAATTCGTGGCTAACCTTACGGCCAGGTGAATTCGGCGAGGACGGGGGCGTGGTCGCTGGGGCGCTGGGCGGCGCGAACGTCTCTGTCGATGGTGCAGGCGGTGCTTCGGTCGGCTAAAGGGGCGGTGGCCATGATGTGGTCCAGGCGCCAGCCTAAATTGCGCGTGAAGGTGCCGCGCATCCTGTAATCCCAGAAGGTGTATTGGCCCGCCTGGTCGCAGTGCTTCCTGAAGACATCGACAAAGCCCCAGGCCATCACCCGGCTGAGGGCCTCGTGCACCTGCGGGTGAAAGCAGACGTGGCCCAGCAGCGTCTGCGGATCATAGACGTCGATGGCCGCGGGGGCGATGTTCAAATCGCCCACCCAAAGCAGGGCCTGCTGCGGCGAGAAATTCTGCTCGAAGTATTTCCGGAGCCTGGCGAACCATTGCAGCTTGTATTGAAACTTCTCGCTCTCGGGCAGGTAGCCCTGCGGGACATAGGTGTTGACGATGGGTAAGCCCATTACCTCGGCGCGAATCAGGCGAGGCTCGTCGTGCGGCTCATCGGGTAGGCCGTACTCGACTTTTTCGATGGGGTGTCTGCTCAATATCGCAACGCCGTTGTAGCTCTTTTGGCCTTTGAAGGCACAGCGATAGCCGACCTGGTCCAACGCGTCGGCGGGGAAGTCCGCGTCCTGCACTTTGGTTTCCTGAACGCACAGGACATCCGGAGAAGCCTTGGCGAGCCATTCAAGCACGATGGGCAGGCGCGCCCGCAATGAGTTCACATTGAAGCTGGCAATCTTCATTTGCGTTGCCTCCTGGACGAGCACCGTTTGCCCATGTCAATTACCCAGGTTACGAGACTGCACCGCGTGTGCAACAAGTTGCACACCCTACGCGCTTACCTATGTCACAAGCCAATCCGTAGGGTGTGCAAAATTCATTTTGCACACGCGGAATGACTCAATTCACTAACCGCTTTCTGAGCCTTCGTATCGCGAAGAAGCCGACCACCGCAATAAAGGCGGCGATGTAGAGCAGATCGAGCAGCAGGATCGAGTCGTACCGGTTTTGGCACACGGCGCGAACGAGCCTGACCGAGTGCGTCAGCGGGACAAGCTCGGCCAGCGGCCTGACGTAAAGGGGGAGATTCTCGACCGGGAAGACCACGCCCGAAAAGAAGAACATGGGTGAGATAAAGCCGGTAAAGTAGAAGTTAAAGTGGTTGATGTTCTTGACGAATGAGGTCACCAGCAGCGACAGCGTCCCGAACATCACGCCGGTCAAGAATCCGATCAGCGGCGCGAGCAGGCCGTAAGGAAGCGTAATAATCTTGAACGCCGAAAGGATGCACAGGACGGCAAACGAGAAGAAGAAGCCCTTGGTGCCGACCCAGAGCAGCTCGCCGACGATAAGGTCGTTGACGGTCATCGGCGCCGCGAGCATCCCGTCATAAACCTTCTCGAACTCCAGGCGGATGAACGTGCCGAAGCTGCACTCGAACGCAGAGGTGAACATGGCGGTCGTAACCAGCAGGCCGGTGCCGAGAAACTCGATGTACTTGACGCCGCCCATCGGCTCGGTGATGTACCTGCCGAGTCCCAGCCCGACGCCCACCAGGAAAATCAGCGGCTCCAGGAACGGCGGGAACCCGTTGCTCAGCAGGTTCTTCGTATAGACGCGCATGTGCCTGAACCAGACGCTGTAGAGCCTTCGATGGAGCGGCGGATACATGTTCAGTCTTTCTTTTACCATAACGACGCCAAGGATTTTCCATTTACGATTTTCGATTTGAAATCGACATTCGGCAATCGCAAATCATAAATCTTTTTGTGCCTTTGTGCCTTGGTGGCTAAATCTTCTACTACTGTCTGTCATTGAGCTGTCTCCCTGTGGCTTTCAAGAACACATCCTCCAGGTTGGTCTGACGGATGAGAAAGCTGCCGGCCTTGAGGCCGGAGCCGGTCAGCTCCCTGAGCACGTCGATATCGTTGCAATAGTAGCGTACGGTATCGAGGGTGTGGTCCGCCCTGACGCTGCGCGGAATCCTGTCGGGCTGAATCTCCCGGCCGGGCTCGGTGTCACGGACCTCGAGCACGTGTTTTTCTATGTTCTCATCCAGCAGCTCGTGCGGCGTGCCCTCCATGATGTTCTGCCCCTTGTGCATGATGAGCAGCCGGTCGCAAAGCTGGAACGCCTCTTCCATGTAGTGCGTCGTCAGCAGGACGGTCGTGTTCTGTTTTTGCAGTTGGCGGATCTTGTCCCAGATCAGATGGCGCACCTGCGGGTCGAGGCCGGTCGTGGGCTCGTCGAGGATGAGCAATCGGGGCGAGTTCAGAAGCGCCCGGGCGATCACGAGCCTTCGTTTCATGCCGCCCGAAAGCTCTTTGATCTTTGCCTGGGCCTTCTCAGACAGCTCGAGAAAGTTGAGCAGATAGTCGATGCGGCCCCTGGCGGCTTTGCCCGGCATGTTGTAGAAGCGCGCGTAAAGATTCAGGTTCTGTATGACGTTGAGCTCGTCGTCCAGGTTGTCCTCTTGCTGCACGACACCCGAAAGGTATTTGATGGGCAACTCATTTGTGGCGGGGTCGTATCCGAAGATGTCCATGCGGCTCTGGCCGTCCGGGTCGCGGGTGGATTTGCCGTAGATGATTTTCATGGCTGTGGTCTTGCCTGCGCCGTTAGGACCCAGGAATCCGAAGCAACTGCCCGCTTCGACGCGGAAACTGAGGTTCCGCACGGCCTGAACTTTGCCGAAGCTCTTGCTGATATTGCTTACTGTAATGATCGTCTCTGCCATCTTTCAAGATTCCAGCCTGGGTCCGTCCACGGAAGGCCGGATCTTCAATCTTGCATCTTACCCGGCCAAGATACCACATCTACCGCAAAATTGCAGTTATTGTTCGCAAGGGAAAATGCCAGGGAGCCGTTGCAGAATTAACGGAATTTTCACGTGACAGCACTGTAAAACGTGGTATAATCTAAACAGACGTACAAAGAAACAGGGCCGAATGACGGATTTTGCAGAACAGAAGGCCGGTTTTGTTCGTCTTATCGAGAAAAGCAGGGCTCGAATTGAAGCGAGGAGTACGAAGATGGTCAAGTCAAGGATTTTCGCGCCGTTGGAAATAGCCCACCTGCGAAAAGCCATCCCCAAGCTGCGATTGAGGATGCCACCCGCCGATTGCCGGAAAATCGCAATTCGCAAATCGCAAATCGAAAATCGTCGGGGGTTCACGTTGATCGAGCTTCTGGTAGTCATCGCCATCATCGCGTTATTGATGGCGGTGCTGATGCCCGCCCTTCAGCGCGTGCGAAAGCAGGCACGCACCGTCGCCTGCATGTCCAACGTCAAACAATGGTCCTACTGCTGGCACATGTACCTCGATGAGTTCGATGGCAAGTTTCCCAGCGGCGCCGGCGCTTCCGGCGACTGGCCTGAGAAATTGCGCCCCTACTACAAGGACAGGGGGGCGTTGACCCTGTGCCCCGCGGCGACAAAACCCTATACCGAAGGAGGGAGGGTCCCCTTCGGGGCCTGGCGCTGGCGGACCGAAGGCGGAGGCTGGACGAACTTCCAGGACAAACCGGGCGAGGACTACGGCAGCTACGGCCTGAATGAATGGCTCGGCGACCGCCCCGACGACAGGTACTGGAAAAATCGCGAGCAAAAGAAAGCAGGCGATATCCCGTTGCTTCTTGATTGTGTTTACTATGATGCCTGGCCCGATCATACAGAAGGTCCGCCGCCGGTTGACGGAATTGTCACGGAGGAGATACACCTGGTCTGTATCAACCGGCACGATGGCTTCATCAATACCGTCTTTCTGGATCTCAACGTGAGAAAGGTCGGCCTGAAGGAGCTTTGGACGTTTAATTGGAACAGGAAGTATGATATTCACGGCGCCTGGACCACGGCTGGCAACGTCAGGCCCGAAGACTGGCCCCAATGGATGAGGAGGCTCAAAGACTACTGAAATCGTGGGACGTCCGAGGAGTGGTGATCGGCGATTGGCGAATGCCGATTGTGGCGAGGCCGTCCCGGCCTTGCGTCCCGCTGGCATCTTGCCAGCGGTAGGGAACAAGGGCAAGATGCCCTCGCCACGGCGCAACTCGTAAATCGAAAATCCTCCGCTCGGACTTGGTAAGATACGGTATCGAGACTGTGCAGCGTGAAGCGGGATAGAAGCCAATCCCGGCCAACGAAGCTTCGCGAAACAACAGACAAAAGATTTGGTCGGGGGAAGGGAGATATTATGAATCCGCCGAATCGAAACACGCGTGCATGGGGAGTATTATTATCGACTGCGGCCGTCTTGCTGATCGCAGCCTCGCTGCCGGCCGCCGGCTTGGACAGCGAGCGGAAGACGGTTCCCGGGCCGACATACGTGCCGGGTCAGGTTATCATCAAACTCAAAGATCAGGCGGGCGGATCAGCGTTCGCTCCGCTGGGCCAGGCAGGTGACATCGTTCTGCTCGGCCTGCAAATTCAGCACCAGCTCCATGATCCCGCCCCGGTGTTTCGCCACTTCAGGGGGGCTCCACAACCGCAAGACCGGCTCGAAGGTCGCTCTGCGTTGCGGCGTTATTACCTGTTGAAAACCGACCGCGACGTGCGGGGTGTATGCGCTGAATTGAACAAGAATCCCGACGTGGAATACGCCCAGCCGAACTACATCTATGAGCGCTGTGCAGAGCCCAATGACCCGGACTTCCCCGACCAGTACGCCCATCAACTGATCCAAATGGCTGACGCATGGGACATCTCCACCGGCAGCCGCGATATCGCGGTCGCCGTGCTGGATACCGGTGTGGACGTCAATCACCCCGACCTGAAGGACAACATCTGGGTCAACAAGAACGAGATTCCAAACAACAAGCTCGACGATGATAACAACGGTTACATCGACGACGTTTCCGGTTGGAATTTCGAGGATGACAATAACGACGTCATCCCTGAAGAGTCCTGGTATTCCATCGTGGGCCACGGCACGATGGTTTCGGGCGTCATGGCCGCCGTGGGCAACAATGGCAAAGGCGTATGCGGCGTCAACTGGCAGGCCAGCATCATGGTTCTGCGATTAAGCCTTGAGGTCACCTCCGCCGAGGTGGCCGAGGCGCTGGATTATGCCGCGGCCAACGGCGCACGCGTGGCCAACATGAGCTTCGGCAGCGATGAGTTCGGCCCTGAAGGCGATCCGCTGGTCAAGACGGCGATCGACAACGCCTTTAAGAAGGGCGTTCTGCTGGTCGCCAGCGCGGGCAACGACGACACGACCGAGCCGCACTATCCCGCGGCGTATTACAACGTCATGGCGGTCTCCTCCACCAATGGCGAAGACCTCAAGACCGGACACAGCAGTTTCGGGTCGTGGGTGGACATCGCCGCCCCGGGCACGGACATTGTCACGACCGATCTCGGCAACGCATACATCGCGACAGCAGGAACGTCGTTTTCCTCGCCGTACGTGGCGGCCGTTGGCGCCCTGGTGCTCGGGCACCGGCCCCAACTGACGCACATAGAGGTCAGGGCCATCCTGGAGAACACCACCGACCCCGTTTTCTATGGGGACCTCGATCCCGATCTGGGCTACGTCGGCACTGGGCGGGTCAACGCCTACCGGGCGCTGCTCGCGGCGGACCAAAAGCTTCCCTTGGGAGAAATCGTCCGCCCGATGCCCGAGGAGACCTTCGCGCCGGACGGCAATGATGTTCCCCTGGTCTTTCTTGTCCACGGCGATTCCTTTCAAGTGGATTACCGCCGCTACGGGCAGAATGATTGGGTTGCGCTGGGTGGAGGCGCCTCCCCCCCAGACCCCAACGGTCTTGTCCATGTGTCACTTGCAAATCCGGGTGTGGGCGCCTTCAAGCTGCGCCTGAGTGTGACTACGGGGGGATTCACCCACACCGACCGCAAGACATTTGGGATCGAGCTCGGCTCGAGCCAGGCGCCTTGGCCGCTGCCCAAGGACCCCGAAGATCCGGACGAATTTGCGGCTGAGTACTACATGGGCAGCCCGCTGTGCCTGGACGTGGACGGCGACGGTCGAAATGAAATCGTCGAGGGATCAGAGGGCCTCGATGGAGGGGCGGTCACCATCTGGAAAGATGACGGAACACCGCTTGCCGGCTGGCCCCGGTTGCTGGGCACCAGCTACTGGGATTCGATGACGCCCTCGGGCCTGGCCGTTGGAGACATCGACGGCGACGGCGACTATGAAATCGTTGTCGTGGATGAGTATAGCGTCATGGCCACCGCCCTGCACGTGGAAACCGGCGAGACGGTCGAGGGCGATTGGCCTCTGGAGGTTGGCTCGTGGTCCGCCTGGATTATCGGCAATCCCATCCTTGCGGACCTGGACCGCGACGGTGACAGTGAAATCATCGTTGTGATGGATGCCGAAACATCGGATACCGACGGTTTGGTCGCCCTCCAGGGCGATGGGACGTTTTTCTGGCAGCGGCGGTACACCTCCCAGGGCCCCGTCAGCGTGGCCGACTTCGACCGCGACGGCGACGTCGAGATCGCCCTTTGCGGATACGGACCCGGCATCACGCGCGTCTATACGTTCATTCTCGATCACCAGGGCCAGCAGATCAAGAAATGGCGAGGCGGAAGCCGCAAGGGTACGGCTATCGCCGATCTGGACGGCGACGGGACGCCCGAGCTGGTGTTCTGCACTGAGGACAGCGTCGTGGCCGTTCATATCGACGGCAGCACCGTCTGGAGCACGAAGGTTCGAGAGCCATTGGATGGGGAGGGCGGACTGAGCATTGGAGACCTCAACGGCGACGGGTTCAGTGAAATATATGTCAGTAACTACGTCGAGGCCGACGGTTTTGCGTACACTCTCGTGTATGGCTTCGACCACCGGGGCCGCGAGCTGTCCAGCGCCGGATTCCCCAAGACAATCATGGGCGATCCATCGTCCTGCATTCCTCTGATCGGCGATGTGGACGGTGACAGGCAGAAGGAGCTTGTGGTCGCTTCAGCCGGAGCACCGGTCATCGCCTGGGAGGCCGATGGCTCGGTTACGCCGGGATTCCCAATATTCGGGCTCTCAGGGGACTTCGGCTGCACGCCGGCGCTCGAGGACCTCGACAAGGATGGCGACATCGAGATGATGGTCAACGGCTTTGACTATAAATTCCACGTCATCGACCTGCCGGGTGCGTATGACCCCGAGCTGATCGATTGGGGCATGGCCAGACACGACGCGCAGAATTCCGGCTGGACCCTGCCTTCGCCCAAGCTCGATCCCATATCGGCGCCGGCCGAGATCAAACCGGGCGAAAGACTCGCAGTGCAGTTGACAACTCACAATCCCGCCAATCTGCCCATTCGGCTTTCCGTCGGCAACCTGCCCGAAGGCGCGTACTACGATCCGACCACGCAGACCGTCTTCTGGAAGCCGGCGGCCGACCAGGCCTTTCGCAGCTATGCGTTCTCTTTCCTCGTGACCGACGGAATCAGGCAGCACAGCCGCAGCGCGATGGTCGCGGTGGTCCCGGATGCAATCTACTGGGCCACGATGGACAACGATCCGAACTGGCAGCTTGATGCAGGCTGGGCCTGGGGCGCACCCACCGGCGAGGGCTCCTGGAACGGCGACCCGAACTCAGGCCGTACGGGCCCGAACGTCATCGGATATGCGCTTTCCGGTGATTATGCAAATTCCATGCTCGAACCCCAGTATGCCGTGGTCGGGCCTGTCGATTGCCGGGGATATCGGAAGATCAGGCTCAGCTTCTGGCGATGGCTCGGGCTTGAGTCGCCTTACGACTCTGCCGCCGTACAGGTATCGAATGACGGGATCAACTGGGTCGATCTCTGGATATCGGGCTATTCGCATATCTCGGATCAGGCTTGGCATCTCGTCGAGTACCTGGTCCCGGCTTCGGTGGCGGATAACCAAGCGACAGTCTATTTCCGCTGGGCGATGGGCCCGACGGATGATTCAGTGACGTACCCCGGCTGGAACATCGACGACGTCCAAATCACCGGCGACCGAATCCAGTGACCGCTGACGAAGCCGCTGGCAAGCGAGGGGGTACGCAGCAAGCTGGCTTGCGTCTGCCGCCTGGATGTGCGCGCATTCCCATCGCTGTCATCTTGAGCGAATCGGAGTCGAAAGATCTGGCTTGAGATCAGATGTAACATTCGGCATGTGCGCGGCCTTTAGCGGGTGTCAGTTCCGTCCATCGCCGTTGATCCCTGATTCCAGCCATTGCCGGCACCTGAAGAGTTTTCACTTTGGGGCAGACGCAGAGTCCGCCTTATCTCGCGGTGTCGAATCCTGCTCACTAGCCCAAGAATTCAAGAGCGTATTAAGCTGGTTCTTAGCTGCTTCCAAGTTGTTGGGCTCCAAGCTCCACGTCCTACCCTGATACTCGTCCGGAAGGTGGTAGCCCTCGCCAGCGATCTCTCCAAGCAACCTCTTGAGCGACTCGTGGTCAGCCATTTCAGTCTGTCGAACAGCCTCCAGATTCACAGTTTCTTGGATGCCTGCGGCGGCTTTCTTAAGAAGAAGGAACTGATAGAACGGCTTGATCCATTTTCCAAAATCAGTTCCCGAACGACCCTTGGGATAGGGTGGCCAGTCCCAACGATCAAAAGCGAGAGCATTATTGGTCATATCAGCCATGCCTGCCATTGCGTATAGCTCGAGGAGACTGTGGAAGTCGGGGGCGCTATCTATCAGCTTCTCAACGAAAGGAACGCTCTTTTTGGCTTGGAGTTCCTTTGACTTAACCTTGTGCATTAACCAGGCGCCGATAATCACCCAAACAAGATTCTTATAGTCGTACAACTCCTTATAAGCAACCAACAAACCTTGCTCCTGTTCGTTATTGTTTTGTTTAGAGACAGCGCTTGATCCGCCACCCAGACGGGAATGGCGACGGATGTCGAACGTTATCATCTTATCTTCCGTTTCGTCTTTGAAGAATTGCGCGACGTGCTCCATCACAGAGTCAAACGTCGTTTGGTCGTATCTTTCAGAGGAGGTCTTGAGCATGTGGAGACAGAGGCTCAGATACGTGATTGCATAAGGTGACACCTGGCGTACTCGTTCAACCGACTGCGCTTGGGGATAGACGTACATATGAAGGAAATCGCCTAACCAGCGGATTCTGTCAGTTATGTTGGGTGCTATATGAGCTTTTAGGTCTTTTGTATTTGGCCCGAATGAGTGATAGGCCCAGTAGAAATCGAACATCCAATCGCGGAAGTACTTTTCGTTCTTTTTGCCAAAAGCCGTTTGCGCCAGTTTATTGATACAATTGAGTAGTTCGTCGAGACAATCATCAGAGTGGTTTCTGGTAGCATACGTCACCAGTTCAGAGAAACGCAAATTAGACGGATGAGGTGGTTTGAAGCCGTAAACAATCTCGCCGATAAAATCTTCAAGGAGCAAATTACCTTGTCCTGCTATCACTAATTGGGTCCCAAGGTAGTCCGCGAGGATATTCTCCAAGGCATTCGCCACAGCTTTCACAGTTGTAGATTCCTGCTTAGCTATTGAAGAAAATATAAGTTGACGAATCTGTTGCCAGTCGAGATCCGACCTGGGATCTTTCTGAATTATGAATGCCGTTCCGATGAGCTTTGCTATTTGTTTGTCCCCGCTCTGTTCCTTGGTGAGCAGAGCAAGGAGGTTTTCTTCTCTGACCGTGCCATTGGGCTGTACTGTGACGTATGGGGTGTTGTCCTCTGGCCTGTAGAGCAGCAATTGGGAAGTGTTGCGTTCATGAGGTATTGGTGTGAGCCTAAGTATGTGAGATATTCTTTTGAGCGAGGCTGGGTCTACTGCAACTATCTTGCCGAATCTTTTAAGCTTATATTCGGTTGGATGATTCTCTAGTTTCTCCGTGGCGTACAATCTGGCAAAACCAAGGTCAGCAAGTCCTTCGGAGAAGTGCTTTTCGAACAGTCCTTGTCTAAGTGCGCTCCTGAAAGATATTCGAAGAGATGAAACCAATTCCGGAGGTAGGAGTTGTCCCAGCTCGGAACTGCCGAGAGTCTGCATTGTGCTTCGGAGTAGATTCAACAGAACCAGCAACGAGCCTGATGAGAGCACCCCGGTAATCAACGTGTAGTCGTTAAGCGATCTGAATGAGAAGCGATTTGACATGAGGATGCCCACAAGGGCGCTAAGGACCGTTCCCAAAAGAAAGGCGGCAACAGGAAGAAAGCCATGTTTTCTGATGACAGCATTCAGGAGGATATCGGGACCAGCAAGATTTGATGTCTTGACTTGTATTGTGAGAGCTGTCACCGTCAAAAGAAGGCATGGTTCAGCTTCATATGTCCAAAGGTAACACTTTTCAATCTGGTGCAATGGCCACGAACAATCATAACAGTCTATCAAAACAGGAGTTGCGGCGAAAATGGCAATTTGTGGGGTGCAGAAGAGTGTTACCCTGCTCTGAACCATGCCCAAAAGAAGGGCTGTAAGCGTTGCAAGGACTGTCGCTATGATTTTTAGGTAGCTGGCGAGGTTAGCGCTCGAATCCACCAGGATGAGTGGATCAGTGCTGACAAGAGAGGGAAAGTCGATAGTACTCATGAGAGCGAAGGTTGCCGCCAGAGGGGCGATAAATAGAAGCCATGGGCGTACGCCCACACTTAGCCGCTCAACCGGGGTGAATTGAGGTCTGAGGTGGGGATCGTATGGCTTTAGTTGCTTTTCGGCCTCATGGATGAATGGGAGCCAGCGACAGCCAAGAGTGGCAAGTATGTGGAAAACGCAGTGACGCATCGCAAAATACGAATCTTCGCAAATTCTGCCGGTCGTTGCCCAAATCATCACAGACTCACAGAAAAGGTCTATCTTAGACTCTTCATACATGGTATCTATTATCGTACCATGAGCCCCATATCAACGAAAGACACAGTACGGCTAACAGGTACATGGCGGCGCCCAAGTCAAAGGTGAAAAATCCCGCCGATACTGGTTCTATACTGCTCAGAATTGTCGGAATAAGCAAGAAAATTCTTCGTCTCTCCTGGCTCATGATTGTTTTGCCGGAAGATAATTGATATTCTCTCCTATCCAGATGTTTTGAACGGGAAATCTCAGGTGGTGTTCCAATTATGACCTCTCGAAACGACATTGACTACAAGACGACGATTACGGACGAGCACTGGCGGAACGAGGAGTTCCAGTGGGCGAGGATTCTCTCCGAGGGCAACCCGGCCAAAGGGATGGTTCTGCTCTATATCCAAAAGGCCTGCACCGCCTTTCACGAATTCGAGCCGGCCTGGAAGGCGGGCGCCGTCAAGCCGGACCAGGTGGACTTCTTCCGCCGGCGGTTAGCGACGCGGATCAAGCACGTCTTAGTGACAATGCAAAACAACGGACTGGACAAAATCAAGGGAGCCGCCGAGTGGGCCGGGCTTCTGCATTCGGTCGAGTCGGCCGGAACGGCCGGCGAGCTGGCCGAGCTGACGGAAAAGGTTCACACCGTCAATCATGTACTTTTGGATTCTCTGGAAGGAGATAAACCATGAACAACATTACGCGCCGGGATTTTGTGAAAAATTCGGTGGCCGCGGGTGTCGCGGCGGCATTGCCGTTCTCGCGCGTGCGAGGGGCGAATGACAACATCCGCGTGGGCGTGGTCGGCCTGGGTGGCCGGGGCACGGCGGCCCACATTCCCTCCTTCGAGAACCAGAAAAATGTCACCGTGGTGGCGATCAGTGACGCAGACACCGACCGCACGGCGCTGGCGCGCAAGACCATTGAATCCAAGTACGCCCACGGCGTCGAACAATTCCATGACATGCGGCAGATGTTCGACCGCAAGGACATCGACGTCATCGGCAACGCCACGCAAAACTACTGGCACGGCCTGAGCACCATCTGGGCCTGTCAGGCGGGTAAGCACGTTTATGTCGAAAAGCCCCTTTCGCATTACATCTGGGAAGGCCGGCAAATGGTCAACGCCGCGCGAAAGTACGGCCGGCTCGTCCAGTGCGGCACCCAGCATCGCTCCGAGAAGAATATCGCCCAGGCCATCCAATGGATCCGCCAGGGTAACCTCGGCAAGATCAAATACATCACCGCCTTCGCCAACAAACCTCGCGCATCGTGCGGCAAGCGAGAAACTCCTCTGCCGATCCCCGAAACCATCGACTACGACCTCTGGTGTGGCCCGGCTAAGAAACTGCCCATCTATCGCGACAGGCTCCAGTATGATTGCAGCTTCGACTGGAACACCGGGGGCGGCGAATCGTGCAACCAGGGCGTGCACGAGATTGACGTAGCCCGGTGGTGCCTGGGCGAGACGATGCTGCCGCGCCGGGTCATGAGCATCGGGGGCCGGTTCGTCTTCAACGACGCCTGCGACGTGCCCAACACGCAAATCATCCACTACGATTTTCCGACGGCGCCGGTCCTGTATGAAGTGCACAACCTGCTGCAGGCGAAGGACTCCAAAGAAGTCCCCTCGTTTCGCGGCGAGCGGGTCGGCGTGATCGTCGATTGCGAGGGCGGCTCGGTCAGCCTCTATCGGGGCATCGCCTGGGACAAGCAAGGCAAGCAGATCCAGACCTTCAATGGCGGAGGCGACCACTTCGTCAACTTCATCGAAGCGGTCCGCGCGGGCCGGCGGGAAGTACTCAACGCCGAGGTCCTCGAAGGCCATCTTTCCACCGCCGTCTGCCACGTGGGCAACATCTCCTACCGGCTTGGCAAACAGACATCGGCCAAAGAAATGCGCACCGCCGTCCGGGACGAGCCGCTCTTTGCGGAGATGTTCGAGAGGCTGCTGGAGCACCTGAAGGCTCACGAGATCGATCCCGGCAGCGGGACGGTGACACTCGGGCCGTGGCTTGAGATCGACCGTCAGAACGAGCGGTTCAAAGACAACGAAGAAGCCAACCGGCTCGTCCGGGGCTTCTATCGCGAGCCTTATGTCGTGCCTGATTTATCGGCGTAAGGACGTCTGATTCGCCACCTGAATCGTGCTCAGCGGGTACCAGCCATCGTCAGCCCGACCTTTGATGCCAAGCCGCACAACGGGTTCGTGTGTTTGTTCGCCCACGATGGCGATATCGAGACGATACGTTCCGCTGAGCATATCCTGGGGCAGGGTCACGCGGCCGATAACCTCGACCACCGGACCGGGAGGCAGCTCAGGAGGATTCTTGATGAACTCCTCGGTGAAGGTCTCGACGGAGCCGGGCATCCACGTGTTGACGGTGATGTTTGCGACGAGCGTTTTGGTGTAGCCGTTCGGGTCGGTGAGGCGGTAGGCCACGCGATAAGGCTTGTAGCACGGCGCGGAACCGATGTTCTGCCACTTCATCGCCAGATCAAGGGGCTCTCCCGCCTTGGCATGCTCAGGATGACTGAATTCACGCAACACCAGCCGGTAGCCTAAGCGGCGGAGAAACCGCTCAATTTCGGGCCGGACGTTTTCCCCTTCCGGCAGCGGGGCAGATTTGTTATTCAGATACGAGCCGTGCAGGGCCAGCGCATAATTGAAGATGTATCGCAGCGACCATCCATCTTTCACCCACCGACGCATGTCCCAGCAGCTTTCCCATGCGACCGGCGCCGTCCTCCACATCTCGCCCACTCCCGCCTCCGGGATCAACTTGGGATAGGCGTCGCACATGTGGCACCAGGTCTTCGAGAACCCGCCCATGTCACCGACGCAGTCCGCCCGCCATCCGGCGCCGCGTTCGGCGGCGTAGGTCAGACATTCGCCACCCCCGATGAGCATCAGTAGGGGGGTCTTGCGAAACGCGGCAAAGTACGCATCGAGAATCTTCTTGCGGGTCTCCATCGTCGGCATCTTGGCGGTCTTGGAGCCGCTCATGTGCCACTCGCCCCACCAGCCGACCGTGCCGATGTCGATGTGGTCGATGACCGGGTGGCCGTCGTAGCGGGCGCCGAGCCGCTTGATGAAGTCCAGGTGCCGCTCGAGCACGACCGCGTCGTCGAGGTCGGGGATCGCAAGCTCTTTGGCGTTGCTGTAGTCGCAGATCAATATCTTGCCGCCGACGCCTTCGAGCCAGTCGGGATGATAGGGATTGCCTCGGCTGGTGGAGCAGCACATCACGCGAAACGCAAGTTTCTGGCCCGCCTGCCGCGTTTCGTCCAGCACCGCATCGAGAAACGCGTAGTCGATCTTGCCCGGCTGAGACTCAAGGGTGTCCCATCCCCAGCGCGCGTAGTGGACGGTCGAAGGAATCCAGTCCGGCAGATTCTCATCCTTGTCTCGGGTGTGGTGAAACGTTTCCCAGCCCATGCCCGGATTGGCGAGTAGCTCATCGGTTTGCTCGGGCACGATTGTCACCTGCGGGACAGGGGCTTGTTTTCTTTCGAGAGGACCGCACCCGGGCACGCACAGAACGGCGCAAGCCAGCACCGTCACGATGCAAAGAATTTCTTTCGAGGTTTTCATGCTCATCTCCTGCAAAACGCAAACCGACCAAGTGGATAAGTCATAAGAGCATACGTGCGCAAACCGGTGCTCCTATGCTCTTGATATCTTAGCGACACGCCGCGATTATGCAAGACTCTGGACTCCAGTCTGGGGCCTTGCGTCTTGCGTTGGTGCCGTGGGTTGGCTATCCTATGAATCGACGGCAGGGACCTGCCTGGACAAGGCCGGTTCCGGATACTCGAAGTGCAACTAATTCCGGAGACAGCATTATGGCGAATGCCAATAGAATCGCTCCATTTGTCGGGTTGTCTTTCCTTGCGAGCGCGTTCATTCTTTCGATAGATTCGCGCGTTCCGGCGACGGCTCAGGACCAGGATGACTGGGGGGCTCCCAAAGTCCAGGTGTCGCAGGAACAAGAGCGATGGATCGTCAAAGGGTCGAGGAATCGCTTTGAATTGGACCCCTCAGATTTGCAGATGACGGTGAATGCAGGGAACCGGACCTGGTCGATGGTTCCCTCGGCCGGCGGCGACCTGATCGTCGAAAATGCGGGCGAGCGACTGTCTCTGCGTCTGGCCGATGCAGGGAAAAAGGATGTTTCGCCATACCAGACGGGCTTCAAATCCGGACTCAAAATCGCGATGGAAGACTTCGCAGGCGGACAGGGGAAGCTTGACTTGCAGGTCGCACTTTTCGCCTGTCTCGAAGGCCCGCAGGAAGAGCTTGTCTGCGAGTTGGTCGCCGCGGAGAGAAACACAGCCGTTCTGGAGTGTTCCTGGCCCCGTGCGGTGGCGGATGAGTGTTTCGACCATACGGTGGTTCCATTCATGCAGGGGATGCTGCTTCCAAAAACGTGGCCCGAGAAGGTCCGGCTGTACGATACGATGTGCTACGGACGCGGCCTGTACATGCCCTGGTGGGGACATCAAAAGGACAAGTCAGCGATGCTGGTTCTGATCGAGACTCCGGAGGATGCCGGCTGCCGTTTCGAGCACCCCGCGGGCGGCCCAACCAAGATGGAGCTAAGGTGGGTCCACTCTCTGGGCAGGCTGGCCTATCCGCGGCGGGTCCGGCTTTGCTTCTTTGACGAAGGAAACTACGTCACGATGGCCAAACGCTATCGCAAGCACGTCCTCGAAACGGGCCATTTTGTTTCTCTCAAGGAGAAGATTGCTCGAAATCACCTGGTGGGCAAGCTGGTTGGCTCGCCCGTCGTTCACACGGGTATTCTGTCTCACATCCAGCCGGAGTCCAGCTACTATCACAAGGACGACCCAGCCAAGAACCATCAATTTGTCAGCTTCGACGAGCGGGCCGGCCAGCTTCGCCAGCTTTCGCAAAAGGCAGTGAAAAGCGCCTATGTGCACCTGGACGGATGGGGCTTCCGCGGCTACGACAATCTTCACCCGGACGTGCTGCCGCCCTGTCCCGAGGCGGGCGGCTGGGAAGGGATGAGGCGGCTCGCCGAAACGTGCGACGAGCTCGGCTACGTTTTCGCCATCCACGATCAGTACCGCGACTATTATCTCGATGCCAAATCATACGACCCCAGGCACACCATCCTTGACCGAAACGGGAATCGCCCTCGCGGCAGCACGTGGTATGGCGGCAACCAGTCGATTCTGTGCGCCCGGCTGGCGCTGGGCCACGTGAAAAAGAACTACCAGGCACTGCTCGATCACGGCGTCAAAGTCAGCGGGGCCTACCTCGACGTTTTTGCGGTCGTTCCGCCCGACGAATGTTACAACCCGGAGCACCCCGCCACGCGCGCCGATTGCCTGACGTATCGAGGGTACTGCCTGGATTTCATTCGCGCCGCCGGAGGTGTTGTCAGCTCTGAAGAGCCCGCCGACTGGGCCATTCCGCACATCGATTTGGTTCATCATGGGCCGTATGCGCTGGTGCCCAACCCGGGACGCGGCCCGGCTATGGGGATCCCCGTCCCGCTCTTTAGCCTGGTCTATCACGACGCTTTGCTGCTGCCCTGGTCGCTGGGGAAAGGCGCATGGGGAATTCCTGAGAATGATCTCGGATTCCTGCATGGCCTCGCCAATGCCGGCCTGCCCTATCTGTCGCCAAACCCCTCAGAGCAGGAGCTGGACCGTGTGCGAACGATGTGTGCGCTGCACGGACGAGTCGGGCTGCTGGAAATGACGAGCCACGAATTTCTGGATGAGTCCCGTCGAAAACAGCGGACGAGATTCACCGACGGAACGACGGTGACAATCGACCTGGACGGTGAGACATTCGAGATATCACCCAGCCTTCCCGGACCGGGCAGGTGACCGAGTTCGGCCGACTGCACAAGAGATGTGTCCTGTTGAATGTCACTTCAATCTGCGCCGCAGGAGGTCTTCTATCTGTGTGCTGAGGTTCTCGCGGGCTATCTCGCCAGCTCCGCGCAGGCGCACTTGCTGGGTCTCCGTGCGCCCGTCGGGCAGTCTAAAAGCGACCGTCACACAGTCGGCGCTGTTTTCGTCTTGCCACGTCTGGCCCACGGCAATCGCCCATTGGCTGGCGGTCGCATTAGCCGCCGCAGCGGCCAGACGCTCGGCCCTTTCGGCGTGGGAGGTCGCACCGCTCCAATCATTGTCGCTGACGCCGAGCAGGCGGCGCAGCTTCTCGTCGGTCGCGGCGATGTAGGCACCTCCCAATACCCGTTCGGCCCCTTCGGTCCCGCTCAGCGCCGCGGTCAAAGAGCCTCCGCTGCCGGCCTCGGCCAGCGCCAGTGTCACTGCGGCCGCTTCAAGCCGCTTGACGATATGCTTCTCCAGCGATGTTTCGTCGTCGGCATAGACGTATTCGCCCAGATGCGCCACGATCTTCTGCTCCAGCTCCTTGAGCCTTACCCGGTCCTGCGGCGTGTCGCCGGGCAGTGAGAAGGTAAAGTCCACCCGGCTGCCTTCAAACTGCGACGAGACGGTAATATCCGGCGGCAGCGGCACGCGGTCCTTGAGCGTCTGGTCGATCTGCGACTGGCCCAGCCCCACGAAACGCAGCGTCAGCGAGCGCCCGGGCAAACGCGTGCCGAATCGCCTGCTCAGATACGGCACCAGCTCGTCGCGGACCATTGCCTGCAATTCCCGCGGCGGTCCCGGCAGCGCGACGATCACGGCGCCGGGCCCGGCCCCAGGGACCGATTCAAAAACCAGGCCGACCGCCGTACCGTTGGAGTTCTTCAGATACGTGCCACCTACCGGCACCTGTGTCTGACGGCGCAGATTCGCGCGCAGCTCCTCGGGCGGGACACGAAAACGCCGGGCCATCTCCTTCAGCACGTCCGGATGCTCCTGCAGCGAGATTCCCGTGAAGCTGGAAAGGGCTTGCCGCGTAACGTCGTTGTCGGTAGGCCCAAGGCCCCCGGTGACAATGACCAGGGCGGCTCTGGCTGCGGCAAATCGCAATGCCTCTTCGATCTCGGGCAGCTTGTCATCGACCGACATCGAGCCGACGCATTGCAGGCCCAGCGGTCGAAGGGTGCGGGTCAGAAAATGCGTATGCCCATCCGGATAAGCGCCCGAGAGCAGTTCGCCGCCCGTGACAACAATCATGTAGCGGGTGGGCCCTGATGCAGATGCGCCGGCGGAATTCTCTGCTGCCAGCGGCTGCACAAGAGCAAGCAAGAGAAATGGAAAAATCAAAATGCAAAGTGCAAAATTAAGGAAGTCGTCCCGGTTCGCCGGGACTCCACAATTTTGATTTTTGATATTTGCTTTTTGATTCTTCACTCTTACCAGCCTTCGGCGATGATTTCGATCCCGCAAAGCAGAGGCTCGGCTTCGCTGCCGGCGGCTCGGGCCAAGGAGACTTTCAGATCGTCTCGCACTTCGATTCCCTTGAATTCTCTAACCACACTGCGATTTGTCCCGCCGGCCTCCTTGACAATGTCGAAGCCTTTTAGGACGCACTTGTCCTGAAGGTGGACGTCAAAGACGCGCCAGCCAGCATCACGCGGCTCGGTCTCGGCAAAGTACAATCGCACAGTAAAGGGGCGGGCCTGCTCGAAAGCGCCTTTGATCTGTGCTTCGGACCAAGTGGGAATCTGCCCGATGTGCTTGTCGAAAGCATCCACGACGGACGGATTCCTGCCCGGCTGAACGAACATGCGCACGCGGACCTCGCGGAGCCCCATGACACCCGAGGCCGTGATCCAGTTGTATGGCCCCTGCACGGCGGAGCTATGGTGACGGAACCACTTTGGATCCTCGTAATCGACCCGAACGGGCACGTCCGGCGACGGTCCCCCGACGCTTGGGAATTCCAGCCAAAGCGTGCCGTTTTCGGCGTAGCGATTGCCCGGAGCACCGAAGTTGATCCCGACCTGTTTGACGGGTTTCGGCTCCTCCGGCAGCGGGTAGTGGTCAAACGTCCAGTACGCTACCTCGGGGCTGTGAACCAGGGCCAGTGACGCCTGGTTTTGGTAGCTGCACACACAGGTCCGCGTGTAGTCCGGCGCGTTCAGCACACCGTTGGCGATGATCAAATTCGAGGTGCAGCCGGACTTGAAGCCGCCGATGCTGGCCGTGCCTCCTCCGGCGGTCATATCCGCGAACGCCCCCGAGGCCGAGCGGAACGTCAACAGGTTTTCGCTGGCGATGGCGGTATTGCAGCCCTTGAAGCGGACCCATTCCCAGGGAAGGGCCTCGCCCGTCATCGGATGGTTGCGCATAACGCTCCTGCCGGTCAGCAGATCGAAGGCCTTTGCCTCCGCGGCGGCCGAGCCGCTGCCGCCGCCGGTTTGAGTGATGACCCAGTTGTGATAGAGTATCGGGGGGCCTTTGTAGCTGTCGTCGTTGCCCCAGAGGACCTTGCCGTCCGTTCCGCGGTAGGCGGCCATTCCCTTGTCGGCCTCATCCAGCGCCCGGTCGCCGGACCGGCTGCTCGCTTCGAGCAGAACATCGTGCTCTTCGGAATAGCCAAGCCATGTGCCGAAAACGTTCTGGTTTGCTTTCCACAAGGGTCGTCCCGTTTGCGCCTCGAGTGCATAGACGCTGCGTTCCGGCTCGATGCTCAAGCCCCGGCGTTTGAAGTAGGCCAGCTTGGCGTCACTCATGCCGTCGATGCAGAAGATTTTGCCGGCCGCCGCAACTATGGCGTTGTGGCGGAACGAGTATTCCGCGCTGCGTTTCCAAAGAACCTCACCGGTGTGCCGATCCATCACAACGAGTATCTTGCTGCCGGAAGCATAGTCGGCGTTCGCCGCGACGCCCGTGACATTGTCCAGGAAGGTGGGTCGGGTTATCTTCTGCGCCCCGGCGCTTCGGTCCGGGACAACGACCAGGTAGGGATCCAGGATGAACCCGCTGCTGGTGACTTTCTCGTTATGCCCTTCGATGGCCAAAACGTTCGTCCCCTTACGCACAAAATTGGCGGGGTTGTCAATCTTGAAATACTCTGAGCCTGCGGTGCCGCGTTTTACGACCCCCGATGCCCTGGCTCCTCGCCCGCTGGTGACACCGACGCGCAGGACTTCTTCGCCGTTCAGGTAGGCGATGAAGGCATCGTCGTAGTTGATCACGAGTCCCAGCTCGGCAATAGCGCCTGGCTCAGGGACATTGAACGACTTGCGTATGTACACCACGGAGTAGCGGCCCACCATAGGCAACACCGTCTTGTTGGCGCCGGTGTCGTCGCTGCCGAAACCCGCCTGCGAGGTGCTCCAATCCTCGCCGTTGAAGTCGGCTCCCGTCCAAGCATCGTTGGGGCGAGCCCCGGCCAGGTATTGCCATTGAGCGCCTTTATCAACGACGGGCTGCGCGTTTTCGGGCAGTCGCTTTTGTCCATGTCTGTCCCCGAGCGGAACGTCCAAAGGTGACGCCGTTGCCAAAAGCAGGTCGTCCCAGACCAGAATCGTGCCCCAGTGCGGTTTGCCTTCACCCGGCAGGGAGAATTCTTTTGTTGTTCTGCCCGTGGCCGGGTCGAGAACGAGGATTGTGTGCTCGTACACGAGGTACACGCCGTCCGAGACAGTGACGTAGTTGCTTCCGATTTCGTTGGCGCCGGGCTGGTGGCTGGTATTGTCATAGTATTCGCCGAGGTCCTGGAACTCTCGTTCCCAGAGCAGCCGGCCGGTATAGACGTCAACGGCCCGCAGCATGTTGCGCCCTTCGATGAAAAGCCGGCCATCGACGACCTGGGGGGAGGGGCCGTGTCCGTGACGAGGCAGGACCTTGTCATTGGCGGGACCGCCGAACCAGAGCAGCCCCAGCGGCGCCTTGACCCTTTTATCCCGCGACATCACGGTGTTGGCCGAATCGGCGTATTGGTGCGTCCAGTCGGCCGAGTCGGGCAAGGCGCCCGCTCGCGTAACTATCGCGAAACCCCCTGAGCTTGAAGTCTTGCAGCCGGGCAGCTCCAGCTCGTCCGCCTGCTTGAGGATTGCTGCTTGCTCGGCCTGCGGGGCCGCGAAGCAGGCGGTGCCGCCGTAGGGACGCAGCGAATGAAAAACCCGTTCGAGAAAGCGGTTGCCTTGACGCAGGCTGGCAGCGTCGAGGTCCTCAGAAACGATCAGGTCGGCCATGTAGGGAGCAAGCTGCATCGTGGTGATATCGCCAACGTGCACGGCGGCCCGAGTTCCGTAGAGTCCGGCGTCATCCAGCTTGCGGCGCATGGCCTCGACCTTTCCCGCGTCCGGATCGAGTGCGACCACGTGCAGTTGCGATTGATCGAGCAACCGGTAAAGAAGGTCGCCCATGCCGAGGCCGAGCAACAGGCAGTATCCTTCTTTGCGCTCCGTCGTTTCCAATATCTGTTTGGCCTGGTCACTCCGTCTGGCAAATCCGGCGGGCAGGGGCTCGGCCCGGCGCGCGAAGCGTTTGGGTTCGGCAGCTTCGCCCGAAAAACAGTACAGGCCGCCTTCGAGCGTGACCACAAAGAGCTTTCCGTCGGCGGCCAACATGCCCCACACCCGGCCGTCCACTTTCGTTCGCCATGAGACATCCGGCTGCGCGCCGTTTGCAGGAACATCGAGGGCCAGAATGGCACCACCTTCCCCGCTGCAATACAGCCGGGAGCCGGCTTTCAAGTGGATTCTGCCGAGATCGGACGGGGTCTTTGCCTCCCATAGTCCTTCCACTTTCTTGGCATCCGGCGCAAGCCTGTAAGCTGCGATCCCATCGCCCCTCTTGGCGATAACAACATCGTCCGCCAGGACCGACGCGGGCCCTTTGGAGATCGCCATGCCGTCGGAGAGCCCGTACACGGCCTCGCTGTTGAAGAAATATTCGTCCGAGGCCATGACTTCGCACCTACCCGCCTTGCCGTAGTCGTTCAAACGGTAATACAGGAATTGTCCGGTCTTTCGGTCATAAGCCGCCGGCACAGAACGTCCGCCGGAGATCAGCAGCTTGTCCTCTGTCGCGACAAGATAGCCCTGCGGCGCAACGCCGGCAAAAGCCGGACTGCTGTGCGGCTGCATGAGATACGTCGAACCGCTGCCGCTGTTGGTCCATACAACCCGGCCACTCTCGGCGTCGATGGCGTGGATGAAGGTCCCCATGAAAGGCCAGATGCCCGCCGCGAAGTATATCGTGCCGTCGTAGAGGACCGGGCCGCCTCGTGCTGGCCACGTGCTGATGACCCGGTCGTTTCCGATCACCTTGTTGGGAGCCGGCCCGCCGGGGAACTTGCGAATCAACGTTCCGTCGCGGGCGCTGAGGCAATAGAGACACCCGTCATCGCAGGCAACGTACAGCTTGTCTTTGTAGGCAACCGGCGCAAAACGCACCGGCCCGTCGGTATAGAAGCGCCACTTCTCGGCGCCCGTTTCCGTGTCGTATGCCGTCACGCTGTCGCAGACCATTGAGCCAACAAAGATGGTCTTTCCCGCGACGACAGGCTCATACGAGGCATCGAATTGCAGCCTGTCCTGGCTCGCCGGCCAGGCGGGCCTCGGCGGGGCAAGCTCGCGAACCCATAGCAGATTCAACTGCGCCGGCAGCTTTTCGGGGGAAGATGCGCAGCGCCCCGCATCGTATCTCCACATGGGCCAGTCATGTCCGTAGGCACTGGCCGCGGAAGACAACGCCGGAAAAAGCCCGCAGGCAAGAAAGATCACCAAACAGAAACGCAGGTTCATACTATCATCGACATTCTGACCGTGGATGAATCTGTGAAACTTGTTCCACATAGAGTCCGTGCTCCACCGATTAGAGGATAAAGTTACATGCAGCAACATTCGGGATTGCTTCAGAATTGCGCCGAGGCCATGCCCTTCCGGGCTCCGCCAGAGACGCAATCTACGGCTCCTGATAAAGGTTCTCATTCTGTCAGGTTACCAAGTCCCCGCCGAATTTTCAACAGATTTCGGAGCCCGCGCATGAGGAAAAGACTGTTCAGCCATGAAGGCACAAAGGAGTAGGAAGATTTATCATTTACGATTGCCGATTTGAATCGAAAATCGAAATTTCGTCGTGTCTTTGTGGCAAGTAGCGAGTGCGGGCCGGATATAGTATGCTACCGGAAAAATGGTGAAAGCTCGGCGGTGTGAGCTCGCCTGACAACTGAAATATCAAGCAAAGAAAGGGGCAAAGGGCCATGAACCAGACACAAACAAGCAAAGCGAGTATAAGCTACAAGAGCGTTGTCGCCGCATTGGCTGCCTGCCTTGTGGTCTTCACTTCCGGCGCGATAGCACAGCAAAAACTGGGCGATCTTGTGACTGAGGGCGGCTTCGACTGGATAGTCGGGGCCTGGACGGCCACAACCGACGAAGGCGACAAGATCGATCTGGCCTACAAATGGGAGCTCGACAAGCACATGCTCAGCGTGCATCTCAAGTGGCCGAATTATGAGTACCGCGGCATGATCTTCTACGTGCCGGCCGAGGACAAAGTCATCCAAGTCGGGGTGGACAACAGAGGCGGCAACGGAAAAGGCATCTGGCAGGCCGAAGGCAACAAAGCCGTCCACAAGTACGAGCACACCGACGCCGACGGACAAACCAACAAGATGGGCATGGTCCACTCGCGAGTCAATGACGACACGATGAAGGTGGAGGTTTACGAAATCTCCAGCAACGGCGAGCTGGGCCAGTCGCCGGCTATCACCACCGAGTACAAGCGCCAGAAAGAGCAGGCTCCGCCAAAGGCTCAGAGCAAGGCCGGGGAAGCCATGAAATCAATATCAGAACAGGAAGCGGAAACGAGGAAAATCGCCGAATTTAAGGTCGTCCGCTGACACTCACCTCAGGCGCCCGCCGGCAAACGGAAAACCTCAGCCAAGCGGCTCGTAGAATTTCTTCGGTCTTGGGCCGAGGGTCGAAGGCATGCTCGCTCACGCGAGATTGGCGAGCGGCCTAAGAGTTAGTTGCTTCTTTATACTTGCGTATTCCTTCGACTATATTCTTCCGCTGTTTGCCAGTCTGTACGACTTCCTCGAAAGAATCGAATGCAATGCTCGCCTTCTTGAACAACAAGACCACCATGTTTTGATCTTTGAATTTGTCTAAGGCAAGTTTGTAGTCTGAATCATTCCTTTCATCACGGAGGTCATTGAGAACGCTGGCAATATTTTCGACTCGCTCGATTCCACAGTGATTGAAATAGCGATACACATTCTCGTGGTCATCAGCAGTGCGGGTCAGCCCTCCTACATTTTCATTAACGAATTGGGCCATGAAATTAAAAAGAGCATAATAGCTTCGACTAACACAGGTTCTGAGTGAAGCCTCGCTCGTACTGTCCCGTGAAAGTTGTTGGGCCAATTGCAGGAAAGCTCTTGGTTCCATGTCTGATTATTTATCCCAACGGTATGTAATGGTAATTAGTTCACGAGCATGAGGGCCGATGCTTGAACGAAGCTGCCGTTTGAACACGGCCTCATTACGCAAAATGGTCTCAGGACCGCCGGACACGCTCAGGGTGAAACGAATAGTTTTCCTGCCGAGTATTTCTGGATCATGTTCTACGTTTACTTCAATCCTGCTGAGCGTGGGATAAATCTCTCGAGCAAGTTCGATGCTGATTTCTAAATCGTTTGTCAAAACCTTTTCTGCGGCTTCCCGAATGACTTCAGGATGAATTGTGATGGGAACGTTCCGTTCCGATTCTAACGGCTGCTCCTGCTCCACAATGGAAACGGGAGTTGACCCCATGATATAGCGGGCACGTCTTCTGATATCGAAGAAATCGGGAGCGAAGCAACTCTGTTGGTGCGACACTGTACGGCGTTCCTGTAATGGAATGTGCGCCAACGCTTCGCGCACATCACCAATGCAGCGCAAAAGCCAAGCCGATTCTTCCGGAAAGGATAGAATCACAGGGAATTCTCTAAGTTCGTCGGTGTTCACTTCCTCAAGTATTGCGTTCTCTGCGACATCGACAGCCTCAAATGCGCTAATGTTTCGCAGTATGGGAACAGCCCAGCGATTGAGACCACTCTCGCACCAAGTCGTCTGGCCGCGGCTGCGCAACTGGTCGGATTCCTCCAGCCATACATCAATTGTTGGGCCAACATAATCCTCCGCCAGACCCGCGCTGTTTATATTTGTCGAGGCATAGCTCATCGTTTCTTCTTCCAGACAGACTCCTGAATCGTTTCATCAGTAAGGTCACTGAAACCTTTTACGATCCACTCGTGCGCCATAGCGAACCAAGCATCCATTTCGCCAGCCATGAAACCCCTCGCGGTCAAGTCAAGTATGATTAGCTGGTCCTTCGACTCCCGGCCCACAGCAAGCCTCATTGAGGCATGCAGTCTTCCTTTGTCGTCAGGCAACCTATAGCTTTTACGCCAAGACATATTCTCTGGTTCAGGGAGAAAACGGTCATCAGACTTAAACTGGAAATCCCGGAACACCCTGTGTATATCGACCAGATCTGCCCATCCCTCGCCTCGCGGTATGTGGTTAACATAGGTCAGCTCATATTGGTCCGGTTCAATATGGCCCAAGTCCAACTCCTCGACAAACGCATTGAGCACCCTCCAAGCTTCCAGGAACTTCGGATACAATTTGGCATACCTTGGATACTCGTCACCGGCCTTGAGCTTCCTCCAGTTTTGATGCAGACGATCCTCTTGGATCTGGATCAGGTGGTTCTTGATTTCGTTTATAAAGAATAAGCGAGGCAGAGGAGGATTGACAAAGCTCTCGATCATTACTGATTGAGACTGGGGGAGAACACCCTCAAAAGACTCCACTGTGTGTGCTATCGGCGGCATCTCTTTGCATTCGGGATATTTCCCTCTGCCCAGCTTTTCCCACAGAATACCGGTGTGGGGCGCTTTAAGATTTTGAAGTTTCTTGAACTGAATTCCAAATACGACTTCGTTTACGGGCGGGTTGTCGTAGTCTGGCAACGTGGAGGTTGTCGTTTGCATATACTGCCGTCCTCAGCCTTTTAAGCTTTAAGCAATGAGTATTTCTCCTAATCAGCACAGAAAGCCGCGCCTTGGATAGCCAACTGTGGAGTGTAGTGAGATTTTCTCGTCGCGTCAAGCATATTCCGTCAGCGGCTCGTAGAATTTCTTCGGTCTTGGGCCGAGGGTGTTGGTGAGCGTGCCAAAGTTTTCAATCGTTGCCTCGATGCGGTCGCCGGCTTTGAGGAAATTACCGGTGGCCATTCCGACGCCGGAGGGCGTGCCGGTGGCGATCACGTCGCCCGGTTCGAGCGTCATCAGGTGGCTCAGGAACGAAACGACCTCCGCCACTGGGTGGATCATCCGCGAGGTGTTCGCATTCTGGCGGACCTCGCCGTTGACCGAGAGTCTCATGTCAAGATTTTGCACGTCGTCGATTTCGTCGGCGGTCAGCAGGTAAGGGCCCATCGGGCAGAAGCCGTCGGCCCATTTGCCGTTGAGCCAGTCGTAGAACTCGTCCCAGGGCCGCTTGGCGCGGTTCTTTGCGAACGTCACGGTGCGGGCTGAGACATCGTTGGCGATGGTATAGCCGGCGATGACGCCGGGGGCCTGCTCGGGCGTGACGGCTTTGGCCTTTTGCCCGATGACGACGGCCAGCTCAAGCTCGTAATCGACGGTCTGGCTGTAGGCGGGCCAGGGGATCTGCTCGCCCGGCCCGATGACCGCGGTTCCCGGCATCAGAAACGGCCTGGGCACCGTCGTGACGCGGGGCGAATCGGACAGGCCCAGCTTCATGCCGGCCTCTTTGATGTGCTCGGCGTAGTTGCCCGCCAGCGCGAGCACCTTGCCCGGCCGGGGAATCGGCGCACAAAGCTTGACCGAATCAAGCGCAATCACGTCTTTGGCCGATGCGGCCAGCTCGGCGAGCTGGGCCAGGAAGGCCGGACCTCTTTCGAGGATTTCCTTGATCGTGCCGGGAGCGTTTGGACCGGCCCACGCCGATGGAATATCGACTATGCCCGCATCGGTCAGAACCCCGCACGAAACGATCTGGTCTCTTGAATATGTCAGCAGCTTCATAGTCTCACCTTATAGCGTATTTCCCTGTCCCATGCAAACACTTGCACCAATGTCTTCCCGCTGGCCGGAGCAGGGCATCTGTCAAATTGACAAGGGACCGCCATTGGGCTTAAGATGTACCCAGTTATCAAGACCGCATCGAGAATTTATGTGGCCCGCCGCCCCGCCTCACGGCGGCAGACGCGGGGGCAGGAAGGACCGAATATGAACAGGGTCTCAGGGATTGTTATGATTGCAGCAGCGATGGTCATGGCGTTTTGCCAGACGGAGGTTCTGTCCTTGCCGCTGCGACTCGCGTCGCAAGACGCGGCAGCAGGCCAGACGCGCGAAAGGTCGGACATCGCCGCAGAGGACAAATGGAAGCTCGAAGACCTCTATCCTTCAGCCCAGGCATGGAACGAGGCCAAGCAGCAGCTCGCCGCGAGGTTCGGCGAAGTCACGAAGTACAAAGGCAAGCTGGCCGGCTCGGCGCAGGATCTATTGGCGTGCCTTGAATTTGACAGCGGCGTTTCCAAAGAATTCGGACGCTTGTCCAGCTACGCCTCGATGAAATCCGATGAGGACGTGCGCGACTCAACGCATCTCGGCATGAAACAGGAAATGCAGCAGCTCAGCACAGATTACAACTCAAAAGCATCGTTTATCATCCCGGAAATCGCCCAATTGGACAAGCAGCAGGTCGATGCCTTCATGGAGCGGGAGCCGCGCCTGAGACCGTTCAAGATGGCGATTTATGACGTGCTGCGCATGAAGGCGCACACGCTATCGGAGAAGGAAGAGAAGATTCTGGCCGAAGCGGGCTTAATGGCCGACGGGCCGTCCTCGATCTATGGCGTCTTCAGCAACGCCGAGCTGCCTTATCCCGAAATCACACTGAGCGACGGCACAAAGGCACTGCTCACCAAGGCCGGCTACACGCTCTATCGAGCCGGGCCGAATCGAAGTGATCGAGAGGCGGTCTTCAAGGCGTTCTGGGGCGCATTTGACAAGTTTGAAGCGACGTTCGGCACGCAGCTTTATGCGAACGTGAAAAAGAATATGTTCTTCGCCCGGGCCCGCGGTTATGAATCCTGTCTTCAAAGCGCCCTGGACAAGGACAACATCCCGACGCAGGTCTATTCGGCTCTGATCGAGAACGTCACCAATAATCTCGATTCGTTCCATCGCTACCTGAGATTGAGGAAGCGCATGATGGGCGTCGAGACGCTGGAATATTCGGACCTCTACGCATCGGTGGTCAAGGGCATCGAGCTGAAATACACCTTCGACGAGGCCAAGAAGCTGGTACTGGACGCCATCGAGCCGTTAGGGGCGGACTACCGCCGCATCGCGGAAAAAGCATTCGAGGACCGATGGATCGACGTTTATCCGTCGCCGGGCAAGCGCGCCGGGGCCTACTCCAATGGCAGCGCCTACGACGTCCATCCTTATATTCTCCTGAACTACAACGACCAATACGAGGACGTCAGCACCCTCGCCCACGAGTTGGGCCATACGATGCACAGCTTCTATTCCAACAAGAGCCAGCCCTATCCGGCGGCCGACTACTCGATCTTTGTCGCCGAGGTGGCTTCCACCTTCAACGAAGCCCTGCTGATTCACAAGCTGCTCGGCGAAATCAAAGACGACGACGTTCGGCTGTCTCTGCTGATGAACTATCTCGACGGACTCAAAGGGACGGTCTTTCGCCAGACGCAGTTTGCGGAATACGAATTGCAGATACACGAGAAAGCCGAACGCGGCGAGCCTTTGACGGGAGAAGCCCTAACGAAGCTCTACGGTGACATCCTGAAGAAGTACTACGGCCACGAAAAAGGCGTGTGCCATATCGACGATTTGTACGCGGTCGAATGGGCCTACATTCCGCACTTCTACTACGACTTCTACGTGTATCAGTATTCGACGTCGTTCACGGCCTCGACGGCGCTGGCGGAAAAGGTCCTGGGCGGGGAGAAGGACGCCGTGGAGAAATACATCGCGTTCTTGTCCGCGGGAGGGTCCGAATATCCCATCGATCTGCTGAAGAACGCGGGGGTCGATATGATCAGCGCCGAGCCGTTCAACAAAACGATGGCGGCGATGAATCGGACAATGGACGAGATCGAAGCGATTCTGGAGAAAAAGAGCAAGTCGTAGAAAACGCTCGTTTCGTGGATCACACACAGGATGAGCATGAATTCCGATAGCTTTGTCACGACAGAGGGCTTGACCAAGGTTTATTCGTCCGGCATGATTCAGGTCGTCGCTCTTGAGGATGTGAGCTTGTCCGTGGCGGAAGGCGAATTCCTGGGAGTGGCAGGGCCTTCAGGCTCAGGCAAATCCACCCTGATGAACCTCCTGGGCGGTCTGGACACGCCCTCATCGGGAAGCATTAAGGTCCAGGGCAGGCTCATCTCCGAGCTGAACAAGGAGGAGCTGGCCCTGTACCGCCGGCATCAGGTCGGCATGATCTTCCAGACATTCAATCTTATTGGGTCCTACACAGCCCTGGAGAACGTGGCGTTTCCCCTGCTCTTTGCCGGCGTGGCCAAGAAAGAGCGAAACGCCAGAGCCTCGCGGATGCTGGAAGAGATGGGGTTGCTCGCCCGCAAAGACCACCGCCCATCCGAGCTTTCCGGCGGCGAGCAGCAGAGGGTGACGATTGCCCGGGCGCTGATCAATCAACCTAAGATTCTGCTGGCCGACGAGCCGACCGGCAACTTAGACAGCAGCACCTCGAAGCAGATCGTGCAGTTGCTGGCGGACCTCAACAGAAATCAGGGCTTGACCGTGATTATGATTTCCCACGAACACGCTCTGCTGCGCGAATTCTCCCACGAAATGATCTCGCTGAAGGATGGAATGGTAGTCACACGCGAGAGAACCGCGAGCACAACATGAGTGAGCGATTTTGCCGGCCATGCACTCACGCCCGGTGGGTGCGCTTTGCTCGGTACTTGCTGGCGACCGGCCCTCGCACAAGGGGTTTGGTGTACTTCTTTTCGGCCTCGCGCAGCCTCTCGAAAAAACGATGGACATCGTAGCCCGCTTCTGCGGCCAGCTTGGCTCCCGCTTCCCGCACTTCCTTGACAATAGGGTCAGGATTCATAACTTACACCTCCTGCTCTGCACCGAGCATGTTCTGCAAGAACATAGGATGCGGGGGGCGTTGGGTCTGGTGTTACACCTCTCCCTCGTTCTCGGTTTCATCGCCTGCGCCCTCCTCCGAGAACTTGGCAGTCTGGAGATAGCCGTTTACGGCGTCAAGGAATTCCTCAAAGTCCTTCGCAGTGAAGAGATGGAACCGTAGGGCTTTGCCGTCCTCCACGGGTTCTATGTCGAGATGTGGACCAATCTTCTTGGCCCAATACTGCTCGTCATCAGGAAAACGCCGGTACTGCCACACGTACGCACTGTTCTTACGAGCGCCAACAAAGAACATGCGGCGGTCATTGACCCGATAGAAGAGGTCACGGTGTCCCAGATGGTTCTCTCGCCCTTGCGCCAGTTCACGTCGGAAGAATTCAACAAGGGCCTCATTGCTGACCTTGCCCAATGCCTCGTCCCAATCAGTCCATCGTAGGCTGCCTGTATCTCCCCTTCGGATCCGGCGTTTCGCATGTTGGGCGATCTCCGCCGGTGGATAGATGCACGTGCACGTGAGGTACTCCGAATCGTCCTGTACGGAAAGGGCCAGCCGGTGACATCGGATATCCAAGTCATAGACCTCACTCAGCCATTCGGCTGTAACAAGCACCTCGTATTCAAAGTCCTCAGCAATCAGGATGATTCGTTGGCTATCATTCAGGCTCCCAGCATCCTGCAACAAGAAATCTTCTATCTCCCCTTCGGCCTCTTCTTCGGAGAGGCCCACAAACCTCTGTCGCTCTGCGACGATCCGATCTTGCTCCCACTTGGAGACCATACTCGCATAGGCGAGAGCTTGTAAGAGATGCAGTTTATGGCTGCCCCTCTTCAGTTCGATAATGACGAGTGAGCCTTGTTGATCGACCGCAAGCAGATCAATTCTGTCTTCGACAAATTCGGCCGGCCGGACCTCTTCACCAATGAGAAGCAGTGTCTCTTCCATCTCTTCAAAAAAGGCACCGGGGCTGTTACGAATCATCTGTTGAAGATCGTAAGGTTCTGTGAGTCCCGAATCAGGCAGACTCCGTTTCTCCAACTTTGTCAATTCCTTCTTCGCTCGATTGACTCTCAGCATTTTGTGCCCTCCATTCTGTGTCGAACTCCCGAAGTCAGAGTGCCTTCACACAGTTGCGTGGTTCTTGGTGTTCTGGATAACGATCTTCGGATCAGCGCTGCTCGCCGGCACCGGAAGGCCCTGTTCTTTCAACAGCTCGACGTGTTCTTTCATCCCCCACTTGGCTTTGTACAGGCAGTCCTCGATGGAGTGCCCGATTCCGGTGAAACCTTCCAGATCAGGGGAATAGAAACCGAAATAATCTGGTTCTTCGGTGGCTTCAATCACCAGTGAATATGACAATTCAATCATGGTATCGCCTCTCAAACACTCTACTTGAGTCCCGCTGCCTTCAAGATGCTCTGGCACGTTCCGGTCGGTATCTCCTTGGATCCGTGATAATCAACTCGGATGATTCTGGGCCAATCAGGCTTTCCATGGTATCGGATCGAACCCTTTTCTTTCACGATCCGAAAGCCTGCTTTCTCAAGCTGTCGCACAATCCCACTAAACTTCATGCGGGCGCCATTTCCAGCGGATGAACGGTCTCTCCCGCTTGCCACGCCGCGTATTGGAGGGCCTGGCGAACATCCATAATATTTAGATCAAAGATGATGCGATCAAATTGCAGCATAGGACGCCTCTCGAACAGCAACCATATTCGCCCAATCAACCGATGGCCTGTTGATTATAGCCGGAATCTTGCCAAGTGTCAATTGCAGTGAAAAGCGACATTCAGTCAGAAGCCTGAAGCCTAAGCTACTTGCCGGGAATCCCGCAATCGAGTATGATTTCTGAGACTTATGCGGATTTCGGACTACATCGAGCAGGCGTGCGGCAACTTGTGGAAGAAGAAGCTCCGTACGATTCTGACCACGTGCGGCGTGGTGATTGGGGTCGGCGCGCTGGTCTGCATGTTCGCCTTCGGCCAGGGCATCCAGAAGAACATCACCGACCAGTTTAACAAGGTGGACCTGTTCAATTACATCAACGTCTCGGCGCGCAATCGAACCGGCGAGCCCGCGTTTTCTTCCGATCCCGATGATCCTGACGCCGGCGGAGTGGGTCGTGCCGCTGCCCCTGTAGATGCAAATGATCGTGACACTCCCATACTTGATGCACAGTTTCTCGAAGAAGCAAGAAAGATCGAAGGAGTGGAGGCGGCGTTTCCTGAAATGCGTTTCCCGGCCCAGATCTGCCTCGGCGACAAGGAGCAGTTCACCCTTGTCCAGGTACTGTCGGCGGACGTCTGTCGCTCGGGTGCGGTGCCGTTGCAGGCGGGGCGCTGTTACGAGCCTCCTGAGCCCAACGAACTGATTCTCACCGATTCCGTGCTTCGGCGTCTGGGTGTGAACGAGCCGTCGAATGCGCTCGGCAGGCAGATCGAGGTAGCCACCCTAACGCTCGATTTCAGTCTCGCGAACTTGCTTCGGATGGTCTTTTCGAGAGATGGGCGGGGCCTTCCGTTCGCTCGCCAGAGCTATCGGTTCACAATTGTGGGCGTGGCTAAGCGGCTGCCCTTTGGGGGAATGGGTGATGTGTACGTTCAGCCGGAAGCGGCCGGCACGATGCGAAAGCTGTCACTGACGAGCATCTGGGATTTCTTCCGGCCGGCGGGCGAAGCGGCCAACTACCCGGCGGTGACTCTCAGGGTCAGATCGCCCAAGTACGTCGCGCCGGTCAAGAAGGAGCTGGAGTCGCGGGGCTTGCGGACGTTTGCCCTGATGGATCAACTGGAAGAGATGCGGACCGGCTTTCTCATCATGGACATGTTTCTGATCGCCGTGGGCATGATCGGGATCACGGTGGCCTCGCTCGGTATCGTCAACACGATGGTGATGTCCATCCTGGAGCGATACCGGGAGATTGGCATTATGAAGGCGGTGGGGGCCACGGACGGTGACGTGCAGAGAATCTTCCTGTTCGAAGCGGGTATGATCGGTCTGCTTGGCGGCCTGTTCGGCCTAGTCCTGGGATGGGGGGTGAGCCAGGTCATCAACGAAGTTATCAATGCACTGATGACGCGACAAGCCGCCCCGCGCATGGAGTACTTCAACTTTCCTTGGTGGCTCTGTTTGGGTGCGATTGCCTTTTCGATACTGGTCAGCCTGGTCGCCGGCATCTATCCGACCCTACGGGCGGCCCGGGTCGATCCGGTCGTGGCGCTACGGCACGACTAACCTTGAAAATGCAAAAATCAAAATGTAAAATCGAGGAAGCCATTGACGCGAAGCGCCAAGTTCGCTATTTTGATTTTTGATATTTCATATTTGATTTTTTCTGGTCCACAGGAAGGTGTTTGAATTATTTAGGGAGGAGTACCATGAGAGCAAGACTCGTTTTCTTTTCCACGCTGGCCATTCTGATCATGATTTGGTTCGCGACGGTCATTATAAAAACAAGCAACAGGCCGCCGAAAGCCGAAGCGAACGCAGTCACGACAAAGGAGGATACACCGGTCGAGATTACCCTGGCCGGCAGCGATCGGCAGGGCGATCCCCTGACGTACAGTGTGGTCGCCGGTCCCTCCCACGGGCGCCTGAGCGGCACCGCGCCGAACCTGGTCTATACTCCCGAAACGAACTTCAGCGGATCGGACAGCTTCACCTTCAAAGTCAATGACGGCGAAGCCGACAGCGCCGCGACCGCCGTGTCAATTGCGGTGACACCGGTCAACGACCTGCCGACCGCCAATGACGACACCGCCGCGGCCCAAGAAGACGCGCCGATCGTCACCATTGATGCGCTGGCCAACGACTCGGACCCGGACAACGGCCGGCTGTTGGTCGTCAGCGCCTCACAGGGCGCCAGCGGCTCGGTCACCATCAGTACCGACAGCACGCTGACGTATGCGCCCAACAAGAACTTCTGCGGGACCGATACGTTCAGCTATGCGCTCAGTGACGGCAAAGGCGGAACCGATACCGCGACGGTGACCGTGACCATCAGCCCCGTCAACGATGCGCCCAGGATCACCTCAAGACCGGTAGAGACGGCGCGAGTGTGGGCGCCCTATACCTACAACGTTGAGGCCAAAGACCCGGATGTGCGCGATTCGCTCACGTACTCGTTGCTCAAATGTCCCGAAGGCATGACGATTGACGCGACCACGGGGCGGATCGAATGGACGCCGACCAGCGCGCAGGCGGGGACCTGCGACGTCGAGGTCAGGGTCGCCGATGATTACAAGATCCGCGCCTCGGTCACCCATGCCTTTAAGCTAACGGTGACCTCCCTGAGCTCGCCTTTGACGACAACCCTCACCGTGGCGGATTGCTTCGGCCAAAAGGGCGCCGAGAAGCTCTCCGCGAAAGACAAGGTCCCCGTCGTTGCAACCAGCGACAACAACCGGTTGGAGACCGAACCGCGTTCAAACACGTGCTACGATTTCTGCGACGCTTCCATTCCCAAGGGCGCGGCAGTCAAATCAGTCGTCGTTTACGTGGAACATTTTGAAGACCCTCAGTTTCCCCCGGGGCGACTGGAGTGGTCCACGGGGACAGGCTGGCCGGCCAAGCCGGTCGTCTGGGCATCCATCGAGGCCCCGGTTCGCCAGGGAGAGGGCAAAGAGGCAATGGATTCATGGGACGTGACAAGTGCGGTGGAAACACCCGAGAAGGCAAACTCCCTTCAGTTGCAGATTCGCAACAACGATACGGCCGGCAGCAGGAAAACGTCGGTCGATTACATCTATGCCGTCGTTGAATGGTATTGACCCGCCAGACGGACGGCGGATTGATTCTTCCCAAAAATGTCGCGCCGTCGCGAAACCCGATTTGGCACGCGCCAAAACATGGAGTATAATTTAAATAGAGCGATCGAAGCGAAGCAAACCTGGGGGGCGGAAACGTCCGACGGTGTTCGGGGTTGACCCACGGTTTCTGCTTCGTGCGGTTCCGTCCCGAGAGCATCTCGGACGGAACCGGGCGGTCCCGGGGCGATAAGCCGCCGGGCGACATCATAATACTCCTTTCTTCAATGGGGGGCTGGTCACCATGGTCAGCCCTCACTTTTTTTTGCGCAGCTATAGCCGTTTCTTCAGACTAAATCGCACATTTCCATTGCTCTTGGCTGTAATCCCGCATTTCCCAAGTAGTTCGTGACAAATGAACCGGTTTTGACAGTATAGAGCCTATGGAGACCACTCATTCGAGGTATGTTGTGTCCCAGAGGGCGGAAGCGGCTGCGCCGAGGACGCTCTTTCGGGAAATCCTTGATCGAATCCGGTGGCTGAGAGTTGACCCAGAGCCTGCAAGGGCTGGATGACCACCTGTGTGGGAAAGATCCGGTCAAGTGATGAAGAATCCGGGGTCAAGGTGCGTCGAGAGAGTGCCAACAGACTGCGCTTTCGGCAAATAGGTGTCTTTGGGGACCTTTCTGATAAGAATATTGCCCTGGACGACCAAAAACATTGGCGTGAAACAAGTACCCGGAGCGGTGGCACTGAGCTTACAGACGGTTGTTCCCAGTCATTGTTTTCAATATCGCCAATTAATCCCCAACCTTCCCACCCCGACCCGCAACAGCCGGGCGGCGGTTTGTTGAGAGCACCACAGGTGTAGCCTTGAACGGTGAAAACTGAGCAAATGTGAACATCGAACTGCGGCCTTGGGTCTATTTTTTTTCACTCCTTTTTCCGCGTTTTTGAGGGCAAGAATGCGGTTTACAGATGTTTGTGGAAAAATTTTCAAATTTCTTCTTGGCGCATCTACTGTAGTAGAGTATTCTGTACCTCAATAGATATAAGGAGCAGAACCATGGCAAAGACAAATCTCGAACTTTTCGACAGTGAGTGGGCGATACTGCGAGTGGTCTGGAAACTTGAGCCTTGCGCAGCCCCAACAGTTCAGGAAGAACTTGAACACGAAAAAGGATGGGCCTACACGACCGTCAAAACGATGATGGACCGCATGGTGAAGAAGGGGCTGTTGAAGACGCAAAAGATTCGCAACCTCTACCTTTACAGCTCAGCAGTCAGTCAATCTCACGCACGCAGGAGCGAGATCATGCGAACCGTAAAAAGGGCATTTGACGGGACGCTGACTCCTATGATGCAGTTTCTGATTGAGAATGATGAGCTATCAGAACAGGAGTATCAACAGTTAGAAGAACTGATCAAGAACAGGAAGCGAAGTAAGTCCACTTCGACCAGGAAGAAGTGATCGTGTTGTGGTGTTACTGATAACGGTCTGCTATTTAACGGAGGTCAGATTATGGATGCGGTACTGGAACAAATCAACTCGAGTGGAAAGGCGTTTATTGCCTTTGCTTTACCGATGCTGATCCAGTCCAGCGTACTCATTGTTGTTCTATTGGGGCTGGATGCGATTCTTCACAAGAGAGCACGGGCCGTACTTCGCTACTGGATCTGGATGATCATTCTGGTGAAACTCCTGCTGCCCCCAACCCTGGCATTCCCCACAAGTCCGACGTACTGGCTCAGCGACGGACTACGCAGCTTTGTCACCGGCAAGTCCTTCCCGGCTGAGACATCCGCGACGAGGTCGGCCGTCACCAACATACCGCCTGAGCCCTCCGCACGGTCAAGAAGCAACGGTGCTGCCTCATCAGCGGATAATGCCGATCTTCAGCCGGCACCCGTTCCGTCGGCTGGAGCCGATAGGGTCACTGCTCCAGCCATGTCGGGTTCCTTGCTAACGTGGCAGGGATATGTCCTTTTGGCCTGGGTGGCATCTGTCGTCGTAATGATGACACTGTTGATGCAGCGAGCCTTGTTCGTCAGAAGTCTGGTCGCTCAATCCGATGAGGCCGGCGAGGCGATGACCAGTATCCTGCAGCGAGCCCGGCGGCAAATGCAGATCAACGCAAGAATCGGCCTGAGACTCTCCCAGGCTGCTACAAGCCCATCGGTGTGCGGCATCGTCCGGCCGACAATCTTGATCCCTCAAAGCCTACCCGGCAAAATGGCTCTGCAGGATTTCCAATCGATCTTGTTGCATGAGTTGGCCCATATCAAGCGAGGCGATCTGTGGATCAGTTTCATACAGACGATAGTACAGATTCTCTACATCTACAACCCTTTACTCTGGGTGGCCAATGCCGCGATTCGCAAGGTGAGGGAACAGGCTGCTGATGAGATGGTATTGGTGGCCCTGGGCGAGGAAGCGGACGACTATCCTAAGACGTTGCTTGATATCTCCAGGCTCACATTCGGCAGTCCTGCCTTGAGCTTACGCTTTATAGGTGTTGCGGAATCGAAGAAGGCTTTACATAGGAGGATCAAACACATGTTGACGAGACCCGTACCGAAAAGTGCCAGAGTCGGAGCGCTCGGCACGATCATAATCCTTGTCGTCGCGGCGGTTCTGCTTCCGATGGCAAGGGCCGAGAAGTCGAATAAAGATGCGCCTGCCACTCCGCAGGTGATCAGCACGGAAGCCACCGAGAAGGCCCCGCCGGCCAGCGAGAGCGACACCATCGTTGACCCAAAGACTGGGCTCAAGTTCACTGTAGCCAAGAAGATCAGCGGCGAAAACGATATGATTGTCAACACCGACCGGCTGAGGCTATCGCCTAACGGCAAGTTTCTGCTGTATAAGGGGCAGATAGTGCCACTGGATGGCAGCAAGGCGTTCAAGCTGGAAGCTTTGCACGGCACTGAATTCGCAGCCTGGTCCCCCGACGGGAAGCTGATAGCCTACCGGGACAAGTTGGCGATTTGGCTGCTCCCGGTGTCGCCGGAAACGGGTCAGGCGACCGGACCGGCAAGAAAGCTCCTGGACGACCAACTCAACTGGACGGAACGTGAAATCCTATGGTCGCGTGACTCGGAATGGATCATCCTCTCCGGCTCCTATTATGGTTACCGGCACACGGCCGTGTCAGTGCAGGATGGAAGGCCGATGCAGCCGCTGGACTACACTCGTTTCAGCCTGCGCTCTCCCGACCAAAAGAGCCTTGCTTATTTCAAGCCCCGTAACGGCGTGTGGACGGTGCCCGTCGGGGGCGGAGCGTCACGGCTGGTGTCCGGCTTCGCCTCCTGGCGAGTGCCGGAATCAGCCATTGTACCTCTCTGGTGGTCGCCTGACGGCGACTGGCTACTCTGTGGCTCGGGCAGGCTGGCAGGCAATTATGACGAGCTGCGCTTTGTGTGCGGGGCTGATCATCGCGAAGTCGCCATCAGGACCCCGGAGGAGATCGGGCGGGTCGGATTGGGTGTCTCTCCCGACGGCAGGAAGCTGCAGTTCTACAAGAGCTCTTACGAGGGGCGGGACGTCTTCAAGGTGGCTCCAATTCGCGGCGGAGGTCTCGCCGAACTCGCATTCTGTCGACTTGTCGACATCAATCGTAGAAGAAGTCTTTCCTCGCCGGACGGCCGGCGATGGTTCTTCATAGGATACAAGGGGGGCTGGGGGGTACCCTACGTGGCAACCTCGGCCGCAGGCGATCCGGTGGAGGTGAAACTCCCCGAGGAGGTGAAGCGGGAGGAGCGTTCGATCAATAACTGGTGGGCAGAGCGCTGGCTGGTTTCGCCGGACTGTAAGCGGCTCATCCGCACAGACCAGTACGTTACCACGCGAGGACTGCTTTCCGACTTGTACGTCATCCCGATCTCGCTGGAAAAAGCCAAGAGCACGGGTCCGCCGACCCTGATCTTCAAAGAGTGGCAGTGGGGCAGTCCAGATGACATGGTGTGGTCGCCCGACTCAAGCCGTTTGGCCATTCCGAGCAGCACCAAGAAGGGCGGTTTGTGGGTCGTTCCGGCCGATGGAGGCCCCCCCAAACAACTGACGCAAAGCCCCGAGGAGTACGAGTCGGACCCGAAGTGGTCGCCCGATGGTAAGTTCATCGCCTATGGCGTGGAATCCCCAGGCCAAATCAGTCTCTACATCATCCCATCCGATGGTGGCGTCCCGAAGCGGCTGTGGACGAGGTCCGGCAACTACAACCTGCGTTATACGTGGTTTCCCGATAGCAGGGAGATCGGGTTGGTGTCCGACGACACTCTCGTGGCGGTTGCCATAGCGGACGGCTCGGTGCGCCCGTTCCTGAAGCTGGCGGAAGCGGGTTTCCCCCGGCTCCGATGGCTTCAATGGTCTCCGGATGGCCAGACTCTTGGTCTTTATGGAGCCAAGGATGAAGAGCTTGGGCCAATAGCCCTGTTCCATGCTTCCGACAAGAGAATTGAGATATTGCCTGACCCTGACCCAGGCGAGAAATCCCGTCCGGGCTGGACGGGGGACAGCCAGGCCATCTTCTATTATGCTTCGCGATCCGAGAAGGTCCGCCCGGCCGGCTTGATCTATGAAGTCGATATCGCCGGAGCTTGGACACAGGCGAAGAACAGCGTCGCTGGCGAGTCCTCACCCGCAAGCGCCTCGCCCATCGCCAAAGGCGAGGCGCCGCCACTGGTCAACGGCGAGTTTCGCGACGACTTCGAGAGCGGCGACGCCAAGTATTGGACCTTCCAAGACGAGTACAGTGGTCGGGAGCACATGCGCGAGGTGCAGAACGGCGAACTCGTCCTGGAGAATACTCGTGCGATCATTGGCGTGCCGGAATGGACGAACTACATCGTTACCGCGAAGATGTGCATCAAGCGGGAGGGCACCTCGGGCATCAGATTCAGAAGCGGGGAATACGGCGAGTATTGTCTGAGGGCGGAACTGGCTGGCGAGAAGAAATGCCTCTGGCTTGGGATTCGCTACCCGGCCGCGAACAAGCGGGATCGCACAGGCATGCTCGCGGAACCGCCCTACAACTTCGTCCTGGACAAGCGGTACACCATCCAAGTGGAGGTCAACGGCCCCCACATCGTGGCGCGCGTGGATGGTCAGCCTGTCATCGACGTTAGCGACGAGAGCTGCCCGCGAGGTCCCGTGGCGCTGATCTCCGGCGTGGGGACCGTTCACTTCGACGACTTCAGCGTGCGACTGTTGCAGTAGGAACCGGGCTGGCTCACGTTCTTGCCCGTCCCTCGTATGGAGCTGCCGTAACTTCATTGCGACGGCCACGCCCCCGTCGCTCATCACGGGCGGCCTCCATCGCCGACCTATTGCTGCACGGGCCGAAGGAATGGCCGAATCCCCACCCTCGTCCACGCCTCCGTCGCTCGTCACAGGCGGGGATTCCGCTGCCACACCACCATCCCCGACCTGCTGCGCAAGCACGGTGGCAAGAATCGGCTGGCAAACGCCGTTGCGGACCTGTCGAAAGCATTTGCTCTCGCGGTACCGCATGAGACGTCGATATAGATCATGACGTGCACGTCACGCCTATCCTCTATGGGCATCTCGATAGAAGCTCATTCGTGAAAGACTCAAGAGCCGCGACTTCCGCGCAAAAAATCGGAGTTGATTGCGGTTCTGACCGCCATCTTGGTCCCAAAAGCATTCCGTTTGCAGCCGGAGAGGGACACGTTTGAGAGAAATCCTGATCTTCCCGACTTGTGGACGCAAAAACTCTTGACTTTTGTGGAGTAATACGGTAAACTTATGTTCGTAAGTCGGACATGGGGGTTTTCAATCGGCATGGGGGGTTCTCAAGTTTTCCTTTTTTGAGCACCCAGGTTTTCTGGTTAACGGCTTGATCGTGGACTATCCGCTGTGGGGGGCCACAGCAACGTGATAACGTTAGTGATTACCTTTGGGCCTTTGGGGAGAAGGAAGATGATGAAGTCAGCAAAGATATCCGCAATTATTTCCGCAGCGCTAATAATGGCGGTCTTGCCGTGCGCAGCGAGAGCCTATCCCGTCAACACCGTTGAGATTGTCAATACCGGCCATGCCGCTAATGAGATAATCACGGTCTCAAACGGCCTGGACAGCGGGGAGGTCTTTGCAGGCGTCTATACGTTTGAGAAAACCAACGGCGCCGGTGAAGGAAAATTCTGGCCTGACGGCACAGTCAACGCTTTTTGCAGCGAGCTGAGCGAAGCACCGCCGGAGGTCACCACCAAGTACAACGTGATCGGTCTGGAGGAAGGACCTCTCAGCGCCGCGATGGGAGCGGAAAAGGCCGGATACATCAGTGAGCTTTGGGGCCGATACTTCGATCCAAGCTGGACCGGCAGCGGACCCTTCACCTGGCTGCAGAACGCCCAGGCGGCGGCCTTTGCGACAGCGATATGGGAAATCGTCTATGAGGACCTTCCGGCATCGCCGCTGAAGTGGGACGTCAAGATCGATGGGACCTGGGGAGCCGGAGGGTTCAGCACCACGTTCGGAGGCGCCGGGATTGCCAATAATTGGCTTCATTCGCTCGACGGGACCGGCCCGTTGGCCAACCTTCGCATGTTCAGCCACGACGGCAGCCAGGACTACATTGCCGAAGTGCCGGAGCCGGCGACAATCGCCCTGCTTGGCCTCGGCGGCGTATGGAGCCTCATGCGAAGACGACGAACGGCACAGTGATGATACCGGAGGGGGGCTGGGCCGGCCGTCCACACAGGCGGCGGACCGTCTTTACTCTCTCGGCTTATTCAGTATCTTCGGAAGGGAAAAGGATATTCTCGGTTTGTTAAGAAACGTTCATGGGGGATGAAGGCCGACGGGGTTGCTGATCGGCAGAAAGGAGGGACGCTCATGAAGTACCGCCGCCATTGACTTGACGGGGCGGCAAAAAAGGCAACGTCGCCGCGGGACTTTCGCGGCTTGAAGAATAAAGACTTGAGAGAATTACACTCCAGGAACGGGGGGAATGAAATGAAAAGGCTGGTAATAATGATTCTTACATTGGTGCTCTGTGCAGGGACTTCCGCACTGGCGACGCCCAGCATAGAATTCAGTCCGGATGCCGGTACGGCAGGCGGCTGGACCTACGACGGAGCGGGGACACTCAGTTTCAATCAGTACGTTGCCGTTGACGCGGCCATGAGCAGCAACGCCGATGCTCTCGTCGGCGCGCTGGTATATGTCCCCACCTTGACGGTGAGTGGAGTGCCGGACGGGCCTTACACATTGAAGCCGCTCGGCAGCTCGGTGCTGACCGTTCGCAGTCCGGACGACGGGACCATTTACCTCAAGGCCACGCTCACCAAGGGCGACCTGGTTCCGGTCGGAACCATCGGGGCCGCCTATACCAATTTCACGTCCGATCTCACGGATGTCACTGTCACCAACGCGGGCAAGGCCCTTGGCTCTGCCGCGCTGAGTGCCATCGTCAATTCAGGCACTTCCACCCTCGATTTCGAGCTTTCCCTGCAGGGCGGAAGCGGAACCAACTATCGCAGCCTGACCCAGATGCTCTCCGGCGGGTTCGTCGGCGGCAACGGTTTCAGCGGCGCCATGTCGATCCCGGAGCCGGCGACTATCGCGTTGCTGAGCCTCGGTTCATTGGCGTTGTTGAGAAAACGCAGAACATAAGACATCATGCAATCTTTTCGTCAGACGGGGCTGCGAGCGCTTTGGCCGCAGCCCTTTTTCTATCAAAAGGCACGGCGACACCAAAAAAGCTGGGAGGTGGGACGTGAGCATACTACGATTTATGGGCAGAATACTCCGCTGGGTCCGGCGCTTCGGCGCCACGCCTGCGGACACTATCGACTGCCACAAATGGGAAACCAAAGTCGAGATGTTCCGGAATCTATCGAGCAGGCGCTGACAAATTCGCGCGCCGGGCGCGCCCGAAGCTCACAGATTCCAGTCTTTGGAACCCTTGACAAACCTGTGCTGTACGACGATGCCGACCAACGTCGGGGCCATAAGCACAACGGGCAGGAACCATTTCAGAGTGAATACCATAGACTCGACCTCCGGCGCCGTTCTCGGATAGATATAGAGAAGCGCCAGCGATCCGGAAACAATCAATGCGCTGCCCCACATGCTGGAAAAAAGTATGACCGCGGCCTTGAAAACGATAAAGGAGATCATCCCGCCGCCGACGACCCCGATGAGTCCGCCGGCCCAAATGTATTGTTCGGTCAAACCACAAGCGTACCACACTCCTGACGTGATAATTCCGCCGGCGGCCGCACCCAGTAGGCACACGGCCCACCGCATCAGCGGCACCGACAGCACCGCCAGCACGCCCATGCCGACCAGTCCGCCCATCAGTTGATTGTTCAGGCCGACGATCTTCTGCGTGATAGTCATTCCTAGGACCAGGCCCAACAGCCCGAAATTGATGACCACCAACACCTTGAAAACGCGCCAGCCGTAAAGAAGACAAATCACTCCGAACGATATGAAGGTCAATGCTTCGAGCCGGTTCAGCGACGTGATTTGTCCCCAGAACCAGTCAATCGGAACAATGGCCCCTTCCACAGCCTCCGGGCTTGATTCTTCAACTGCCTGTGCAAGGATGGTCATGCAATCCATTAAGCTCTCCTTGATCTTCGTTTCGGCTTCTCACGCCGGGCCGATACTGATTCTCATCTAGTCACCGAACTTTTGCAGCCGCTTCGTCCGAATCACGCCGCGCTACGGCCGATTCGCACATTAGGTTCAACTTCATTACCCCGTGCGCCAGCTTCTACGTGTATCTTGAGATTCTTCCTTCTTCTCGCCGGCTTTTTTCGGCCGGGCCGGCTGCTTCTTCGCACCTCGACAGAGCAAAAGCTGCTCAACTGTTCCGAACAGCGCCATGGCCGCGAAAATCCCGGTGTAAATGAGTGGCTGGCTCGAAATTCGGCCCACCGGTGCGGCCCCCTTGTACAACAACAGCAGAATCATGCCCGCAAAGATGAGTATTGCCCCCAGGACCGAAAAGCACAGCGCCGCGGTCGGACGCCAGAAAATAAGCCCGCCGACGAGAAAAATCACAGCTAACAATGCTATTATCGCCTGTTTCTGCACCGGCATCTGCAAGGCGGCCCGTTTAATCCTTCCGCCAGCGTCAACCGCGTATGCTTTGAGCTCTTCCATGCCTGCTGCGCCCTCGCCGGTGGTGGTCCGAGCCGATGCACCATCCTGATTTACCGCACTGACGGCCTGCGGACTTTCGATACACGGCCCGGCCAGCACGGCAAAGCCGATGGCTGCGGCCAACGCCGCGGCCAGCACCATGATAAAGACCCTTTCAAATACCCTTGCGATCACCGCCGCCGCAACCGCCGAGGCGGCCACGGGAACGACGCCGCTGCCAATCAGGACAAAACCAAAAATGCCTCCTGTGATTGCCCCGGCAATGGCAACCAACAGCTTTCTAAGGCCCAGCCCACCCAGCCAGACAAACAATCCGACCCCGACCGCCGCAGCCCCAGGGCCGACCAGGACCAGAGGCCTGACCCGCGCCGCCTCGCCCACGGTGGACTCGAAACTCTGGAGGATCTCAAGCATAACACCGTTTTCAGCCGTGCTGATGCGACCCTGAGCCGAAGCAAGACCAGTGCCAAACCCTTGCTCTTCTTGCACTTCTATTTATCGGCCTGTTCCAGCCATTTTCGTTATAGATACTCAGGGATTGCCCGCCCAATGCCTTGTTACCCGGCTTAATAATCAGAATAGCCCGCACATTTTCTCCAGATTAACAGCAACAAACGTCACAGACGCCGTCCCGAGCGTAGCCGAAGAAGAGCTCCGAGGACACAGAGCTCTTTTTTTGGCTAATCCACTAATCCTCCGGTTCACCAATGGGCTACACACGTAACTGATTGCTGCCGCTTGCCTTATCATCGTTTCTGTATCCTGTATTCTGTGTCCTGCATTCTGTCTTTTTGATCTTTTTTCACTTTTTCTCCTTGTGTCTTAACATGATTGAATAATTTTGCTTGTCTTTGCCGATACCCTGAATGAGGGGCAAGCGGTTGTCCCATAAGGATTAACATTCAGG